>OGDS01000143.1_pt1 | contig 77320 bp, 81 predicted proteins | sample 1570351 | NCBI WGS metagenome assembly OGDS01 (sample SAMEA2581974, study PRJEB24529) | metagenome | biome: Human gut stool | place: China | collected 2011
ATTACAGGATAATTGTGAAATAGGAATAAAAGAAAAGCAATAGATAGAAAAAGACTGCTTTGATTCCTATGTGTTTAGCATACCAGAGTGGTAAGGCTATAGGTACTGATGAATTAGTTGTAAGAGATACTAAATTTTTAGATGCAGATGAAAATATTGATTGGGAAAAGTGGGCATCAAATGGTGGGCGAGTACCAGGAACAATCAAGGAAAATCAAACTATTCCTGCAGGAACTATTATTGACAGATATGGAAGTCAATGGGGAAAATATACATCACCAGCAGGAGTACCATATGAACAAAGGGCACTTCCATATATTGAGAACCCAAATGCATATCATAAATATGAAGTATTAAAACCAATTGATAACGTTACAATATCTGAGATTGCACCTGCATTTGAACAGGTTGGGGGTGGAATACAGTATGAATTACCCAATAATATTAAAAAATTAAAAGAATTAGACTATATAAAGGAGATTAAATAAATGACTAGAGAGGTATTAGAAAAAAAATTAAAAATAGCTGGAATTCCAGATTATATTTATAATCTGACAGGACAAGGAAAAAATGATGAATGTTTATGCTTGGAAAAAATTCAGGATAAGTGGTCGGTTTATTATTTAGAAAGAGGTATTAAGACAACAAATGAAATTTTTGACTCTGAAAATGATGCGTGTCAATTTTTGTATGACCAATTGATGAATTAAAAAACATATTATTAGGGTTATACTCTGGAACTCCCAACAACCTATAGCCTCTGCATGTCTATTAATTATCCATCATAGCTGTTGCGAAGCAATTAAGAATCCATGATGTTAATTAATAGACACTAGCGAAATTTTGCCGAGCTGGGTATACGAACAAATATTGCAAAATGAATATGCTGATGTAACGCACTCCTAGCAACAGAATATTGCGAAAGCTTTGAAGCAAAAGCAAAAACCAATCCTCAGGGCACAAACAGCTCTGAGGGATTTTTTCGCAAAAAATGAAAAAAGTAGAGAAATTTTTCCGGTGTGACTGCTGTGTGACCACCATAGTGTATAATGTAATGTAGAAAGAAATAACAAAGAAAACGATATTAAATCGGGAATAAAATGTGAGGTGAAGAGTGATTAATGAGAAAACTGAATTTTTACCACTGGGAAGTATCGTGGTTATAAAAGGTGGCATTAGGAAGTATGTCGTAGTCGCGAGAGCGCTGAAGGTTAATGTGAATGGAAGATAGCAGTATTTTGACTACAGCGCATGTACATATCCGGAAGGAATGGCAGGCGACAGACTAATGTATTTCCAGCATAATGCTGTCGAGTCTTAAAGTCACGGTGTAGACACTGCTAGATAACATAACTCTGTATAAAGCAGGATACAAGGGATGATGATTACAAAATAAAATTGATGAATAAGTAATGCCTGCTGATTAAGAAGATATCTGTAATTTCTAAATTTTATGTTTGCATCGCTTATACCATAATCAAACAAATGCACAGTGGTATATTATTTTTTTAATATTTAGAGTGACAAAACAATATATTTATAATAAAATGATATTGTCAAATTATTAATAAAAAGCATACGAAAGAGAGGAGTAAGTTATGCAGGACATTAGTATCATTGGAATTATTGTTGCAGTTGTTGTTCTTGTTATCCTGTTGTTTATGGCAATCGGATACGTGAAGGCACCGCCTGATATGGCGTATATCATTTCAGGTGTGAAGAAAAAGTCAAAGGTAGTTATCGGAAAGGCGAGCATACGTATTCCGTTTTTTGAGCGTCTTGATAAGCTGAATCTCAGACTGATACCTATCGATGTAAAGACGAGCAATGCAGTACCGACAGCAGATTATATCAATATCAACGTCGATGCTACGGTAAACGTAAAGATCAGTAATAATCCTGAAAAGCTACGCCTTGCGGCTGAGAATTTCCTTAACAAAAACACAGAGTATATCGCCGGTGTTGCCAGAGAGGTTCTCGAGGGTAATGTACGTGAGATTGTTGGAAAAATGAAGCTTGAAGAGATGGTCTCAGACCGTCAGAAGTTTGCCAATCTGGTAAAAGAGAATGCAGAGCCTGATCTTGCGGCAATGGGACTTGATATCATCAGCTTTAATGTGCAGAATTTTGTGGATGGCAACGAGGTAATAGAGAATCTTGGTATCGACAATATCGTAAAGATTAAAAAGGCCGCCGCCATCGCAAGGGCAGAGAGTGAGAGAGACATCAAGGTAGCTCAGGCTTCGGCTGACAAAGAGTCAAATGATGCAGCGGTTGCGGCACAGACAGAGATTGCCAAGAAACAGAATGAGCTCGCTATCAAGAAATCAGAGCTTCAGATGGAGGCTGATACAAAGAAGGCTATGGCGGATGCGGCTTACGACATTCAGAAGGAGGAGCAGCGTAAGACCATTGAGGTTGCCACAGCAAACGCTGATATCGCAAAGCAGGAGCGAGAGATTGAGTTAAAGCAGAAAGAGGTTGCAGTAACAGAGCAGTCTCTTGAGGCAGAGGTCAAGAAAAAGGCTGAAGCCAATAAATACGCAGCACAGCAGCAGGCAGAGGCACAGCTCTACCAGCGTCAGAAGGAAGCTGAGGCAAGACAGTTCGAGGCACAGCGTCAGGCGGAGGCACAGAAAGCAGAGGCAGAAGCCATGAGATATGCCAAGGAGCAGGAAGCTGCCGGTATCCGTGCAGTCGGAGAGGCAGAGGCATCAGCTATCCAGGCAAAGGGTATTGCAGAGGCTGAGGCTATGGAGAAAAAGGCAGAGGCATATGCCAAGTACAATAAGGCAGCCGTTGCAGAGATGATGATTAAGGTGCTGCCTGATATCGCAGCCAAGGTTGCAGAGCCACTTGGACAAATCGACAAGATTACTATTATCGGTGGCGGTGATGGCGAAAATGGTGTAGGCAAGGTTGCCGGAAATGTACCGGTTGTAATGGCAAAGGTATTTGAGAGTATGAAAGAGGCAACAGGTATTGATTTATCTGAGATTATCAACGCTGATTCATATGACGCAAAGGTAAATCGCAACGTAAATGTAACCGGACTTGATGGAGTAAATCTCGTTGTAAATGCGGATACGGACAAAAACGGTGAAAAGCCTGAAAATTAAATAGTGTTTTATTAATCCGCTATACGATAGGTGAGTATAGCGGATTTTTTAATATTTTCTCAGAAAAAAAGACTCTTAAAAAAGGACAGGTATTTGAAAATTAGTATATTATATGATATATTTTGTTGCATAAAAACAGGTTGCTTATACATGGTATATATATTGATGAAGGGGAAAAGCTATGAACGATAAAAGAAAGATAATAGCAATATTTATAATTGTTGCGATAGTAGCTGTACTGGCTGCAGTTGCCACATTTTTTGTGATTAAGTCAGCAAAAAACGAGGCTAAAGGCTCGTCACAGATGACGGAAACAGTCACAGAGGATAGTTCAGACAAGGACGACCCGCAGTATACGGGAGACAATGCCGGCTCAATGAGTGTGACATCTGATGATGGGGCTTCTGCGGATGAGACACAGATACTGTCTGCAAGCTCTGTTGCGGAAAACAGTAACCTGACCTTCGGAATTGATGTATCTAAATATCAGGGCACTATAAAGTGGGACAAGGTTGCCGCAGGCGGAATTGATTTTGCGATGATACGTGTGGGCTACAGAACCCAGAAAACAGGCGAGATGTGTGTTGATACAAATGCCAGATACAACATGCAGGAGGCACAGAAAAACGGCATAAAGGTTGGAGTGTATTTCTTCTCATCAGCAGTAAATGAAACAGAAGCCATTGAGGAGGCAGACTGGGTAGCAGACTACATCTCAAAATATCAGATTACATATCCGGTGGCATTTGACTGCGAGGGCTTCACAGACTCAGCCAGCAGACAGTATGGCATGTCATCGGAGGCCCGCACCAAAGTAGCTGAGGCATTTTTGCAGGAAATATATAATAAAGGATATACACCTATGTTTTACGCTGCAATGAATGAGTTGTCACAAAACAGCCAGTGGGATACTAAAGCGCTGGAGAGCAGATACAAAATATGGGTGTCACAATATCCGGATACAGCTTATCCACAAACACCACAGTCATCATATGAGGGTACACATGCTATGTGGCAGTATACCAACAAGGGAAAGGTGTCAGGGATTGATAAGCCGGTAGATTTGAATGTTGCATACTTTGGGTTTGATGAAACAGAGTCTGCAAAAAATGGAGATGCGGCTGACAATGCAACAGCTGATCCGGAAGCAAACATGAAGTTTTCGGATGTAAATGAGACCGTAACTGCCAAGGAGAGCGTCAATCTGAGGGATATTCCAAGTCAGGGCAATGACAGCACAATTAAGGTAACGCTGAATAACGGTGATACAGCAACAAGAACAGGCGTCAGTGACAGTGGATGGTCACGTGTCGAATATAATGGACAGACATATTATGCCATTTCAAACTACCTCACAACAGATATGAACTATGTAGTTCCCGGGCAGGACGGAAGTGGCAGCGGAGACGGACTGAAGACAAAGTTCAAGGAGTGTAATGATACTGTCACTGCAAAAATAGAGGTTAATCTGCGTGCACTTCCAAGTGTCACAAATCCGGATGCTACAGTTGTTGCAACGATAAAAAATGGGGAAACCGTCACCAGAACCGGAATCAATGAGGAGTTTGGCTGGTCACGCGTGGAATATAATGGACAGACACTTTACTGTGTGACAAGCTATCTGAGTGTGCAGTGATATAATGCAGTGATATAATGAACGCAGTGTTTTGGAGAATAAAGTCAAAAAAATTAAACGTTATTAAGCTAAAATCATGCATAAAGTAGAAATAGTGTAAAAATGTCATGGATATAATGATAGAATTGTTTGAGATAGTGCGTTAAAATACAAAATAACGAAATACGTAAGTAAAGGGGCATTTTATGGAATACTCAGCAATTTTTCATGACATGGATAAAAGATTCTGCTATGCGATAGATAAGGATTTGTTTGTGATACGCGTGCAGGTAAAAAAGGATGATATGAAGGAGGTAATCCTTCACTATGAGGACAAGTATATACCTATGGAGCGCAAGGATACGCGAATGACTCTTCCTATGAAGAAGGTAGCAACCTCACAGTTTCACGATTATTATGAAGCTCAGCTTCGGATGAATCTGATATGTCTGAGATACTTTTTTGAATTTACAGACATGCAGGGTGAAAAGGTATATTACGGCAATTATGAGTTCGACAAGGAGTGCATTACAAACAGGGACAGAATGTTTGACTGCCCGCAGAACCTCAGGGAGGAAGAGATGTTTGAGGTGCCACAGTGGGCAGCAAACAAGGTAGTGTATCAGATTTTCCCATCGCGCTTTGCCGCAACACAGCCGGTAGACAAAAAGCTGTGGTATAAGGCGCCGATTACGCCTATGGATGATCTGCATGGCAATCTCAGGGGAATCATAGAGCATCTGGATTATATTAAAGATTTGGGAATCGATGTGGTGTATCTGACACCAATCTTTAAATCAAATTCGTGCCATAAGTATGATACCATTGATTATTATCAGGTTGACCCATCATTTGGAACAACAGAGGATTTAAAGGAGCTCGTACAAAAATCTCACGAGCGTGGCATGAAGGTAGTGCTGGATGCGGTATACAATCACACAGGAAGAGAATTTTTTGCATTTCAGGATATACTTGAAAAGGGCGAAAAGTCAAAATATCTCGACTGGTATTTTATCGACGAGCTGCCGCCTAAGGGCGAATGGGGAGAGATTCCAAACTTCAAATGCTTCGGCTATTACGGTGGAATGCCAAAGCTTAATCTGAAAAATCCTGAGGTTGAAAAATACATCACGGATGTTGCCTGCTACTGGATTAAGGAATGTGATATTGACGGATGGAGACTGGATGTAGGAGACGAAATCAGTCATTTCTTCTGGAAGAATTTCAGAAAGGCAATCAAGGCAGTAAAGAAGGATATGCTGATAATTGGTGAGATATGGCACTATGCAGGAGACTTCCTCGAGGGAGATGAGTGGGATACTGTCATGAATTATCCATTCTACCTGAATCTGATAGACCTGCTTGCAGACGAAAAGATTAATGTCAGCCAGTTTGTACAGAATCTTGGATATCTGAAGGGGCGCTTAAACAAAAAGTGCTATCCTCTGATGTGGAACCTGATTGACAGCCATGATACAGCAAGATTTTTACATCTGTGCAACGATAATAAGAAAAAACAGCATCTCGCTGCAGCATTTCAGCTGCTACTGCCGGGAATGCCTATGGTCTACTATGGCGATGAGTATGCCATGCCGGGAGCAAATGATCCGGACTGCAGACGAGGCATGTACTGGGATGAGGAATACCAGGACAAGGAGATGTATAATTGGTATAAGAAGCTCATGCAGATTAGAAAAGCACATGCATGCATCGTAGAGGGCGAAATGATTGAGACAATCACAAATGACGATGATGATACGATTGTTATGATCAGAAAAAACGGCGAAGAGACAATCGCAATGCTTTTCAATTGCGGCAGCAGTGTAAAGGAATTTAATGAGTATGCCGAGAAATATAATCTGCTGACAGATAGCGCATTTGGCGGAAAAGTAGACGGGCTTGACGCTGCCGTAATTGTGCTTTAAAAATTATATAGGAAAAATAGGTAAATCGCAGTAAAATAATTTTATATGAGTTTTTATGGACAGGGAATTGCAGGCAGCTGCTTTTTCCTGTTTTTTTGCATAAAATCAATTCTGTTGAGGTAAAATTGAGATTGACATTGTATTGTATGAGTATAAAATACAAGGAATCAGGTGATGTACAATGAAAAGGCATAAAATATGTAAAATTATTTTGGCTATACTGGCAGTTTTTTTATGTGTGGCTTTTTATGAGTTAATCGGAATCTGCATCACATATAAAAAACAGCCGGCGGTGTCTGATGCTACTATAAAGGAAACACAAAATATTATGAGTGTGGCGGGGAGAGAGAATACGGAAAGAGCAGTAATCATTGAAAAAAATTCGCAGGCTCTTTTAGAAAGAGTTAGATTAATCCAAAATGCAAAGGATGAAATAATCCTTTCTACATTTGCATTTAAATCAGACGAAAGCGGAAAATTGATTTTAGGAGCACTGTATGATGCGGCAGACAGAGGCGTACATGTCCGCATATTGGTAGATGGAATGGAGAGCTGGATTGATATGGAGGGTAATCCATATTTTTATGGATTATCTTCGCATGAGAATGTTGAGATTAAGCTGTACAATAAAGCAAATCCGCTTAAGCCATGGAAGACAATGGGAAGAATGCATGATAAATATCTGATTGCAGATGGTAAAATATATATTCTTGGCGGAAGAAACACATATAATTATTTTTTGGGTGATTTTCCGGGGCATAAAAATTTTGACCGGGATGTGTTAGTTGTCTGCGATGAGCCACAGAAAGATAATTCGGTCAATCAGCTTTGGAATTATTTTGAAACAATATGGGAACAGGAGGACTGTCGGTATTTTCATAACAGTAAAAAATTAGCTGACAGACAATCTGTAAAGAAAGCAGTTTTAGAGCTGCAGGAAGGGTATCAGCAATATTTTGAAGTTAATAAGGAAAAAATTTGTGATACAGATTATGCGGATGAAACCTTTGAAACAGAAAAGATTATCTTGTTATCAAACCCAATCCACACCGGAGCTAAGGAACCGGTGGTATGGTATCAGCTGGGAGAATTAATGAAAAATGCAAAGGAACGCGTAAAAATTCATACACCATATATTATTTGCAATGATATGATGTATAATACATGGGAGGAAATTGCACAGAAGGTTCCGGACTTTTCTATTATGACAAATTCTGTTGCAAATAATGGAAATCCATTTGGAGCTGCTGATTATGCCAAAAACAGAAACAGAATTTTAGAAACAGGAATTGATATCTGGGAATATGAAGGCGGTTATTCGTATCATGGAAAAAGTATTCTGATTGACGATGATCTGTCAGTAATAGGTTCATTCAATATGGACATGAGAAGTACTTATCTGGATACAGAGCTGATGCTTGTAATACGCAGTAAAGAGATTAATAAACAGCTGGAGGATGGCATGATGGAGTATGAGAGTGTGTCCAGACAGATATTAGACGACGGAACATATTATGATCCGTATCATGTAAAGCCGATTGAATTAACAGAAAAACATAAAAGAAAGGTGTTTCTGGTACAGCATCTGCTTGGATGGGCAAGGGATTTGTTTTGATTAAAGGAGAATATAAAGCGTGTTTAAGATATTAATTGTAGAAGATGATAAGGAATTAAGCCTGTTATTCCAAAAGGTGCTTGAAAAGAGCGGATATCAGGTCAAAAGTGCGTCGGATGGAGCACAGGCACTGGAGGTATTGGACAGAGAGTATATTGATTTAATCATTTCCGATATAATGATGCCGGTTATGGATGGATATGAACTTGTGTCGGAGCTTCGTTCGGCGGGATATCAGATACCGGTGCTTATGATTACTGCAAAAAGCAGCTTCGATGATATGCGTCAGGGCTTTCTTTCGGGAAGTGACGACTATATGGTAAAACCCGTAAATGTCAATGAAATGGTTTTGAGGGTAGGGGCACTGCTTCGGCGTGCACAGATACTGAACGAACACAAAATTGTGATTGGCTCAACCGAGTTTGATTATGATGCAATGACAGTTGTGACCGGTGATGAAACGCTTGTCCTGCCCAAAAAGGAATTTCTGCTTTTATATAAGCTGGCAGCTTCACCAGGCAGGACATTTACGAAGCAGCAGCTAATGGATGAGGTATGGGGATATGATACAGAGGCAGACCCACATACGATAGAGGTACATATAGGAAGAATCAGGGAGCGTTTTAAGGAAAATCCGGATTTCGAAATTGTAACAATGCGTGGTTTGGGATACAAGGTGGTGAAAAAATAATGGAACATAAAAAGAAAAAAGAATTGCGTATCCGCTCGTGTCTGACCGGTGCAATCTGGCTGGCACTTGCATTTTCTATGCTGATATCAGCCTTGTTGTTTGCGTTTTTGAATCATTTTTTGGATTTGCCCGGGAAAATACCGGGCCTTGGCTGGCTTTTGATTTTTAATACATTGATAGCAGGACTTATTACATCATTTATCAATGCAAAGCTCCTTGAGCCGATTACCAGGCTCGGTAAAGCAATGAAGGCAGTTTCCCAGGGTGATTTTGAACAGCATTTGGAAACAAACAGCCGCATAGCCGAGATTGGAGAATCCTATCAGAGCTTTAATGTCATGACAAAAGAGCTTCGTGCAACAGAGATGCTGCAAATGGATTTTGTATCCAATGTTTCCCATGAGTTCAAGACTCCAATCAATGCAATTGAAGGCTATACAATGCTGCTCCAGGGAGATGAGCTGTCACAGGAGCAGGAGGGGTATGTAGAAAAAATCCTGTTTAATACTCAAAGGCTTTCAGGTCTTGTTGGAAATATTTTGTTGTTATCAAGGCTGGAAAATCAGAATATTCCAATGAAAAAAACCAAATATCGTCTGGATGAACAAATCCGTCAGGCATTTCTTTCATTGGAAGACAAATGGACTGAAAAAGGAATTGGCTTTCAGGTAGAGATGGAGGAGGTCAGATATGTTGGAAATGAAGGGCTTTTTATGCATATCTGGATGAATCTTTTGGATAATGCAATCAAGTTTAGTCCTGAAAATGGGACAATCACCATGTTTCTAAGGCATGAAAATGATTCTGTGCAGTTTATTCTGGAAGACGAGGGACCGGGAATCGCGGATGATGCAAAAGCCAGAATATTTGACAAGTTTTATCAGGTGGATGGTTCCCATAAAGCCGAGGGAAACGGCCTTGGCCTGGCACTTGTGAAAAGAATTGTAGACATCGCCGGTGGAACAATTAAAGCTGAAAACCGGGAATACGGAGGATGCAGATTTGTAGTAGAACTGCCAGTAAAGAATTAAAATGAGTAGCTATTTAGAACATGATAGTTACAATAATAAAATAATAAGATAAAAGATAGGAGAATTTATATGACATTTTATCAGGAACTGCAGTTAAATCAGGCCGGCTCTAAAAGCCTGCTGAAAAATAGTAAAACAATGAAAGAAAAACTATACCATGCGTTTGTATATATGGTGAAGATAGCTGTCACAATGGTTTTTTGCTTTGCCTTTGTCACTGCTTCAAGCATCATATTGGGAAAGGATAACAGTATTGTGGGAGTAGTGGTCTTATTATGCGTTATGGTATTTCGCAACGCTGATCTTGGAATCCATACCCGACACTCTACATGGCTTTTGGCATTGTTTTTTGTAATTATGACAGTATGCCCACATCTGGCAAATCAGCTTTCACCGCTTCCGGCGCTGCTTATAAACATTGCAGCTCTTGCAGTGCTGATTTTGTTCGGATGCCATAATCCATTTATGTTTAATCAATCCACACTGGTTCTTGGCTATTTATTATTATATGGATATGATGTGTCAGGAAAAAGCTATATGCTTCGAATTGCAGGGATGGCTGCAGGCGCTGCCATCACATGCCTGGTATTTTACAGAAATCATAAAAACAGAGACTATAAAAGAAATATGAAAGCTGTAATTGAGGAGTTTGACCTTTCTTCATCACGTACAAAATGGCAGCTGTGCCAGATACTATGCGTACCGTTAGTTCTATGTATTGCACAGCTTTGTAATATGCCGCGTGCAATGTGGGCAGGTATCGCAGCCATGTCTGCCATCCTGCCGTTTATGGAGGATATGCAGTACAGAGTCAGAAAAAGGATTGTCGGTAATATCGCCGGTGTTATATGCTTCACGGCATTATATTTCCTGCTTCCACCATCAATCTATGCGTACATAGGAATCATAGGCGGAATCGGCGTGGGATTATCGGCACAATACGGCTGGCAGGCTGTTTTTAATACATTTGGTGCTCTGGCTATAGCTGCAGAGAGCTACGGATTAAAGGGAGCAGTCGGCCTAAGGGTGATTCAGAATGTGTTCGGAGTCGTTTTTGCGTTGGTATTTTGTGCTGTATTTTATAGAATTATGTCAGTGAAAGAGGAAGCGGTTAATTAGGATAATGAAACTTGGGTTGAAAAAGGACGTAATTATGGTATAATTAGACCATAAATAAGGGGGTGTATATTATGCCGCAAATAATTCCAATTAAAGACTTGAAGAATACATCGGAGATATCTGATATGTGTCATAAGACAGAGGAGCCAATTTATGTTACTAAAAATGGCTATGGCGATATGGTAATTATGAGCATGGAGATTTATGAGTCAACAATGAGACAGATTGCCATGTACAGAGATATAGAGATATCTGAAAAGCAGATAGAGGCAGGACAGATAAAGGATGCCAGAACAGCACTTAGAGAAACGAGGGCAAAGTATGGCTTATAAATTAAATGTTACAGAGCATGCTGATGAACTACTTGATAATCTTATGTATTATTTGATTTATAGATTAAAGAATAAACAGGCAGCGAAGCATTTGTTAGATGGTATTGATGTAATCTATGATAGATTGGAGGTCAATCCCTTTCAATTTGCAGATTGTAGAGATGCATATCTTGCCAAGAAAGGCTATAGAGAAGCAGTTGTACCACAGATGAATTATATTATAATTTTCGATGTGAGAGATGATGTTGTAAATGTAGTTGGTATTTTTCATCAGTTAGAGAATTATCAAAATAAATTGTAATATGCTTGAGGTAAATCAGAGTCAGTAGAAATACTGGCTCTATTTTTTTACCTTTTGTTAAAATCAGGAAACAGATAATTTACTGCATGCTATAGAGAAGCTCTGAGAAGCCCTCGGACGGCATAGGCTTATAATAGTAAAAGCCCTGCATCTCATTACAGCCTGCCACAGTCAGGAAATCAGCCACTTCCTTTGTTTTTACACCCTCACACACGATACTGTGATGTGTGCGTTTGAGCATGTGAAAAATCTCTTCAATAACAATCTTTCCGTTGGTAGAAAGTGGTCCATCAAGGAAACGTTTGTCCATCTTTATTTCATCAAACTGAATATCCTTCATGGTATTGAGAGAGGAATAGCCTGAGCCGAAATCGTCCATGGAAATAAGTGCTCCGGCATTGTGGAAGTGTTCAATCATACAGTTGACAGCATCGTAATTGTGTATGTATGCTTCCTCTGTGATTTCAAATATTAAAAGACTTGGGTCGGGATGGTATTTTTCAAAAATCTCATGGACCTTCTGCTCAAATCCGGTTATGTTGTTGAAATGTGCCGGCGTCACATTCAGGGAAATTGGAACAACAGGAAGTCCACTGTCTCTACGCTCCTTCAGCCAGGCAAAGGCTTTTTCGTATACATAGTAATCTATGGTAGTAATATCTCCGGTTTCCTCAAGCACCGGAAGAAATTTATCAGGAGTCCAGACCACTCCGGGAGCCTTATTCCAGCGGACCAAAACCTCGGCACTTTCAATTTTTTTACTTTTACAGCCAATTTTTGGCTGCATATAAATACATATTTCGTCGTTGTCAATTGCACTCTGAAATGAGTTGATAACATCTGCACGGTGCTGTTCCATCTCAGTACAGTATCAAGTATATTACTTCCGGTTTCATATCCACAATACTCATTTATGAGGCGGAAGTCCTGGATATCAGCGGTGACAAATGCGTAGGAGCGTTGATCCTTGTGATTGCTCAGTATAGTATGCAGCTTTTCAATCAGGTATTCAGACGAAACACTATGAAAATGCTTTGAGCTGCTATAGCTTATCGATGGAGCTGCAGAGCTCATATGTTCTTTTTTGTAGCGCTTGTCCTCATACATTTTTTCGTCAGCTATTTTCATCAAATCCGGAATCAGATAGTAGTGATTGCGGTAGCTCATGTCCGTAGGTATCATTTATTTTTTTAAGATTGTTTAAATCAAACATCATGATACCCAGATTAAAGGTATCTTCTTTTTCCTGTAAATCGTACAGCTTTTTCTCGAGTGCCTTTTTGTTGTGCACACCCATCACATCGGACGAAGCAAAACGGACTACATCGTGTGTATAGTCCAGCATGACAAATGAAAGAGCGCATCCGATAAGTGAAAGAAGTATCAGGGCACCTGTAAAAATCATAATGATGCCGTTAGAGTAATGTACACCTGTCTGTATATGGAGTATCAGGGTACACAAAAAAAGCAGAAAAATAGCTATCTGCGTTCCGCAAATTAATAATATTTTTTTATTTCTATCCATTATTGAATCATCATCCTTTACTTAATATATGCATAAAACCTCAGCTATATGGTAAACTATGGCTATATATGAATTGCTAAGCCACGAGAATGACCTTCTGAGCCAGATGTTTTTCTATGCCAATCCGGGCGTCCTTCACACTGACTATATAATATCCGTGAAATTCGGATATAAGTCTGAGCTCCTGCCCGGGTATAAGTCCTAAATTTTCCAGATGATGTCTCTCTTTTTCCTGACCTCCTATGCGGTGAATTGTGTATAGTTTTCCTAATTCAGCTAAATTCAGTGGCATTGTTAAACCTCTCTTTCTGCCATATCCCCTCGGCGAACTAAAGTTAGCTTTATCTAACAGAGAATAACATAATTTGGAGTGGTTGTAAAGAATTGATTTGTAAACTCATATGAGGTTTGAAATTTTTCTGAAAATTGAAATGATAGCAGTGCTTTATCTGTAATGGATACATAAAGATTTAATAATAATCCCGAATGTTTTTTTAGATAAATAGGCCATTCGGGATTAATTTGTTCTTTTTTAAATTATTTTTGTGTGTTAAGATATGAAAAAGAAAAAATTTGGTAAACGATGATAGATTTTGGGAGAAGAATATTATGAGTGAAAATATTAGTGTAACAAAAATAAAATGTATGAGGCAAAGCGTGCGATGAAAAAGCTCCAAAATCAGAGTTGAAGGAAAAGGTTAAAACAAATATGAGTCAGATAATATTGGCGTCGGCATCACCGCGCCGAAAGGAATTATTAGAGCAGATTGGGGCAGAGTTTGTTGTCTGTCCTGCAAAGGGAGAAGAGATAATCACAGAGGAGGAGCCATCTGCGGTTGTCATGGAGCTATCCCGTCAAAAGGCAGAGGAGGTAGCGTCAGGTGTGCTTACCTACAATGAACAGCATGCAGAGCTTGTGACACCGCAGGATATTCTTGTAATCGGAGCGGATACGGTAGTGGCTTATGAGAATCAGATTCTTGGAAAGCCGAAGGACGAAGAAGATGCCAGGCGTATGCTTTCGATGCTTTCGGGAAAAACACACAGTGTCTATACAGGGGTAACGTTTGTTTTTATTGACAAAGCCGGAAGAACCGGAGAACACTGCTTTTATGAGAAGACGGATGTCAGCATGTATACACTGACGAAAGAGGAAATTGACCGCTATATTTCAAGCGGGGATCCGATGGATAAAGCAGGAAGCTACGGGATACAGGGACGCTTTGCCATCCACATTAAGGGAATACATGGTGATTACAATAATGTGGTAGGGCTTCCGGTAGCGCGCCTGTATCAGGAGCTTAGAAAGCTTGGAGTTGATGTTTAGCGAAGTCTTTTTTTAATAGCCGGTCCTATAAGCATGGCAATTATCATTTTTATCAGATCGCCCGGGATAAATGGGAGCACACATATTGAGAGTGCACCGCTGACTGTGCTTTTTGCCTCAAAGCAGAACCATGCTGTACCGAGCACATAGCATATGATAGTTCCGACAATCATACCAATGAGCTGGAGCCAAGGCTGGTGGAAATGATCGATTACAAGTCCTGCAATAATTGCCATGGCGATAAAACCGATGATATATCCGCCTGTAGGGCCGGCAAGCTTAGCTGGGCCACCAGTGAAACCTGAAAATACAGGGATTCCGACAAGTCCGATAAGCAGGTAAATCAGGTAGCTTATAGTTCCGCGTTTCCATCCGAGCAGATATAATGAAATATATATGGCCAGGTTTGTCAGTGAAATCGGTACTGGTCCAATCGGGATGGATAATGGTGCAAGAATACATGTGACAGCTGTCATGAGAGCTGTTACCGTTATGGCATAGGTCTTCCCATGCTTGTAGTCTATAGTTTCTGTCTGGTTCATGATAAAATCTCCTTTTTGTAAATTTCATGGTAATTTTTATACGGTTAACACATTAACATGAAAAGATGTCGATTGTCAACCGTAACTGCAATAAAGGTTTACAATTATCGGGGGAGTAAATGAAAAAATATACTAACATCAGTATATACGTACGCTATTCGGAAAACATGGATACTTGGAAAATGTCTGAAAAATCATTAAAAACAATCGACATTACAGCAAATAAACGCTATAATAGATACATTAGGATAAATGTACTGGGACTTGTATTATCCACAGCCATCATGCGGTACGGCTGTCGCGGATAGCGTCAGGCCCGGGAAGGGGAAGCATATGCAGGATAAAAAGCAAAAAAAGGCAAAAATACAGGTTATATTTCTAATTCTTATTTCCACGCTGGTTCTTTTGGCGGATTTTTATGCGATAATTAATTATCCAAAGGAATACATGCTCATTGCAGCAATCACAGTTATCTTTATGATTTGCCTGTGGGGAGTGATAAGCGGATTTTTCTCACTGAGTGCTCTAAAGGAGGACAGGAGGGAGGAACAGTATGACAGTATTTTCAAGTCTGAAAAGGCATCTTATCTCATGCTCAGGAAGTACTTTGATGAGATAGAGGAAAAGATTGAGATACTGCAGAAGGAGTCAAAGATTCCGACTGAGGATATCATCAATGCACAGAAGGGAATTGCAAAGGTTGTCATCAACAGGAATAAGGAAAATGCTGATGCGATTATGAACTCCAATGAACAGCTTATGGAGACGTTTGAACATCTTGAGAATAAGCTCAAGGAGAGCAATGATTTCATTATTGAGAACCAGAAAAATGTGATTTATGATAACCTCAAGGACATTATGGAAAAGCAGCAGGTTCTGTCTGACAGCATAAAGGATATGGAAATCCGTCTGAGTCAGGCAATCACAGCAAATCCTATTCAGTTTACAGCAAATGTTGAGATGCCTAAGCAAACGACCGATGCACCACAATCAGCACCGGCCATGGAGGCGATACCTGAACCTGTCGTAGAGGAAGCCGCGATAGCTGAGCCAGAGCCTGTTGCGGTAATCGAGCCGGAGCCGGTCATAGAGGCACCTGAACCGGAGCCGGTAGTTGAGCCAAGCCCTGTTGCAGAAGAAGCTGTTGCAGATACGACAAACAGCGATCCGAACCGCCAGCTGAGTGCAGATGAAATAGCAGCACTTTTTGCAAGTGCAAACGCAGGTGCGACAGAACCTGAATCAGAGCCAGAACCTGTAAGTGAACCGGAACCGGCAAAGTCTCCGGTTGTAGATTTGAATAACACAAATCGTAATCTGACACCGGATGAGATAGCCGCTTTATTTAGCAGCATGTAGAAATAATATTTTGTAATTATCTCACAAATATGTTAAAGTGTGCATGTTATAAAAATATGCACACTTTATTTTTTTGAAAGGAAATATAAAAAATATATGGAAACAATCAGATTTGACGAATTAGAACTAAACCCTAAGATTTTGCGAGGCATCAAGGATATGGGCTTTGAGGAGGCAACTCCAATACAGGCTCAGGGAATCCCGGCAGTGCTTTCGGGCAGGGATGTAATCGGACAGGCGCAGACCGGAACAGGAAAGACAGCAGCCTTTGGTATTCCGGTGCTTGAGAGCGTTGATGCATCAAGTCACAAGACACAGGTTATCATCCTCTCTCCTACAAGGGAGCTTGCCATCCAGGTGGCAGATGAAATCAGGAAGCTTGCAAAATATATGCATGGTGTGAAGGTACTTCCGGTATACGGAGGACAGGATATCAGCCGCCAGATTAAGGCACTTAAGGGCGGTGTGCAGATTATTATCGGAACCCCGGGGCGTCTTATGGATCATCTCAGGAGAAAGACAATCAGGCCTGACCATGTAAAGACAATAGTGCTCGACGAGGCAGACGAGATGCTCAACATGGGCTTCAGGGAGGATATCGAGACAGTACTTGAATACCTGCCACAGGAGCATCAGACAGTACTTTTCTCGGCAACAATGCCAAAGCCTATTTTGGAAATTACAAGAAAATATCAGCATGATGCTATCAATATCAAGATTGTGAAAAAAGAGTTGACAGTCGCAAATATCGACCAGTATTACTATGATGTGAAGCGCAAGGACAAGATAGATGTACTCACAAGACTGTTGGATTACTATAATCCAAAGCTCTCACTTGTATTCTGCAACACCAAGAAGATGGTCGACGAGCTGGCATATGAGCTTTGCGGACGCGGCTACAGTGCAGAAGGACTTCATGGCGATATGAAGCAGGTGCAGAGAGATCGTGTCATGAAGAACTTCAGAAACGGAAAGACAGATATTCTTATTGCCACTGATGTCGCAGCGCGCGGAATTGATGTGGATGATGTAGAGGCTGTTTTTAATTATGATCTGCCTCAGGATGACGAGTATTATGTACATAGAATCGGCCGTACAGGAAGAGCAGGCCGCTGTGGAAAGGCATTCTCCTTTGTAAAGGGCAAGGAGGTATATAAGCTCAAGGACATACAGCGCTACTGCAAGACAAAAATCTATGCACAGCCAATTCCATCATCTGATGATGTTGCCAAAATCAGGGCAGAAAAGATTATGGACCAGATTTCCACCATTATAGATGAAGAAAATCTCACAAGTGTCATTGATATTATAGAGAATCAGATAAATGAGTCAGATTACACAGCAATGGATATAGCGGCGGCATTTTTATACCAGGCTATGGGTGCTTCAGAAATATCCACAGCTGAATCAAAGGACGACTATGATTTCCACAATACAGGAGCAGAGGATGGCATGGTACGCCTGTTTATCAACGTCGGAAAGAAGGACAAGATAAAGCCGGGTGACATTTTAGGTGCCATTGCAGGCGAGTCAGGCATGCCTGGCAGGCTTGTCGGTGCAATCGACATGTACGACAAGTATACATTTGTTGAAGTGCCGGCTGAGTATGGCAAGGAGGTGCTCAATGCCATGAAGAATGCGAAGATAAAGGGACGCTCTGTGAACATGGAGCCTGCAAATTCACGATAGCAAAGTCAGGCTTTTCTGATGACACATCAGCTTTTCTTGTTCTCAGTGGTTCTGAATAGTTACGATGGTTGTATAAAAAATACCGGGACACAAAATGTGTTGCCCGGTATTTTTGATTACTTGTCGTCATCGATTCCCCAATGCTCTTTCATGTAATCCTTTCCCATTCCTCCGCCGATATCATTTTGATTTCTGCAAAGATAATTTACAAATATTCCACCAACAACTGCAAAAATGATAAGTGCTGCAAGTACTACCATATGGTCTCCCTTCTGAAACATGTGTCAAAATTACGCGTCAGCCAGCATCAGCACATGCTTCACAATTGATTTGATTATATTAACCGCAGTCTCCATGCCCTCCACTGATATGTGCTCAAATGGGCCGTGGAAGCCGTAGCCGCCGGTACCGAGGTTTGGACAAGGAAGTCCCATGAATGATAAACGTGCACCGTCTGTACCGCCGCGAACCGGGCGTGATAGCGGCTTAAGGCCGTTTTCCTCTATAGCAGCCTTAGCCAGGTCGATAATGTACATGTTGTCCATTATGATTGAAAGCATATTCTCGTAGGAGTGGGTGATAGTCAAAGAAACAGTGCCCTCACCATATTTTTTGTTCATCTCTATCTCAAGAGAGCGGAGAGTATCAAGTCTTTTAGCAAAAAGAGCCTTGTCATGGTCTCGCACAATATATGACAGATGGGCTGAAGCTACATCACCGCTCATATCACACAGATGGTAAAAGCCCTCTCTGCCCTCAGTTGTGGCAGGAGTCTCGTTTGCAGGCAGCGCTGCGGCAATCTCGCAGCCAACCAAAGCAGCATTGACCATAATGTCCTTTGCTTCGCCCGGATGAACGTTGACGCCCTTTATGGTAAATTCGGCGCTTGCGGCATTAAAGTTTTCATAGGCCACCTCGCCCTCGTAATCACCATCCACGGTGTAGGCAAAATCTGCCTCGAAATAGTCCAGATCAAACAAATCCGCACCCTTTCCGACCTCCTCATCGGGGGTAAATCCAACCCAGATATCGCCGTGAGGAGTACCCTCTGCGATAATCTGCTCTAAGGCAGTCATAATCTCAGCCACACCGGCCTTGTCATCGGCACCAAGCAGGGTAGTGCCATCTGTGGTAATGAGAGTGCGTCCGGTGAGGGTTTTAAGCTCAGGAAAATCGCTTACTCTCAGGTATTCGCCACTGCCTCTAAGCAGCACATCGCTTCCGTCATAGTGATGCAGCAGCTGTGGCTTGACATTTTCCCCGGAAAAATCAGGTGCAGTATCCATATGTGCAATAAATCCGACCGCTTTTTTGTGCTCCATGCCGGCAGTGGCAGGCAGCAGACCATACACGTAACAATGGTCAGTGAGCACAACCTTGGATAAGCCAAGCTCCTTAAGCTCTGACTCAAGCTCTCTTGCGAGTGCAAATTCCCTGTCACTGCTTGGTATTTTATCACTTGCTTCATCAGATGTGGTGTGATAGCCCACATATTTTAATAATCTTTCTTCTACTTTCATTATCAGTAAATCCTTTCTGAGAGACTTTGGATGGGAAATCTGGAATAAAAAGTCTCTGTATATAGAAAATAATATAGCTTAAAACGGTGTAAAATCAACTGTTTTACAAAAAATCTAAAAAAATTTAAAAAAATTAAAAAAAAGTGTTGCATTTCTATAAACTATACTATATAATAAATTTCGCGTTAAGGAAAACGCAAACAAATTAATAAACGCGCTTCTAGCTCATTTGGTAGAGCACCTGACTCTTAATCAGGGTGTGCAGGGTTCGAGCCCCTGGAGGCGCACTCAAAGGTACCGGTTTTATGGACGTATGAGCCATAGGGTTGGTGCTTTTTTATTATATCATTGTTAAAGGATTAAAAGGTATCATGTCATTATTTAGATAGGCTGGCAGCTCAGGCACATAAAAAGTGAAATTAATATTGAAATTTTGAAATAATGAGTTTATACTGTTGAATAGGAAAAAAGTAACATTTGGGAATATGCTTTGGTCGGAGTAAAATATGATGAATGCGGTAGACAAATATTCAACAGACAATATAGCGGATAACGAAATGATAATTGCAGTAGATGACGTGGTAAAGAAGGACTATGATAGTGCGGTTGTACGCATAAAGAAAGCGCTTGCACGCTTGAAGAGCACCGGTCACGTGGAAAAATATGCAGAGTATCTCAATATCCTGGGATTGGTATATGAGCTTGAGAACGATGAGTCAAAAGCCTTTGAATGTTATCTGGAGAGCCTTGCCACGGCAGAAATTATCCGCTCGAGAGATCTTAAGGCTATGGTTTACAGCAATATCGGTTCAAGCTATAGCAAGATGGGAAGAGATAAGGAAGCGCAGAGATATTTCAACGATGCCAGAGACGAATATGACAGTTCCTCAGAAAAATCTGAAGAATGTCATAAAAGCTGGGTCATGTTTGACTATATAAATCATGCGATTAACGACAGATATGTCGCATTATCTTGAAGCAATCAGCTTGCAGATAGGGTTTCCGGCAGCAGAGAATTTCTCCTCGTACTCGGTCATGATGTTGCCCTCATTCATTGCAGCATCATGATGCAGGTCGCGTGTACTGGCATCGAGGTGCCATTTATCAGAGCTTTCAATCTCTTCCAGAGAGAAGGTGAAGAGGTCCTGGTTGTCAGTCTTGAACTCTATGCGTCCGTCAGGTGCGAGAAACAAATCATATCTGGCAAGAAATTCGCTTGAGGTGAGGCGCCTTCTTGCGTGCCTGTCCTTCGGCCATGGATCGGAAAAGTTCAGGTAAATGCGGTCAACCTCATTACGGTCAAAAATATCCGGAAGAGTTGCGGCATCAATGCACAAAAAGTGCACATTTGGCAGCTCGTCCTCCTGCATTTTTTGTACGGCACGAAGAAGCACACTGGTATATCGTTCGATACCTATATAGTTAATCTCGGTATGAAGCCGTGCCAGATCCATCAGAAATCTGCCCTTTCCCATACCAATCTCTATATGAATCGGATTATTGTTTCCTAAAAAATCATGCCATTTTCCTTTTAATTCAACAGGCTCCTTTATGCAATAAGGGCTGTTGTCGATGACTTCACCGGCGCCCGGGATATTTCTAAGTCTCATGTAAATCTCCTTATAAAAACGTAAAATTTCATATAGATAATACCCTACAATTGTGTGGGTGTCAAAATAAAATAGCAAAATACGTTGCACATGCCCTTGATAACATGTTTTTCATACATTATAATTAGAAATAGTACATTTTTGGTTATAGTACTGAACAGCTACCCAATTTTAGAATTAATAGGAACAGATATGAAGCATAAAATTATAAATTTAAAAAAATCAGGAATACTAATAATGGTAGTGTTTGCTATGGTCACGACGCTTTGTGCGAGACCGCTTATGGCATTTGCGGATGGTGATGACACGTACTGGCCGGAGGGACCGCAGATAAATTCACCGTGCGCCGTGGTGATGGAGGTCAATACAGGTACGGTGCTATATGAGAAAAATTCACACGAAAAGCATTATCCTGCAAGTATCACAAAGATCCTCACCACATATCTGACTATACTCAACTGCAAGATGGATGAGAAGGTTACATTCTCAAAAGAGGCGGTTAAGGAGAGCAGTGATGGTTCGTCGAGCATCAAGAGGGATGTGGGCGAGGAGATGACCATGGAGCAGACACTATATGGAGTTATGCTTGAGTCGGCAAACGAGTGCGCATATGCTGCAGCAGAGCATACAGGCAAAAAGCTTGGGGGAGATTACAGCACATTTATTGATCTGATGAACAAGGAAGCCAAAGAATTAGGCTGTACAGATACACATTTCAACAATGCAAATGGTCTGCCAGATGAAAATCACTGGACAAGCGCATACGATATGGGGCTTATCGCGTGTGCGGCATACATGAATGACGAGTTTCGAAAGATTACAGGCACAAAGACCTATATCATACCACCAACAAATAAGCATACCGAGGATACCCCGCTGTACAATCATCATGCGATGCTGCATCCATTTAAGTCGTATTCACAGTTTGTAAATCAGGATTGTACCGGCGGCAAGACCGGCTACACTTCAGTGGCTAACAGCACGCTTGTCACTTATGCGGAGAAGGATGGCCTGACGCTGTGCGTGGTTATTATGAATGCACAGTCGCCTGACCAGTATGCAGACACAAACACGCTGCTCAATTACTATTTCAGTAACTTCAAGGCACTAAGCATAGCTGAAAATGAAAACAGCGCAGCTGCTGATAATACGCCGGATCTGGGCGTGATGAATGAGCACGGCATGTATGCAAAGGTGTCGGAAAACTATGTTGTTTTGCCAAACAATGCGGATTTTTCAAGCGTTAAAAGGGAAGCTGCTGACATGAAGTCCGACAACAAGGATGCTCTTGCTACGGTCAGATACAAGTATGGTGATCATGTGGTAGGCTGTGTGGATCTGCTGAAATCAGGAGCAAAGGTCGATCTGTCGTATTTTGATGAGAACAGCAGACAGAACGTGGAAAGTGATATAATAAGGATAAAGCCGGTATATTTTCTCTGGGTGCTCATACTTATCTCAGTGATTATTTTGAGCATTTTCATGCTTAGAAGAATATCAGACAATATATATGTGCTGAAACACAAATGGAGCATTAAGAAGGAGCAGCGCGAGCGCTTCAGGGAGCACAAGCTTGAGAGAAAACAGCGCAGAAGGAGAGACAATCTGAAGTTCAGCGGCCGACATAAATATTAATACATTTTTTATTATGACATTATAAATGGAGGCAGAAATGAGTGATGAAAGATGCGCCCTCGTGCTTGAGGGTGGAGCCATGAGAGGTATGTATACAGCCGGAGTACTCGACTGTTTTATGGACCATGATATTAGCTTTGATGCTGTTATCGGTGTTTCGGCGGGAGCACTTTTTGGAGTGAATCTGCTGTCAAAGCAGCGCGGCAGGGTTATACGATACAATAAGAGGTTTAACAGTGACAAAAATTATATGGGTATCAGGCCGCTTCTTAGGGAGAAAAATATAGTTAGCACGAAATATGCCTATGATACAGTACCAAGAGAGCTTGACCCGTTTGATGATGAGGAATATAAGAAGTCGGATATCCCATTTTATGCGGTTGTGACGAATATCAGGACAGGTAAGCCTGAATATGTGCAGATAAAGAGTGTCTTTGACCAGATGGATGTGCTCAGGGCATCGGGCTCCATGCCTGTAGTGTCAAAGCCTGTGAAGCTGGGGAATGAGTGGTATCTGGATGGCGCGGTGACGGACAGTATTCCATATGAGCATATGCTTGATATGGGATATGACAGAGTGGTTGTCGTGCTGACAAAGCCGGCAGACTATATAAAAAAACCTATGCCAAGGGTTTTAACATCGGTATACAAAAAGCGTTTTCCGAGGTTTTATGAGGCATTTTCAAACAGGCATATCATGTACAATTATCAGCTTGAGCATCTTAAGGAGCTTGAAAAGCAGGGCATTGCCGAGGTGTTAAGGCCGTCGGGGCACATTAAAATAAGCAAGGTAGAAAAGGATCCTAATAAGCTTGAGAGCCTGTATCAGCTTGGATTACGTGATGCTGAGAGGCTTTTGGCAGATAAGCATGGCATGAAAATATAGAATGATTAAAGGGCTGAAAAGTAATAAATGTGACACGAGGGATGGAGAAGCGGTAATGAACATACAACAGGTAAAGACTATCATAGCTGATGCCATGGAAAAGCATAACGGAATAGTGAAAAAAGAAGAGCTTACAAGGCTTGGTATAGACTACAGGCGGATTGATACGCTTGTCAGGGAGGGGAAGCTTGTCCGCATCAGAAACGGCTATTACACTGACCGTGTGGATGATTTTTCTGAGGATGCACTTGTCGCAGCACTCTTTCCGGATGCAATGCTTTGCATGGAAAGTGCGCTCTATGCTTATGGTTATATAAAGGAGAAGCCTTACGGATGGACGCTTGCTGTGGACAAAAATACATCAAAATCACGTTTTAAGATGGACTATCCAAGAATTATTCCGTTTTATACGGAGCCACAGGCGCTTATGCTTGGAGCCTCAACCATTGAGCTTAGCGGTAATACCTTTGGTATCTATGATAAGGAGCGTGTGATATGTGATTGCTTAAAATATGAGACGAGGATGGACCGCAATGATTTCAAGGCTGCTATACAGTCGTACATAGCGGATACGGACAAGGATATTTCCGTGCTCATGGATTACGCAAGGGCGAGGCGCGTGGTAAAGAAGGTGCAAAGCTTCATAGGAGTATGGTTGTAGTGAGGGTAGATTTAAGACATATAAGCGATGAGAAAAAATTATCGTACAGCGATGTGTTATGGCAGTACGTGAAGCAGGATTTTCTCTGGCGCATAAATAATGCCGGTCTGGGAAAAGTGCTGTGGCTTCAAAAGCCGTATTTTGCAACAGGGGAAAAACTGACATTTTATTATGTGTATGGCAGCCAAAGTGGCAGGGCAGAGGACAACGGTGCACCGTTTGATGTATTGCGCAATATCATTATAGGCAATGCAGGGCTTAACAGTCATAGTGATGTGGTATGGACTAATGCAGAATTATCTAAGCAGACGGCAAAGGTATCAGCTAATGAACTAGGCGCCAGTGATATGCAGCCGCTGATACACACGTGGAATCTAAGCGCTATGTGTGATGGCGGGGAAGTACCGTTTGCAGTGAGGCTTGAGCGCCTTAATGAAGCGGATGCAGGAGTTCCCATGACTAAAAATATTGTTTTTATGAACAGCTTTTATGGAGACGCAGATGTTTGTATTTTTTCGCCTGAATCCAGGCTCGGAGAAAAGCTGTTTGAGATAATGGATAAGCTTGAACTGGTTAGCGATATGAAACCATATGGTGATGCATATGAGATACTTAAGAGATATTCGGTCAGCGGAAGGCAGATAATTGATATTTTTAAGCTCAGAGCGAAAAATAAGCCGAAGACAGTGAGCATGCACCGGCTTGAGCAGGTGTATGGCTATCGCAGCTATGCGTATATGAGGAAGCGCTGGGAGCAGTATTGTAAGAGGCTGACACGACAGCAGAGGGCATATGCGAATGCAGGCTGGGAGGAGACGCTTGATTTGATACTTGATTTCCTCACACCGGTCTGGAGCGCGTTTTGCAATGATGAAATATTTTATGATGACTGGATGCCGGAGCTTGGAAGATTTCTGGGCTAAAAAGGATATATAGGTACTTAAATGGAAAAAGAACTGATAAATAATTCACAATCAAATATCTATCCATTCCACATGCCGGGGCATAAGCGCCGTGGCAGTGATATAGGTGCAGGGCTGGACCCGTATGCTATTGATATCACAGAGATAGACAATTTTGACAATCTGCACCACGCTGAGGGCATTATAAAGGAGGCGCAGGCTGAGGCAGCGGCACTTTACGGTGCAAAGCGTGCATATTTTCTCATAAACGGAAGCACCTGCGGTATACTGGCAGCAATATCTGCGGCCACAAAAAGGGGAGACAAGGTGCTTGTAGCAAGGAACTGTCACAAGGCGGTGTATCATGCGCTTTACTTAAGGCAGCTTCACCCGGTGTTTACATACCCTGAAGTTACACGGACAGGGCTGCAGGGGCAGATAACCGAGGCACAGATAAGGGCGGCATTTGATGAAAATCCCGACATAAAAGCGGTTGTGATAACCTCGCCTACATACGATGGCGTGGTTTCCGATGTGGCGGCAATCGCATCTGTGGCACATGCACATGGAGCATTGCTCATAGTTGACGAGGCACATGGCGCGCACTTTGGCTTTGGAGGCGGTTTCCCTCAAAATGCCATAGCACTCGGGGCCGATGCGGTCATAGTGAGCCTGCACAAGACGCTTCCGGCATTTACACAGACAGCGCTTCTGCTGCTTGGTGGGATGCGTGAAGCTGCAGTGGAGAAGTTTCTCGGCATTTATGAGACAAGCTCACCGTCATATGTGCTTATGACAGGCATAGAGCGCTGCATACACTATGTGCTCGATAATAAAGAGACAGCGTTTGCACAGCTTAGGAGCAGGCTTGACAGATTTTATAAGAAGGTCAGCGGACTTTCGCATCTGAACGTGGTCAGAAAAAGTGATTTTTCTGCTGACGAGGCATATGATTTTGACGAGTCAAAGATTATTATATTTACGAAAGAGGCTATGAATGGACATACGCTGCTTGAGCTTCTGCTCAAAAAATATGAGCTGCAGCTTGAGATGGCAGCGGGCAATTATGTACTGGCGCTGGCATCTGTCATGGATACGGATGAGGGCTTTGACAGGCTTGCGGATGCTTTGATTGAAATAGACAGCCAGCTCGAAAAATATAAGTCTGATTTTGAAGAGTTTTATGATATATTAAAACAGGAGGGTGTGGTACATCAATTTTACTTTCCTGTCAAAATGGATACAACTATATACCAAAAGCTGCCTGCCGTAATGGAAATGTATGATGCATATGATGCAGACCATCAGGCGGTCTATGCCTTTAAGGCAGGCGGGAAGGTGAGCGGTGCCTTTATAAATATATATCCGCCGGGGATACCGCTTGTGGTGCCGGGAGAGATAATGAACGACAAGCTCATAGATGATGTAATAAAGGCTGTAAATTCAGGTCTTGAAGTGGATGGCCTGTATTTTGATCCGGATGCCAATATGTGGAAGTTTGTTGCAGTGCTGTAAGCAACAGTTTGACATAGCAAACAATCATATTTATACTAATTAAAATATAAGAGGTTTACAGATGGGTAAGATTTTCTGCGTGATGGGAAAAAGCGCATCAGGCAAGGACACTATATACAACAAAATACTGCAGGATGATTCCCTAATGCTTAGCAGGATTATCCCGTATACCACTCGCCCGATAAGGGATGGAGAGGCACAGGATAAGGATTATCATTTCTGCAATGAAGAGGATGTAAAAAGGCTCAGTGAACAGGGGAGCATCATAGAGCTTCGCGAGTACAATACGGTGTACGGCGTGTGGAAGTATTTCACGGTAAACGATGATGATATAGACCTTCGCTGCAAAAGCTATCTGACAGTCGGAACACTCGAGTCTTACACAAAGATACGCGATTATTTTGGCAGTGACAAGGTACTGCCAATCTATGTGGAGGTGGAGGACGGCGACCGTCTGATACGCGCCATTCACCGGGAAAAGGGGCAGCAGGTGCCTAAATATGAGGAGATGTGCCGTCGTTTTCTGGCAGACGCATCAGATTTCTCTGAGGAGAAGCTGCATGAGGCGGGGATTACACGTCGCTTCATAAATGATGATATGGATACTGTGCTTGCCGAGATTTCAGCATACATACGACAGAGTTCCTAATTGCAGAGCATGAAAATTGTTACGGCTTGCACATAAGTGCAACCGGAAACGAATAAGGAGGCAGCCTCATGGCAGTCAGAGTAAATGAAGTAAATCAGGTGACACAGGTTCCTGATGCACAAAAAATACAGGCCGGTGACGGCTCGTTCAAATTCACACTGGCCAGCGCCATAACAGACGCTGATCTCCAGGCAAAGGTAGATGCGCTGATGCAGGATATCACAGCACAGGGCAACAGAATAGCCGAGCATATGGATATCAGGGATATGAAGCGATATCGCGGGCTCATAAAGGATTTTTTAAATGAGGTGGTCTACAGATCGCATAAATTTTCCAGAGAAAATTTCCTCGACAGGAGAGGAAGGCACAGAGTTTATGGTATAATAAGACTGATAGACAGCAATCTGGACGAGCTGGCATCAGAGCTGGTGGAGGATGAGAAGGATCATCTGTCCATACTGGCAAGAATCGGAGAGATACGTGGACTGTTGCTTGATATACTCACGTAGGAGATAAAAGCTATAACAGACACAGGCAGACTAAAACGGAGGCAGCAGCTATGGCAGGATTTAAGGATATAGTAGGAAATGAGCAGATAATAGAGCATCTGCAAAATGCCATATCAATGGGAAAGGTCTCACATGCATATATAATAAACGGACCACAGCTGTCCGGCAAAATGATGATAGCCGAGGCATTTGCCAGGGCACTGCAGTGTGAGAAGGAGGGCACAGACGGTTGTGGAGAGTGCAAATCGTGCCATCAGGCAGATGACCACAATCATCCTGATATCATATATGTCAGTCATGAAAAGCCCAACAACATATCGGTTGACGACATCAGGACACAGCTCAACAACGATATAGTGATAAAGCCGTACAGCAGTAAATACAAGATTTACATAGTGGATGAGGCTGAAAAAATGAACCAGCAGGCGCAGAATGCGCTTTTAAAGACCATTGAGGAGCCACCGGCATATGCGGTCATCATGCTTCTCACCACCAATGCAGACAGCTTTCTGCAGACCATCAGGTCGCGCTGCATCACACTCAATATGAAGTCGGTAAAGGACGAGGTGATAAAGGCATACCTGATGAACGAAAAGCATATTCCGGATTATCAGGCAGATATCAGTGCCGCATTTGCACAGGGCATAGTCGGAAAGGCTGTTAAGCTCGCCTCATCAGACGAGTTCAACGAGCTAAAGGAGTCTGCACTGTCGCTTATAAAGCGCCTCGATGACATAGATTTGTACGAGCTGGGCGCAGCAGTAAAGCAGATAGCTGAGTACAAGCTTCAGGTGCAGGATTATTTTGACCTGATTATGGTATGGTACAGAGATGTGCTGTATATGAAGGCGACAAACGATGTTAACGGACTCATATTCAAGGATGAGGTCTATGATATAAAGAAACAGGCAGCAAAGCATTCCTATCAGGGAATCGAGGCAATACTTGAGGCACTTGAGAAGGCGAAGATAAGAATTAACGCAAACGTCAATTTTGACCTGGTAATTGAGCTGCTGCTTATAACCATAAAGGAGAACTAATCACATGACAAAAATAGTTGGTATAAGATTCAGGACAGCAGGCAAAATATATTACTTTGACCCGGCTGATTTCGACCTCGACATGGCAATGCATGTTATCGTGGAGACAGCAAGAGGCATAGAGATGGGAACTGTCCTCATTCCGCCGAAGGAGGTGGATGATGATAAGGTGGTTTCACCGCTTAAGCCTGTCATCAGAGTGGCAACCGACGAGGATGAGAAAACGGTTGAGAGAAATAAGGAAAAGGAAAAAGAGGCATTTGCCATCTGCAAGGAGAAAATCATCAAGCACGGACTTGAGATGAAGCTGGTGGATGCAGAGTATACCTTTGACGGAAACAAGCTGCTGTTTTACTTTACAGCGGACGGCAGAATTGACTTCAGAGAGCTCGTAAAGGATCTGGCAGCGGTATTCCGCACGAGAATAGAGCTTCGTCAGATTGGTGTCAGGGATGAGACCAAGATGATGGGCGGCATCGGAATCTGCGGCAGACCGCTCTGCTGTCATTCTTATATGGCAGATTTTGTGCCGGTTTCCATAAAGATGGCAAAGGAGCAGAATCTTTCCCTCAATCCGACCAAGATATCCGGTGTGTGCGGAAGACTCATGTGCTGTCTAAAGTATGAGCAGGATACATATGAGTATCTGAACAGCAGAATGCCGTCGGTAGGAGAAAAGGTCAAGACACCTGAGGGAATCATCGGAGAGGTCAAGTCAGTAAGCGTGCTCAGGCAGCTCGTGCGTGTTGTCATTGACAACGGCGAGGAGAAGGAGCTTCGTGAGTACACTGTAGATGATCTGCGATTAAAGCCGCGCCAGAAAAAGGATGTAAAGCTCACCGAGGAGGAACTTCGCGAGCTCAAGGATCTCGAGGATAGCGGTGACGAGACGATGGAGGACAAGCCACAGGAGAAGCCACAGAGAAATCGTGGACGCCGTGACAAGCGTGACAACAGAGAAAGACGTCCGTACAGGGCGGACATAGAGGCAGCGGAAGCTTCTGCAAATGAGACAAATGAAGTAAATGCTGCAAATGCCGGCAGAGAAAATAAGGACGGTTACAAAAAGCCGTACAAGGGTGGCAAGAACAGACCAAACAAGCAGAAATACAACCGCAACAAGGATTACAAGAACAAAAACTATAACAAAGAGTACAGTAAAGATTACAACAGGGACAAAGACAATGGAAGCACTGATACACAGTAATGAGCGCCTGGACGATTTGTGCCGCAAGGGCTATAGGCTCATACAGGATCCAAAGCTGTTCTGCTTCGGCATAGACGCCGTGCTTTTATCTGATTACGCAAAGGTAAAGCGCGGAGAGCGTGCTGTGGATTTGTGCACCGGAAACGGTGTGATTCCGATACTTCTTGAGGCAAAGAATAACGGAGAGCATTACAGCGGGCTTGAGCTTCAGCCTCAGTGTGCAGACCTGGCGAGAAGAAGTGTGAAATATAACCATCTTGAGGACAAAGTGACCATAGAAGAGGGAGATGTGTGCAATGCATCGGAGATTTTCGGGCGAGAGTCCGTGGAGGTGGTGACGGTAAATCCGCCGTATATGATAGGCCAGCACGGTATCAAAAATGCAGACGATGCCATGACGATAGCACGCCACGAGGTCAGGTGCACACTTGACGATATAGTCAGGGAGAGCGCAAAAATGCTCAAATTCAATGGGCGTTTTTACATGGTTCACAGACCATTCAGGCTGGCAGAGATCTTTAGCACGATGATGAAATATCATATCGAGCCAAAGCGCATGCGTCTTGTACATCCCTACGCGGACAGGGAGCCGAACATGGTGCTCATAGAGGGGTTAAAGGGCGGCAAAAGCCGTATCACCATCGAAAAACCGTTAGTTGTATACAAGGAGCCTAATGTATACACGGATGAGATATATGAGATATACGGCGATAAGCCCCGGAATAACGGAAAATAACAGGAGAATCATATGACAGGAACACTGTATCTGTGCGCAACTCCGATAGGAAATCTGGAGGATATCACATTCCGTGTGCTGCGCACACTTAAGGAGGTAGACCTCATCGCAGCGGAGGATACGAGAAACTCCATAAAGCTGCTCAATCATTTTGAGATAAAGACACCCATGACGAGCTATCATGAGTTTAACAAGATAGATAAAGCCTACCAGCTTGTGGCAAAGCTTAAGGAGGGCAAAAATATAGCCCTCATCACTGATGCCGGAACACCCGGCATTTCTGATCCGGGTGAGGATATTGTGCGCATCTGCTACGAGGAGGGCGTGCATGTTACCTCGCTTCCCGGGGCAGCAGCGTGCATTACAGCGCTCACCATGTCGGGCAGGCCGACCAGGAGGTTTGCGTTTGAGGCATTTTTGCCGAGGGATAAAAAGGAACGCGCGCGCGTCATCGAGGAGCTTAAAAACGAGACCCGGACAATCATTATCTACGAGGCGCCTCATCATCTTATAAAGACGGTCACAGAGCTTTACAATGCGCTCGGAGACAGAGAACTCACCGTGTGCAGGGAGCTTACGAAAAAGCACGAGGAAAAGGTGCAGACTACATTTTCGGAGCTTTTGGAGCGTTCAAGGACACAGGAGCCAAGAGGTGAGTATGTGCTTGTAATCTGTGGCAGAAACGTGGCTGAAATAGCAAAGGAGCAGCAGGAAAGCTGGGAAGCCATGCCTCTTGAAGCGCATATGGCACACTATGAGTCACAGGGCATCGACAGGAAGGAAGCCATGAAGCTCGTGGCAAAGGACAGAGGTGTCAGCAAGAGGGATATATACAAACAGCTTCTGTAAGCTGACAATAATACACTATGCAGCAGATGGTTAGGATTGGACATGAACGATATAAAACATGACATAAAAAAACGACATAAGAACCTGACAGAGTTCAGATACATCGCAGTTGGCTTTTTTCTGATAATATTATCAGGGGCAATAATGCTGAGCCTTCCGTTTTCTTCAAGAGACGGACAATGGACTAATTTTCTGGACTCACTTTTTACGGCAACAAGCGCAACCTGTGTGACAGGTCTTGTTGTGTTTGACACCTTCAGACACTGGAGTATCATAGGGCAGCTTGTAATTCTGGTGCTGATTCAGATAGGAGGCATGGGCTTCATCTCAATCGGTGTGGCATTTTCCATGCTCCTGCACAAAAAAATCGGGCTCAGGCAGAGGGATCTGATGCAGGAGAGCGTCAATGCACTCGAGATTGGTGGAATAGTTAGGCTTTTCAGCGTGATAATAAGGGGAACCTTCCTTATCGAAGGCATAGGAGCGGTGCTTTTAGCAATCCGCTTCATACCGGATTTTGGCATAATAAGAGGCATATATTTCTCGGTGTTCCACTCGATATCTGCATTTTGCAATGCAGGCTTTGACCTGATGGGCATAAACGAGGAGTACTCATCGTTTACAAAATATGCCACAGACCCATTGGTAAATATCACTATTATGCTGCTTATCATCATTGGCGGTATCGGTTTTTCCATATGGAATGAGGTCAGAACCAAAAAGCTTAAGCTTAGCAGATATTCGCTCCACGCTAAGATAGTAATATCAACCACACTGATACTTGTCTTTGGCGGTGCACTGTTTATGTATATTTTTGAAAAAAATAATACCATAGCAGGCATGGATACACCGGGTGCCATGTTTGCATCGTTATTCGGCTCAGTTACGGCGAGAACGGCAGGCTTCAATACAGTAGACACAGCAGCACTGACACAGGAGAGCAAGCTTTTGACTATAGTGCTCATGTTCATCGGAGGAAGCCCGGGTTCGACAGCCGGCGGAATCAAAACCACAACCATGGCGGTCATGATAATCTATATTGTTTCGTATCTGAGAGGAAGCAACGGCTGCAATGTGTTTGGCAGGAAAATAAGCAGTGAGGTAATCAAAAAGGCCGGAATGGTGCTTATCATCAATCTGGTGCTTGGCCTTACGGCGGTGCTTGCCATACTTGCCACCTCCAATATGAAGATGGACGATGTACTGTTTGAGGTATACTCTGCAATCAGTACAGTCGGCATGACAACAGGCATCACAAGGGATTTGAATACAGCAGGACGCATAATTATCATAATTATGATGTATTGTGGAAGAATCGGAAGCATGACATTTGTGCTTTCGTTTGTGCATAGACCGGGAAAAGCAAATATAGAGCTTCCGGAGGAAAAAGTTATCATTGGATAAGGAGAAAAGCAATGAAATCAATTTTAATTATTGGAATGGGTAAATTCGGACACCACTTGTGTGCGGATTTGATAAAAAACGGAAATGACATTATGGTAATGGACAAGGACGAGGCAAAGGTCAGGGACTTAATCTATGACGTGACAAAGGTGCAGATAGGTGACTGTACCGACCCACAGGTAGTAAAAGCACTCGGAATTAACAATTTCGATTTGATTTTTGTATGCATCGGCACCAATTTCCAGAGCTCGCTTGAGATAACAAGTCTCGTTAAGGAGATGGGCGGAAAATACGTCATCAGCAAGGCGAACAGAGATGTGCATGCAAAGTTTCTGCTTCGAAACGGTGCGGATGAGGTTATCTATCCTGACCGCGATATGGCAGAACGAGTGGCAAAGAAATACAGCGCCAACCATGTACTCGACTACGTGGCATTAAACGACGATTACTCAATCTACGAGATAAATCCACTTGAAGACTGGGTAGGAAAGAGTATCAGGGAAAGTAATGTACGTCAGAAATACAATGTAAATATCGTGACAATAAAGGAAGCCGGAAAGAAGAGGGTGCTTCCATTACCGGACTACGTGTTCAAGGCAGACGATGCAGTGATGGTGCTTGGACTGAATGCAGATGTGGACAAGCTGGTGCGAAAGCTATAAAAGTGTGGCTCAAAAAATAATAGGCAGCAATTTAAAGAAGAAAAGAAGAAAGGATGGATACATATGGGTAACAATGACAGCAGTGTAGAAACATTTTTGCAGTGGATAAAGGCTTCGGACAATATCGTATTTTTCGGCGGAGCAGGTGTATCAACCGAGAGTGGCATACCTGATTTCAGAAGTGTGGACGGACTTTACAATCAAAAGTATGACTATCCGCCCGAGACCATCCTGAGCCATACATTTTACAGGAAGCATCCGCAGGAGTTTTACCGCTTCTACCGTGACAAGATGCTCTGTCTTGATGCAGAGCCAAATATTACGCATTACAAGCTGGCAGAGCTTGAAAAAGCAGGAAAGCTTAAGGGTGTTGTGACGCAGAACATAGATGGACTGCACCAGAAGGCCGGCAGCAAAAACGTAATGGAGCTGCATGGCAGTGTGCTGAGAAACTACTGTGAGAGATGCTTGAAGTTTGTAAGCGCAGAGGAAATCCTACACTCAACAGGAGTGCCAAAATGCCCAAAGTGCGGCGGCCCTGTAAAGCCCGATGTTGTATTGTACGAGGAGGGCTTAAATCAGAAAACACTTGAGGATGCAATCTACTACATCAGCCATGCCGATGTGCTCATAGTGGGCGGAACCTCCCTCGCAGTATACCCGGCGGCAGGCCTCATAGACTATTACAATGGAAACAAGCTCGTGCTTATCAACAAGTCCACCACACCGATGGACGCAAGAGCAGACCTTCTGATACAGCAGGGACTGGGCTCGGTATTTGAGCAGATAGAGGTGTAAAATAACTTTTGACCCTCATATCATAGTATATAATATGGCAGATATAGGTAGAGAAGGAATATAGGATGGATAAATACGCAGTAGGAGATATCGTAAAACTGAAAAAACCGCATCCGTGCGGCAGCAGTGAGTGGGAAATCATGCGTGTAGGCGCAGACTTTCGCCTGAAATGCATGGGCTGCGGGCACCAGATTATGGTTCCGAGAAAGCTGGTCGAGAAAAATGACCGCGGTCTCACCAGGAAGCAGGATTGAGTGATAGAAACAAAGCAGAACAATAAAACCAGGGACGCACGTTACAACCTGGTAAAAAATAAAGAAAATTGTAAAAACCCCTTGAAAAGTGCCCCGATTCATGTTATTATCTAGACTCGTGATATAAAATTCCTTGCTCATAATCAGATTTATGAGCCAGAGACCAAAAGGAGGTAACATTCGCATGAACAAATATGAATTAGCACTCGTCGTTAGTGCAAAGATCGAGGATGATGCGAGAACAGCAGTAGTCGAGAAGGCAAAAGAGTACATCACACGTGCCGGCGGTACTGTTACAGAAGTTGAGGAGGCTGGTAAGAAGAGATTAGCTTACGAGATTCAGCACATGACTGAGGCCTTTTATTACTTCATCCAGTTCGATGCTGAGGGAACAGTCCCAGCAGAAATCGAGCAGGACGTTCGTATCATGGACAATGTTCTTCGTTTCTTATGCGTTAGAAAAGACGAGGCATAGTATAAGAAAATAGGAGATTGTATTATGAACAAAGTAATACTTATGGGTAGATTAACCAGAGACGCAGAAATCCGCTATGCCCAGGGGGACAACTCACTTGCAATAGCAAGATTTTCACTTGCGGTAGACAGACGCTACAGCAAGAATGCAGAGGAGCAGTCAACGGATTTCATCAACTGCGTAGCTTTTGGAAAGATAGCAGAATTTTTTGAGAGATTTGGCCGTAAAGGAACAAAATTTGTTGTTGAGGGCCGAATCCAGACCGGCAGCTATACAAACAAGGACGGACAGAAGGTATACACTACTGACGTCGTGGTTGAGAATGCAGAGTTTGCAGAGTCTAAATCAGCCGCATCAGGAAATGCAGGCGGATTTGCACCGGCAGACAGACCTGCACCTAGCCAGGCTGCTGGGGATGGCTTCATGAACATTCCGGACGGAATCGACGAGGAGCTTCCATTCAATTAGTAGTGTCCACGAGGACAAATATTCAAGGAGGTAACAAAAATGGCTTACAATAAATCAGCTGATGGTTCATCAATGAAGAGAAGACCAATGCGTAGAAGAAAAAAAGTCTGCGTATTCTGTGGAAAAGACAATGTCATTGATTACAAAGATACAAACAAATTAAAGAGATACATCTCTGAGAGAGGAAAAATCCTTCCACGCCGTATCACAGGAAACTGTGCAAAGCACCAGAGAGCTCTTACAGTAGCAATCAAGAGAGCACGTCATCTTGCTCTTATGCCATACGTTTGCGAATAAGATAAATGTATGATAAATCCCGACTACCGGATGGTGGTCGGGATTTTTTAGGTTAAAAATGTTTTATGTTTAAAAAATTAATATTTGTTGCATAATCAAATTACATAGTATAAAATGAATATAAAACAAATACTAATAAAAAGGGAGGGTTCAAATGGATACATACATTGTTTTCTGGTTGGCAGCCACCGTAGTTTTTGTTTTAGTTGAGCTTATGACAGTCGGGCTCACATCCATATGGTTTGCGGCAGGCTCATTTGTAGCGTTTATAATCGCGCTGCTTGGCGGCAATGTCGTGGTTCAGGGGATTGCATTTATACTCGTTTCAGTCGTGCTTTTAGCTCTCACAAAGCCGTGGGCCGGGAAGTACATCAATTCCAGGACAGTGAAGACAAACGTGGACAGTCTGGTCGGAGAAAGAGCTGTGCTCACCGAGGATGCTGACAGCATGAAGCAGACGGGAAAAGCCGTTGTAAACGGTCAGGAGTGGACAGTCAGACCGCAGGACGAGACCCAGGTCATAAGAAAAGGCGAGCTTATCGAGGTAGTAAAGATAAGCGGAGTAAAACTAATTGTAAAAAGGGTAAAGGAGGCTTAACCGGAAATGGAAGGATTAATAGCACTTGCAGTGTTACTCGTAATCGTACTTATAGTACTGGTAAACTGCATCAAAATCGTGCCACAGGCACATGCAATGGTAATTGAGCGTTTGGGAGGATATCTCACCACATGGAGCGTAGGACTTCACCTCAAGGTGCCATTTATCGACAGAATAGCAAAGAGAGTCATCTTAAAGGAGCAGGTGGTAGATTTCCCACCACAGCCTGTAATCACAAAGGATAATGTAACAATGCAGATAGACACTGTAGTATATTTCCAGATTACAGATCCAAAGCTTTATGCATACGGTGTAGAGAATCCAATCATGGCAATTGAGAATCTCACAGCCACAACACTTCGTAACATCATCGGAGATTTAGAGCTTGATGAGACACTCACCAGCCGTGAGACAATCAACACCAAGATGCGTGCAACACTCGATGTGGCAACAGATCCATGGGGCATCAAGGTAAACCGTGTCGAGCTCAAGAACATCATACCTCCAAAGGCCATTCAGGATGCAATGGAGAAGCAGATGAAGGCAGAGCGTGAGAGACGAGAGGCAATTCTTCGTGCAGAGGGTGAGAAAAAATCAACAATCCTTGTTGCAGAGGGAAATAAAGAGTCAGTCATCCTCGATGCCGAGGCTGAAAAGCAGGCAGCCATCCTTCGCGCAGAGGCAAAGAAGGAGGCAACAATCCAGGAGGCAGCAGGTCAGGCAGAGGCTATCCTCAAGATACAGCAGGCCAATGCAGACGGACTGCGCATGTTAAAGGAGGCAAATCCTGACAACGCAGTGCTCCAGATAAAGAGCCTGGAGGCATTTGCCAAGGCCGCAGATGGCAAGGCTACAAAGATAATCATCCCATCAGAGATTCAGGGGATTGCAGGTCTTACAAAGTCAATTGCGGAGATAGCTGCGGATAAGACTGAGAAGTAATTATATTTAATTAAAATGAATACCGGAAGATGAGAGCACACAAAAAAGCATTGCATGTATCGTATCAGATATATGCGGTGCTTTTTAGATTGCACAGAATTGTATTAAGATTCTCTCTGCTACACAGAAATGCCATATATTCCTCATAGTCATAATTGAGTATAAGTTACGGTTCACACCTAACAGTGTGAACAGCAACGATTTGAGTATAACTGATAAATATAGTACTAGGAATAATCCCCACAAAGTGGTATACTCTCTAGTAGGTATATCAATCGATGCGGGTTGCACAAAGGTGTGACCGGCAACTATAAATTTGTAGTACATTCTCGAAACCGCAACCGTTGCACCGGCAGCATCAGCGCAACGCACCGGGGATAAGGAGAGTAAAATGAAGAAAAAAATAAAATTCAAGGGCAGGCTGAAAAGCTACATGTGCTGGCCGCTATATCTGACGTTTGTGTGGATATGTGCTGACGGAATAGCACTGCGCTATGACAGAAGGCTTGGCTATGGCATGGTAGGCTTTACAGTGTTTTACTTTGCGCTCGTGCTGTTTTTGTATGTCAGAAGCAAGTCAGTCGTTGCAAATGAGCTGATAAGCTTTGCAACCCAGTATTCATCGGTACAGAAGAGGCTGCTTAATGAGTTTGAGGTGCCGTATGCCCTGCTTGAGTACTCAGGCAAGATACTCTGGGTAAATGACAAATTCGCAGAGAGCATGGGTGTGGATAAAAACTATCACAAATCCATCACGACACTTTTTCCGACAGTGACCAGAGAGCTTCTCACAAAGAGTGATGCGCCGACAGACTTCAAGATAGTAAATGAGGAAGAGAACAGCATAGTCAGACTGTCCGTCAAGAGAATATATTTCAACTCCATCGCAGAGGAAAATGAGATAATTGACACAAACGAAGCAGATCAGTTTTTGACGGCACTGTACGTATTTGATGAGTCGGAGCTTTATCGCTGCAAGAAGGAAATCACAGAGCAGAAGCAGGTCTCAGCGCTTGTGTATATCGATAACTATGATGAGGCACTCGACAGCATAGAGGACGTAAAGAGGTCGCTGCTCGTTGCACTTATCGACAGGCGTGTAAACCAGTATTTTGCCAAGTATGACGGACTTGTCAGAAAGATAGAAAACGACAAATACTTCGTGGTGTTCAAGTACAAGTACCTTGACAGCATGAAGGAGGACAAGTTCAAGGTGCTTGACGAGGTGAAGGCCATAAAGGTCGGCAACGAGATGGCGGTCACACTCAGTATCGGAATCGGTATAAAGAGCGATAAATATAATGAAAACTACGTATATGCGCGAAATGCCATAGACCTGGCCCTCGGACGAGGCGGTGATCAGGTAGTCATAAAGGATCATGACGATATCCTGTATTTTGGCGGCAAGTCAAAGCAGGTGGAGAGCAAGACAAGGGTAAAGGCGAGAGTCAAGGCACAGGCGCTCCAGGAGATCATTGAGACCTGTGAGAACGTACTTATCATGGGTCACAGCATCACAGATATAGACTCACTCGGGGCAGGCATAGGTATATACTGTGCAGCAAAGAATCTCGACAAGAAGGCGCAGGTAGTTATAAATGACCCGACAAGCTCAGTCAGACCTCTCATGGAGACATTTTCAGAGGTAAAGGGCTACCCGGCAGATATGTTTATAAACAGTGAAGAGGCTCTTGAAATGGTGAGCAGGGATACGCTTGTCATGGTGGTGGACACCAACAGGCCAAGCTATACAGAGTGCCCTGAGCTCCTCAGGAAAACAGGAAAGATAGTCGTATTTGACCATCACAGACAAAGCAGCGAGATAATAGAGAATCCTATACTCTCATACATCGAGCCGTATGCATCAAGTGCGTGTGAGATGGTTGCAGAGGTGCTGCAGTACTTCAACGACGGAGTCAAGATCAATGCAACAGAGGCCGACTGCATCTACGCGGGCATCCTTATTGACACCAACAACTTTATGACGAAGACAGGCGTGCGTACATTTGAGGCTGCAGCCTTTTTGAAGCGCTCAGGCGCAGAGGTAACACGCGTCAGAAAAATGCTTAGAAATGACATGTCATGCTACAAGGCAAGAGCCGAGGCCGTGCGCCATGCAGAGGTATACAGGGGCTCGTTTGCCATATCGGTATGCCCTAGCGAGAATGTGGAGAGCCCGACAATCGTCGGCGCACAGGCAGCAAATGAGCTGCTCAACATCATAGGAATCAAGGCATCATTTGTGCTCACAGAGTACAATGACAAGATTTATATCAGCTCTCGTTCAATCGACGAGATAAATGTCCAGATAATCATGGAGAAGCTGGGTGGCGGCGGACACTTAAATGTGGCAGGAGCACAGCTGACAGGCGTCACCATCGTGCAGGCAAAGCGCATGATACAGGATACACTGGATGAAATGCTAAAAGAAGGAGACATAGAAGAATGAAAGTAATCTTATTACAGGACGTAAAATCATTAGGCAAAAAAGGCGAGATAGTAAACGTAAGTGACGGCTACGCCAGAAACAATATCATACCTAAAAAGCTTGGAGTTGAGGCAACTCCAAAGAACTTAAATGACTTAAAGCTACAGAATCAGCATGCTGACAAGGTGGCACAGGAAAACTACGAGAGTGCACTTGCACTCGCAAAGGTCGTAGAGAGCACAAAGGTAGTAGTAAAGCTGCGCTCAGGCGAGGGCGGCAGAACATTCGGCTCCATCTCCACCAAGGAGATATCGGCTGCGGCAAAGGAGCAGCACGGCTTAGAGCTCGACAAGAAAAAGATGCAGCTTAACGAGTCAATCAAAGCACTTGGCAACTATGAGGTCCCTGTCAAGCTTCATCCAAAGGTAACAGCAAACCTCACAGTATCAGTAGTTGAAGGATAGGAGGAATCCCCTTGGAAGAAGCATTAATCAAACGAATAATGCCAAACAGCCTTGAGGCAGAGCAGTCCGTGGTCGGCTCCATGATTATGAGCAAGGATGCCATAGTGACCGCCAGCGAGATGCTCCTTAAGGAGGACTTTTATCATCAGCAGTACGGCATCATATTTGAGACTATGGTTGAGCTCTTTACAGAGGGACAGCCGGTGGACCTTGTCACACTCCAGAACCGTCTAAAGGAAAAGGATGTGCCACAGGAAATACAAAGCCTTGACTTTGTGAGAACACTCGTCACCAGTGTGCCGACCTCAGCCAACATCAAGTACTATGCCAATATCGTAAAGGAAAACGCCATAAAGCGAAAGCTCATCCATGTGACAGAGGACATAGAGAATGAGTGCTACGCTGGCAAGGAATCGCTCGAGAGCGTGCTCGACAAGACAGAGCACGATGTATTTGAGCTGCTTTCCACAAGGCAGACAGGTGACTACGTGCCAATCCGTACTGTAGTCATGAATGCCCTCGAGAAAATCGAAAAAGCAGCACAGCAGGAGGGCACCGTAACCGGAATACCGACAGGCTTCATAGACTTAGACTATAGGACAGCGGGACTTCAGCCGTCAGACCTCGTGCTAGTGGCAGCCCGTCCGTCAATGGGAAAGACAGCCTTCGTCCTCAACATAGCACAGCATGTGGCATTCCACGCACATCTGTGTACAGCTATATTCTCGCTCGAGATGTCGAAGGAGCAGCTCGTAAACCGTCTGTTCTCACTCGAATCAAAGGTGGATGCACAGGCACTGCGTACAGGAAATCTGTCTGATGCCGACTGGGAAAAGCTGGTCGAGGGAGCCGGAATCATCGGAGACTCCGAGCTCATCATAGACGACACTCCGGGTATCAGCATCTCAGAGCTTCGAAGCAAGTGCCGTAAATACAAGCTCGAGCACGACTTAAAGCTTGTCATCATCGATTACCTGCAGCTCATGACAGGCTCAGGACGAGGCTCAGAATCACGTCAGCAGGAAATCTCAGACATATCGCGTTCGCTTAAGGCGCTCGCCAGAGAGCTTTCAGTTCCTGTAGTGGCACTCTCACAGCTCTCACGAGCCGTAGAGCAGCGACCGGACCACAGACCGATGCTTTCTGACCTTCGAGAGTCAGGAGCCATCGAGCAGGATGCCGATGTCGTTATGTTCATCTATCGTGATGACTACTACAACAAGGACACCGAGCTCAAGGGTATCTCAGAGATCATCATCGCTAAACAGCGTAACGGTCCAATCGGCACCGTAAACCTTGCATGGCTGCCTGAGTACACGAAGTTTGCAAATCTGGAGCATTAAAATTAAATTGCAAAGAGAATAAAGAAACAAGCCATCCCGGCTTGCGTCATAGGATATAGTTAAGTATCCTGACGTGAGCCGGGATTTTTCAAAATCTCTTTATACTTAAAAAGAGAAGAAAGCTATAAACTTTCCCGCAATTCATCCGATATATTCCTTAGAATAGGGTAAGAACAACAGTCAATTGCAACATATTTTCACACGGAGGTGTTAGAGATGGCAATAGAGGCAATCAAGGGTGCAGGAATGGTCTATCAGGGAAGTACATCAACTGCACAGATAAAGGAACAGGCACAGGGAAGGACAGAGGTGTCCAGTGCGGACAATCAGGTCGTGTCTGACAGCATCGCAAGGAATATTCAGGCGATGAATACTAAGGAAACAAGCGGTGATTCAGCCGGTGATGCCGGAGCGCAGGGACAGGCACAGCTTGCCGCACAAAAGCAGAATGAGAAGAATATGCAGCTTAAAAAGGCTGTGGATGATATCAACAAGAGCGCGTTGGCTGACCAGTCGGAGGCAGTGTTTGGCATCCATGAGAAGACTAACCGCGTGACAATAAAGATAGTTGATAAGAAGACAAAGGAAGTCATCAAGGAGTTTCCGCCGGAGAAGACACTCGACATGATAGCGAAGGTCTGGGAGATGGCAGGACTCATGGTAGATGAGAAGAGATAGGAGGACACCATGGCAATCAGATTATCGGGAATGACATCAGGCCTGGATACAGATTCTATTGTAAAGGCAATGGTATCGTCATATACCACCAGAAAAGAGAAATATCAGAAGGCGCAGACCAAGCTTGAGTGGACACAGGATGCGTGGAAATCCCTTAATACCAAGGTGTACAGCTTGTACAGCAATATTTCCAATCTGCGATTTTCTACAGCATACAACTTAAAGAAGACATCTGTTTCTGATACTACAAAGGCCACAGTAAAGGCAGGCTCAGGTGCACCAAGCGGCACACAGTCGCTGAAAATCAAGCAGATGGCAAAGGCCGGATATATGACCGGAGCAGAAATTAAGGCAGACAGTGAGAAGACTACACTTGCCCAGCTCGGTTACACAGGTGGTGATGCCAAGCTTGAGGTAAAGATGGGCGATCAGACCAAGTCCATCACGCTCAGCGCATCATCAACCATGAACGACGTGGTAAAGGAGCTCAGGAATGCGGGGCTTGATGCAAACTACGATTCAAGCTACAAGAGATTTTATATCAGCTCAAAAAAGACAGGCGTGGCAAATGATTTTACCATAACCGGCAGCAATATAGATGGAGCATCAGCACTTTATAGCCTGGGAATAGCATATGGTGGTGAAAAGACCACTACCGGTACTTATTCATCCAATCCATATGATGAGTATGCAGCTTTACATGGAGCTTCAGACGATGAGACCAGAGCCAAAATCGAGGCAGCTGTTACAAACTACAACAATCTGACCACAGATGCAGCTAAGATGAATGCGCAGAGCAAAAATCTTATGAATGCTGTAAATTATGGCTACTCATATGCCACACTTCAGGGCATTTATGAGAAGCTGGATGCAAACAATGCAGGAGATAGTGATAAGCTGAAGCTGCTTGAGAAGCTTGGCTCATCTCGTGATGGCGCATTGATTTCAAAGAATGGTGACAGCTATGATACATATACAAAGACCACACTGACCGATACAAATGGAAATACTCTCTATAAGTATATTGACAGCAACAACAATAGCCACTATATTGCAGCCGTTAATGATACGGACAAGCATACCACATCGTACTATGATGTGACAGAATCTACGAGGACAGCTTATACTGATGCTGATGGCAAGGAGCTTGAAGCTGCACATATAGACCACTCCGATGATATGACAACACTGACCGTCGGTGGTAAGACTTACAAAAAGGACGAGGCAGACGGCAAGTACTATCTGCAAAAGGAAGATGGCACAGCTGATAAAACTGATTTCATCACTGTTTCACAAAAGACCGAGTACACTATTGCGGCAGATGCCGTAAACAAGACTGGCATAGAGTCAGCTTCAGCAGCGTATGACACAATCATCAAGTCAATGGATGAAAAGACTAAAAGCTCATACGATGAGGCTCTTGCGTCAGTTCAGGCATTTGAGAATTCAAAGGACGAAGTGCTAGGAAGCGATGACAAGTACTCGGTTGCAAGCCTCACAAAGGCTATTCAGAATGCTTATGCAGGCAATGGAAAGGAAGCCGTAGAGCAGCTTTTAGCAGGAAACGGAAACGAGGATGATGGCTTTGTAAATAAAGCAAACGCTTTGGAGGAGGCCGCAGAGGCCAACACAAAAAAAGCAGCAGATAGCAATATTGTAAAGGAGCTTGCCTCAAAGCAGAAGGATTCGTCTGAGTATACACAGGCGCTAAATGACCTGCTCGACAGGGTAAACACTGCATACACGCTTCAGAACAAGGCACTTTTCAATTCACAGGTGAAGAAGGTCGCAGGACAGGATTCGGAGATTGAGCTGAACGGTGTAAAATATACAGGTGACAGTAACAGCTATTCAATCAATGGACTGACAATCGAGGCACTTGCTGAGACCGGGGACAGCGCTATAAGCATTACAACCAGCACAGATACACAGGGTGTATATGATAAGGTAAAGGATTTTCTGACAGAGTACAATAACATCATCAACGAGATGACGAAGCTATACAATGCTGATTCAGCAGGAAGCTACGAGCCACTCACGGATGATGAAAAGGATCAGATGTCTGATAAAGAGATTGAGAAGTGGGAGACAAAGATTAAGGACTCTCTGCTTCGAAGAGATTCTACACTTGGCAGCGTAATGACAGCAATGCAGACCGCCATGATGTCATCAGTTGAGATAGGCGGCAAGAAGTACTCGCTCTCAAGCTTTGGAATAAGCACACTTGGATTTTTGAATGCAGCGGAGAATGAGCAGAATGCATATCACATTGATGGTGATGAGGATGACGCCAATACATCCGGCAAGACAGATAAGCTCATGGCAGCTATAAACGATGATCCGGATACTGTAATGCAGTTTATGCAGCAGCTTTCAACTAATCTGTATAGTGCAATCGGTGACAAGATGAAGTCTACGGATTTGAGCTCAGCATTTACCATCTACAATGACAAGCAGATGAAGACAGAGTACACTAACTACACCAAGACGATTAAAGAATGGGAAAAAAAGATCTCAGATCGTGAGGATTACTACTACAACAAGTTTACTCAGATGGAGTCAGCTATGACCAAGCTCAACAGCACACAGAGCTCAATTAGCAGTTACTTCTCATAAAAGATACCAGGGAGGGTATATTATGTTACAAAATAAAGCATACGCAGCATATGCAAACAACAAAATCATGACTGCATCACCGGCAGAGCTTACACTCATGCTGTATGATGGTGCAATCAAATTTTGTAATATTGCCATCATGGCAGTGGAGAAGGAGGATATCCAGCAGGCTCACACAAACATCCGCAAGGTGGAGCGTATCATAGAGGAGTTCCAATCTACTCTTGATGACAAATATCCGGTATCAAAGGATTTTAACAATGTATACACATATCTTCACAGACGCCTTGTCGAGGCCAACATAAAGAAGGACAAGGAAATCCTTGAGGAGGTGCTTGAGCACCTGCGCACTATGCGTGACGCGTGGAAAGAGGTCATGCAGGCCACATGCAACGGAAACAAGCTGCATGTGTCATAGATAAATGTATCATAAATCACCGACAGGGATTATAGAGAGTTTTTAACTTAAACAAAACGCAGAGACAGCAGCATGAAGCTAGTTTGTTTGTGCGTTTTGTGCTATTATAGAGATGCTTATAGTTAAAACAATTGGAAATACAGGGAGAACACCATGGAACAGACATACATAGATATAATGATACAAAGCCTTGAGAAAAAGGAACAGGTACTCGACCGGATAATAGAGCTTGATATCAAGCAGAAGAACCAGCTCGAGGATCCACAGCTCACACCTGACGACTTTGACGAGGTAGTTGAGGCAAAGAGCAGGCTCATCGACCAGCTCAATAATTTAGACTCAGGCTTTGAGAAGCTTTTTGAACGTACAAAGGAAGAACTGAATGGTCACAAGGAGGACTACAAGGAGCAGATACGCACCATGCAGGAGCATATCCGCAGTATCACGGACAAGAGTGTAAAAATACAGAGCCAGGAGGCCCGTAACAAGGATCTCATGACTCTGAAATTTACATCCATTAAGAAGCAGGCCCGCGAGGTGCGTGTCGGCACGCAGGCCGCAAGCCGCTACTACAAGTCCATGTCAGGAACCGGATATATGGAGCCACAGTTTATGGACAATAAAAAGTGAAAATCTTAATTTAATACCTCACCACAATATCCCCAAGTCCCGAGTCAATAACCAGGTGCTTTTTTGCATGCTCATTTACCTCATACTCATCATCATAGTCATTGCCGTTGATTGTGATATCGCCTGTACCAGAATCCAGGTCCATCATGTAGCCGTCAAGCGACTGTGAGGATGTCACCGTGATATCGCCTGTACCACCGTCGATATCCATCTTATCAAAGGCACAGTTTTCAAAGCTAAGGTCGCCGGTTCCGCCATCCACATCACATGTGGCGAAGCTGCAGCCTGTGACATACAGATCGCCTACGCCGGTGTCAAATTCTGCATCGGCGGCGGTCAGAGCATCGAGGCTTACCTCGCCTACGCCTGTATCAAAGGAGAGCTTGTTCAATGAGGCGCCCTCAGGAATGGTAACAGTGATTTCACTTGTGGTGTTTCTTCTGTAGTTGGATCCTTTGCTCTGTGATATTGTGAGGGTATCACCGGAGCTTTTAATCTTTGGAACCAGACGCTTGTTGCATTTATATGAGACCATGTAGCTGTCACCGGTTTTCACGTTGATGTTCGATATGGTTGTATCAAATACCAGATTTGAAAATTCATCGACTGAAAGCTCCTTCGTGCACACGTTACCGAGAGACTTGTCTGAGTGCGGAATCAGATTGTCAAACAGGTCGAGGGCAAAGCCACCGATATGGTAGAGGCTTCCGGCGATGATGCAGACCACGGTAATTATTGTAATTATTATTAGATATATATTCTTTTTCATGACTTGTCTCCATTTCTGAATTATCTTGTTGCATAATTTGTTTTGTGATTATTCAAAATATGCTACACACATTTTTGACTGTCCTGGTTTCCGTTAATTTCCATGTTTATCGCCGAGCAGGTTTTCCACCAGCGAATTGATGATTGCGGCTATTGGCCAGATAATCCATGTGATACCCCAGTCAAAGGTAATAAAGCTCCAGCATAGATAAATGCATGTGACTGTTGACCAGTATACTGACATGATTGCAGCCACAACAGGGTTTTCATAGTGCACCTTGCCATCGTGTGAATTGGCAAAATTACCGCCCATAGTCTGTGTTCCGTTCAGGGAAAGAAGCTTGTCAAAGCTTGATTTCTTCATGTTTGTAAACACTATCATGAATACTCCGATTGCTATAAACACGAGCACGAGTCCACCGGAAAGTGAGTCTGCGAAGGTGCTTTTGGTGTTTAGTGAGCTGATGATGATTGCAGGCACTGCACAGAGTATACAGAGCATGATGCCCACTGTTAAAAGTATTGCGTGTGTGGCACGGTAGCTTTCCTTTCGCTCGTTGACCCAGTTTGCTGTCTCAAAATCTATGCAGTAGGGCTCTTGCTTCAGGTAGCTCCATTTAGATGAGAAAGAACCTGAGAAGATAAAGAAGCCGACTGCCACAGCGATACAAACGAACAGGAACGTGATGCCGATTGCATCAGATGCGTCCGGTGAAGCGAGTGAACGCGGAATGCATTCGCTGAATATCGGTCCAAGGCTTGCGAGGATGCAAAGCAGCACTCCAAACGCTGTGAGATATGCTTGTTTTGCCGAATCCCTGAGGAATGCGGCAGCAGTCTCGCGGGAGAGTGTTTTGGCAGCAGGCATTGCCTGACTGGGATCCACAAAGCTCTTGATGCCGAGTGAGTCAGCGAGCTCGTCAAGGTTTCCAAACTCTGATATGACGATTCCTATGGCCTCGTTATCGGATTTGCCCTCGGATATTAATTCGTTGTATTTATCCTCCATCATCTGATAGAGCTCATATTTGGCTTTTTGCACCTCGGGGGTATTCGGGAGGTGCGAAAACATATTTTCCAGATAATTCTTTATAGTTTCCATAAAATGTCTCCTTTAAAATCGTATAAATTTGCTTACTACATCAAGTGTCAGCTTCCATTCCTCGCATTTGAGCCTGTAGTACTCTCTGCCGGCATCCGTAATCTGATAGTAGGTCCGGCGCTTTCCACTTGCATTGTCGTTCGAAGAGAATGATGAGATATAACCGTTTTTCTCAAGGCGGGTAAATGCAGAATAGAGAGTTGTTTCTTTTATGACGTATTTTTCCTCGGATATTAGCTTTATCTGCTTTGAAATCTCGTAGCCGTAGGATGGTTTGTCGAGAAGCAGGTAGAGTATGATGGTATCGTTGTATCCGCGGATAACATCGCTGCTTATATTAACCATTGTTCACCTCCTGTATCAAGTGTTTATTTCATCAGGCATGTTAAAATTATTCAATACTACGTGTGACGTACTACGAGTATCATACTATGTCTGTCGTAGTAAACATATCACATGTTGTTTTTCGTGTCAACCATAATTTTAGAATAATTAGTTCTCGCTGTAAGTCTGTATAAAATTTGTTTTATAAAAAATGTTTCGGATAGTTGCTATTATTTTAAAAAGTTAGCCTCTCCGTACAAAAATTAGCGGTAAAATACGTTGACATACATCATATCTTTTGCTATAGTCTTTTAAAGCAAAGGCGATTAATTAAATACACACTACCTCTGAGGGAGTAGTTCGCGTATTCTTAAATATACGTGGTTTGTCAACAGACCGGTCAATAGACCTGGCAAACATTAAAGAATGAGACTCAAGTATGCGGCACACAATAAAGTTATATAAGCTATATAATAATAGCTTTATAAAGTTTGGTGTCTGCATGCGAGGGTCTCATTTTTTCATATGAAGCTACATGTGAAGCTATCATATACTCATTTCATATACTCATATGGGAGAAATTAATCGCCGCACACTAGGCAAAAGGGAGAAAAATATGGTACTATTTATTGAAATCCTGCTTATAGGAGTAGGTTTGTCAATGGACGCTTTTGCGGTATCTATCTGCAAGGGACTTGGAATGACAAAGGTAAACAGAAAGCAGGCGCTGACAATCGGCCTGTATTTTGGAGGATTTCAGGCACTCATGCCGTTTATCGGCTATATGCTGGGCATACGCTTTGAAAAGTACATCACAAGCATTGACCACTGGATAGCATTCATCCTGTTAGGATTTATCGGTGGCAAGATGGTTTATGAGGCAGTAAAGGAAAAGGATGATGATGCGGTCGGGCAAAAAGATCTGGCACTTAATCAGGGGGAGATGCTTCTGCTTGCAATTGCGACAAGTATCGATGCGCTGGCAGTCGGAATCATGTTTGCATTTACCTATGACAACTTAAACATCTACTGGGCTATTGCAATCATCGGACTTACCACCTTTGTGCTTTCAATCATCGGAGTCATAGTCGGAAACTTTTTCGGCAATAAATATAAAAAGAAATCAGAGATAGCCGGAGGAATCATTCTCATACTCATTGGAGTAAAGATATTGCTTGAGCACTTGGGAATTATAAGCTTTTAAAAAATAGAAAATGGAGGATTCAACATGGAAAATTTCATCAATAATGCACCGTTTATAGTGGTGCTGCTCTGCCTCATAGTGGGCTTTGTGTTTCTGGTAAAGGGCGCAGATCTGTTCGTGGAGGGCAGCTCAAGCGTGGCAAAGCGCTTCAAGGTACCGTCACTTATCATCGGATTGACAATTGTTGCGATGGGAACCTCGCTTCCTGAAACAGCGGTCAGTGTGGCAGCATCCATAGCACACAACAATACGCTTGCAGTCAGCAACGTGACAGGCTCAAACATATTTAACCTTATGGTAGTAATCGGCGTGTGCGCTTTGATGACACCGGTAGTGGTGGACGGAGCATCATTAAAAAGGGATTTCCCATTTTCGATGATATGTGCCATTTTACTTCTTGTCATGGGAACAATCGGCATGACACTCGGCAGAGTGGACGGAATAATACTGCTCGGCTGCTTTGCAGGCTACATTTTCTACCTTATCAGACACACATTAAAACAGAACAGGCAGACATCAGATGAGGAGGTCGATGAGATACCGCTTATATCAATGCCCAAAGCAGTGATTTTCATCCTAATCGGAGCTGTCGGCATCGCAGTAGGCGGAGATGTCGTAGTAGACAGTGCAAGCCGCATAGCGATTGACCTTGGAATGAGCCAGACACTCGTCGGACTGACCATCGTATCTATCGGAACATCACTTCCGGAGCTTGTGACATCAATAGTCGCAGCCAGAAAAAATGAGGTCGATATGGCGCTCGGAAATGCAGTCGGCTCATGCATTTTCAACATACTCATGGTGCTCGGAATTGCATCAGCCATCAGCCCGATAGCATTCATACAGGAAAATATCATAGATATTATAGTGCTTGTGGTATTTTCGCTCATCGTGTGGATTATGGCATGGACAAAGCGTGAGATAAAAAGAGGCGAGGGTATCATCATGCTGCTAATGTATGCGGCATATACAGCGTATATTATTATACGATAGGGTAAAATACCTTTTGAACCTTTAATGCATAATATTACTTAGAAAATGTGCAGATACTTATTGAGTATCTGCATATTTTTTAGTCAAATATATGCATAAAGGAGGAAAATATGCAACAAAATATGTCAATGCAAAATATATCAATAGTAAATAGAAAATTTCCCACAAATTTTACACAGCCACCTCAATATATTTTCAATTATTTGTTACGCTTATAAGTGCAGAAATAAAGATTACAAAACATGTACGAATATTTTTATGAAAAGCAGACTATAATTTATGATTAAGTAACAAAACAGGAGGCAATAATTTGACATACGATGAGATAAAAAAGAATAAGGAGGTCTGTGAATGTTTAAAGAAAGGGAATGAAAACCTTGGAGTATTGGGCTTTACAGACCATTCGGCAGCTCATTGCACAATGGTAGCCAAAAGAGCAGCATATATATTAAAGAAATTCGGTTACAGCGAATCTGATATTGAAATGGTAAAAATCGCGGGATTTATGCATGATATCGGAAATGTGGTAAACAGAAGCCGTCATGCGGAATATGGTGCAATACTGGCAAACGAGGTACTCAAAGAAACAGATATGAGTCTGAAGGATAGGATAACGGTTGTGTCTGCGATAGGACATCATGATGAGTCAACCGGAGGGGCAACGGATCCTATTTCAGCAGCACTCATCATAGCAGATAAAACCGATGTGCGCAGAAACCGTGTAAGGAACAAGGCAAAAGAAAATTTTGATATACACGACAGGGTAAATTATGCAGTAACAGATGCAGCTCTTAAGATAAATATGGATAAAAAAGTCATAGCGCTTAATCTGCAGATTGATACGAAAATCTGTTCTATGTATGAGTATTTTGAAATTTTCCTGGGTCGAATGATGATGTGTCGTGGCGCAGCAGAGGTACTAGGTGCAACTTTTAAGCTTACGGCAAATGGTTCGAAGGTGTTGTAGAAAATCGTGTCGTTTGTCGGATTTCAGAGGGATAGTTCATCCTTTTTGTGGATGAATTGATTCAAGGATTCAGAACAGGTATTATAACGGTGGCGGAATATATATCATTTTCGTGATTGATCACGCAGAAACCACCGCATGCCTCGGCTGAGTCCTTTACATTTTTCAGACCATATCCGTGAATAAAATCTATTTTTTCAAAATCATCAGGTGCCTTGTCAGGATCTGCAATCACATATGTGTTTGCAACGTGTATGGTAAAGGTGCCGTCTACAGTTCTTACCGCAACCTTGATATTTGCTCCGATTTGTCCACGGCAGGCATTAAGCGCATTATCAAGCAGATTTCCGAGAATGATAGTCAGGTGATAATCATTGACAGGAATAGTGGCTTTGTCAAATTTCAGATTGGTGTGCAGAGTGATACCTTGGGCTTTTGTCTGAAGCAGCAGGTTGCTTACAAAGGCATCTATAACGAGATTTCCTGTATTAATAGTACAATAGCGTGATTCGAGGTCGTGCATAATCTCTTTAGAATAAGGGATTATATCGTCATATTTTTTCTCAGTAACACAATTTTCAATATAAAACAGATGCTTTTTGGTGTCGTGCATAAAGCTACGTATATTTTTGTAGGCAGCACCCAGTTGCTCGTATTTGTTGCGCTGAAATTCAATCTGTTCTTTTTGGATGGTAAGCTGAAAGCGGAGCTCTTCGTTTTCGAGGACGTTGTAAAACAATATATAGTTCATAATATTTATAAACAATACAAAGGCTGCTAAAATGAAAAAGGCAGACGGAATGTTTATATTTAGATATAAAATTGGTTTTGATAGTAACAGGCACATAGAAAGTACCGGAATAACCAATAAAATTATTGTATAACTTAAAGAATGAACAAAAGCCTCCTTTTTCCAGACAAAATGAATCAGTATTGAAAAAATAAGGAAAAACATAGTCGCCATAAGCGATATATTGGAGAATACTAAAAAATCCATAGTATCTTTTTCAACGCGATATGAGTAAATGCTTGTAATAATGTAATACGAAAAAGCTTCAAAGATAGAGCATAATATAGTAGTACTGATGGATATAAGTATTTTAGTTCGCAAATTGGCTGAATAAAGAAAACTTAGGCAGAAACAAAGTAAAGATGATAAGGTTAAACGTAAATAAACTGCCAGTGTCGATGTATTGCCAATTAAAATAGATGTAATGGCTGCATAAATAGTAAAGCTGCATACAAATATGAGAAGTATTATATAATATGGCAGTTGGGATTTCTTCTTTCCAAGAATTGCCTGAAAAAATATAAAGGCTGCTGCACCGGACATCATGCTGTCCAATAAATTCAACAATACTATTTTCATAAACTTGTCTCCTTAAATTTATAATATATTAATAATGTGCTGAGAGTAGATATTTTGTAATTCCTTGGATCTTCTCCGGCTGATTGGAAGTTCAAAGCCGTTATTCAGTAAAAGCCGCGTGGAAGTAATTGATCTGATCTGGTGTAAATTTACCAGAAATCCTCTTGAAGGTGAAACAAATCCGTGAGAAGAAAGTCGTTTTTCTGCTTCGGATAAAGTGCCTTTGGATATCAATGCTCTGTCAGTAAGTTGATATCTGAGATGTAACTTATTTTCTTTCATTGATGAAATATAAAGAAGATCGCTTAAAGGTACAAAATTTTTTTCACCATCAGTATCAATTATAACGATACTTTTTGAGTTTCGATATAATTTTTTGATAATATTGTTAAAAAGCTTGTATATAGCTGTATAGTCGACCGGTTTTGTTATGAATTGAAATGGCTGGACTTCAAAGCTTTCGTGCATATATTCCGGATAGGATGTTGTAAATATAATGAGCAGATCATCATCCATATCCCGGAGTTGTCTGGCAAGTTCCATACCATTTATGTCTGGCATTTCTATATCCAGAAGTACTATCTGATAGAGATGATTCTTGTAGTCTGAAAGTATATCACTCGCTGAAAAATAAGATGATACGACAATGTTGTTATCAGTTTCTATTGTGTATTGTAAAATATTCTTTTTCATTATTGCGATATCGTTTGTATCATCGTCGCATATTGCTATATTAAGATTCATGATGCCTCCTTATATTTGAAATATATCCGGTATAAAGACCTGTTGCGCATATTATGAGACTTAAATCAATAAAAATTAAACCTTTATTCCAGTGTAACAAAAGTGACAGAATTGTAAATATGGAATTGAAGAAAAAAATAATATAGGTTTTTTTCCGGGCTGTCTTTTTAACTGACTTACTAAATACTTTGTTAGGTGTGTCAACAGGTGAAACCACTAATATTAAAATCCAGCAAATAATATATATGGGTATCAAGATATATGCAGAAATCATAGGTATAGTGGCAATAGTTAAAAGATATATAGAAAATACAGTATATGATAGTATATAGCATGAAATACGTGTTTTGCAATGATACCCACCGGTTACAGCACGTAAAGATCCTGTAATGATAATATATATTGTAACGGCTATCGGATGGTGAAATAAAAAACCTAAAGTTAATAGTGATAAATTGTATAATATGAAATTAAACATGTAGTCAAAAATATAAGCATATGCATCACTAAAATGAGATTCAATAATTCCATTTAAAACATATTTTTCGGATAAGCATTTTCCAATAGATTTCATAGTTTGTCTCCTCGCATAAAATCATGAATAAATCTATTATATATTTTTTTATAAAGAAATTGTAATTTATGGATAAGTGGATGAAAACGAGGAGTGAGTGGTTGATAAGACCGCTCACTCCTCATTTTTGACTATTAAGAAGAAATACAGTTATATGAGAGAAAATGAGGTAATATGAAAGTGTCAATTGACAAGCATAATACGAAGGAGGAGGCATTAAAATTTGAAAGAACATAAGAAAAGTCAGACCAAAGAAAAGAATTTGTTATGCCGGTTAGCAGAAATCGTTGCACCGCAGGCATTAGAATTTTGCTGGGGGCTTTATTATCAGCCTAAGGAGCCTGACAAGATGAGAGAATTTGTAGCAGCAAGTAAAAGAAATGATATTTAGATTGGAGGTTAGTTTATTATGAAAAAAACAATAATGGCTTTATTCATGTCTGGAATAATAATGACAACGGGAATTCCTGTACTTGCGAATAATTGTCGTGATACCTACTTGCCTAGTAAAGTTGTTTCATTTAGCTATAGTACGTCTGCATATACAGAGCTAAGAGATAAGACTGATGCATCGTCACACTATATATATAATCAATCGGGATTTGATTTATGGGTGCAGTCTTTAACATCTGGAGATATCAACAAAACAGTTAATGGACGTGCAATTATTCCTAGTGGAACGCAAAGAAGAATAAGGAATACAATAAAAGAATCTGGATATTTACAGTGTAAACTTGGAATCACATCGGCAAAGTCTGGGGTTAGCGGAAGAGTAAGTGGAAAATGGAGTCCTGATTGTGCAGGAACATATCAGGCTGCTAATTAGAAAATAAAAATTATGAAGTACGTTTTATCATAAATATATTATAGTATGATAAAACGTACTTTGTGATATAAGGGCCAAAAGATATACTTAAAAATGCATGCAAGCAAGCATCAAGGATACTTTTGGATTTTTCAATCATTTTATTGAATTATAAGTGGTAGGAGAAAATTTATGGATAAGAGAAAAATATTCACTGCAATCATGGCAATTTCAATGCTTATAACCACATTTTCAGGTTGCTCGTCAAATCAAAAACAAAGCTACGGCAACCTGGGTAAAGGTGATGAAAGCGATAGACCTGAGGTTGAGGATATAGTGATAGATAATGAAAGTGATATTTATAATATTGGAGATGAAATTCAGGTGAAAAACGTGGATTACGGCACAAATAGAGAATACGTTGCCAAAAGTTATATTGTAAATAGTGTAAAAATATATGATACTGCGGCTGAAATTGATGGTGTGCAGGATAAACTTATAGAAACCGATTATTATATGGGAGCTGATCCCGAAAAGCCTGCGATACTGAAAAAGGATGAGGTGGCCTGCGGAAAGCTTCTGCTTTGCGATATATCTGTAAAAAATATCGAGGATGAAATATGCACTGTAGGGGATATTTCCCTGGTATATGATATTAATGGTGTCTGTCAGCTTTTAGGCTATCCGGTTTATTTTTCAAATGCAAAGGACAATGAGCATGGGATATATGATTATACACTGGTGCAGGGACAGTCGCTTGACGCTCAGATAGGATTTTGTGTAGATCCGGCATTGCTGCAGATTGATAATATGGACTTAAACAAGCTTTATCTGTCGGTGAACTTTAATGGTGATGAAGAGAACAGGCAGTTTATAGATCCCGGATTGGAGTAGCATATGAAAAATGTATTACAAATTGAGCTTAACAAGGCGATTAAGACCAGATATTTTGCCATATCCATAATCATAGGAACTATTATTGGCATAGTAGGACTGGTTTATAATGTAAATCTTGTATACAACAGTCAGATATATGATGGTATCAATCCTTGTTATGAGGGATTTACGCTATTTAATCATTGGATTGGTGGTGAAGGCTTTTCGCTGGGGTCATCACTATACTTTTTTGTGTTTCCGCTGCTTATCGCATTGCCGTATGGCTGGTCATTTTGCGGAGAAAAAAATAGCGGATATATGCGTCAGATGCTGGTAAGAGCAGGAGAGAAAAGCTATCTGACAGCCAAATTTCTGGCAACATTTATGGCTGGTGGTCTTGCAATGGTAGTGCCGTTAATCATCAATTTTATGCTGACTGCGATGTTTATTCCGGCAATAACACCTGTTCCTACATATGACACTATGTATGGTGTTTTTGGCAATTCTCTATTTTCAAGCTTGTATTATACACAGCCATTTGCTTATGTAGCGGTATATATGCTGGTTGATTTTATGTTTTGTGGAGCTTTGGCATGTATTACGATGCTGTCGGCACTATTTATTAAATATAAATGGGTTAATTGTATTTTTCCGTTTGTTGTCTGCATGGTATTAAATGTACTTAATAATATGTTGTTTTCAAATACTCCTGGGGCAGAAAATTATCAATTTTCACCATTTTATTTTACCAAATGTGTACAGACCGGATATCCGGCAAAACTTTGGATCATAGTTTTAATGTCTATGTTAATGGCTGCTATAACAATTGCGGTTAATATGGTTTTGATGCATAAAAAGGATGTAATGTGAGGATGCATATATGAAAATGTGGAAATTGTTATGTTATGACATAAAATATGGCTGCATAAAAAACCTGAAATTATTATTGTTTCCGGTTATATTTGAAATGGCTGTACTGTTTATGCTGTGGCAGAAAATGAATTCGTATGCGCAGTATGGTATAAGTACACAAAAGCATATGGGAGATGTTCTGCTATATAATTTCGGTGGTATGGAAAAATATAAAATGTCTATGGAAAATGTGTTTCAATTTCCAGTGACATGGATGCTGCTTTTTGTAATGATACTTTTTGTGACTCTGAGTTATCCCATGAATAATTTATGCGGTTTCGGAAATAAGCTTCTGATAAAGGGAAAAAGCCGTGTGAAATGGTGGCTGTCAAAATGTATATGGAATCTGCTCTGCAATATTATTTTCTTTGGGATAATTTTTACATTAATTCTGTCTTTTTGCAGTATAAGCGGCATACAGTCCGGAATGCAGGTAAATACAGATATGCAGACTGTTCTTTTTAATCTGGGGGCAGATACGTCACTTAAGCCAGATGCAATAATGCCGGTTGGAGATATAGTAATGGTTTTTATGTTATCTGTAGCAATATGTCAGATACAAATGGCACTGGGACTCTGGCTTAAGCCGATATACAGTTTTATGGTAATGTGCATGGTTTTGCTGCTGTCAGCATATTTTCAAAGCCTGTTTGTTATTGGAAATTATGCAATGCTGATAAGGCATTTGTGGATAAATGAGGATGGTATAGATTGCAAAGTGGCAATCCCTGCTATGTGTTTGATAATATTTATAACAGTTATAGTGGGTGTGATAAGGTTCAAAAAGTATAACATTATTCAGGAGGAAAACTAGAATGGCACATATAGAGGTAGAAAAGCTTTGTAAAACAATCAATAAAAGTATAGTGCTTGAGGATATAAATCTGGATATGTCATCAGGAAAAGTATATGGATTTCAGGGAATAAACGGCTCGGGAAAGACAATGCTTATGAGAGCACTTATCGGATTGATCCGTCCAACGAGTGGCAAGGTGTGTATTGATGGCAAAGAACTTGGAAAAGATATAGATTTTCCGGAGAGTATTGGATTTTTACTGGAAAATCCTGCATTTTTGGATATGTATTCCGGAGAGGATAATTTAAAGCTTCTTGCAAAAGTGGATGGTAATGTGGATAAAAAGAGCGTGGAGAATGAAATACGTGGATTAATTGATGATGTAGGACTGGGGCAGGCGGGAAGGAAAAAATATAAAAAGTATTCACTTGGAATGAAACAGAGACTGGGGATTGCGGCAGCAGTTCTTGGAAATCCCGATATCGTAGTATTAGACGAGCCGACAAATGCCCTGGATGATGATGGAAAGGAAATGGTTAAATCAGTTGTTAGAAAACAGAAAGAGCGGGGAGCACTTGTGATCATTTCATGCCATGATATGCAGACATTGGAGGAATTATCTGATGAAATTGTAAAACTTAAGGAGGGCAGGATATGCGGGTGAGAAAAAGAGTGCTTATTATTTGCGGGTTAATTTTGCTTATTCTGTATACAGCTCGTGTAATTGTGGTTAATAAAAATGCTGATAGAGTGCCGGTATACATATATGATGTGGGAGAAACTGTAGATTTTGGAAATGATTATGTGGATACTGTTGAAGAGTGTATCGACGGATATGCTGTACAGGTTCTGGGCTATGAGGTAGTAGATACAAGAGAACTTTATGAGCGTTATAATATGGGGCAGGCAGATGAAGCAACAGTAAAAAATACTCCATTTTATTGTCTGTTAAAGGTTCGTATCTATAATAAGGACTGCGACCTTGGAGAGGAAGGCGGGCTGATGCTGGATCGCTATAGTCTTATGGGCGATAATTATATGGCACTTGTGAGTGAGAATGTTTTTTGCACAATGTACCCTGATATGCCGGGAACATCGTTTTCACTTAGAAAGGGAACAAGCATGGAATTTGAGCTGCCTTATCCTATTACAAGGACTGAGGGCTGTACAAAAGAGGATATGCAGAAAAAAGCACCAATGCTGGAAATCTCTGAGTTTCCAAATAGAAAGCTATTGAGAGCAGGGTGAGCCTGCTCTATTTTTTGCAGTTACAAGTACAGAATGCATTTTTTAAAGAGGGTAAAAGATAAGTTTGTTGACTTACAACAGTTGACAATTTAAAAACCACATGCTACTCTAGAAATGTATGAGATAAAAGCGACGAAAAAGAGAGTACTTTTATGGCAGATTCACAGAGAAATCCCACACAGGCTGAGAGGGGATGACCTAAAGTAAGAGGAACATGGCTTTGGAGCAGCAGTATCGAACCATTGGCTAGATACTGACAGGAACCGCCTGTTATAGCGGAAAGAGGCGTAGCAGTGCCGGCAAAAGATGCCGGATGATTTTGATAGCTGCGTGAAGAGAAGTGGTACCACGATATAATCGTCTTCTTGGGAGTTTTCTCCTGAGGAGGCGTTTTGTTTTATTATTACGGCTTCGCACGTAATATATTGAATTGCTGGAGAGCATACAGTTGTTCTGAGAAAATAAATATAGTATTTTTTCTGAGGAATATACTGTATGTGATACGGCATTATAGAAGACTATATGTGCGAAGCATTAAAAACTAGGAGGAAACTAAATTGGCAAACAAAGGTAAATATTACATGACAACAGCCATTGCGTACACATCAGGCAAGCCTCATATCGGAAACACATATGAGATCATCCTTGCAGACGCAATCGCCAGATACAAGAGAGCAGAGGGATACGACGTATATTTCCAGACAGGAACAGATGAGCACGGACAGAAAATCCAGGAAAAGGCTGAGGCAGCCGGAATTTCACCGAAGGAGTTTGTAGATCAGATTTCAGGTGAGGTAAAGAGAATCTGGGATATGGTAAATTCATCATATGACAATTTTGTCCGCACAACAGATGAGGACCATGAGAAATGTGTAAAGAAAATCTTCAAGAAGCTTTACGATCAGGGCGATATCTACAAGGGCTCATACGAGGGACTTTACTGTACACCATGTGAGTCCTTCTGGACAGAGTCACAGCTCGTGGACGGAAAATGCCCGGACTGCGGACGTGAGGTACAGCCCGCAAAGGAGGAGGCATACTTCTTCAAGATGAGCAAATATGCAGACAGACTCATCGACTATATCAACACACACCCTGATTTCATCCAGCCGGTTTCAAGGAAAAACGAGATGATGAACAACTTCCTGCTTCCGGGACTTCAGGATCTTTGCGTATCAAGAACATCATTCAGCTGGGGAATTCCGGTAGATTTCGATCCAAAGCATGTAGTGTATGTATGGCTTGATGCCCTCACAAACTATATCACAAAAATCGGCTACGATCCTGACGGATCATCAGAGCTTTTCAAGAAAAACTGGCCTGCAGATCTGCACCTTATCGGAAAAGATATCGTGCGTTTCCACACTATTTACTGGCCTATTTTCCTTATGGCACTTGACCTTCCGCTTCCAAAGCAGGTATTCGGACACCCATGGCTGCTTCAGGGCGGTGACAAGATGAGTAAGTCAAAAGGAAACGTTATCTACGCAGACGATATGGTCAGACTTTTCGGCGTGGATGCCACACGTTACTTTGTGCTTCATGAGATGCCATTCGAGAACGACGGAATCATCACATGGGATCTTGTAATAGAGAGATTCAATTCAGACCTTGCAAATATACTTGGAAACCTTGTAAACAGAACAGTTTCCATGAGCAATAAATATTTTGACGGCATCGTAAAGAGCACAGGTGCAACAGGCGATGCAGACCAGACTGCCATTGACGCAGATCTTAAGGCTGTTGTTACCGGCACAAGAGATAAAGTGGCAAAGAAAATGGAAGGACTTCGTGTGGCAGATGCCATTACAGAGGTATTCGCACTTTTCCGCCGCTGCAACAAATACATCGACGAGACAACACCTTGGGTGCTTGCAAAGGACGAGGCACAGCAGGATCGTCTTGCTGAGGTGCTTTACAACCTCACAGAGTCTATCACAATCGGAGCAAGCCTGCTTCATTCATTCCTGCCGGAGACAGCAGAAAAGATTGTAGCACAGCTTAACACAACACTCCGTGAGTTCGATGACCTTGACAAATTTGGTCTTTATGAGAGCGGCACAAAGGTTACAGACAAACCTGAGATCCTCTTCGGCAGATTAAAGGCAGAGGATGTGATGCCTGAGGTAGAGAAAATCCAGGCGGTACAGAAAGCAGAGTTTGAGGCTGAGCAGGCTAAGCTTGCTGCAGTTGAGGGTAAGGAAGCATGTGGCTGTGGCGCAGGTGAAAATGCCGCAGATGGTGCAGACCTTGAGCCTATGGATGTGGAAGCAAAGGAAGAAATCACATTTGATGATTTCGAAAAGCTCCAGTTCCAGGTTGGCGAAATCGTAAAATGTGAGGCAGTTGCGAAGTCAAAGAAGCTTCTCTGCTCACAGGTAAAGATTGGAAACCAGACAAAGCAGATAGTATCAGGTATCAGAAAGTACTATTCTCCTGAGGAGATGGTAGGCAAGAAGGTAATGGTTCTCGTAAACTTAAAACCGGCTAAGCTCGCAGGTGTTTTATCAGAGGGAATGTTACTCTGCGCAGAGGATGCAGACGGCAATCTCGCACTCATGACACCGGAGAAACCAATGCCGGCAGGAGCACCTATTGAGTGATTCGGACTTAAACGACAAGAAAGGAGTCTCATATGGAATATTTTGATATAGTGGACGAGCAGGGAAATCCAACAGGACAGACCGTAGAGCGCAAGCAGGCGCATAGAAACAATATACTTCATAGGACTGCGCATGTCTGGATAGTCAGACACCGTGGAAATTCCATACAGATACTTTTGCAGAAAAGGTGCATGGAAAAAGACTCCTTTCCGGGCTGTTATGACATATCAAGCGCGGGACACATACCGGCCGGTGTGGACTATATACCGTCTGCACTCAGAGAGCTTAGGGAGGAGCTGGGGCTGACAATAGATCCGGCACAGCTTATCGATTGTGGACTGCACAGGCACCATGCAGATGAGGTGTTTCACGGAGAGAGATTCCTGGACAACCAGATAAGCAAGGTGTTTCTTCTATGGCTGGATGTGGACGAAGCTGACATCACCGTGCAGAAGGAGGAAATCGACTCTGTAAAGTGGTTTGACTACGCAGAGTGCAAGCAGGACGTAATAAACGGCACGATTCCAAACTGCATAGATGTGGCGGAGCTTGAGATGCTTGAGCCACACTTTGCAGAGTAAAATTTTGTGAAATGATCATAAAAATATATTTTACGTTAAATCAAATTGGGAGGATATCATGAAATCAACAAAAGACTCTCTCTTAGAGGATATCAAGGCAGAATTTGCCGAGGTCAATGCCATGATGGAGGCGCTCGAAGCAAAGGAGCCGGAGGATGAGGCGAGTGAAGCCTATGACAAGTGGATTGAGGAGTGTGAGCAGCTCGCCATCGAGTCAGAATCACTCATGACACTTATAGATTACAAGATGACACAGGGTCTGTAGAGGAATATCCTGTATATATTATACAAAAATAAACACCCGGATATAGATAAATTGCTATATCCGGGTGTTTTTTATAAAGAAAAACTTCAAAAAAATGAAATTAAATATATAAAAAATCGTACAAACCGTGTTATACTTTATACGTTACACTAAATTCAGTAGGAGAAAAAGATGTTATCAGTAATAGAAAAAGTCAATGACGTGGTCAACAATTTTATCTGGGGTGTGCCTGCGATGATATGTATCATAGGTGTCGGGCTGCTTTTGAGCTTCAGAACGGGCTTTATTCAGATTAGAAAGTTTCCATATGCGATGAAGGTTACGCTTGGCAGGATGCTCAAAAAACGTGAGGCATCTGACGGAGCGCTCACACCGTTTCAGGCAGTGTGTACGGCACTTGCGGCGACTGTTGGTACAGGTAATGTGGCAGGAGTAGCAGGAGCCATCGCGATAGGTGGACCGGGAGCGGTGTTCTGGATGTGGATTTCAGCACTTCTAGGCATGTGCACCAAGTTCTCGGAGGTCACACTTGCTGTACATTTTCACGAGAGAAATGCAAACGGCGATCTGGTAGGCGGCCCTATGTACTATATTAAAAACGGTCTTAAAAAGCACTGGCACTGGCTGGCATATCTGTTCTCAGCGTTTGGCGTGCTCACCGTGTTCGGTACAGGAAATGCTACACAGGTAAACACCATAACCACAGCGATTGATTCAGCTTTATATAATTACGATATAATTTCAAAAGAGTCGGCATCAACGCTCAATCTCATAATAGGCATAGTGCTTGCAGCTCTTATTGCGCTTATTCTGCTTGGAGGAATCAAGCGTATAGGCCAGGTTACTGAAAAGCTTGTGCCGTTTATGGCAGTGATGTATATTCTGTTGGCACTTGGAGTAGTAATCGTCAACTTTAAAGCTATACCGGGCGTATTCGGGGCAATAATAGAGGGCGCGTTCAATCCGTCAGCAGTGACAGGCGGAGCAGTAGGAAGCTTTTTTATGAGCATGAAAAAGGGAGTTTCCAGAGGAATTTTTTCAAACGAAGCAGGTCTTGGAACAGGCTCTATCGCACATGCCTGTGCAGACACCAAAAAGCCTGTAAAGCAGGGCTTCTTTGGCATATTTGAGGTGTTTGTGGACACTATCGTGATATGTACACTCACAGCGCTTGTCATACTTTGCAGCGGAGTTTCTGTGGGCTATGGAGAAGCAGCAGGCGCAGAGCTTACCATCAGTGGATTTACATCCACCTACGGCGGCTGGGTATCAATCTTTACAGCGGTTGCCATGTGCTGTTTTGCATTTTCAACCATCATAGGCTGGGGACTTTACGGAACCAGATGCATAGAGTTCTTATTCGGAACCAAGGCAAATAAGCCGTTCATGGTAGTATATTCGCTTGTTGCGATAGTCGGTGCGACAATGAACCTCGGGCTGATGTGGAGCATAGCGGAGACCTTTAATGGCCTTATGGTCATACCAAACCTTATCGCGGTATTTTTGCTTTCGGGTGTAGTTGTAAAGCTGGTGAAGGAATATTTTGCCGGAGAGGGAGCTGCATCTACCGTGAAGAATAGTCGGGAAGAGGCAAAAAGAACATTTTTATAGAATTGAGGGTATAAGTCATTATGGAAAATAAAACTGATTCATCGTTTGAAAGAAGCATACTATTCAGAGTAGTTGCAATTATAGTGTGTATAATTATTGCATGTATTTCATTTTTTGGACTTGCAAAAAGCTATTCATCGCCTGAGTCAAAAATAAATAAAGAAACTATAAAGTATCTGGATGAAAAGAAAACAACTGCGTTGGAACTGAGCGCAAGTGCTACAGCAGTTTCAACACTTATTACATTAGCGCCGGGAGATGACGGAACTCCTGTTGCAAATAAATTAATGGATCTGGCAGGATATTTTCTGATTGTTGTATCAGCAATATATCTTGAAAAATATCTGTTGACTATTTTGGGTGCGCTGACTTTCAAATGGCTTATTCCGGTATCAATGCTCGCGTTGGCAGTATATTTTGGAAGCAAAAAGGAGCTCTTTTGGAAAATAGGTGTAAAAATATTCATTTTTGGTCTGGCAATATATGCGGTTATTCCGGTAAGCGTGCATGTCTCAAAAATGATTTACAGTACATATCAGGAGTCAATTGATGCGACAATTGATGAAGCAAATGATTTAGCGGATGAATCAGAAGCATCAAAGGATGATGATAAGGATAGCAAGAAGAGTAAAGATACTGAAAGCAGCTTTATAGATAAGGCAAAGGATGCAGTAAACAGTGTGAAAAATACATTGTCAGTTACGGCAGATAGTGTAAAGAACATGGTCAATAAGTTCATTGATGGATTGGCGGTGCTCATAGTCACAACGTGCCTTATTCCTGTACTTGTGATAGTATTTTTTATATGGCTGGTGAAGCTTGTATTGGGAAGTGCGATATCATCGCCGGGAGCTGTAGCGATGAGGAGAGGAAAGGATAAATAGAAACAGTAATTGCCCCGGCCTATGTGTGTTGGGGCATGATTTTTATATGACAGGGGAAAGTAGATGTATCTTGTATCTGTATATTTTGACAAGACGGCAGAGCATATTTTACAACGATATATAAATAAAATAGCCGAGAAAACAGGTAATTCATTCATGACGGATAACAGTGTACCGCCACACATGACGATATCTGCAATAGAAGCCCGAAGTGAAAATGCTTTATTGGGAGCAATGGATAATCTGCGAAATTCACTTTCTAATGGGACGATTAGCATTGTGTCAGTGGGGCAATTGCTGCCATATGTATTTTATGCCACGCCAGTGCTTAACGGATATTTACAGGATTTATCGGAAAAAGTATTTGATGAGATGAAAAGCATTCCGGAATCTACAGTGAGCAGACACTACAAGCCAATGAGCTGGCTGCCACATATCACACTTGGAAAGACACTGACAAAGGAACAGATGCAGATGGCATTTTCAGTAATGCAGGAAAGCTTTGTGCCCTTTGAAGCGACAATTACGGAGATTGGACTTGCCAGAGTTAATCCACATAGAGATGTGGTGCGATGGAAATTAAAATAGCAGCAATGAAGCCACGATAAACCGTTTTTTTGAAAGGATAATAAACATGATAATAGATAGAGAACGAGTAAAAAACACATTCGCAGAATACACATCAGGGTACAACGCCACAGACCCAAAGATTAAGCTCAAAATAGACCATACCTATAGGGTAGCGGAGCTTTGCGAGCTGATAGCAAGGGATTTAAAGCTTGATGAATATGAGACAGACGTGGCATGGCTCACAGGGATGCTGCATGATGTCGGAAGATTTGAACAGATTAAGCGCTATAACACATTTAACGATGCACAGTCTGTCGATCATGCCAATTTTGGAGCAGACCTGCTGTTTAAGGAAGGACTTATCGACACATATGTGGATGGATTTCATGATGATAAATACGGCATAATTGTTGAAAATGCGATAAGAAATCACAGTGCTTTCAGAATAGATGAGAGGCTCGATGATTATACGGTTATGTTTTGCAATATACTAAGGGATGCTGATAAGGTGGATATTTTCAGGGTAAATGTAGATACTCCGGCAGAGGATATATATAATGTGACGACGGAGGAGCTGAGAAATTCGCAAGTAAGTCCTGAGGTTATGGCAGCCTTTGATGAGAGACATGCGGTACTTCGTTCCTGTAAAAAGACCGTGGTAGACCATGTGGCAGGGCATATTGCACTGACATTTGAGCTGGTTTATCCTATCAGCCTTCAGATAGCAAAGGAGAGAGGATATCTTGACAAAATGATGGCGTTTGAGTCGGATAATGAGGTTACAGGAAAGCAGTTTGAAGAGATAAGAGCGAAGCTAAACGAATACGTTGAGTCAGTCAGACCATTATAGTGACTAATGCAGGGGAGATGGAAGGAGACTTATAAGCTTCTTTTTAACATTCTGGATGTCGGGCATGACATGTTATCTTGCAAGTATTATCACAGATGAGAAATATAGGGGAAAGGGATATGGCAGGCTGATGGTTGATCATGTGAAGAAGCTTGCCAAAGCGCGTGGCTGCAAGGCAATCATATTGGATTCAGGTATGCCTAGAAAAGCTGCACATGCATTTTATGAGAGGTATGGGTTTGAGAAAAGCTGTTATGGGTTTGAGTTGTTTTTGGAATAGCGGCTATCAATCTACACAGATAAAAAAGAAGCAGGAACTGCTCTTGTGGAAATGTGCAAAGAGATAAAGAGCGTCAATGCCCCGGCAATGATGTAAATTGAAAAGAAAAATAACATTGAATTTGTCAGACGGTGTCTGACAAATTAACATGGTCGCATATTTGCGAACTGATAAAAATTGATGATAAACTTGAAAGAAGTTTTTATGAAAAAGAATGTTATAAGGAAAAGTGGGATGTAAGAACTCTAAGGAGACAGATGGATTCAGCATTGTTTCTAAGACTGGCTGCGAGCAGGGACAAAGAGGGGGTATTAGCACTTGCCAAAGAGGGAATTACTTACAATAAGCCAGAAGATATTGTTAAGGATACTTATACATTGGAATTTTTAGGTATTCCGGAGCAGGAACGATATAGCGAAGAAGATTCAAATGTTCCGGACAATACTGTCTGATCTAGTTGAGCTGTCAGAAAGCCCTGTACGATTTCTTTTTTATGGAAAAAGTTGTAAAGTGGTGTATAAATATAGTGTTCTATGAGATTTTTCGGAATATTTAAAAAGGCGGAATAATACCACCGTGCCTACCGTTCGGTATACGGGAATTTCAATGGTTGAGGTACAAAGACAGATAAGCTGTGGCTAAATCATAAATGCCACTGTTTATCTGCCTTTCTTTTGTTAATTCTGAACTGTGCAATTTTATTATGCTAAAACCCGCAAAGTCGCGAAATACTGACTTTTTAGATGTTTTGTCTAGTATCACAGTTGCACTAGCACAATTGTCAGGAAATGGATTAAGATCAAGGATTTCATGGCTTAGTGTAATTTTTATGCAAAGTTCAGATTAATGCTCTGTTGACCGCTCCCAAATTCTGCTTTTATACGTAAAATAAAATTTACATCCGTTCCTTTTGGGACATGTTACTCAAAAGTTAGATTTTCTTATCAAAGTATAATAAAGCAAAGAATTCTACTATATTACGAATCCCAAAATAAATTAGGCTATAGGTCATTACACGTGAAAACGTAAAGGTTAACTTAATCTCATGAAAGAAAGGTATGGTTGAACCTATAGCTATCAAAACAACTAAAATACAATTGAGACAATTAGCTGAACCATTTGCCTTGTTTTGGATTACTTGCCAACGTTCATCATTTTTGTAGTTATACTGCTTTTTTGCTTTCCATAAATAAAGAAACATGGTTCCTACAAATGTAAAAATAAGAAAAAATAAAATAATTATTTGGTCATTCATTTACACAACCCTCCTTATATATAAAAACTTCATCAATTGGAACTTTAAAAATAGCTGCGATTTTGAAGGCTAACTCTAGTGAAGGTGTATATTTGTACTTTTCAATAGATATAATTGCTTGGCGAGAAATGTCTGCTTTATCAGCTAAATCTGCCTGTGTCCAATCACGTTCGGCTCTCAAAACCTTAATACGATTAAAAACCAAAATAGATACCTCCTTATCTGTTTTATAATCTTTCGGAATTTGCAGTTCTTATTTCATAAGGACTGCAATTCCTTTTTAATTAAACTCCTTTTTTCAAAAACGCATCATGGGTTAATTAAAAATGTGACCTCCATGCTGGCTACGCAGATATAATTATTCAAAATTGCAAGAGATCATTTAATTCACATTATTATCAAATGAATCAATTCATTATATGATGTATAGTAACATGTAGATAACAAAAAGTCAACAACGAATTACATAAAACTCTTTTTAAAAATATTTTAGGAAAAATATTTTATGGTAAAAATATTTTATTTACAAAGAGTAACGATGATATAAAGAACTTAATTGTTATAGTGGGAAAAGTTACATTAGACTTCGGAATTATAACATGTTTGTAAAATGAAGAAATTAGTGTGATATATTTTGAATAGACAGAAAAAACTTGAAACAAGTCATTAAAACGTACGGAGGAGTGAAGATGAATAAACTTATTGAAAATGCAATGACAATCGAAGAAAAGTGCGAAAATTATTCGATTGGTCAAAAAGTTGATTATTCATATTTTGAGGAGTGGAGGGATGTTCGCACTTTATTAAGTGATAGGTATTTTGATGTTATGTTGAAGGAAATGAAGTTATCGAAAGATGCGTTTGCATTTTCACTTCAGCCGGGAAATGGTGCCATTGCTCCGACAACTAAAAATGATAATTGGTACAATGTGTTTACAGAGATTATGAATACCTTTGAATATAGTAAAATTGATTATTGTGTTGGGGTGCACCTACCTACATTACCTTTTAATAAATATCTGGTTCGACAAATAAAACATGTAATGGGACAACTAAAGAATATTAAAGTATGCGATAAGATTCTAGATTCGTTTATCGAAGCACATCTGATTGAAATGTTTAGCATAATGGGGAAAATTACAGCTATCAGTCTAGAGGAGTATAAACAAACAAACCAATTTGAGAGTGAGGATAAAGAGGCACGTTTTCAGGAGTTTTTAAAAAATACCTTTTTTTCGAAAGATAGTTTTATGGAATTATTTGATAAATATCCAGTTGCAGCAAGATTGGCAACAGTAAGAACTATGTATCTGATAAAGAATTATACTACATTACTGCAAAACATTGAAAGAGACCATATTGAAATAGAGCAATTTTTAAAAGTTGATAAGTTAAATTTAACAGAAATAGCTCTCTCTATAGGTGATTCTCATGAACAGGGTAATTCTGTTTCAATTCTAAGTTTTGATGATAGGAAATTAGTTTATAAGCCGAAAGATTTGTCAATTAGTAAATCTTTTGACGAATTTGTTGAGTGGTATGTAAGTGTCTCTGATCTACTACCTATTAAAATTCCGAAAGGGATTTATAAGAAGGATTATACATATAATGAATTCATTGCTCCCCAATTTTGCCGAAATGAAGAAGAGGTGCAGAACTTTTATATTCGGTATGGTTATTTAATCGCATTATGCTATTTAGTTAATTTAAATGATTTGCATTTAGAAAATATCATTGCCCACGGCGAATATCCAGTGATAGTTGATATAGAAACAGCTTTTCAGGTATCACCGGCAATGGAAAAACAAACGATTTATGTGGATCTCTTAAGATCTTTAGAGGTAGACTCTGTTTCGAATTCGTTTTTGCTGCCCAAACTAGTAAGCGTTGGTATAAACGATCAGGTTGATCTAAGTGCATTAAACGGAAAAGAAGTAAAAGTTTCCCAAACGTTTCTGTCACCTACAGAACTTAATACTGACCAGTTTCATTATGAGAAAGTTCATGGGTATTTTCCTGGTGGTAATAATATTCCTCGGCTAGGCGAATCGAAAGATGTTGACGTAAAAAAGTATAGTTTGAAAATCTTAGAGGGTTTTGATGACTTTATTCATTTTGTGATAAGCCATAAGAGTGACTGCCTTGAAGCATTAAATGTTTTTAAAGGAAAAAAAATCCGCTCCTTAATTAAAACGACAGAAAAATATGCATCGATGCTCAGGTACGCAAATCATCCGGCATATAATCGAGAAATGAAATATCGAGAACGATTGATGATGAATATTTGGGCATTTCCGTACTTTGATAAACGAATAATTAAGAGCGAGGTACGAGATTTGTTATTCAACGATATTCCCATTTTTTATTCTTTTACGGACTCAAGAGACATTATAGATAGTCAAGGAATTTTGTATAAGAATTATCATAGTAAATCTGGATTCGAACTGTCTGTAGATAGAGTGAAAAATCTAACTCAAGAGACGATTGTAAGACAGAGAGCTATATTACTGGCGGCACTTGGGGTATATGATGCTAAGCTAAACCAGAAGATTCAAAAAAGGGATATCAGCTTTACAATTCAGAAATTTAATTATGTTAAACCGGCGAAACAGATAGCAAATAAAATGACTAGCGAATCATATGCAAAAGGTAATAAATGCTCATTTTTAAGTATTGATTGCGATAAAAATAAACATTGGAAAATGGTGCCGTGTGATGAAAGTCTTTATAGCGGATTGAGTGGTATAGCGGTATTCTTCTTAGAACTGTATATGAGAACAAGGCAGAAGATATATTTTGAATACTACCAAAGGTTAGTCAATACTGCTATAGAGCAGACGAAAAATACTGGCTTCCAAAGCGCATTTTCGGGATGGTTATCTCCGGTCTACCCATTAACATTAGAATATAGATACTTAAGTACGGTAAGCAATAAAAAATATATGGACTTTACGATAAAGAAACTTGCAACCATGAAAGTTGAGGATATCCATAAATTAGTAGAATCAGATTATATCTCGGGAATTGCAGGTATTATCCATTTACTGTCAACAAGTCAATCTACCTTTGGTAAAGATTATATTAATGATCAGATTATTCGGAATTTTTCCGAAGTATTACGTGATAGAGTTGAGTCTGGAAAAGAAAAGGCAATGACCAAAGTCGGAATTGCTCACGGGATTAGCGGAATTATGTTGGGATTAGCATCCGGAAAAGTAGTTGCCCCGGAAATTGTTAGGGACTTTTTACTGAGAGAATTCCGAATGAAAATTCCACAGAAAAACATATACAAATGGTGCTGGGGGTTATCAGGGATGATTCAAGCAAGATTAAAACTTTTAGAAATTATTCCGTCAGCTATTGATAAAAAGCAGTTGAATCAGCTCATTGAAAGATTTCATAAGTCGTTATCTTCGATGTGGTGTGAGGATAGTCTTTGTCACGGAAATGGAAGTGTAGCTACCACCCTAAAAATGATATATGAATATACACACGAAGAGAAATGGAAATCTTTGTTACAATTGTGGATGTCTAATATACATATGAATGCTTTGCTTGATACATTTAAAATTTCTGAAATAGGAGATATTAAAACCAAAGGCATATTTGACGGAATCAGTGGAGTGGGATGGTTATATTTATACTCATCCGATCAAATTAATAATATTTTACTGCTTGAAGCTAAAGAAGGATAGTGCACGTCCAGATTTAGTTCTCAATATAAAATAAAGAAGGAAGGAGGATGAGGTATATGTCAGAAATCAATACAAAGATGATTGTTGGAGAGACATTTGAAGATATGAGTATCTTAGAAATGACAATGGTACAAGGATCTGGAGATGTGGAACCGGATTCGCTGTTATCAATAAGCGCTGCGTTGACATCAGCAGCGGCAACATATTCATTTTCAAGAGAACTGGTCAAAACACTTAAAGGAAAATGCTAATCCAAACTTAATGGATGTAATTAGCCTCTTTACCTTAACTATTTAGATAATATGAAGGGAGATATTATGTCAGAAATTAAAATTAATAAAATTGTTGGAGATTCATTTGAAGATATGAGTATTACCGAAATGACGATGGTACAGGGATCAGGAGATGATATATCAGGAGAATTTACAACATCGCCTGCTTGTGTTGCTCTTTCTGTGGCATTTTCGCAACAATCATCTGTAAAATGCGCATCAGCGGCGAGCGCAATTTCAGGTGCAATTTCAGGTGCAGTTATTTCAATAGTTAAATGCTAAATATAGATGCTTAGAGGTATAAATTTCTAGAGGAAAATCTTCCTCTAGAAATTTATAATTGTGTCACAGTAAAAAATACCCCTCCTGCTATGCAGGGGGGGAGAGAAGTTCTATAGATATAAGCATGAGCTCCTGTACTAGAAGAAATGTGGGTCTACAAAACCACAAAAAAACACAGGAGGTCCAAAGAATGGACACTAACAGTTTAGCTCGTACGAAATGGGAATGCAAGTATCACATAGTATTTGCACCAAAATACAGGAGACAAGTAATTTATAAGGATATCAAGGCGGATGTGGGACAAATCCTGGGAATATTGTGTCAAAGAAAAGGGATAGAAATAATGGAAGCTGAATGCTTCCCAGTCCATATGCTGGTAAGGATACCACCAAAATATTCAGTATCAGAAATAGTAGGGTACTTAAAAGGAAAAAGTTCACTAATGATATTTGAAAAGCATGCGAATCTAAATTATAAGTATGGAAACAGGCATTTCTGGTGCCGTGGATATTATGTAGACACCGTAGGGAAGAATACAGCGGCAATTAAAGCGTATATTCAAAATCAGCTAAAAGAGGATTTAGAATACGACCAGATGACGTTAGTAGAGTATATCGACCCGTTTACAGGTGAGCTGGTAATGAAAAAAATAAATCGCTTGGAGCTGTAGCAGGAAAACAAAGCAAACCAACAAGCCCCTTATGAGGCTGCGCCTTCCAGGTGCAAGCAGGTAATAGCCCCTTATAGGGGCAGAGCAAGCCACTGGCTAAGCCGGTGGTCTTGACTTAAGGAAAAGTAGGTGACTGACTATGAAAAAAATATTTGTATTAAACGGAAGTAGACAAAAAGAAGGTAATACGACAAAATTTGTTAGAAAAATTATTGAAAAATTAGATAAGAATATTTTTGAAACTGAATTTGCCTATCCGCAAGATTACGAAATACGATTCTGTGTTGGGTGTCACCAGTGTTTCATTAATGCCAAATGTTCAATCAAAGATGAAATTGAACTTTTGCAAGAAAAAATACTAAGTGCAGATATTTTTATTGTTGCTTCCCCGGTTTACTTACATTACATGACAGCAGATCTAAAACTAATACTTGATCGTTTTTCATGGTGGGCTCATACATTAAGGTTGCAAGGAAAACCAATTGTAGTTTTAAGTACATGTTCAACAAATGGTTTTACCACAGTTTTAGAGCCTTTATGCGAGATAATGACTTTTATGGGCGGCAACGTGATAGCATCGGCCAACGCAGCACAATTCCCAAATCAAATAAATAATAGCAAGTGGATAAATGAGGTGGCTGAAAAAATTGTAAATAGGATTGTAGAACATGCGGATTTACCGCCTCAATCAAACCCTTTCATTGAAAATGTTTTTATTAATGCTAAAGCGTCTATGATGCAACAAGTTGAATTTGAAAAGAATTCTAATAAAGAATTGGGCGAAAGTAAATATTGGAGAGAAACAGGAATGATTGAGTTCAGTAGATTCAAAGATTACTTGGCAGCAAAGAATAAAGAGGTGAAAAAGGGGAATGAGAATCAGATTTCAGCAACAAAGCGAACATTCTGAGTGTGGACTAGCTTGTGCGTCAATGCTTATAGATTTTTACGTGAAAAAAACAAAATTATCGAATCTAAGAAAAAAATATGGTGTCCCTAATGGGGGATATAATCTTAGTCAAATTCAAACAATTCTGGATGAGTATAATATTACCTCCAAAGCAGTAAGAATCAATGCTGAATCTGTAAAAGCGTTGCCGATGCCTTTTATAGCTTTTTGGAATTCAAAACACTTTATTATTGTTGAAAGAGTATGTTCGAAGTATATTCAAATAGTTGATCCTGCTTTGGGCAAAATGAAAATTTCTGAGGAAGAGTTCAAAGAAAAGTTCTCTAAAGTTGCTATGTATGTTACAAATGATAGTCGGAGAAAATTTGAGATACCTAAATTTAATAATACAATCTTTAAAAGTATTAATAGAAATAAAGGTTACCTATTTAAAACTTTATTTGTATCTTTGGTTATGCAATGCTTAAGTTTACTTGTTCCATATGCAATTCAGTTTATCATTGATGGAACCGCATTAAACTTAATTCAAAGTGTAGGTTATTTAATAATATCAATATGTTTGATTATTTTGGTTTACTTTTTCTCTAATTTTGCACGAACTAGAATAATTACAACTTTACAAACTTCATTCGATAAAGAGTTTCTAAGCATGACAATAGAACACTTGCTGGATCTTCCGTACTCATATTTTGTGAATCGCAGTAAAGGTGAACTAATATATAGAATAAACTCCAATACATATATTCGTCAGATTTTAATTGAACAGGTTATTGGGCTAGTTGTTGATATCTTTTTCTTCTTCTTATATTTAATAGCAATGTTTGCCTATAATACATACTTAGCGGTTTTTACAATTTTGATATCGATTATCTTATGTGCTTTTACATATATTAGCGCCAAACTGAATCGTAAAATAGCTCAAAATGAGATAGTTGTATTAACTAAGTCTCAAGACATGATTAATGAAATCGTTAATAATATTTTTACTATCAAGTCGACCAATTCACAAAAAAACATGTATGGAAAATGGGAGAGTAACTTTGAAGAACAAATTAAAATGGAGAAGAGAAAGGCGAAATATACATCAATATTAACAAATATTCCTCAGACTATACAGACCTTTTACCCATTACTTATATATGTAATAGGATATACACGCTATTTACAGAATCAAATAACAATAGGTGGTGTTGTTGCCTTTAGTGTAATTGGTGCAGCTTTTTTAACACCAATACTATCAATAATGAATTCTTATAGTCAATTCCTATTAGTTAAGATTTATCTGGATCGACTTTTAGATATCTTAGAAACACCAACTGAGACATCCTTGTTTGGAAAGGGGATTCTTCCAGATTTTAGTGGCACGATAAGTTTAGAAAAGGCCTGCTATCGTTATAGTAGATTTTCAAAAGAGGCAGTTTCAGATATTACATTAAAAATCAAACCAAATGAAAAAGTTGCAATTGTTGGGGCGAGTGGGTCTGGAAAATCAACTTTATTGAAATTGGCTGCCAGCCTTTATCAAACGACTAAAGGAGAAGTCTTTTATGATAGTTATAATGTGAAGGAGCTGGATATTCAAAAGATAAGAGAAAATATAGGGATTGTACTACAGGAAAATGTTCTGTTTAACGGGACATTCAGAGAAAATATTACAATGGGAAGAACGTTTTTGACAGAAGATATAATGAAGTGTATTAAAGCAACTAATCTGACAGAGTTGGTAGATAGCTTTCCATTAGGATTAGAAACAATCATATCTGAGAGTGGGCAGAATTTATCTGGAGGACAACGGCAGAAAATCTCGATTGCAAGAACGATCATTTCTTCTCCTAAGGTGATTTTTTTAGATGAACCTACTAGTGCTCTTGACAATGATTCGGAAAGAATTGTTATGGATTATTTGTTTAATATGTCAGCTACATTAGTTGTAGTTGCACACCACCTTTCAACAATTCAACAATTTGATAGAATTATTGTGATGAGTGAAGGAAAAATAGTTGGAGTTGGGACACATAAGGAGTTGCTTCGGAATAATAGTCATTATGCGAGATTGTATCAAAGACCTAATGATTAGTATATCTGTAGGGATGGAAAATTTGCAGGATGAGAGCTGAAAGGAAACCGGTAAGCAGATAATCTCTTTTGCGACCAAGGTGCTGATAAAAGGCGTTATAAAAGGTTTGTGGAATGAAAAGTGAAACATCAAAATGCTGTTCCAGAAGTTGGAAGAAGGAAGGGACACCATCCAGAAATAAGTCCTTGCAATCTGAGAAAGTATCTTTAAGTGAAAGCTGATGATAATTATTAGCCATAAATTTTCTCCTCCGATGGTGTGTGGTGGTTGGTGGTACTTCTATTATACCATTAATGGAGAGAAAATTTATATAGAAACAACAAAAAAACTCAGTAAAATCAATGGGTTGCGGCATTTAGCAAATGCTTAATTGACATTATTGGAAGACTAACTATTAAAAGTCAAGCCTTAAAATGATATTTTTTGAATAAAGTACAGAAATGTATTTTAGATATATTTGGAACTCAGTTAGAGTTCCTTGAACCTTGAAAACTGTATGACAAAAAGAGCATCGTGATAGGTGCTCAAAAAAGGAGTATTGAATTAGAAAGATTTAAGCTGCTTTTATGTATTGCTGCTTTGTTTTTTCAAGATGATAAATCACTCGAACCAATTTTTTTACAGCGTGTGATATGGCAACATTGTAATGTTTACCTTCCGCTCGTTTTTTAGCAAGATAGGCTGCAAATGTTGGATCCCAGTGGCAGACATATTTGGTGGCATTATACAAAGCGTATCGCAGGTATCTGGAGCCACGTTTTTCCATATGTGCGTAGGCACCATCCAGTTGTCCGGATTGATATGTTGATGGCGAAAAGCCGGCATAAGCTAAGATCTTATCAGGAGAATCAAAACGATTGAAATCACCGATCTCGGCAATAATCATAGCTCCCATGCGATAGTTGATTCCAGGAATGCTAAGAATTGGAGAGTTGATTTCATCCATGATGATTTTAATCTCATTTTCGATTTCATCAATCTCTGAATCAAGTTCCTGAATAAGTTTGATGGTGTGCTTCAATTCAAAAGATTTGGCTGGCATATTTGAGCCGATAGAAGCTCTTGCAGAATCTCTGAAAGTAATAGCAGTATCTTTACCATATCGACCTTTGGAAGATTCGGAAAGAAGATTTGTAAGTCTGGTAAGGTGTGCAGTAGCTACATGTTTAGCACTGGGAAATTCAGAAAGCAATGCATAAACAGATGCCATATGAAGTGTTGGTACAAGTTTTTCTAATTCAGGGAATAAGATACAGACCAGTCTTGAAACGGAAGTTTTTAGCTTGGCACGTTCTTTTACTTTATCAAAACGATAACGAGTTAATGACTTTAACTCTTCGTTGTGGTAAGATGTGTCTGGGTAGGACTTTAAGTTCACATCAGACATGAGCATGGAAGCAATCGTGCGGGCATCTACTTTATCCGTTTTCGTCTGTCTAAGGCTTAGAC
>OGDS01000160.1_pt1 | contig 73426 bp, 55 predicted proteins | sample 1570351 | NCBI WGS metagenome assembly OGDS01 (sample SAMEA2581974, study PRJEB24529) | metagenome | biome: Human gut stool | place: China | collected 2011
TGGCTGGCAACGTAAAGCTGCTTAGCCATTATCTCAAATTTTAACGAACTATTGAGCTAAATAATCCCAATAAAAATATGAAAAAACTTTTTTTTACCTTATCGATGGCACTGATGTCAACATTGGTGCTCGCCGTACCGGCCAAACGAGGCATGTGGAAAACGGTGAAAATGGCTGACGGCACTGAAGTCAGAGTAGAACTACGCGGTGACGAATTCTGCAGCTACTGGCAGGCAGCTGACGGCCGCAAACTAGTACAGAACAACACTACAGGCTTTTACGAGCTTGCCGACATGAAGGCAATGACCGAAAGAGCCGACCAGATGAGGCAATCGGCACGCCGCAATAAGAAGAACATACAGACAAGAGGCTCGCTCGGAGGCGACCACCAGCCATACGTTGGTATGAAAAAAGGTCTTATCATACTCGTGCAGTTTGCCGACACCAAGTTCTGGGCCGACCATACTCCTGCACTCTATCAGCGCATTGCCAACGAGGAAGGCTTCAAAGAGCTCGACTTCAACGGTAGTGTGAAAGACTACTTCAAGGCACAGAGCTACGGACAGTTTGAGCTCGACTTCGACATAGCCGGCCCTGTAACTCTGCCTAACGGATATGCATACTACGGCAAGCCTACAAACGGACAGAACGACAACAACACTGCACTCGGCGAAATGGTTATGGACGCCTGCAAGGCTGTTGACGAAAGCATAGACTTCACTAACTACGACTGGGACGGCGACGGAGAGGTTGACCAGGTGTTCATCCTTTACGCAGGACACGGCGAGGCTTCTTGGGACGACAGAAACACTATCTGGCCTCACGAGTGGAACTTGCACTCAGCTCTCGGCAGAACACTCACACTCGACGGCGTAACCATCGACACTTATGCCTGCAGCTGCGAGCTCGGCGTCAAGACAAGCCAGGGTTATGCTGAATGTATCGACGGTATCGGTACTATCTGCCACGAGTTCTCTCACTGTCTCGGACTTGCCGACATGTATGACACATCTTACAGCGGCAACTACGGCATGGGCGACTGGGACATCATGGACCAGGGAAGCTACAACGGCGACAGCTATCTGCCGGCCAACTACACCAGCTACGAGCGTATGTACGCAGGATGGATCGAGCCCACTGAGCTTACAGAAAACTGCCAGATAGACAACATGAAGGCTCTGGCTGAAACAGGCGAGGCTTACATCATATATAACGACAACGACAAAGACGAGTATTATCTGCTCGAGAACAGACAGTTGAGCGGATGGGATGCAGGTCTGCCTAACTCAGGACTGCTCATCCTGCACGTTGACTTCGACTCCAAAGTATGGCAGCAGAACCTCGTGAACAGCACATCACGTCAGCGCTGCACCATATTCATCGCCGACAATGACCCTGAAAACAACGACGCAGGCGACATCTATCCTTATCAATACAACAACAGCCTGACTAACACTTCTACACCGGCCGCTACACTTAACAACATGAACAAGGACGGTTCTAAGTACATGAACAAGTCGGTAAGAAACATCACAAAGAACAATGACGGCACAGTGTCATTCTCATTCGAGAACGAGAACAACTCTGACTCTGACTTCGATCTGCCGCAGTCATACATCTTCTATGAGTCATTCGACAAGTGCAACGGCAAGGGCGGTAACGACGGCAACTTCAGCGCAACGACATCAGGCTCTGTACAGTATGACAACACAGGATGGTCTTCAACAAGTTCTCGCAGCGCTTACCAGTGCGCACAGTACGGCTCAAGCATGATGGCAGGTAACGTTACAACACCTGAAATAACTGTAGACGGAACATACACACTGCAGTTCAAGGCAGCTCCTTACGCAAGCGAGGCTAACACTATCTACGTTGAGGTTAAGGAAGGCAACGGAACACTGTCTAAGCCTTCATTCGTACTGAAGAACAACAAGTGGTCTGCATTCAGCACAGAGCTGACAGCTAACGGACCGGTTAAACTCAGATTCTACGTTAACTCAGGCCGCTTCTATCTCGACAAGGTTTGTCTGAGCAACACATCTACAGGCATCAGCAACACCGTTACTGACAATGAGGTTAAGGACAACCGCATATTCAGCATCGACGGACGCTACATGGGCAAAGACCTTAACAGCCTGAAGAAGGGCATCTATATCATCAACGGAAAGAAGATTATCAAATAATCGTCATAACCTTCACCAAAAGGGCGGGCCAAGGCCTGCCTTTTTTTTATTACCGCCACAGCCGCGGCCGGCAGCCACAAGACAGCCGGAAACGAGCTGAAAGCAACAGCATTCAACAACAAAACAAAGATATCATGAAGCTATATTACATCTTCCACAGCTGCTTTATGCTTGAGGCCGAGCAGTGTGTCATCATCTTCGACTACTGGAAAGACTCGCCCGACGGCGACGTCAAACACATGCTTGAGCACACAGACAAGCGCGTCTACTTCATGGCAAGTCATTTTCACGAAGACCACTTCAGCCCCGAAATCTTTAGTCTGAACGTGCCAAACGGACAGAAACGTATAATTCTGTCGCGCGACATAGTTAGGCGCCGCAGAGCGAAAGAAACCGACGCTGACGTGCTTCTGCGCAGAGGCGACACCTACAGCGACGGCATGATAAGCGTAAAAGCCTTCGGATCTACTGACGCCGGAGTGTCGTTTATGGTAGAAACAGACGGAAAGAAGGTGTTTCACGCCGGCGACCTGAACAACTGGCACTGGGAAGATGAGTCTACTCCACAGGAAGTCAAAAAGATGGAGGGCGACTTCATGGCTGTGCTGCGCGACATAAAAGCAGAATACCCGGCAGTCGACCTTGCCATGTTCCCCGTCGACCCGCGGCTCGGCACCGACTTTGCACGCGGCGCACGGCAGTGGATTCAGACGATAAAGACAACCTATATGGCACCTATGCACTTCCCGCCGGCAAGAGAGAAGGCCATGACCTTCGGCAAAGAGGCAGAATTCTGCGGCACTAAGTTTCTCTACATACACCGCGAAGGCGAAGAGATAGGAACACTGTAATATACACGCAAGAAAAATAAGCGCCTCAAACTGTATTATTGACAGCTTGAGGCGCAGTGATTATGAATAAAAAGGTTGGTTATAAAAGCACATTAATGTTTCACCTGGAACTTCATTGTCTTACGTGCGTTTCCGGCCTGGACCTCCAGCACATAGATACCATTCTTAACCGAAGATATGTTTACAACATTGCTTGTGTCTGTCACCTTGCTGCTATAAACCTTACGGCCGGTAAGATCGTATAGATTAACATGGGCGTTGCCGTCACTAAGCATATCAATATGAAGTTCGTCCGTTGCGGGGTTAGGATATACGGTAACGTCAGCTATACCTGTGCCCTGCTCACGATCCTCAAGCCACTGCTTAAGGTCAAGCATATAACCGAATACATTCTGGCCTTCCATACCATAACCTATCACAAAGCGTCCGTTAGGCGACATGTCGTAAGCCGAACACAACGTACCGGTATACTCTGCACCAAGCACATTTCTTGCAAAGTCATTGATATCCATGATACCGTCTTCCTTTGTCCATATCCAGCCGCTCTCGCCTGTGCCATACCAGCCAATAGCGATATCACCTTCATTATTAATGTCAGACACAGTTCCGCCGACACCATTGTCTGTAAGCTCTACAATACCGGTCTCAATACTATAAATATACGGATTCTTTATCAGAGAACGCTCTCCACCTTTACCTCCCAGCCATTTACCATCTGAAGACACACATCTCAGTTCAAGGGCTAGATGCTGCTCAAGATTTGTCTCATCCTTAAAATTCAAATCCTCTTCTGATACGCCTTCATGACTATATATAAATTCCTGAGTATACCCGTCTGCACCTTTGCGCCATGCAGACCCAAACCAAGGACCATGAAAATCCTGCCATCCGACAACGACACTTCCGTCATAACTTGCACCATTAGCGCGGGTTGCCCTGCCTTCAACACGTGTTCCAAGGTCAACAGGCACACCTGTTTCTGTACTCCATACCGTAGCATGACTACGGAATCCTCCATCAGACTCTTTCCACGGCGCCAAACCTACTACATATTTACCATCTCCAGAAATATCATACGGTGAACCAAAAGAAATATCATTTACATAACCCGTACTCTTCAGCGGTGTCCATTCTTGTGTTTCCATGTCATAAAGAGAAGATATTGCGCCATTCTTTGTTTCTGCCACAGGCTTGCGCATAAGGCATCCGTCAGTACCTCCTACCATCAAGGCTGTAGTTGTTTGATTAATAGCATAAATGTCTGAACTGACGCCAAGTTCTTCTCCTTCATTCACCCAAGTCTCTCCATAGTCTTCTGAAGAATATATTTGGCCATCGGCTCCTGCCACAACAAGTTTCTCTCCATCAAAAGCTACGGTATACCACTTATAATCTCCGTTTCCGTCGTCTACGTGCCTACGTTCCCAATAAGAGCTTCCGTCTGTACAAATATAGACATTGCCATTACCACACACAGCTGCAAGTTTTCCCTCACCTGAAACGGCTATTTTGGTAAACTTGGCATTACTTCCACCATAATAGATGCTTTCCCAAGTCTTGCCGTTGTCTGTAGACTTATAAACATTTCCGTCATTCGTTGCCATATAGAAATTTGTACCGTCATTGACTATGCTCGTTGGCATACCTGTGAGGCCTTTGACACCTTCTGTTACATCCGTAAACGAAATACCCGTAGTATAAATGCCCTCACCATTATCACATTGCCATACGCCTGCCGTTCCGTCCTCATACTCAACGGCAATAACTCCGCAATAAGGTGCCGCATCAATAAAGTTGATAGCATGATAACTCTTCACGTTTTTAGTAAGGCCTTCAGGACGCGGATCTGCTTCATTCAACCACTGGTTGCCCAGGTTGCCCTGATAGAACAATCCATTATCACCACCCAAAAGAAAACTTCCACTACAAAATACAGAGAAAGTATTTATTGCTCCCTGCTTCAGACCGTTCTGTATACAATTATTATCGTATATCTTCCAAACCTCACCTTCGTTAACGGTACGCAACACAACGCTGTTACCTGTCTCTGTGTCAACACCCACAGCAACACCATAGAACAAAACGTCCGGAGTAGTAAGATACATATCTTTTATTTGAACCGTAGGCATATCAATAGTATTGGTCCATCCTTTACTTACCAATACATCAGCAAGAGTCACAGCAGAAATAATCTTTCCGTCATCTGAAAAGCGGCCATGTCCTCCAATACCATCACCTGGTCCCATACCGCCAATAAGCTCAAGATCTTCAGCACTCTGGTTTGGTCCTTTCTCAACGGCTCTCCATAGATAATAAGGAGTATTAAGGTCAGGATAGCCAACGACAACACCGTCATTGTTAACACCCGTAAGGTTCATTTTTGTGTTCACCTTATAAATTGTCTGACCGGCAACAGGTACACAACATGCAGAAAGAGCTGCTGCAAGTGTAACAATAGTAATACTTTTTTTCATAATATAAATATTTAGTTTAACTTACGAATCTGTGCGTAAAATTACAAATCTAAATAATATCATTATACTTTTTCTGCAGGACAATACGCCGGACACGAATGTTAAAAAAATTAAGATACAATATAACATTCTGATTTACAACACAATAAAGGGACCGGACAAATTTCAAAAAAAGTAAAAACCAATCATTATGAATTCTGACAAAACATTGTTTTGCAAAAAAGATTGTCGCCGCTTTTATGTAAACATGACAACCATGGCAATAAAAAAAAGAAGCAAGAAAAAGAACAAATAAGAATCTATACAACAGCAGGAACCATAAATCTGCCGATTAAAATCTAATCAGTCATAGACCTGCCAAAATATGATTTTGCTAAACAAGTACGTTGATGTTTCTGTCTTCTTTATGTTTTCTATTTCCATCAACCCTTTCTTTACATATCCATCATGGCAGCGAAAAAGCATGCAGCGATTCTCTTTAAATTCTGTAGGATTCTAATTACAGTTTAGAAAGACAGATATAATGACAAATTAGGAATAAAAAAATCCGCACGTAAAATCTAATTACGTACGGATTATATCTGAATATTTATTATTACGCCTTAAGCATCGATGTTTGCGTATGTGGCGTTCTGCTCGATAAACTGGCGTCGCGGTTCAACGTCGTCGCCCATAAGCATTGAGAATATCTCGTCGGCCTCGGCGGCATTCTCTATCGTAACCTGTTTCAGCAGACGTGTCTCGGGATTCATTGTCGTCTCCCAAAGCTGCTCCGGGTTCATCTCACCCAAACCTTTATATCGCTGAGTGTGTATGCTCTTGCCGTCATCAACGCCGTTGCCGTACTTGTCGAGGAATGCCTGGCGCTGCTGGTCGGTATAGCAATACTCCTTCACCTTGTTCTTATATGTGCAGAGATAAAGCGGCGGAGTGGCTATATAGAGATGTCCGTCCTGAATAACCTTAGGCATGAAGCGGTAGAACAGAGTCATTATAAGGGTGTCGATGTGTGAACCATCGACGTCGGCATCGGTCATTATGATAATCTTGTCATAGCGCAACTTTTCGATGTTTGCCTCCTTGTCGTCCTCGCCGTCAACGCCGAAGCGCACGCCTATACTCTGTATGATGTTCATAACCGACTCGCTCTCGAACACCTTGTGCCACATAACCTTCTCCACGTTAAGAATCTTTCCGCGCAGCGGCAGTATGGCCTGTGTGTAGCGGTCGCGTCCCTGCTTGGCAGAACCGCCGGCCGAGTCTCCCTCGACGAGGAATATCTCGCATTCCTTCGGGTCTTTGTTTGAGCAGTCAGCAAGCTTTCCGGGCAGACCGCCTCCGGTCATAGGATTCTTGCGCTGAACGCTCTCGCGTGCCTTGCGCGCCGCGATACGTGCCGTTGCAGCCAGTATCACCTTGTCGCATATCTGCTTTGCCTCCTTCGGATGTTCCTCAAGATAATATGTCAGAGCCTCTGACACAGCCTGCTGAACGGCTCCGGTAACTTCGCTGTTGCCTAACTTTGTCTTTGTCTGACCTTCAAACTGCGGCTCAGCCACCTTTATCGAGATAACGGCCGTAAGTCCTTCGCGGAAGTCCTCGCCTGCAATCTCTATCTTTGCCTTCTCGATCTGCTTTGATATAACAGGGTCGTTGTCGGCATATTTCTTCAAAGTACGTGTCAGCGCCATGCGGAAACCTACGAGATGCGTACCGCCTTCGATGGTGTTGATGTTGTTCACGTATGAATGGATGTTCTCGCTGTAGTCAGTGTTATACATCACAGCCACCTCAATAGGTATGCCCTGCTTCTCTGTCTTCAGATAGATAACGTCATCGAACAGATGTGTGCGGTGACGGTCGATATAGCGCACAAACTCCTTCAGTCCGTCCTTGGCATGGAACACTTCCTGCCTTGTCTTGCCTTCCTCGTCGGGACGAAGGTCTGTAAGCGTAATCTTTATGCCGGCGTTAAGATATGCCAGTTCGCGCATACGCTTGGCTATTATGTCGTATTTATACAGTGTCGTGGTGAATATTGTAGGGTCCGGCCAGAACTGCTGGCGTGTACCGCGCAGCTCAGTCTCGCCAACCACCTTTACAGGATACAGCGGCTTTCCTTTTTCATACTCCTGCTGATATATCTTTCCGTCGCGGAACACCTGTGACAGCATGTGTGTAGAAAGCGCGTTGACGCACGACACACCCACACCGTGCAGACCTCCTGACACCTTGTATGAGCCTTTGTCGAACTTACCACCCGCATGCAGCACGGTCATTACCACTTCAAGAGCCGACTTATGCAGTTTTTCGTGTTCATCCACAGGGATACCACGACCGTTGTCCTGCACGGTTATAGAGTTGTCTTCGTTTATCGTAACTTCAATATGGGTGCAGTATCCGGCCATGGCCTCATCGATAGAGTTGTCCACTGTCTCGTTCACCAGGTGGTGAAGACCCTTCTCGCTGATGTCGCCTATGTACATTGCCGGACGCTTGCGCACGGCCTCAAGGCCTTCAAGCACCTGTATGTTACTGGCTGAATAATTATTCTCGTTGATTTGATTTTCTGCCATTTCGCTTCAATGTAAATTAACGTGCAAATATACAAAAAATCTGCGACACGGCGAAGGCTTTTAACTATAAAAAAGTGAAATGACGGTGTTTAACTACACCATAAGCACCTTTGCCCACAATATTACGGCAAAAGCCCGAAACGGCAGTCAAAGCGGTGCCACACGCTGTCATACGCCATGCTTCATGACGCTCATGACAACAATAAAAACGCAAGAAAGGAAAGAAGCAAACCGGCAAACAACAAAAAAGGCTGCAATCTTTGTTGATCACAGCCCTTATTGTCTCTTATTTATAATTTAATTTATCCCAATTTGCTGATGTGGCACGCCAGCTTTGACTTAAGATTAGAAGCCTTGTTCTTGTGGATGATATTGGTCTTAGCCAGTTTATCAAGCATCTTCTGTACACTAGGATACAGCTTCAGAGCTTCTTCCTTGTCTGTTATAGCGCGCAGCTTACGCACTGCATTACGCATTGTCTTTGCATAATATCTATTGTGCAATGTTCTTTTCTTCTCCTGACGGATTCTCTTAACTGATGATTTGTGGTTTGCCATCTTTGTTATTATTCCTTTTTATTTTGTTAGTAGTCCCTAGGAGAGTCGAACTCCTCTTTAGAGAATGAAAATCTCTCGTCCTAGCCGATAGACGAAGGGACCATTTGATAAATTTGCGGTGCAAAGGTAGTGGTTTTATTTTAAACCTCCAAATTTTTCTGCAACTTTTTTCTCAAAAACCATAAAATTCTTGTATTTTTGCAGATATGATAACAAAAACAAGGGCTTTAGTGCTGCATTCGTTCAAATATGGAGAGCAACAGATGATTGTTGACTTTCTCACCGAAACATGCGGCAGAACGTCGTGCATTATAAAGATTCCGACATCGGCAAGGGGCAAGCTCAAGAAGCAATACTTCCAGCCGCTGTTCATTCTCGACACCGACATCGACATAAGACAGAACGCCAGACTGCAGCGGCTGAAGGACGCACGCATAGCGGTGCCCTTCACGTCGATACCGTTTAACCCATACAAAACGGCCATCTCGCTCTTCATGGCCGAATTTCTGCGCTGCACCACACGCCGCGAGCAGACCGACCCAACCACATTCTCATATATAGAGAACAGCATCAGATGGCTCGACGGATGCGGCGAGGGCTTTGCCAACTTCCACATTGTGTTCATGATGCGCCTGTCGAGATTTCTCGGATTTTATCCCAATACCGACAACTACGAGCCGGGCGACTGGTTCGACATGAGGAGCAGCTGCTTCTGCCGTCAAAGGCCGATGCACGCCGACGTGCTCAGTCCTGACGACGCGCGCAAGATAGGACTGCTGCTGCGCATGAACTATGCCACAATGCACCTTTACCGCATGTCGCACTTTGACCGCAACAGGATGGTGGACACCATAATAAGCTATTACCGCATACACATGCCCGAACTGCCAGAGCTGAAGTCGCTGCAGGTGCTTAAGGAGCTGTTTGCTGATTGACAAGCCAAATCAGACATAGATTTAAATCATACGACACCTTTAGATTCTTCACTTAAGGAACATCACTTCGTGGTAAAAACTTAGGACAAAATATTTTTCCAATCTAGAAAAGCAGAGTATAACGGATGTTAATTAATTCAGACAAAAGCGGCGGAGCATTAACATACGTTCACGGACAAGACTGAATAAAAGGCTTAAACATGAACTTTTTGAGACGTAAAAGCATGGTCTACGGATAAAAAACAGGCATGTCTTGCAACGGAAACGGGCCACTTTTGCACCGTAAACGGCAAAGTAATATTTTTTAACTGTTAAGTTTTTGTCTTCAAAACAGCATAAAGCACTGAACGACAACAGGTTAGCAAAAACGCGCATTTTTCGCCGTTTTTCGCGCCAAATCACGGATTCGTGACGAGCATCGCCATTCTGAGAGCGTTAAGTGGACTGGTTCATGTAAGAAAAGCTGACAAAAGACCATAATGAAGCTGAGCGAAAAGAACTAAAGAACAATGTGCGGCATTGCACTAACAGAAATTATGAATTGCGAAACGAAGTTAGGCGAAAGCCGATCGTGAATTATGAATTATGAATTGTTAATTATGAATTATAAATTAAGATTCGTATATTTGCATGCTCCCCTGCCCTGCCTAGCCATACGGCACGAAGAAGACAGGCATGAGAAAGCCGACATGCAGACGGAAAGATGCTTGCGGACATAACGGCTGAAACATCACTATGCACAAATAATATAATATTATGGAAAAACATTTTAAAAGGACTTTTATGGCATTATGCCTGGCCGCATTGCTCATGCCGGGCATGGCGCATGCGCAAAAGACAGGCTACGTGCCGGCGCCCGAAAACCTGAAGGCGCGCAAAGAGTTTAGCGACAACAAGTTCGGGATATTCCTCCACTGGGGCATTTACAGCCTTTTCGGACAGGGTGAGTGGTATCTCAACAGCGGCGGGCTCAACTGCCACGAGTATGCCAAGGCCGCATCGGCTTTCTACCCCTCGCGCTTCAACGCGAGCGAATGGGTTAAGGCCATCAAGGAGGCAGGAGCGCGGTATATATGCATCACCACACGCCACCACGACGGCTTCTCGATGTTCGACACAAAATATTCCGACTATAACATTGTTGACGCCACGCCCTTCGGACGCGACGTGATAAAGGAGCTGGCAGACGAGTGCCACAAGCAGGGCATAAAGCTTCATCTGTATTACTCTCACCTCGACTGGACGCGCGAAGACTACTATCCGCTGGGCAACACGGGCCACAGGACGGGCAGAAAGAACCACGGCAATTGGGAGAGCTACTATGAGTTTATGAACAACCAGCTGACCGAGCTGCTGACCAACTACGGCGAGATAGGCGCAATATGGTTTGACGGAGTGTGGGACAAGCCCGACTTCGACTGGCGCCTTGGCGAGCAGTATGCCATGATACACCGCCTGCAGCCGGCATGCCTCATAGGCAACAACCACCACAGGGCGCCGGTTGAGGGCGAAGACTTCCAGATGTTTGAGCGCGACCTGCCGGGCGAGAACACCGCGGGCCTTTCTGACGAAAGCGAGATAGGCAGTCTGCCGCTGGAAACATGTCAGACGATGAACGGAATGTGGGGATATAAGGTGAGCGACCAGAACTACAAGTCGGACACAACGCTCGTAAGACTGCTCGTGAGGGCTGCCGGCAAGGGTGCCAACCTGCTTATGAACATAGGGCCGCAGCCTGACGGACAACTGCCGGCAGTGGCTCTTGAGCGCCTTAAGAGCATGGGCAAGTGGCTGTCTGAATATGGCGAAACGGTGTATGCCACTACGGCAGGCGACGTGATGACTGCCGAATGGGGCACCACGACGCGCAGCGGCAACAAGCTTTATGTGCACATCCTTGCCGACGACATGCCGAAGATGATATTGCTGCCGCTGAAAGGCAAAGTGAAGAGCGCCGTATTATTTGATACAGGCAAAAAGATAAGTCATGAAAACGTAAGCGGCGGCGTAGTGCTGCACACTGCCGACCTTACGCCGGCGATAGACCGAATAATAACACTGACGGTGAAATAAGTGAAGAGTGAAGAACGAAGAGTGAAGAATTCAATAGCATATAAAACAGAATAGCATTATAGCATTGACGACGTTCTATAACACACAACAGACTATTGAATTCTTCACTCTTCGTTCTTCACTCTTCACTTATACTTATATTCCCACTCCCAAAGTAAAGAACGCGCCGTTGTATGAACCTATTCCGGCTGTGCGCGAACTCATGTGGCGGAAACTTACGCCGAAATCAAACTTCAGAGGACCTCGCCCAGCCCTAAACATTACGCTAAGATCGTAAGCAACATTCTTCCAGTCGGCATGACCGACGCTCGTCGACACCGTGCCGCGAAGGTCTATGGCAGCAACATCGTCCTTATAGAACGTATAGCCTAAACCTCCACCAAGATTCTGCGAAGTGACGTAAGTCTTCAGTCCGTCGGCATCACAATGGCCGTAAATGCTCTCGCCATGAACAAAGGCATACATACGCGGAATAAACCTGTAGCCTATGTCGGCATTGAGGGTAAGAGGATGCATGTTGTTGCAGCCTGTTCCTGCACTCACTCCGAGATTGATAACAATTTTATCGAAAAAACACTTTTCGTTCGACGCGTTCTGCGCTCCGGCTGTAGCCATGGCCATAAGAAAGGCCAACAAGAACAATAATTTCTTCATAGTAAAAAACATTTTTAGTTTGTGCTTTTTACTTTAACACGTACAACACGCCGTATTGTGACATCGTTTTTAGTAAATTAACATTAACGGCAAAAAAGATTCACAACATTTTTTCATCTTGAACACGTAGGGACTACGAAAATGAAAAGTGAAGAACGAAGTATGAAGAATTCAATAGTATATAAAAGCTGAGCAATCACAATATTAACAATCTTGATTGCGCCTTACAATATAAAACAGGCTATTGAATTCTTCACTCTTCGTTCTTCACTCTTCACTTATTTAGCTCCTTTGGGCGCCGGCAGGAAATATGCAATGACTGTAAGTACAAGCATTAAGATCCAGAAGCTGCTCATACCGGCATCTACCGCATAGCTCACAGCCACGCCTATCAGACAGATAACGATGTCTAAGACCGAAAGAACCGACCTTGACGTATAACGCGAAAGGAAGCCGCGCGCATCCTTAACCAAATCTTTTATCATCAGCACAACCATCAGGACAAGACACAGAACTATTAATCCCCAGACGGCATAATCTGCCGCAGGCACGCTGCCAAACAGCGGCTCAAGTGCAAACAGAAGAAGAAAGATGCTGAAAACAATTTCAAGCTTGCCGGTCTTTAAATCTACTTTTCTCATAGGCTTGTTGTTTAAAAAATATTTATAGGCTTAAATCACAAAACATCAAACTTAAACAGCTTTTTCCGCATGGAGGAATATCTAACACTCGACACGAAGATTATCAGCGACAAAGCCGTCAGCACTATCATGCCGACACAAACAGACATTCTGTAATGCCGTATTATAACGCGCAGATACGGTTCGGCAGCTCTTGTAGCCTTATGTTCACAAAGTTAGGAAAAATCCTGGACATTTTCAACTTTCTATAAGTTTATTTCGGTTCATCACCGATATCCATTGAAATATAAGCGTTCAGAGCTGCACGACAGACACAACGCAATAACCCGGCCGAATAATAACCGGTCGGATTATCACATTAAATTATTAATACTGCTCAAATTTTTCACAACGCTTTTCCGTAACCGTCAAAAAGGAAGCAGCATGAAAACAGTAAAATACACCATGGCCAGCAGAGCCAACACCTCTAATGCCAGTTCCAGCTTGTCAAAGCGGGTGCTTTCATTGTTTTTCAATAAAGACGTCAGTGTTACAAGCACCAGCGGCAAAATCATAAAGGAATACCTCAGTTCTATTCCAAACAACACAAAGCCCCACCATACAAGACCTATAAGGAGTATGAGGGAAAGAATTATTACTTTTGCTTTTTTCATAAGGCACTAAAATTAAATTTAACCACCATAATCATTAAAAACTTCAACGAATCTAAAGAGAGAGAGTAAAGCAACAAATGTAATTTTCTACAGATTTATACTCACAAAGAAGATGCGCAACAAACCATTATCATGCCTAAGCACGCAGGGACGTACCCCAGGTGCGTCCACCTTTACATCAATCATATATAACGCTTTCAGACGCACCTGGGGTACGCCCCTGCAATATCACGTTGTTTTCGTTCCCTTTGGTGTCGGCAGAAAATATACAGCAACAAAACAGATAAACAGAAAAATCCACCAGCTACCAGAATTTGAGCTGAACGCATAGCCTACAGCCAGGCCTATAAGACATATTACGGCATCAACAATCCAAAAGACCGACCTCGATGTATAACTCGAAATGAAGCCGCGCGCATCCTTAATCAGATCTTTCACCAAGAACACAAGCATCAACACAGCGCACACTGCCATCAACCCATAAATTAGATAATCTATCACAAGTATGTTTCCAAACACAGGCTCTACGGCATATAAAAGCAGAAGAGTGCTGAAAAGGATATCTAACCTGTCTTTCCTAAAACTTATTCTACTCATAGCTTTAATGATTTAAAAACTTTCCATTCTCAAAATTAAATTATCATTTAAATATCTCCAAATTTCGATACAATTATTATTCAGCAGTGTCACAATTGCAAAACAGGCCTAAACCATTATATTACAGATATTTAGCTTACTTTTAGTTATCCCGTAACAACGAAAATTGTGACGCTTTGAATAAGCACAAGGACAAAAAACCTCTTAAATGCACATGCTTTTCGATATAAATTGATTAACTTTGAAACAACAAAAAACACAACTTTAATGAAAAGACTTTTACTATTCTCTATAGCAATAATACTCATTCTTTGCAGCTGCAACTACAACAGAGAAACACGAAAAAAACTCGTTTTGGCAGATACATTGCTGTATCATACAAAAAACGATTCGGCAATGAAAATACTTAAAAGCATCAGCGTTGAGAATCTAAAGGATGAAAGCAACAGGGCATATTATAATCTTTTGATGACTCAAGCAAATCATGTTTTATATATGTCTCCTATGCCCGACTCCATCATAAACAGATGCATTGAATATTACACCAAACACTACGATGCAGAAAAACTTGCTAAAGCTTATTACTATAACGGAATTATACTAACAAATAAAAACAATTATCAAAAGGCCATTAATTCATTAAAGAGGGGGGAACCTCATGCAAAAAAATCCAAGAATAAGGTACTTATACATCATATTGCAGAAAATCTTTCTTTCATCAATCTAGAAATCGGCAACTTAAATACGGCCTTAACATACGCACACATTGCCTTAAATAAAGCATCAGAAATGAAAAGGGAATCGTGGATTGCAGAAGACTCGTATCGTATGTCAGCTATTTTCGGTGCAAAAGCCATGCTAGACAGTTCTAATTTCTATATGAATAAGGCATTAAAATATGCAGCATCTTTACAAAAGCAACTAAGATCCGACTTCTATGCTAACGTAAGTGCATATTATTATAACATAAACAAGCTTGACTCTGCCGAGAAATATATATTAATGTCCATAAAAGCCAAGCCGACGGCAAGAGCGGAATTTATACTCGGAGTGATATCTATGGAAAAGGGACGAAAAGCCGAGGCATGGAGACTATATGAAAAGGCTGTAGCAGACGGCGACTTCGACATCAAGGCTGAAGTGCTGGCGTGGATGTCTGACATAAAGAAGGAGCAGGGCGAATATAAGGAGGCCATGAAGCTGGCGGAAAGGAGCAAGGCGGCTGAAGACAGCATGAAGGCAAGACAACATACAGAAGACATGCTTGCACTACAAGAGAACATCGAGAAAGACGAAGCCGTGAAGAATGCCGGACAATGGATGCCGGCTGCAGCAGCGGCCATCGCAGCGCTCGCAATTATCATCATAGCTGCAGCCGTATACCACAGAAAGAAGATGAGCCGGGCAAGAAACCTGATGGAGGAAGACAGGGAGAAGATAGAGATGTACACGCAGCAAATGGAGAGCATGGCGGCATCGGGCAAGGACAGGGAAAAGGAAATAAAGAAACTGAAAAAGAAGATTGAAGACATCAGAAAGCATGAGGCTGAAACAGTGAGCCGCGGAAAAAGGCTGCACAAAGAGATTGCCGACGGCGGAACAACCGTAAAATGGAGCAAGGACGACTTTGAGGCATTCATCGAATACTTCAGAATTGAATATGCCGAAAAGGCAAGAGAGGCTGAAGGCAGATACGGCAAGCTGACAACAAACAGTCTGTTTGCACTCTCGCTGATAACCATAGGCTTCAGCGACAAGGACATTCAGCGCATTATGGCCATAACTCCGGGAGCGCTGAGAACTATCAAATACAGGCTGAAAAAGCAAGTTAGAATTGAGAATGGATGATGGAGATTTGAGAATTTTATCAGCAGAACTTGTTATACAGAACTTACAAAACACGGCAAACTATGATGCAAAAGGTATGCTTTTGCATGCTGAAACGTGGCCTTTCAGGGTGCAAAAGTATGCCTATCGGAAAAATGAAAACGGCAATAATAAAGAATGTTGACTATTTACTGACTTAGGTTGACCGAAACATGGGTTATCGCTGATAAAAGTTGACTCTTCGTGATAAGTCATGCAGCATAACATAAGGATCAATTTTATTTTTATAAAAAACTCATCACTCGTCACAACCGTGCATAACAAACTGTAAATCAAGATGTTAAAGTGTGACGAGTTGCCGGCTAAACTCATCACGGCTGATGTGTGAGCCACGAGCGTGACGAGTTGAAAGCGCAACTCATCACACTGTAACGCCATGTGTATCAGTGCGTTATACGCCATTGTGACGAGTGACGAGTTTATTTTAATAAGGATTAAAAGTTATAGGAGTTAAGGAGTTAGGAAGTTAAGGAGTTAAGACAATAGCAATTCTATTTTGGTAGTTAAAGGAGTTAGAAGGAGTTATCGCCAACAAGTTGGCTAGGAGTTAAAGTCAATAGCCTTGTGGATTCTTATCAGGCACTTTGCATTTTAATTCTTAATTGCGCTCTGCGCCTGTTCTTCCCTCTTCGTTCTTCACTTAAATAAAAGTATCACCACTTCGGGTGATGCCTAGTGTTTATGTATCCGTGGGTGTGCCACCCACGGATACTAAGGTGCAGCCCTTCGGGCACGTGCATTTGGATTCTTCACTTTTCGTTTTTAATTTTTCACTTAACATGGCGAGGCAGCCCGGAGGGCTACACTTTTGTAACCGGGTGTGGCGAAGCACAGCGAAGCCACGCCCGGTTATTCTATAATGAGGAACGTGCACCCGAAGTGGTGCTACTTTTATAAATGTATTTTGTTAATAAAGTATCACCACTCCTAGTGATTCCTATTTCTTTAGTAACCGTGAGCGTTCCACCCACGGTTACTAAAGTTAAGCCCTTCGGTCACGTGGAAGTTATCAGAGATTAACATGAATTGATGAGAAACAGCAAGGCTATTGTTCTGGCGGATATACACGTATTGTTGAGCGCAGCGAAAAATCCGGCAGCATTGAGTATCAAAAACTATGTCCCGAAACTCATACCTAATTATAGTAATTAAAAAAGTTAGAGTAGTTAAAGTCGTCTGCCCTGCTTTTAGGAGTTAATGACACTGTCCAAAATTTTCTGCAAATGGAAACAATGTTCTGTTGCCGGTACATCAAAAAACAAATCAGCCTGAGCAGACTGTTTAGTCCGTTCAGGCTGATTTATTATTTTATATCAGAAAGAAAATGCTTAGGCAAGCAGTTTCTTTACGATGCCGGAGATAATGCGGCCGTCGGCCTTGCCAGCCATCTGCTTTGAAGCCACGCCCATAACCTTGCCCATGTCCTTCATGCCTGCGGCACCTGTCTGGGCTATAATTTCCTTTACGGCAGCCTCAATCTCTTCCTCTGTCATAGGCTTCGGCAGGTATGCCTCAATGACGCTGACCTGTGCCAGCTCGGCGTCTGCCAGGTCCTGACGGTTCTGCTGCACGAATGTGGCAGCCGACTCTTTGCCCTGCTTGGCAAGCTTGGCAAGAATCTTCATGGCGTCGGCATCCTCGAGAGTGTCGTTGGCTCCGGGAGCTGTCTTTGCCTCAAGAAAAACTTTCTTAATGTTGCGCAAGGTCTCAAGACGCACCTTGTCGCGGGCCTTCATGGCCTCCTTTATATCGTTGCTTATCTGATCGAATAACATTTTAATTATGAATTAAAAATTATGAATTATGAATTATGAAACGAAGTTCAACGTCAGCTAATTATGAATTATGAATTGTCAATTATGAATTGTCAATCATCCAAACTTTATTGTTCCCTGTATCTTGCTGTCCTCGCTCTCGGCCTTCTTTACCTGTCCCATAGACTGGTTGCGTATTTCCTCGAGCTCCTGACGTGTGCGCTTGTATGTAGGCGTCGACTCAACAGAAGATATCACGTCGTCGTTGTCGAGGTCTTCCTGGCGGAAGATGTATATGTGCGGACGGCGCTTGTATTTAGAGCTCTTTCCGTCGGTGCCGTAGTAGTGTTCACGCTTTGCGCGGCGCTCGGCAGCCTTCTCCTCCTCCTCAGCACGGCGTTCGTTCTCCTCCTGAGAGTGCTTCTTGTAGTGCTCGTTCATGCCGTCAACATTCTCTATGCCGAATCCTGTGGCGAGGATGGTAACCTTCACCCTGTTGCCCAGTTCGGGGTCTGTGGCAAGTCCCCACTTTATCTCGAAGTCGTTGCCAAACTTGGCCATAAAGTCGTTCACGTCGTTCATCTCCTCCATCATGAGGCCGTTGTTGCTGTTCTTATCGCTGCAGAACGATATGCTGAGCAATATCTTCTTTGCGTTGAACACGTCGTTGTCGTTGAGCAGAGGTGAGTTGAGCGCGTCCTCAATGGCACGCTTCACGCGGCCCTCGCCTTCGCCGTAGCCTGTACTCATGATGGCCACGCCGCCGTCCTTAAGCACGGTCTTCACGTCGTTGAAGTCGAGGTTTATCAGTCCGTGAACGGTGATAATCTCGGCTATGCTCTTGGCAGCAATGCTCAGGGTGTCGTCGGCCTTGCCGAAGGCATCAAGGATAGACAGTTCCGGATAAATCTCGCGCAGGCGCTCGTTGTTGATTACGAGCAGGGCGTCGACGTGCTTCGACATCTCTTCAACGCCGTCGAGGGCCTGGTCGATCTTGCGTTCGCCCTCAAAGCGGAACGGTATGGTAACGATGCCGACGGTAAGTATGCCCAGATCCTTTGAAACGCTGGCAATGACAGGAGCCGCACCGGTGCCGGTGCCTCCGCCCATTCCGGCTGTGATGAATGCCATCTTGGTGCCGTCGTTGAGCATTGCCTTAATGTCCTCAAGGCTCTCCTCGGCTGCCTCGCGCGCCTTTGCAGGCTTGTTGCCGGCTCCGAGTCCTTCCTTGCCGAGCTGCAGGTGCACGGGTACGGGCGAGTCGTTGAGTGCCTGGTTGTCAGTGTTGCACAGAACGAACGACACGTCGTGTATGCCCTCGCGGTACATGTGGTTAACGGCGTTGCCTCCACCGCCGCCTACTCCGATCACTTTTATTATGCTCTTCTCTTTTTCGGGCTCACCGAAATCCACTATTCTATGTGTATCAGCCATATCTCTGTCTTTATTTTTTTTCGTAGTTATAAGTTTGTAGCAGCGCAGCCATGTCAATATTATTCGTCCTCAGAGACAAGGCTTCTGAACCAGTTCTTGAGCTTTGTAACATGAGGCTTCATGCCCTTCTTTTCCTTGTCGGCATCGTCCTTCGGCTTAACTTCAGGCTCGCTCTCCTTCCTGGCAGCCTCTTCGGCAGCCTTGCGGCGCATCTCCTCAATCTTCAGCTTCTCGGCTTCGGTGAGCACTACGCCCTCGTTGTTGCGCTGCTGTACGTGAGTTCCGCCCTGCATGCCGGCAGCCGGCTTTGGCTTGTCGGCACCGAAGAGGTCGCTGTGCTCGCTGTACTCTTCGCCGGCGCAGTTCATGTCGCCCTTGGCCAGGATGCCCAGCACGGTGTTCATCATGCCGTTGTGGGCGTTGATGTCGTTGTTGTTAGAGTTGATGGTCTGCGTAACAAACTTCGCAATACGTATTTTCTCTATATGCGTGTGGTTTCTGAAGGCCATGTCGATGTTCTTCATGTTAGAGCCTCCACCGGTAAGGATGATACCGCCCAGCAGCCTGTCGGCATACTCGGCAGGAACCTGATACCACACGTTCTCGATAATCTCCTGAAGTCTGCCCTCTACGATCTCGATAAACTTGCGGCTCTCTATGCTGCGGTCGGCATCGATGGGGAACATCAGGGTGTTGTCTATCTCGTTGTTGTCAGTATAAGCATTTCCGTATTTCAGCTTCATCTTCTCGGCGTTCTCATCGTCCATCTGCAGCGAAGCGATATCCTTGGTGATGTTGTTGCCGCCGAGAGGTATGACAGCAAGATGGCGAAGAATATTCTTATAGTAAACAGAAACAGTGGTGGTATCGGCACCAAGGTCAACGAGCACGCATCCTGAACGCTTCTCAGAGTCGGACAGCACGCTGTCGGCCAGCGCCAGCGGCGCCAGATACATCTCGGCAATGGCAATGCCGGCAGTGTCGAAACACTTGTTGAGGTTGCGGTAGAAGGTCTTGCGCCACAATATGTTGAGGAAGTTGCCCTCAAGGCGGCTGCACTGTATGCCCACGGGATCGAGCTGCAGCTGGTTGTCGACCTTATACTCCTGTGTGGCCGCGTCAAGAATTTCCTGTTCAGGATAAGACATGTTACGGTTGGTGTCCATAAGCTCGTTTACCATCTCCTGCGTAACGATGGTGTCGCCCAATAAGTCTTTGCCTATCACGTTCTTCTCGCTTCTGATAGACTGGCCGCCCACGCCCACATACACCTGAGCTATCTCAGACTTGAGGGCGGCAGACAGTTTCTTGACGATGTTGGACACACACTGAACGGTCTGATTTATATTGTAGACGACGCCCTTGCGTATAAACGACGAAGAGTCTTCCTTCACAACGGCGAGCACAGAGATGCTGCCGTCAAGATTCTTCTTGCCCGCAATGCCCGTAACCTTTGATGAGCCTAATTCTATTGCTACTATAAAATCCTTTGCTGCCATACGTTATCAATTTGTTGTTTCTGTTTTATTTAAATATCTGCCTTTTTCTTCTTTTTGCATATTATCTGGTTGTCAAACTCCAGATCTATATAAGAATATTTGTTCCATCCGGCCTGACTGAGTCCGTATTTGTAAAACTTCTTCAGACGGTCCATCTTCTTCTGCACAAAACCTTGCACAAGAGCCTTGCGGCGGTTGACATATTTTGTCTGCGGGATGTTGCCCAGATAAACTATATGCTCGCCGACGCGCGGAACAAGCTCAACGCCAAGGTCGGGCAGTATGTTTATCTGCACTATCTGATTCTTCCAGAAGTCATCCTTCATCAGCTCGATGGCCAGATAAGAGAGATAGTTGCGGGCATACCAGCGGCTTATGTTGCCTGTGGCTATTATCAGGTCTGACGTGTACTTTGAGTTGGGCATTATGCCGCCCTGATCGTCAAGATAATAGTCGTCGCCACGCGAGTTTTTCACCCTTACGATAGGCAGACGCTGCGTGATGCTTATAAAGACGTTGCCGTCCTTTGTCTTATAGCACTGTGCAGTGTTGACAAAGGGCGTGTCCTTCAGCTTGTCCTCGATGTCGCGAGGGTTGATGTCGGCAAGTTTCTTCTTAAACGGATAAAGGCGGCTCCGCTCAAGAATGCGCTTCACCTCCTTTGCACTTAGGAATCCGTTTGTACTCTCATCCTCAACATTAATGGTAACCTTAGTACACACGCTATGTGTCTCTGCCGGATGATTGAACGAGGTCATCGCCATCACCAGGTAAACCGCAAGAAACACGTCGAGCGTTATGAATATGGTTCTTTTAAGTTTCTGATGCATTTACTTATACTTGTCTTGAAGTATTTTCTCTATCTGTGGCACATAATTGTCGAGGTCGCCGGCGCCGAGCACCACGAGCACCTCGAAATCATTGTCTTTTACGAACGAGAGGACATCCTCCTTGTGTATCATCTTCTTCTCCACGCCTTCCTTCAGGTTGTCGTAGATAAGCTGTGACGTAACGCCGGGGATAGGCTCCTCGCGTGCGGGATATATGTCGCAGAGCACAACCTCGTCGAGCATGCTCAGGCTGTCGGCAAAGTCCTTATAGAAGTCGCGCGTGCGGGTGTAGAGATGGGGCTGGAAGATTACGGTTATCTTCTTGTCCCTGTAAAGCTCGCGTATGCTCCTTGCGCTCTGGTAGATTTCCTTTGGATGGTGTGCGTAGTCGCTGAGGAAGACAATCTTGTCGTTCTTTATCTTGAAGTCGAAGCGGCGGTCAACGCCACGGTATGTCTTCATGCCATACTTCAGTTCCTCGCTTGAGCATCCGTTGAGCTGTGCCATGGCCATGGCCGCAATGCCGTTCTCGATATTGATGGGCACGGGCTGACCGAGCTGCACTCCGCGTACGGTTTCTATGGGCGAGATGAAGTCGAACGAGATGTTGCCGTTCTCAATCACGATATTCTCGGCATGGAAGTCGCCGCTGTCAATGCTGTATTCATACACCTTAACACCGGGCTGCACCTGAGCTTTCATCTCGAGGCCCTTGTGTATGATGAGCGCTCCGCCGGGCTGAATCAGCGAAGAGTAATGGGCGAAGCTCTCAAGATAGGCCTCCTTGGTGCCGTATATGTCGAGATGATCGGGGTCGGTAGATGTTATGACGCTCATCCACGGACGGAGCCAGTGGAAGCTGCGGTCGAACTCATCGGCCTCGATAACCACGAAGTCGCTCTCCTTGCTCAGTATGTAGTTAGAGCTGTAATTCTTTGATATGCCGCCGAGAAAGGCGTTGCAGTCGACGTGGCTCTGATGCATGATGTGGGCGCACATGGTAGACGTGGTGGTCTTGCCGTGCGTGCCGGCAAAACAAAGGCCCTTGTGTGAGCGTGTGAGCATGCCCAGCACCTGGGCGCGCTTCTCAACGTCGAAACCGTTCTCACGGAAGTAAACCAGCTCCTTGTGGTCTGCCGGTATGGCCGGGGTGTAGATCACGAGCGAAGACTTCTGGTTTCTGCAGGCATGCGGTATCTCGTCGATGTTTTCTTCATAATGAATAAGCATGCCTTCTTTCTCGAGCTGCGTTGTCAATGCAGAAGGAGTTTTGTCGTATCCGGCAACGACAACACCTCTGTGCAGGAAGTAACGGGCTATGGCGCTCATGCCTATGCCGCCTGCTCCTACAAAATATACAGCTTTAATCTCTTTCAGTTCCATTATTTTATTATTCTCTACAGAAACGGACTTTTGTCCGCCAGGGCTGATTGCAGCCCTGCATCTGCTTTTGCAATTTATTTTAGTATTCTATATAATTATTGTCTGTGGCCTACTTACCCTCCGCATCAGTGTCCGCGGCGTGCGAGCTTAACCACTTCGTTGGCTATTATGTCGGCCGAGTCGGGAAGCGCGAGCTTCAGTATGTTCTCGCTAAGTTCTTTCAGTCTGGCATCGTCTTTCACTGTCTGCAGCGCCAGCTTAACCACCTCAGCAGGAGCGTCGGCGTCCTTTACATACAGAGCAGCGTTCTTGTTGACCAGGGCCATGGCGTTCTTTGTCTGATGGTCTTCGGCCACATTGGGCGAAGGAACAAGGATTACCGGCTTGCCTATGAGGCAGAACTCTGATATGCTGCTTGCTCCGGCGCGGCTTATCACCAGGTCGGCGGCCTTGTAGGCAGCGCCCATGTCAGAGATAAAGTCGGTTACATGAAGCGACGGAACCGTTCCGCGCTGCTTCAGTTCAGCCATTATCGACGCGTTATAGTATTTTCCGGTCTGCCATATAAACTGCACACCTGACTCTTTTATCATGTCGAGATTCTGAAGTACGCTCTCGTTGACCGTTCTCGCGCCAAGGCTTCCGCCTACGATGAGGATGGTCTTCTTGTCTTCAGACAGCCCGAAACTCTTAAGGGCCTCAGCCTTTGTCAGCTTTGTGTCGAGCAGGGCCTGACGCACGGGATTACCGGTCTTGACTATCTTGTCTGCCGGGAAGAATCTTTCCATGCCGTCGTAGGCCACGCAGATACGGTCTACCTTCTTCGACAGTATCTTGTTGGTGACGCCTGCATAGGAGTTCTGCTCCTGAATGAGGCACGGTATGCCCATCTTCGTACACTGGTTGAGCATCGGACCGCTGGCATATCCGCCCACTCCGACGGCTGCCATAGGATTGAACTTGCGTATAATCTTCTTCGCCATCTGCTGGCTCTTCCATATCCTGTAAAGAACCACCACATTCTTAAGCATGTTCTTTCTGTTGAAGCCGCTTATAGGAAGTCCTACAATCTCATAACCGGCAGCAGGCACGCGCTGCATCTCCATGCGTCCTAACGCTCCGACAAACAGTATTTTAGCTTCGGGATACTTTGCCCTGATTGCGTTAGCTATCGAAACAGCCGGAAATATATGACCTCCGGTGCCGCCTCCGCTTATAATTATTCTAAGTTCATCTTCCATATGTCCTTACACCTTATTATTTCGCAAAAGTAATCAAAATTTTTCTTTTCAGATAATTTTAAATAATATTTTTCTGGCTTATTAAAAAAATATCCGGACACTGCGCACGGCGGCAAGACCGACAAGCCGACACACAAACGCCAGACAGAAAATTATCTGACAAAAATGTGTCTCGGCTTTGTTGGCAGACCGTCGCAGCGGCCGTGTCTTACTAAATATTATCGCATTAGTACGATGGCTATCTTCCGAGCCATGACTCAGGATTCAGCTTTGCCGTTCCGCGCCTGAGCTGGAACTGCAGTATATTGTCCTCGCCTACCACGCCCAAGGCCTGACGGGCGCTGACGTGCTGTCCGCGGTGTACGCTTACGGAGCGCAGGTTGCAGTAGACTGAAATATAACTGCCGTGGCGCACCATGACAACCATCGTTCCGCCGAAGCCGAACACGGCACTGACTTCTCCGTCGAATATAGAGCGTGCCGATGCTCCGGGACTTCCGAGGATATTTATACCCTTGTTGTCGAGCTTAACGTTCTTAAGTCCTTCAACATTATATTGTCCGAAATGACTCACAATGCGGTAAGAGCCCGTGATAGGCATCGGCAGGCGGCCGCGGTTGCGCTCAAAACTGCCGCTGAGCTTGCGGTCCTGCGAATCGAAGGCGACGGCCTCCTTGGCCTCCTTCTTGGCACGAGCCACCTCGTTCTCATGCCTCATCTCCTCCACCTTGGCCTTGCGTTCTGCTGCCACGCGGTCGGCCTCAGCCTCACGTGCGGCCTGTTCTGCCCTGGCTTTCTCCTCGGCGCTCTTGCGCTCGGCTGCTCTTGCTTCGGCTTTCAGGCGCTCCTCGCGTGCCTTAGCCTCAGCCACACGGCGTGCATTCTCGCGCGCTGCTGCCTCGGCGGCAGCCTTCTTGCGTGCCAGTTCCTCTGCCCTGCGCTTTGCGGCGGCTGCAGCGGCAGCGGCTTTTCTGCGGGCTTCAGCCTCAGCCCTTGCCTTGGCTTTAGCCACTTCTTCGGCTATGAGCTTATCGATCTGCGCATTGAGGGCTGCGTCCTTCTTGCGCTGGTCGGCAATGATGGTCTGTATCGTCTTCTGCTGCTTCTGCAGTGTGTTCACCACCTGCTGCTGCTCGGCCTGCTTGCCTTGCAGCGCAGCCTGTTCCTGCTGTCCCTTATAGAGCAGGTTGTTCTTCTGTCCCCTGACCTTCTTCAGCTCGTTGTTCTTTGCCTCTATCTGGTTTTGCTTGGCTTTCACCATCTCGCCCTGGGCACGCTGATAGGCGGCATACTCGCGGACGAACCTCAGACGGCGGTACATCTGGGCAAAGTTCTTGGCGCTGAAGATGAACATCAGCTTGTCCTGTATGGTGCGGTTGCTGGCCATGTACCGCATCGACTTTATGTATTTGGCCTTGCGGTCCTGCAGCTGCTGCTCGAGCGTAGAGAGCTGATTCTTGAGCAGCTGTATGTTTCCGTCGATGTGGGTAATGTCTTTCTGTATTCCGTCGATAGACTTCTGCCGCTGGTCGATTTCGCTGTTTATCATCATCAGGTTATTGAGCCGCTTCTTTACGTCGGCCTTATTGGCACGCAAGAGGCGCTCCTGCTCCTTTATCTTGCGCTGAACGCTCGCGCGCTGGTTGCGGAGCCCCCTGATAGAGGCGTTCGAATAGTTGGCTGTCTTGGCCGACTTCTTCGTGCTGCGCTTCTTCACCACGCGCTTCGTCGTGGTCTTTTTCTTGGCTGTCTGCTTTTTCTGAGCCAGCGAAGGCGCCACCAACGACAATGCCAGCAGAAATATTAGTATTCTTCTCATTTATAACTTTAAGATTCTGTTAATTACGTCCTGCGGATCCACCTTTTTATATTTATCCGACACAGAAGTGCGCGTCTCCCAGTCGGCCGACGTGTCGAGTCCGCTCATTGATATGTTCACGGCCACGCCGTTGGCTCTCTTCACCGCGCTGCTCTTCATCATCAGGGTGATGTCCGTAGGGAATTTCTTCGTACCGAGCGGCTTGAATGTTCCATAGGTGCATTTCACTGATGTACTGCCTGTCGACGGGCTGCTGTATGTTACGTCCACAGCCTTGATCTGTCCGCTCGTCTTGTCGGCCTGCCACACATAGCTCATGCTGCCGCGCTTCAGCGTAACGAGCGTGTTGGCCACGGCATCGTTGAACGTAACGCCGAAGTTCTTGAGGGCCGAGTCGGTTATCTTCTGCTGTCCGGGCACGAAGAGCTGATTCCACAGCAGTGCCTGCAGGGCGTAGAAGTCGAGTCCGTTGCGCTGCAGGAAGTCGACATCGCTGTATGAAGCCTTGATATATTCCTTGTTGATGCGGTCTACCACGAGCACGTAATCCTTTGTAAACTCAATGCGTCCGGCCTCCATCAGTCCGAGCGGAGTGAGCTGTATGCGTATCACGTCGTCCTTCTTCATCTTCAGCGAGCCCGACACCGACAGATCTTTTGAGCCGGTGTTGATGCTGAACTTTATCTTAGCCGAAATGGCCTGGGCATACACTTCATTGTCGTAGACCTTGCGCAGGAAGTCTGTCTTGCGGGCCAATATGCTTTCAACATCATTATTGCCTGACGACGAAGACGAGCCGCCGGACATGGCGGCCTTCTTTGTGCCGCACGAAACTACGGCGAGGCACACAACCAAAAAGACGAGGCTGCGTAACAGCCTGCTGCTATTTCTCAACATATTTCTTCAGTTTTATTTTTCTTATAAGCACCTTATTCTCTTCGTCACTGTTCTCAAGCGCCTCGCGCCAGTATTCAAGGGCCTTGCCGGCGTCGCCGTTCATGTAGTAGATGTCGCCTGCATGCTCGAGAAGCACCGCACTGTTTGTGGTGTCGTTCTTGATGGCCATGTCAATATACGGCTGCGCGTCTTTATATTTTTTCTGCTTGAACAGTATCCATGCATAGGTGTCAAGGTATGTGCAGTTGTCGGGTTCGGCCTGCACCGTGCGATAACTCATCTGCTCGGCCTTGTCGAGATTCTTGCCCGTTTCCGACAGATAGTAGGCATAGTTGTTCAGACAGCCGAAGTTGTCGTCCTTCCACTGCAGGCAACTGTCATAAGCGGCATAGGCTTCCTGCTCCTGCCCCTTGCTGTAAAGGATGTCGCCCATGATGGCATAAAAGTCTGACACGATGTCGGGGTTGCTCTCGTCGTCAATCTGGGTGACGCCCTTTCTGAACACTTCGAGGGCGTTGTCGTCATCGTCTTTCTGCACATAGGCAAGCCCGAGGAAATAATAGAAGGCCATCTCGTCGGGATTATAGTCGAGCGCCTGGCGCGAAAGTTCTATAACTTTGTCGAAGTCTTTCTCGTTCCACACTGTCTGTATCAGCTGCAGACGGGCAGCCGCGTTGTCGGGCGAGATGGTCAGCACGGTCTCCAGCACCTTGGTGATAGAATCCTGCGGCATCTTCTTCAGCGTCATGTATGCTGCATACAGCTCGGCCATGTCGGATGTCTCCTGCGGCTGTTTCAGTATTCTCTTAAAGAGGTTGAGCACCTGTGTGCTGTCGCCTCCGTTCTTCTCGTTGTCTGCCACCACCTGCCTCATCAGTATCATCTTTGTGCTGACGGGCGTCTTGGGATTCACGAGCATTGTCTCCTGTATCGAGTCGGCCTGCGCCGTGCTGCCCGTGGTTCTGTAGTAGTCTATCATTGACATGCGTGCCATGGGGTTCTCGGGGTCTTGCTTCAGCACGTCCATATACTGGCTGTATGCCTCGTCGGGCTTGCCGTTCTGCAGAAGCCAGTTGCCCATCATCACCCTGTAGTTCATGTCGTTGGGATATTTCTCCGACATCGACTTCAACTCATTGAACTCTTCCTCCTTCTTGCCCTGCAGCGAGTACACCTGCATCTTCGACAGGGCTGTCTGCTCACTGCTGCCTTCAAGGGCTTCGATGCGTTCAATGGTCTTTATCACATTGTCGTAGTCTTTCTTTCTGAGATACAGCTGGTTAAGGATGTCGAGCACGTCTGAGCGCTCCGGACTGTTGTGTGCCAGCTTCTCGTATGCCTTTATGGCCTCGTCGAGGTTGCCTATGCGTATGTAGCCCGTGCCGAGACGCTCAAGATAGGTGTTGTTCTCGGGGTCGAGCTCGGCAGCCTTCTTAACGTCTTCAAGTGCGGCGGTGTCGCCATAGAGCACTCCGCTGTAAGACGACATCATAAAGTAGGCCTCTGCTGCGTTGGGGTTTATGTCGAGACAGTGGCTCAGCAGGTCGTAAGCCGCGTCGTAGTTGCCGGCCACCTGCTGCTTGACGGCCTCAAAATAGAATATCTTGAAGCGCATGCTGTCGTTATGGCTTATGGGCGGAACCACGATGCCGCGCGACGCCGTGCCGCCTGCGCCTGTCTTTGTTGCCGTGCCGTGGCTGCAGCCTGTGATGACAGCCGCCGCCGAAAGCAGCACAAGGATGTATGATGTTAGTCTGTTCATCTGAATTGTTGAAATGCGAACCTTGCTGTTATTTCACTCCGGTGTGGCCGTAGCCGCCTACGCCGCGCTCTGTCTCGTCGAGCACGCTAACCTCGACAAACTCTGCCGTCTCATGGCGAGCGATGACCATCTGGGCTATGCGTTCGCCGTCATTGATCACGAAGTCGGTGTCTGAAAAGTTTATCAGCAGCACCATCACCTCGCCCCTGTAGTCGGCGTCTATCGTTCCCGGCGTGTTAAGCACCGTTATGCCGTGCTTCAAGGCCAGTCCGCTGCGCGGGCGCACCTGTGCCTCGTAGCCTTCGGGCAGGGCTATGTAGAGGCCCGTGGGTATCAGTCTGCGCTCCATGGGGCGCAGCGTTATCGGGGCGTCGATGTTAGCCCTGAGATCCATACCTGCACTCTGTGCCGTGGCGTATGCCGGAAGCGGCTGGTGCCCTTTGTTGATTACTTTTACGGGTATCATAGTCTTATTCTGCTTTTTAGGTTTTAACGGCGCATGCCTAGGCCTGACGCCACATGCCGACATCAGCCAGCCCACAGCTGGCATGCTGCCGGTTACGTTATTTTAATTTGTGTGCAAAAATAGCTATTTATATTTACATAATTGTATTTTTAGCGCTAAAAAGAAAGAATTTAGCCATTTTTAGATTACTTTTGCGCAGCTAACCGCCGTATTGTGCATACGGCCTTATTTTGCAGAAAGATGATGAACTGGAAACAACTTATATCGAACAAAAGACTCGGACAGGAGTCGCGCCACGCCATAAGGCACGACGACCGCTCTGAGTTTAAGCGCGACTACGACCGGCTGATATTCTCTGCGCCGTTCCGCCGCATGCAGAACAAGACTCAGGTGTTCCCGCTGCCGGGCAGCATTTTCGTACATAACCGCCTCACTCACAGCCTGGAGGTGGCAAGCGTGGGCATGTCGCTCGGCAACGACGTGGCTCACTGCGTTATGAAGACAAGGCCCGAGCTGGCCGATACGCTGTTCACGCAGATCGGCACCATAGTAAGCACGGCATGCCTGGCGCACGACATGGGCAACCCTCCGTTCGGACACTCCGGCGAGAAGGCCATTCAGACGTTCTTCACCGAGGGCAAGGGGGCTTATCTTAAAGACAGGCTGAGCCCCGAACTGTGGAACGACATCACTCACTTTGAGGGTAACGCCAACGCATTCCGCCTGCTTGCTCACCGCTTCAAAGGGCGCCGCGACGGCGGATTCGTGATGACTTACACCACGCTTGCGTCTATCGTGAAATATCCTTTTGCGTCGGCTCTGGCGGAAAAGGGGCACGGTAAATTCGGCTTTTTCTGCACCGAAGCCGATATTTTCAGACGTATTGCCGACGACCTCGGCATAATACGCAAGTCGGCCGACAGCTGTCCTGACGAGTATGCGCGCCATCCGCTGGTGTATCTTGTAGAGGCTGCCGACGACATCTGCTACGAGATTATGGACATTGAGGATGCCCACAAGCTGAAGATTGTAACGTATGAGGAGACAAAGCGGCTTTTCCTCGATTTCTTCGATGAAAAGGGGCAAAATCATATCATGCAGAGGATTAACGACGAGGAGATAACCGACGACAACGAGAAGGTGATATACATGAGGGCTTGCGTTATCAACGCGCTCGAAAGGGCATGCGTTGACGCGTTCATGAGGCACGAAGACGAGATTATGAGGGGCGAGTTCAGCGGCAGTCTTATCGACAGCATCGACGACAGACTGGTTAAGGCTTACCACAACTGCACCGAACTTTCGAAAAAGCGAATCTACAAGAGCAAGCCTGTACTTGACGTCGAGCTGAGCGGTTTTAAGATTATGGACAGTCTGATGGAGGTCATGACCGAGGCGGCTGTCAATCCGCAGCGGTTCTACTCGCGCCAGCTCATCAGCCGCGTGAGCAGCCAGTATGACATCAGCGCGCCCGATCTTGAAACGCGCATCATGGCTGTTATCGACTATATCAGCGGCATGACCGACGTGTATGCGCTCGACATTTATCAGAAAATCAACGGAATTAGTCTGCCGATTGTCTGAAACAAGCATCGAGAGATATTCAGCAAACAGGGACGCGGTGTGCCACGTCCCTGTTATCTTCTTAAAGCTTTCCTTGCCTTGACATCAATATTTAATGGTCACTATCTCTATTTTCTCTATGTTTCTCATCTTCAGCGGTTCACAGCCTTTTTTTGTGTAAATGCTGCCGAACACAGTGTTAACCTCTTTTAGATCATCAATATACAGCTTGTCAGACATCGTCGTGTAGCAAAGAGTCTCCGTAGCTTCAGTCAGCTCGGTAATATTACCCATGAATTTTACCAATACGCTCTTACCGCTTTTATCGGTGTACTCATCCCTAACAGCTGCCATCTTGTCTATAAGTACACTCGTTTTACCATTGACTTTACTTATTTTACATGGAGCCGGCTTAATACGTCCATACATTTTTTTGTCTACAACTTTACGCGGAGCAAGCAAGGTACTTTGAAGGTCAGATGTCGTATCTAAATATTTACCAGCCAGATTTTTATCGCAAATCACTGGTATTTTATCCATCTTAAGTACCTTTCGCTTAATCGTATAGTCGTCATTATTCGCTTTTATGGTGTATTCCACATCTCTCACCTCTCGATAGACTTCTACTCCCTCATGCTCCTGTACAGATGTTTCACGAGTTAAAATAGTCAAAACCGAATGTTCTTTTCCAAGAGACGTCCTCGTGGCAAGAAAGCTTTTTTCCAACGACCCACCAAGGGATACACTATCTCCTGACACTGTGATTTGAGAATATAATGGCAAGACCGTCAACATAAAAAATAAGGCGGCAAGAATACGTTGTTTACTTCTACACATTTTTTCAAAGAAAATTATATTTAATAATTTCAATAGCATAAATATCAAACTTTTAAATTAATCAATGTGAGCCACATTCTTCAACACGACCAAAGCTTTACTTTTACAATAGCAATGACTTAGTTTTTCCTTTATTACTATTCTTCACATTTCCACAACTTTGAACTTGCATACCCTACTGTTATTCCTGCTTTCAATGATTCTTTATCACATTCTGGAAGACCTGACTTTGAAATCAATTCAATCACATCCATACAATATTGTTTCCATTGTTCATCTGTTGAGACATTTTCCATTCCTTCAAAATATGAAGACAATAAATTTAAAGTTTTATCTAGTTCTGGATATTTTACAGCAGTTACATTTATCAGATTTTTATAATCCTCACATTCTTTTGATGCCTCACCAATAAAAGAGCAGAACTCAATCGTCTCATCACTAACTACAACATCGTTATAACAACTTGCCGGAATTGTACTGATAATCTCTTCATTAAGTTTCAAAACACACGCCTCATCAGAAACATTTCTCCAGAAATTAACGCTATTATTTTTTTCAAGCGTATTATAAATAACAAGGTTGTGATAATATCCAATGCTATCATTAGGTGTTGCTGGTAAGGAATTCTGCACCAATACAAGATCATTTAAAGCCTCTTGTTTGGGACGTATATACGAGGTGACAAGAGTATCTTCCAATAAGTCCGCTTTGCTTGGAGCATTTCCAATCGCTACATTTATTCCATCAACAGCTGTTATAAACCCCTGGTTTTTAGCAGAACTAATTGATGCGCCTTGAGCAGATTGCCATATATCATCTCCCTTAATGACGCCTGTAACAGCCCCAACGACATCTGAGACAAAAACATTAAGAATGCGCTTAAAAAACCTTGACAAAAATCCTCTGGTGTTTTGTTTTTGTAGATTGGAGTTAAGTTCAAGAATATCATTATTCAATTTGACATATTCTTCTTCAACACTAACTTTTTTTTCAGCTATTTCTTCTTCACAAACATCAACAGATGTAGTACTACAAGAGACAAAAGCCATAGTTGACATAACACTTAATAATAATACAAATAGTTTTTTCATAATTATAGTTTTTAAAAGTTAAACGTTGACAAAGATACAAAAAATATTCAATATTAAAAACAAAAAACCATATTTTTTCAAAAATTTCTTAACAAAACTATTTGGTTATGTTTTTTAATACTGATTCAGATTTATTCTAATCAATAGATGAAGCCTACACATACGATATTCAACACTTTAAAAATTCAATATGACTTTTTCGCATAGAACATCATCATTTGTACACTAAGTAAAGATAAAATAATCTCTTACTTCTTATATATTAGCTTGTTGGCTCCCGAAGTAATGTTCAGAGCCTCAGGATGCCCCTTTATGAACGAGTCGATGTGGCGTATCACATCCCTGTTATCATTTTAAAGTCTTTAGTATCAATATTTATATTCTAACATACATTTAATTAACGGCACATTCCACATTATTACCTTCACGATAAAGCCTAACATACTTATTTTCTTGTATTCAGGCTTTACGTGTAGGTGTTTTTCAACGTCTCATTGTCTTTTTAAGCCATAAAAAACAGTTACCCAACCCAAATCACATACGATAGAGCGACACTACTATTTTAACAAAACAGGTACACGTATAACAGACTTGATATATTTTACAAATACCAAATCTGTGTAGACGTACAACAATTTATATCATAAATTAAAGAAAATCAATATCGGCAAGAAGAAGATATTTACATTTTCAATGATTTACGCAGAACCTTCATTCTACTAATTACATGAAACAGAAACAGCACTATTGCAACAAGCCCTATCTTATAATGAGCCAATCCCAAAGTTGAATTTCCTCCGTCAACAAACAAGAGAGAGAGCCCTGAAACAACGACAACACAAAACAAGACTGATGTTGCTACTGTTATACGGCTCTTCTTGCCCAGTCCTTGTTTCAATAGGTTTTTAAACCAACCTTTATGTACCTTTATGTGATATATGCCACAAGATAAAAACAATAGACTTACTATAATATGAAATACAGCCCAATTGTGCCATATTTCATGATCACCGCCATGACCTGCAACATGCAATTTTATACCAGAAAAACCAGAAAGGATAAACGCCGGCACCAAAATCCAATCTATTACAAGATTCCTTTTCATTATAAATTAAACTATTACAAAATATTTTGATATTTTACATCAGTATATGAAACATATAACATAAAGTTTTATTGCAAAGTTAATTATAACGACATTAAATCAGAAAGTTATAAAGACACTTTAACATCTTACAACATTCTGTTATCGTTTGGCACGATTTTATTCCTCCACTCTACATCAACCGCATTGCAAAAGGATAGCTTTCGCATCGTAAAAGGTATGCTTTTACAAGACAAAAGGCCATGTTTTGCAAGCTAAAAGGCAGCCTTTTGCAACGCATTGAATATCAAGTTGTTACATAGCATGATAAAGATTGGCAAAAAGCTGCACTACATACGGCAGACAGCCGATGAGAAGTTAGGCAAATGTTAAGTTAACATAAACATCTGTATACGCTGCAGCACCATGTAGCCAAGCGACTAAAGACTAATCTGCGCGCTCAGCATTATCTCGCGAGGGCGCAGATAGTAGTATGTGGTAGACGAGGACGCACTGCCGTAATATGTAACGGCATAGTTGCGCCTGTTAAAGATGTTGCGCAGCTCGGCTTGCAGCCTAACCTTCTTCAGGCGCCACACAACGCCGGCATCGGCAAGCAGCGTGTTGACGGTCTGAGCCGACTGCAGTTCGTTGCGGTAATGAACGGCCGACAAGGTTATGTCTACATTGCCTATCGTCTGCGTGTAAGAAAGGTTCTGACGCCAGCAGAACAGCATATTTTGGGCGGTTTCATCGGTATTCATTCCGTTCACAGTGAATTGTCCCGCGTAATAAAATGTGCCGAAAGACGGCGAGAAAGTTATTTCGGGAGACATGGTAAAGGTGTGTGCCCTGTAGCCTGTAACGGCCGACATAGACAGCAGTCCGCCTTCCGAATAGGCATACTGCAGGGCAAGGAGCGTCTTTAAGTGCAGACTGAAAAAGCCCTTTGACACCTGAGTTTTTACGAAGGCAGACTGCCGGCTATTGTCTCTTTCGGCAACATAATATCTGTATCGGCCGTCGGCTATGGTCATGTCGGTCATTAGGTTGCTGCGTGTATGGCTATAGATTGCCGTAAACGACCAGAAGAGTTCTTTCACGGGGCGCTTATAGTCGTAAGTTATGTATGCACTCAAGGTACGGTCTACGGGCACAATGCCGCACGTTGCGTAAGTTGTGCGGTAGTCGAATGCGTATTCATCGAGCGCAAAACTGTTCCATTCTCCCGGTTTCATCGCATATCCGCCCCATGCTGTCAGTTCGCTGCGCATGCCGGTCTTGAGATTAAGATAGAGCGACGGCGACGCATAAAGCAGGTTTCTGTTCTGCGCCGTAAGCCGCTGCCATCTTACGGGCACGCTTAAATTGAGTCTCAGGCTGCCGCGTCGGTATTCGACTCCGGGCGTTGCGTAAACTTCCACAGAGGTGTTGCGTCCGCGCAGGTTGAGATGCTCGATGGCGAAACCCACCTTATATTTTTGCGTGAAATATCTGCCTGGCAAAACCGTTTCAGCGCTGTTGTCGGTATGCCAAAGCAGATTTTTCAGTTCTTCCGTAGTGCCGTCAACGTTCAACGAGAACGGAGCGTAATGAAAATCTGCCGTCGAGCGCACCGTAAGAGTGTTGTCGCCGAGCGTAAAAAGGCGCGAAAAATCGTTCAAAAGGCGCATTTCGGGCGTTTTCACCGTCTGCGCTGTGGTGCCTTGTGCTGTTCCTTCAATGTGCGAAACGCCCTCACACCTTGTGGCTTCTGCAAGGAAATACTCGTTGCCGTAGACTTTTTCGTAGTTCAGCGTACTTGTAAAATCCACGTAGACATTATCGCGTTTTATGCAAGAATAGTCGGTTTCATCGGTAGCTTCAACGGTGAAACCGCCTAAATAGTATGACGATGTGTTTGAGGTTGTCTGCTCCTCGTTGCCGTGTGCGTATCCCGCCGTGATGCGCCAGTCGCTTCCCTTGGCCGTCTTTGCCGTGTGCTTCACGTTCATACTGTATGAACGGTTGAAGCGCAGGCGGTTGTCGTCGATGGGTGCGGCAAGCTCCGGCTGAGCCAACCACTGCGGAACATCTGCCCCTGAACCATATCCCGTGGTGCCGCCAACGGCAAGCACGTCGTTGCTGCGACTGAGGTCGCGGCCCGAGCGGTCGTATTCGGCATCATACAGGCTCTGCCGTTTCCGTCCAATCTGCAGCACATCGGCCCCGCCCATAGGTTCAGTGCCCTTCAGCGGAAATGCCACGTCTGCGGCAGGCCGTAGCGTTGCCATCCATTTGTCGCGTGCTCCGGGCTTGAGCTTTATGTTCATTGCCACGTCGTCGGTGAACACTTTGTCGCGCAGAGCCTTCACGGGCTGGTCGTGCTGTATCACCTCCGCGCGGTCAACATCTTCGGGCTTCAGCGTCTCGTTCAGTCTGTCGTAGCGTCCGCCCGTCAGGTCTAAGTCTTCAACGGTGAAACGGCTGATGTCCTTTCCGTTGAAACTTATCTTGCCGTTTTTATCGACATCCACTCCGGGAAGTTTCTTCAGCACGTCCTTCAGCGAGTTGTCGCGCTTGTCGGCAAACTTCGACAGGTCGTAGCTTATGGTGTCTCTCAGTCCGGCTATGCGTCCGCTCTTCACCTGAACTTCTCTAAGTTCAAACGCTTCGGGCGCCATCTGTATGCTTACATGCCGCCCCGGACTCACCCTTACCATATGTTTGCGGTAACCGAGAAAGCTCACCGAAAGGCTGTCGCCGGCTTTTACGGCAATGGAGAACGCTCCCTTGTCGTCTGCATTGGTAAATGCCACCGGCTTTCCGCCACGCATCAGCGTTATCGCAGCCATGGGCAGAGGCTCTTGTGTGGCTGAATCGGCAACAACACCTGTAACCGACTGCTGTGCCGAAACATACAAGCCGAACGGCAGCAACAGCAATGTAATAAACATTCTGATTATTCCTTTCATAGCAAACAGCTTTACAACGGCTGACAGCAGACGCCCTTTGGCAACCTGACTATCGCTCTATCGGATTATACGGAACGCCCTTTGGCGGAGCAACTGACTTGCCGCTACGGTCTTGCATCTTTACCGTCACCTTGCCACCAGCAGTCATATATCCTACAGGATCAGAATAATAACGTCGATAAAGGCCGTTCAAATCTTTACGGTTTACCTCCTCATAGCCTTCACCTTTATAGAATATGGGGCGCGGCTCATCGGCAGTCTTTATCCCTATAGCCTCAAATACATAATGGCGTTGGCTGTCGTAAGCGCGCAATATGAGTCCGGGCAGTCCGCAAAGCTTCCACGGCCCATGGTAGAGAGGTATGTCCTCGGCATACCATACGCCCCACAGGCGGCCCTTATAGTTGGCTGTGGCAAGCCGGCAAGGATAGCCAAGAATGGTGGCAGAGCTGTCTGGACAAAGCTGCCACTGCGGTTTTTCCACGCTTTCAACGCAGACAAAGCGGTCGAGACCGAGCTTTTCGGTGAACGACGAGCACCCTGTTTCGGGATAATTGGCATACAACCGCCACGGTATGCGGCCGAGAACGCTGTATTGTGTGGCGCCACGGCTTAGAAGTTCGGCATTGATCGAGTCGCTTCTGAAGGCGTCGTAGCTGTAGAAAGCTGTAACCTTGCGCCCCGTTTCGAGCAGCATCGTTTCGTGAGCCGCCTTCATCGGCACTTGCAGCGTGTCCTCAACATAGGCCATGTCATAAGTTATAACGTAGCGCAGAGTGTCGCACGGCTTTCCGGGCTGAAGGTCTTCAGGCGTAAACACATTGATGTTAGTCTGTGCGCTGCCCAACATTGCGCTGACGGCGAGAAGAGATATGGATATAATTCGTCTCATGGTAACAAAAGTTTTGGTTAATGCCGCAAAATTAACGAAGGCAGACCGATGAAAAGGCACATTTCTATTACTTGCGTATTACCGGTAATATTACTAAAATATTATCGCAGCCACGCAGTTCACCTTTATTTACTATATTTGCATACACATTGCCACGCCATGACACGGACGGCAATATGGCGCAAGGCTCGAAGGCAAATCCGTAAACAAAACATAACCGCAAAATGAACCGAAGGATAAAACATGTCTGGACTATAAGCATCGTGGCGATGACTGCAATATTCGCCATGCAGGCTTACTGGCTCTACAACCAATACGAATACAGCAGCATGGTTAAGGCCGAAGAGCTGAAGCAGGCTTGCACCAAGGCGCTTGAAGAAGAAAAGAACATAAGGATTGACAAACAAGAGGACGGCAAAGACGACAGCAGCTACGTAAGAATGCAGATTGTGCTGAAGATCGACCAGAGCACAAAGAAGACAAAAGAAAAAGACAGACTGGTGAAATCTACGATAAGATACACCCTGCCCGACACAAAAAAGCAGCTGAAGGTGAGGAACATTGACATGACTGAAGGTGTGGAACTAACATCGAGATACATGGCCTCTCAGGAAAAGCGGTTCGACCGCAACATATTCGACTCGCTCCTGTATGCTGCCGAAGGCATAAAAACAGACAGCTTCAGGTTTGTCAAGACAAACCGGTGCATGATAAAGCCGGCATTCAGCGTGAGCGGCGGACTAAGCAAGACGCTGCACGTGAGATATTCGACCAATCCGCTTAAAATGGAGGCCGTTGAAATGACCGTCCACGTACCGGCATCGCATATACTCATGCTGATGAGCCGGCAGCTTGCCGCAAGCATCGTATTGCTCGTCATACTGGGCTTCTGCATGATGTATCAGATCAAGACGATAATGATTCAGCGCCGCATAAACGCCATAAGGCACGAGTTTATGAAGAACATGATCTACGAGATGAAGCAGCCGCCCGCCAAGGCTGCCGACGACGCCACGGCAATAAAAATAGGCTCAACGCTGTTTTTCTACGAGCTCAACGAGCTTCGACACGGTAACGAGAAGGTGATTATCACCAGCCGGCAGGCAGAACTGCTGCGCATTCTTGCCGACAGCCCGAACAAGGTTGTAGGGCGCGAAGTGCTGCTGAAAGAAGTGTGGGGCGACGACTCCTACTCTAACTCCATGGCGCTCAACGTGCAGATAACATATCTGCGCAGGGCACTGAAGAGCGACGCCGCACTAAGCATAGAGGCAATTATAAGAAAAGGATATGTGCTGAAGACCATGCAAAACCAATAATAAGACAAAGACGTAAGTCATTATTACAAGAACGAGCAGGCCCGAAAGAAAGAGCTATACGCCCAACAGCCCAAAACACAAAACAGCCAACAGGCACAGCGACGCATGCAGGCTACATAAAACAAGACATAAAAAAATTCCGCCGTCAGACTGCCTAAACACGGCTAAAGTCTCACGACAGGAATTTTAATGTGTATGTATAATATCAGATTTTATTTCTCCTTATATATTATCTTGTTGGCTCCCGAAGTAATGTTCAGAGCCTCAGGATGCTCCTTTATAAACGAGTCGATGTGGCGTATGCGCTTCTCCTCGAGTATCTCGTCGACGGCAATAAGTATGCCCGTCTCCTCAACATCGCCGAAACCATAGTTGATGGCTGTGCCAAACATCTTCATCGTAGGACTCAGACCCATGTATGCGTTCACCAGCGGCGGGATGTTATAGCCCATCTTGCGCACCTCGCGGTTGAGTATGCGATAGTCGTCCTTGAACGATTCCTCACAGAACAGCTGCTCCAGCTCCTTCTCGTCGGTCTCTATTTTCAGCGGCTTCATCGGTATGATGAGATTGTCAGGGTCGTTGAAATGCTTCTTAAGGAAGTACAAGATCATGTCGCGTCCCTTGCGCACGTATGATGGATACATGGTCATTTTGCCGAAGAAATACTTCACGTTGGGCATAACCACGGTGAGCGCTCCCAGTCCGTCCCACAGGTTGTCGAGCGCAAAGAGGCTCTTTGCCCCCATCTTAGAGCTCTGATATTCGAGAGATACGAACGAACGTCCCAGCTCAATGGTCTGCGGCATATAGTCCTTCATGAACTTATCAGAGAAATGGAACATGTGTCCCGTAGCAAGTATGGGCTGCCCGTTTTCGTCAAGTTCAACGTCAGTTCCAAGCAGATAGCGGTATCCGCCGATAATCTCCTCAGCCTCGGGGTTCCACACGATAAGCTGCTTGTAGCAGTTGTCCATCGTGTCAAACTCGTCGATGTCCATGCTCTTGCCTGTGCCGCCGCCTGCCTCGCGGAACGCAATCTCGCGCAGACGTCCAATTTCCTTCATAACGTTGGGCGAGTTGTGAGCCGTTATAACATAAATCTCATTGTTACTCTTGTTAGTCATTCTGAGTTGACGCTCAGGCGTAAGCTCACTTTTAAGCAGTTCTTTGTCAATCGGCTGGATAATCTCTTGTTCCATCTTATAAAAAATTAAGAGGTTTATTTGTTGAAGTATCTCTGTTTTAAACCTGTTTCATTATAGTTTGTAGACCTCGTCCTGCACATACTGCGCCCACTGCGCCGGTGTTCTGGACTTGTCGAAAGTCTGCCAGGGAATAGGCTTTCCGATGGCTATGCGGAACGACTTGTGCACATTTTTGTACATCTCGTCGACCAGAAACAACATCGCTATGTTGAACTTTATGCCAAGGGCCTTGCAGACGTTGGCCAAAGTGTAGAAGAAGTCTGAGTTGCGCCCGCCGAAATGTATGGGCACCACGTCGCGATGGGTCTCCACACTCTTCGTTATGAACGTCTTCTTCCATGGCAAGTCGCGTATCTCTCCGTTGATCCTGCGCGAGCAAAGGCCCGCCGGGAACATCAGCATGTGGTTGTCGCTCCTGAAGCCGGCCTCGACCATGGCCGGGAAGCTGCGGCTCTGCGAGCCGGTCTTGTTTATAGGTATGCACAGCGGAGCAAGCCCCGGAAGGTTCATCAGCAGGTCGTTTACCAAATAGCGGAAACGTCCGTCATAATGGCGGCCGATAACGGCACCCAGCGCAACACCGTCTTCTCCGCCGAGAGGGTGATTGCTCACAAAGGTGTAAAGCTTTCCGTCATCCTTGTCGGGCAGGTTCTCCTTGCCGACAATCTCGAGCGTCATGTCAAGATAACGCATGCAGTCCTCGAGCCATTCTACTCCGGTGAGATGTCTGCTGTCCCAAAGATATTTGTTGACTTCGTCCTGATGTACGATATGCTTAAGCCATTTTACCAGCGGCGAGGGCACAAACTTAGCCTTGCTGCCCATTTTACCCCTAAGAATATCGCTGATGTCAATCGTTTTCTCTGTGATACTATTCATGCTTTCGATACTAACTCAATGCAAAAATAATTCAAGTTTTTCAAAAACATACTTATTTTATGGAAAAATATTGGTTTTTTCTCACTTTTGTAACAAAAAACGTATAAAAATCAAACAAAAACAAAAACAGACGTGCCAAACAATGTAATATATATGACACAAAAGACCGTGCGCCCCACCCTCACAACAGGCGCACATGCCTATTAAATTAATGTAGCGGAAACAGACAAGAGCACACGCAAGCGCAACTATGCATGGCAACGCAACCCACCATAGCGCATCAGAACAGCCACAACGAATGACTGCATTTTGTAAAGAAAAACTACAGAACGCATGACAGTTGACGCTCTCAGAACAGCGATGCTCTGCGCTGACACGTGATTTGGCGCAGAAAACGGCAAAAATTACGCTTTCACGATAATACACTGATACACAGAAGCTTACACCATTTAAACTAGAAAAGACGGAGAGTTAAAAAATATTACTCTGCCATTTACGGTGCAAAAGTGGGCCGTTTACGACTCAAAAGCAGTGCATCTACAACATAAAAGCGCTGCTTTTAGACACAAAAATCAGACTTTTCAGGCTATTCTAGCCGTCTAATTACAAACAAAAGTTAACGGATATACTTGTTTAATGCCATAAATTTAACATCCGTTATACATTCGTTTTCTAGATTGAAAAAATATTTTGTCATAAGTTTTTACCTGCCACGACAATCTTACATCGCTAAAAATTAAACCCCAATCGATCATTAGACCGCACATAGCTTTATCAATTTTGTGTATTCATGCTTTCAGCCCACCTTTTTGTTTCTATTGGCGTCTTTTTGTTCGCTTTTTCTTGACACAGTCCGCTATGCCTGCAAAAAAGCCAACAAAAAGCCGCTCAACATAAAGCAAAAATACAGACCGAATCATAATAACCGACTGGGGGTAAAAGCGGAAATGGATAATTTGAGCATAATGCGTATGTCCTTCTTTGCTATAAAAACATAAAGTGCGACAAGGGCTTAAGCCACGGACATCAGCACAGATGCGGCCTTGCACCTGCTAATGCGCAAAGCCGCCTGAACGTTATAACCGTCCACGGTAAATCCCAACGCCTCTATCCATATCAGAAGCCGAAGCCTATCGTCCCGAACACGCCGTTATAATTGTCGATGCCTGCCGTGCGCGAGTTGATGTGGCGATAGCCTATACTGACATTAACGTTAATCAGCTTGCATCTTTTTATCCTGAACATAAGCCGTGCGTCATAAGTTACGTTTTTCCAGTCTGTATGCCCCACAGAGGCGCCAACCTTTCCGTAAAGGTCAATATCAATATATCCTACGCGTCCAAGAGTATATCCTAAGCCGCCGCCTAAATTTGTTGTGCTCAGATATGAGTTTTCCGGATTGTCGTATAGAGCGAGCATTCTTTCCGCCGTCGCAAACATATAAAACTTTTTGGTTATTTTAAATCCCAAATCAGCCCCAAACGACATAACTTGTCTTTCCTTCTGCTTGTATAATGCCGTGCCAAAGTCAAGGTTAAGCATCATTCTGTCAATAAAGCTATTATTACTGTTATCCTTTACATTCTGCATTTCAGCTTTTACATCCTGTGCCCATACTGCCGGCACAAAAATAATTGACAGCACCAAAATAAAAATCTTTTGTTTCATAATAAAAATAATTTAAGTTTAAAATTTAGATTCGTCAACGCAAATATAATCAAAGTGCACACAGCACGTTTAAATTTTCCATTTAATCTTCATATCATGCGTTACATGTTTTTCTGGTGCTTGTCATATCAGAAGCTACTGATTTTCAAGACTTTACGCCAGCTCTAAAAATTCAGACAAAGCATAAAATGTAACGTTAGAAACCACAGCAAAGCAACAAACACAAGCAATAATAAAATGAAATAATCATATTTTATTTATCTTTGCAATGCTAGAAAAACAGAAACAGACAGATGAAGAAACTTATATTTATACTGATACTTTTGCCCCTTATGATTAGTTGCACAGACAACAACAATAAGGCAGAAAAGATATTGTCAAATGCCGATTCGCTTTTACAAGCAGGAAATACAGACAAGGCTATTATGTTATTGGAAAGAATAAACGGAAAAAGTCTAACAGGCGCTGATGCCAGAGCCAAATATTGCCTGCTGCTAACAAAGGCATATAACACATTAGGGAAAGTACTTTCTAACGATTCGTTAATAGATTTCAGTATAAAATATTTTGAAAAGACAAAAAATCATACCGATTTAGCCCGCTCGTATTACTATAAAGGGATGTGTATGTTAGACAGAGGAGACTTTGAGAACGGCGTGATTCTATTGAAAAAAGCTGAAAGCGAAGAAAAGCTCTCGTCCGACCCAAGCCTTAGACAGTATATTTATATCAACCTCTCACACGTAAATTTAGAATCCGGAAACTATAAAACAGCATTAAGATATTCACTAAAAGCACTTGAAAATGCAGAAAAGCGCAATAACACCATATGGATGTGCGTATCTTTAGACAAAACCGCTTCATGCTATTATTTCATGAACAAAAAAGACAGTGCCGAATTGTATATGTCAAGAATAATCCCGTTGCTTGAAAAAATCAACGACAAGGAAATGTCGTCAATGTTTTTGAATAACATTGGACTAATTTGGTACGAGAAAGGACTTTACGAAAAAGCGGAACCGATGTTTAGACAGGCATTCAATCTGCTTGATGTGCCTACCACCCGCATCAATCTGGCAAAGGTTTGCTATGCTAGAGGAAAAACAGAAGTATGTGACACCCTTTTAGCCAAGGCTTTAGAAGGAGCGAACTTCGACGAAAAGGTAGAAATCTACCAGTTTATGGCGGAAAAAGCGGAAAAAGAAAACCGCCCGGAAGAGGCCAACATATTTCATAAAAAAGAAAAAATCATGCAGGACAGCGCACTGGCAAGAAAAAAGACAGAAGAAATGCTTTCGCTGCAAAACGAATACGACAACATGAAAAAGGATGAAAGAACAGGCCACCGCATCGGAATGATTATCGTCATTTCCGCATCAGCATTGCTGTTTTTCGCCATTTCATCGGTGGTTCTGTTCCGTAGACGCGCCAATAGAACGCGCCGTCAGATAACCGAAATACGCAAGGAGACGGACAAATATCAGCGCGAGCTTGAGAATGCGGAGCGCACAAGCCGGGGCGACAAAAAGGAAATTGAACGGCTTAGAAAGAAGCTTGAGCAGGGCGAGGCACGCCTAAGCGCGATACTAGACCGCGGAAAAGATCTGTACGACAGCGTAAAACTCGATGGAAACGTGTCAAGATGGAGCAAAGACGACTTTGAAGCCGTTGTAGAATATCTTAGGGCGAAGATGCCCGACAAAGTGAGGATGATAGAGGAAACCCACACAAAGCTAACTGCTTATGCCACGTTTTTCCTGCTTCTATCAGCCATAGGCATGTACGCCGCAGACACGGCACGCATTATGGGCATATCGCAAGGAGCCGTCAGAACCATGCGCCACAGACTCAAGAAGAAGGAAAAAAGTGGAAATAACAATTAGAAATGCCACAGAAATGAACTGCCAAAACAGGCATCAGACATGCCCGAACGACTATATCAGCTCATGCCCCTTAATGCGCAAATAATGCCGTTATGGCAGTCGATGTGGAGGCATTATTGACTTTAACATATTAAATTTGCATTTTTGTGGTGAATTGTGGTGAATTGTGGAGGAAAATACTTACCTTTGGCACCGGATTCCTATTATAGATGTACGCATGCGATTTTTGGGAAGTATAGAAGCCAAGACCGACGTAAAGGGGCGTGCCTTTCTGCCGGCGATATTCCGCAAGGAGCTACAAGACTCTTATGAGGAATATCTCGTCATGCGCAAGGACGTGTTTCAGCCCTGCCTCGTGCTTTATCCCGCATCCGTATGGAACCGTCAGACCGAGGCCCTGCGTTCGCGTCTTAACCGCTGGGACAGCAGGCATCAGCAGATATTCCGCCAGTTTGTGGCCGACGCAGAAATCGTTTCGCTCGACGCCAACGGGCGTTTTCTTATCCCCAAGCGCTACCTTAAGATGGCAGGCATAAGCCAGGAGATAAAGTTTATCGGCATGGACGACACCATAGAGATATGGAGCCGCGACAACGCCGACAAGCCTTTCATGGAGCCGGAAGAGTTTGGCGCGTCGCTCGAAGAGATAATGAAACAAGACATCAACGGCGGACAGACCGTATGATGCATGCTGCCAAGGGATCTTTTTTGTAATTCAACTAATCATCACTCAAATATAACGCAAATGGTGACCACCGCAAAGACATACCACATTCCTGTCTTGATGAAAGACAGCGTCGACGGTCTGAACATAGGTTCGGCCGGCATCTATGTTGACGTAACCTTCGGAGGCGGCGGACACAGCCGCGAAATTCTGTCGCGTCTCGACGCCGACGGACATCTGTACAGCTTCGACCAGGACGCCGACGCCGAAAAGAATATCATAAACGACAATCGTCTGACTTTCGTTAGGAGCAACTTCAGGTATCTGAAAAACTGGATGCGCTATTACGGCGTCGACCACATAGACGGCCTGCTGGCCGACCTCGGCGTGTCGAGCCACCACTTCGACGACGAGTCGCGCGGATTCTCATTCCGCTTCGACGCCCCACTCGACATGCGCATGAACAAGCGCGACGGCACAACGGCGGCAGACGTGGTGAACACATACGACGAGGAGCGCCTGGCAGACATTTTCTACCTGTACGGCGAACTGAAAAACTCGAGAAAGATAGCCGCTGCGCTGGTGAAGGCGCGCGCTGCACACAAGATAGAGACCACACAAGACTTTATAGGCGCCGTGGAAAGCCTGTTCAGGCGTGAGCGCGAAAAGAAAGACATGGCAAAACTCTTTCAGGCCCTGCGCATAGAGGTAAACAACGAGATGACAGCCCTGAAGGAGATGCTAAGGTCGGCAACGGAGCTGCTTAGGCCCGGCGGCAGACTGTCGGTGATAACATATCACAGTCTGGAAGACCGCATCGTGAAAAACGTGATGAAGACAGGCAACGCAGAGGGGAAGATGAAGCAAGACTTCTTCGGACGGATAGAGACGCCATTCACCCTCATAAACAACAAAGTGATAACGCCGGACGACGAGGAGCTGGCAAACAACCCGAGAAGCCGAAGTGCAAAACTTAGAATAGCTGAAAAGAAAGATGACTGAAAAAGAAGATTTGGAAAAGAAGATGAACGGAGTGGCCGGTGACGACGGCCCCGGAAAGAACGAGAATGAGGAGAAACCGTCACTGTTTAAACAAGTGATGAGAGAGCAGGCCATAGAGGAAGAAAGGCCTCAGTCGGCCAACTTTACGCTGCGCAAGATTCTCGGAGGCGACTTTCTGTCTACCGAGATGCTGAAAAAACAGATTTGGGTGATAGTGCTCATAGCAGCCTTCACGCTGGTATATGTGTCCAACAGATACAGCTGCCAGAAAGACATGCTCGAGATAAACGAGCTGAACGAGCAACTTAAAGATGCAAAATTCAAGGCACTGGCAAGCTCGAGCGAGCTGACCGAGATGTGCCGCGAGAGCAATGTGCTGGAGATGCTGAAGAACAACAAAGACAGCATTCTGCACATAGCCAATCAACCACCTTACATAATAAACGTACCCGAAAATGAGCAATAAGTTCGACAGAAAAAAGATAATTCCGAGATATAAGATCATAGCCTACGTGATGGTTGTGATAGGAATAATAATCATAGGCAAGGCCATGTGCATTGCCACCGTGGAGCGCGACTATTGGCTGAAAGTGGCTTCACGACTGAAGAAAGACAGCGTTGACATGAAGCCCGTAAGAGGCAACATCCTCAGCTGCGACGGCCGCCTCATGGCAAGCTCGCTGCCCGAATACCGCCTGTTTATGGACTTTAAGGCCGGCGGCGAAGAGAAAGACTCGCTGTGGCAGGTGAAACTAGACAGCATCTGCATGGGCCTGCACGAGATATTCCCCGAGAAATCGGCAGCCAAGTTTAAGGAAGACCTCGAGAAGGGACGCAAGAAGAAGAGCCAACACTGGCCTATATGGAAATACCGCGTAAGCTACGACGTATATTCCGAGGTAAAGAAACTGCCGGTATTCAACCTCTCTAAATATAAGAGCGGATTCCATGTAGAGACATACAACGCACGTCAGCGTCCGTTCGGCTCGCTGGCACAGAGAACAGTTGGCGACATGTATGGCGACAAGGACTCGGCACGTTGCGGACTTGAGTTATATTACGACACCATTCTGCGCGGAAAGATGGGAAAAATAAGCCGCAGGAAGGTGATGAACAAGTATCTTAGCATCACCACGCGCGAGCCTGTCAACGGCGCCGACATCGTAACCACAATAGACGTGGGCATGCAAGACCTTGCCGAGCGCGCGCTTATCGACGAGCTGAAAGAGATCAACGGCAACGTGGGCGTGGCCATTGTCATGGAGGTTAAGACGGGCGACGTGAAGGCCATCGTGAACATGACGAAATGTGCCGACGGCGAATACCGCGAGATAAAGAACAGCGCCGTGTCAGACCTGCTCGAGCCGGGCTCGGTGTTCAAGACGGCATCAATAATGGTTGCGCTCGACGACGGAGTGGTTGACACTACATACAAGGTGGATACGGGCAACGGTATATGGGACATGTACGGAGCCAAGATGCGCGACCACAACTGGCACCGCGGAGGCTATCAGATGCTGACGCTGCCGCAGACACTCGAATACAGTTCTAACATCGGCGTAAGCCGGATAATAGACAAGTTCTATCATGACAAACCGGAGAAGTTTGTTGAAGGCATCGACCGCCTCGGCCTACGCACCGACCTGCATCTTCCGATCGTCGGATACGCAGCACCGAAAATCCGCATGCCGAAGAAGAACGGCAAGGGCCAGTATGTCAACTGGAGCAAGACGGCGCTGCCGTGGATGAGCATCGGCTACGAGACACAGGTGCCGCCGATATCTACGCTCACATTCTATAATGCCATAGCCAACAACGGCACAATGATGCGCCCGCGCTTCGTAAAGCAGATTGTAAAAGACGGCGAGGTGATAGCCGAGTTTCCGCCAGAAGTGATAAAGGCGCGCATCTGCAAGGAGAAGACGCTGCGCGAGATACAGACCATACTTGAGCACGTGGTAAGCCAGGGGCTCGGCAAGCGCGCCGGTTCTACATCGTTCAAGGTGGCAGGCAAGACAGGTACGGCACAGATATCTAAAGGCGCCGGAGGCTACAAGTCGGGCAAGGTTAACTATCTGCTCAGCTTTGCCGGCTATTTCCCTGCCGACGATCCGCGCTATAGCTGCATCGTATGCATACAGAAATCGGGTCTCCCCGCATCGGGCGGCGGCATGAGCGGTCTGGTGTTCCACAACATAGCCGAAGGCATCATGGCACAGAGCCTTAAGCTGAGCGTTGAAGACGCACGCGACTCGCTCTCTATACTCATGCCCGACGTAAAGAGCGGCAACATCCTTGCTGCCGACTATGTGCTCAGTCATCTCGGCATCAGCACCAACAAGAACTGGAGCGGAAGCTATGCCAACGGCAATCCTATATGGGGAAGCGCTAAGAGAGAGGCATCATCGGTGATGCTCACCAGAGGTCCTCACTATGAAACCAAGATAGTGCCCGACGTAATAGGCATGGGTGCACGCGACGCCGTGTATATCCTCGAGAGCCGAGGCGTAAAAGTAAGACTCAGCGGCCGCGGAAAGGTAACGCAGCAGAGTCTGCCTGCAGGACATATAATAAAGAAAGGTGAGGTATGCTCACTAAAACTCGAAATATAAAAACAATAAAGATATGACACTAAGTGAACTGATAAAGAACATTGATACGGTTAACATAACCGGAAGCACAGACATAGAAATAAAAGGCGTGGACATCGACTCGCGCCGCGTAGCCGAAGGCCATCTGTTCGTAGCCATGAAGGGTACACAGGTAGACGGCCATACATTCATCGGCAAAGCCGTGGCTCAGGGAGCAGCCGCAATACTCTGCGAGGACATGCCGGCAGAGGTTGCCGAAGGCGTAACCTACGTTCAGGTAAGTTCTACTGAAGACGCCGTCGGAAAGGTTGCCACACAATTCTACGGCGACCCGTCGAGAAAGCTCAAGCTGGTGGGCGTTACCGGCACCAACGGCAAGACAACCATAGCCACCCTGCTCTACAACATGTTCCGCAAGCTTGGCTACAAGTGCGGACTGCTGTCTACGGTGTGCAACTATATCGAGGAAGAGAAGATTCCTGCCGACCACACCACCCCCGACCCTATCGAGCTCAACGCGCTGCTCAGCCGTATGGTTGATGCAGGATGCGAGTATGCCTTCATGGAGTGCAGCTCTCACGCAATAGCACAGAAGCGCATAGGCGGACTCAACTTCACAGGCGGTATATTCACCAACCTTACACGCGACCATCTCGACTATCACAAGACTTTCGAGAACTACCGCGACGCTAAGAAGGCCTTCTTCGACGGTCTGCCAAAGACAGCTTTCGCCATAACCAACGCCGACGACAAGAACGGCATGGTGATGGTGCAGAACACCAAGGCTAAGGTTAAGACATATTCTGTCAGAAGCATGGCCGACTTTAAGGCTAAGATACTTGAATGTCACTTCGGCGGAATGTATCTCGAGATTGACGGACGCGAGGTTGGGGTGCAGTTTATCGGCAAGTTCAACGTCAGCAACCTGCTCGCCGTTTACGGTGCAGCCGTAATGCTCGGACAGAGTCCGGAGAACATACTCATAGCCATGAGCACGCTGAAGAGCGTCAGCGGCCGTCTCGATCCGGTTCACTCACCTCTGGGATATACAGCAATAGTAGACTATGCCCACACACCCGACGCCCTTGAGAATGTATTAAAGGCAATACACGAGGTGCTCAACGGCAAGGGACACGTGATAACCGTGTGCGGAGCCGGCGGCAACCGCGACAAGGGCAAGCGCCCGATTATGGCTCAGGAGGCCGTAAAGCAGAGCGACAAGGTTATCATAACAAGCGACAATCCGCGCTTTGAGAACCCGCAGGACATCATCAACGACATGCTGGCCGGACTTACTCCGCAGCAGATGACCAAGGTGGTGAGCATCGTAGACCGCAAGGAGGCCATACGCACGGCGTGCATGCTGGCACAGAAGGGCGACGTGATACTCGTTGCCGGCAAGGGACATGAAGACTATCAGGAGATTAAAGGTGTAAAACATCACTTCGACGACAAGGAGATAATCCGAGACATATTTGAAAATCAGAAAGCATAACCCCCAAACTTAAAGATAATGTTATACTATTTATTCCGTTTCCTTGAGCAGTTTGGCATTCCGGGAGCTCACGTGTGGGGCTACATCTCGTTCCGCGCGCTGCTGGCGCTCATCCTTGCGCTGGTAATATCAGCATGGTTCGGCGAAAAGTTTATCAAGTATCTGAAGAGCAAGCAGATAACCGAAACCCAGCGCGACGCCAAGATAGACCCCTTCGGCGTAAAGAAGATAGGCGTGCCGTCTATGGGCGGCATCATCATCATCGTGGCCATCCTCGTGCCCGTGCTGCTGCTAGGCCGCATGCGCAACATCTACATCATCCTGATGATAATAACCACGCTGTGGCTCGGATTCCTCGGCGGTCTTGACGACTACATCAAGATATTCCGCCACAACAAGGAAGGACTGCCCGGACGCTTCAAGATTATCGGACAGATAAGCATCGGCCTCATCGTGGGCCTGGTGCTGTGGTTCAGTCCTGACGCCAAGATAAACGAGAACCTGGCCATCGAGAAGCAGGACGGCAAGGAAGTCGTAGTGAAGCACAGGCCCGAGGCCACCAAGTCGCTGAAGACAACAATACCCTTCGTCAAAGGGCATAACCTCGACTACGCCAACATCATGAGCTTCTGCGGCAAGTACAAGACTGCTGCAGGATGGATACTGTTCGTGGTGATGACCATATTCGTTGTAACAGCCGTGTCAAACGGTGCCAACCTCAACGACGGAATGGACGGCATGTGTGCCGGCAACTCGGCCATAATAGGCGTGGTGCTGGGCATATTTGCCTATGTGAGCAGTCACATCGAATATGCCGCTTACCTCAACATCATGTACATCCCGGGCTCACAGGAGCTTGTGGTGTTCCTATGTGCCTTCATCGGTGCGCTTATCGGTTTCCTGTGGTACAACGCCTATCCGGCGCAGATATTCATGGGCGACACCGGTTCGCTGACCATCGGCGGTATCATTGCCGTGTGTGCCATCATCATACACAAGGAGCTGATGCTGCCTATACTCTGTGGAATTTTCTTCGTCGAAAGCCTCAGCGTGATAATGCAGGTGTGGTATGCCAAGATGGGCACCCGCAAGGGCGTAAAGCAGCGCATGTTCAAGCGCGCGCCGCTGCACGACACCTTCCGCACGCAGCAGGAGCAGCTCGACCCGGAGATTAAGTATCTATTCAAAAAGCCCAAAGGAGCGGTACACGAGTCGAAGATAACCATACGCTTCTGGATTGTCACCATCATCCTTGCGGCACTCACAATCATTACACTGAAAATAAGATAAACAGACGAGTATGAAAAGAATCGTTATATTAGGAGCCGGTGAGAGCGGTGCCGGAGCCGCCGTACTGGCAAAGAAGGAAGGCTTTGACGTCTTCGTTTCTGACATGTCGTCCATCAAGGACAGATACAAGGACATGCTCAACAGCCACGGCATAGAATGGGAAGAGGGACACCACACGGAGGAACTCATCCTGAACGCCGACGAGATTATCAAGAGTCCGGGCATCCCTTCAGACGCCCCGATGATAAAGAAATGCGTGGCAAAGGGCATCCACCTCATCAGCGAGATTGAGTTTGCAGGCCGCTACACCGACTCAAAGATGATCTGCATAACGGGAAGCAACGGCAAGACAACCACTACATCACTGATATACCACATCTTCAAGAGCGCAGGCTACGACGTGGGCCTGGCCGGAAACATAGGCAACAGTCTCGCACTGCAGGTGGCCGAGACGCCGCACGACTATTATGTCATCGAGCTCAGTTCATTCCAGCTCGACAACATGTACGACTTCCGCGCCAACATAGCCATCCTGCTGAACATCACGCCCGACCATCTCGACCGCTACGACAACTGCATGCAGAACTATGTAGACGCCAAGATGCGCATCTTACAGAACCAGACAGACGAAGACTCGTTCATCTACTGGAACGACGACCCGATAATAAGCCGCGAGCTCGAGAAATATGACATCAAGGCCATACGCTATCCGTTCTCGGAACTGAAGGAGAAAGGGTCTATCGGATACATCGAGGAAGGCATGTACAAGATAGAGAAACCCACACCCTTCAACATGGAGCAGGAGGCCCTGAGCCTTACAGGCAAGCACAACATATACAACTCTCTGGCTGCGGGCATTGCCTCTAACGTGGCTGGAATAAAGAAAGAATTTATACGCAAGAGCCTCAGCGACTTCCCCGGCGTTGAGCATCGCCTCGAAAAGGTAACTACAGTGGCAGGCGTACTTTACGTAAACGACTCTAAGGCCACCAATGTGGACGCATGCTGGTATGCGCTCGAAAGCATGAAGACTCCCGTAATACTTATTCTCGGCGGAAAAGACAAAGGCAACGACTATAACGCAATAAAAGACCTTGTGAAGGAAAAGTGTGCCGGACTGGTTTATCTCGGCGCCGACAACACCAAGCTTCACAACTTCTTCGACGGCATGGGTATACCCGTTCGCGATACCCACTCAATGCGCGACTGCGTAAACGCATGCTATGAGATGGCAAAGCCCGGACAGACAGTGCTGCTTAGTCCCTGCTGCGCCAGCTTCGACCTATTTAAGAACATGGAAGACCGCGGTGAACAGTTCAAGACACTCGTAAGAGCTCTCTGACACATCGCCGCTACATCAAGGCCGTCCGTCACAGCACCACCTCACGCCAAGCAATGACGGACAGCCTCTTCATCAACAATAGCAAACAATAATATCAACAGACAAACATGGAAGAAAAAGCCGCAACCGGCAAATTTAAGGGTGACAGAGTGATATGGACAGTGTTCTTCTTCCTCTGCATCATCAGCATCATCGAAGTGTTCAGCGCATCGAGCAACCTCTCTTTCAAGAGCGGCAACTATCTCGGACCCGTACTGAAGCACGTTATGCTGCTCGTCGTCGGCGTCATGGCCATGATAGCCACCATGAACGTAAAGTGCAAATACTTCAAGATGGTTACGCCTGGGGCCCTGATTATCTCGTTCATCGGCCTTATAGCCGTATTGTGCTTCGGCGAGAGCACCAACGGCTCGCAGCGCTGGCTGTCGGTTATGGGCATACAATTTCAGCCCTCAGAGCTTGCCAAAGGCGCCATAATACTTGCAACGGCACAGATACTCAGCGCCATGCAGACCCCCACCGGAGCCGACAAGCGTGCCTTTAAATACATCTGCATCGTATGCGCCTTCATCGTTCCTCTCATTATGGTAGAGAACCTCTCAACGGCCGTGCTGCTCTGCACGGTGGTGTTCCTGCTCATGTTCATCGGCAAGGTGCCAAAGGCTCAGCTGGGCAGACTGCTGGGCATAGTGATGCTCTGTCTGATCTTCATCGTGTCTATGGTAATGATACTCGGACACGACAAGGAAAAAGAAAATGCCGACGGACAGAAGATGGCCATGACCGAACAGGTGGAGAAAAAAGACGAAACCGTGGTAGAAAAAGTTTTCCACCGTTTCGACACATGGAAGGCACGTATAGACAAGTTCCTCGACAACAAGGAGATAGCTCCTGAAGACGTAGACCTTGACAAGGACGGCCAGACTGCACACGCCAACATAGCCATTGCCTCGTCAAACGTAGTAGGCAAAGGCCCGGGCAACTCCGTAGAGCGCGACTTCCTGTCGCAGGCATTCTCTGACTTCATCTACGCCATCATCATCGAAGAGATGGGCATAGCCGGCGCAGCCTTCGTATGCCTGCTGTACATCATACTGCTCTTCCGCACGGCAACCATAGCCAACCGCTGTGTCAACACGTTTCCGGCGCTTCTCATCATGGGCTTTGCCCTGCTGCTCGTCATCCAGGCCATGTTCAACATGGCTGTAGCCGTCGGCCTTGTTCCCGTCACAGGACAGCCGCTTCCGCTGATAAGCAAGGGAGGAACGTCAACCATAGTGAACTGTGTCTACATAGGAATCATCTTGAGCGTAAGCTATTCGGCCAAGAAGAAAGACGAGGACGGCGACATGGACGAGACTAAAGCTGACAAAATAAAGCCAGCAGCAACGGACAAGAAAATAACTTCAACAACATCAGCATCAGCCATGCCTCTCGCCAAGATAGGATAAGCCTGCCGCTAGGGCCTGACAGAAAAAGCAAATGACTAAATCCGAATGTCTTTTCAATGTGTTAAAAGGACATTCGGATTTAATATTTTATAGCGACACATTCTGCGACTTAATCCCAAATCGGTTCTTAGAATTCTGTCTGGATTTTTGCTTTATATTGAGCGTATTTCCGTTAGACTTTTCGCAGGCATAGCGGACTATGTCAAGAAAAAGCAAACAAAAAGACCTCTGAAAACATTTTACCACAGATAGCGTCTAAACATCCAACAACCTTACCTGCCTGCGCAGACACCTGTCTTTGTCTGTTCAACATGTTTCATCGTTCCGTCGGAATTATAGTGCAGCTCATCTACACAGACGCTGCGGCGGCCTATGGCACCGCGGTGGCCGTCTAATGTCAGTACGGCATTGTGATAGAACAAATACCAGCGGCCGTTGAACTCTATTATGCCGGGATGTATGGTGTAGCTGTTTTCTGCCGGACCGGTCAGTTCGCCGCGATATGTCCAAGGACCGGCCACATCAGGCGCCGTGGCATACGAAATGGCTTCCTTACCGCCACCGTCAGAGGCGTAGGTCAGGTAATACATGTCGCCGCGCTTGTGCAGCCACGGACCTTCCATGTATTTCGGAAGATCAATCACCTGTATTTCGCCGTCAAGCTCTGTCATGCCGGGCTTCAGCTTTGCCATGAAGCACGTGCCGTTGCCCCAGCAGAGCCATGCCTGGCCCTTATCGTCTACAAGCACCGTTGGGTCGATGTCGTTCCACCAGCCGCGCTCGCCGTTTGACGTCATCGTGTCGCACACCAGCGGCTTGCCTATCGCATCCTTGAACGGACCTACAGGCGAGTCGCCAACAGCCACTCCAACAGCCTTGCCCGTATATGGCGCACCGGCCTGCACCGTGGTAAAGAAATAGAACTTGCCGTCTTTCTCTATAACCTGTGACGCCCACGCCTCGCCTACAGCCCAGCTGAAGTCGGCAGGACTGAGCACAGCACCATGGTCCGTCCATGTCTGCATGTCAGCAGTAGAATAACAGAGCCACTCGGTTATGTTAAACTCTTTTCCGCCTGAAGCCGTGTCCTGACCGTCGTAATACTCATCATGGCCTACATAGAGATACAGCCTGCCGTCATGAACCATAGGGGCAGGGTCGGCCGTAAACTTGTCTTTCACAAGCGGATTGCCTGTGTTCGTGAATGTTCTCACTGCCTGGACGTTGTCCTTCGTGCCACGCCGGCAGCATTCCGAGCCGGCTACGTCTTGCGCACAGGCACACGTTGCACCCATCAGACCAGCCGTAATTAATGCTAAAAATGTTTTCATAATATTTGTATGTTTTTGTTTTTTAAATCTCTTATTGTCAGCACCTGCTTCCATCATGGCAGGCACGCCCCATGCCTCACTGCACGTCTGCCAGATGCAAATTTAAAATTTTGTTTTTGCCGACAGACATATAAAAGAATAAAATATACGCGCATGACAAGAAAAGGCATACATTTGAAACATAATAAAATGACTGGTACGGATACTGCCTTACGGACCGGTATGGCAACAAACATACAATAATTGTAATGAGGATGGACGGACCAAGTTACGCACAGTGAATTATGAAACAAAATTCAGCATTTGCCAATTGTAAATTGTGAATTTTCAAAAAACCTCTTTACGCATTTTGCTGTTAACGACAAACTTAGTAACTTTGCGCCGGAATTCTTACATTATATAATATAAACTATGGCAAAAAAAGCATTATTGATGATACTCGACGGATGGGGTATCGGAAAGCATGGCGCAGGAGACGTAATTTTCAACACACCGACGCCTTATTTGGATTATCTTTACGCCGTAAGCCCTCACTCACAGCTGCAGGCTTCAGGCGAGGATGTAGGTTTGCCTGACGGACAAATGGGTAACTCTGAGGTGGGACACCTCAACATCGGTGCAGGACGCATCGTTTATCAAGACTTGGTTAAGATTAACCGCGCATGCAAGGACGGCTCAATACTTAACAACCCCGAAATAGTTAACGCATACAGCTATGCCCGCGACAACGGCAAGAAGCTGCACCTGATGGGTCTGACCAGCAACGGCGGAGTGCACTCTTCACTCGACCACCTGTTCAAGCTCATCGAGATATCAAAAGAATACGGACTGAAGAATACATACGTTCACTGCTTCATGGACGGACGCGACACCGACCCGAAGAGCGGTGCCGGCTTCATCAAGGAGCTGACAGAGCAGTGCGAGAAGAACGACGCCCACATAGCAAGCATCGTAGGACGCTTCTACGCTATGGACCGCGACAAGCGCTGGAACCGCGTAAAGGAGGCTTACGACCTTATCGTTGAAGGTAAGGGCAAGAAGGCTACAGACATGGTGAAGGCCATGGAAGAGAGCTACGCCGAGGGCGTTACCGACGAGTTTATCAAGCCTATAAGCAACGCCAGTGTTGACGGCACTATACAGGAAGGCGACGTTGTTATCTTCATCAACTTCCGCAACGACCGCGCAAAGGAGCTTACACAGGTGCTCACACAGCAGGACATGCCGGAGGAAGGCATGCACACAATAAAGAACCTGCAGTATTACTGCATGACTCCGTATGACGCATCGTTCAAGGGCGTTCACATCCTCTTCCCGAAAGAGAACGTACAGGACACTCTTGGCGAATATCTGAGCAAGCAAGGCAAGAAACAGCTGCACACAGCCGAGACAGAGAAGTATGCTCACGTAACATTCTTCTTCAACGGCGGACGCGAGGCTGCATTCGAGGGCGAAGACCGCATCCTGGTTCCTTCTCCAAAGGTTGCAACATACGACCTGAAGCCTGAGATGAGCGCATACGAGGTTAAGGACAAACTGGTTGGCGCCATCAACACTCAGGAGTATGACTTCATCGTTGTCAACTTTGCCAACGGCGATATGGTAGGCCACACCGGCGTTTACTACGCCATTGCCAAGGCCGTTCACGCCGTAGACAACTGCGTAAAGGACGTTATCGAGGCTGCCAAGGCCAACGGATATGAGGCAATCATCATAGCTGACCACGGAAATGCCGACAACGCAATCAACGAGGACGGCACACCTAACACAGCTCACTCGCTGAACCCTGTTCCGTTCATCTACGTTACAGACAACAACAGCGCAACCGTAAAGGACGGCCGTCTGGCCGACGTTGCTCCTTCAATCCTCCACATAATGGGACTGGAGCAGCCGTCTGACATGACAGGCGAAAACCTCATCGAGGACAACAAGTAATAACATTCCGGCTGAACAGTCAGCAGGAAAAGATAAAAAAAAGGGACAGGCATTTTTTGCCCGTCCCTTTATTTCTTTATAAAAATTATTCTTAACATAGAAAATACCTATATACATCAACATAAAACATATTCACCACGTTTAATATCTACTATAATAGATGAAGTATGTTCTATATATCTCCTTTCATGATTCCTATATTCATATTCTATTATACAATAAGCTTCTAGCAAATACTTTTCATTATTACTATCCATAACAAATTTCTACCGTAGAACATTATATCTCTCGAAAAGAATAATCCAAGGTTTGCCACAAAAAGCTAAACATTTGACTAAAAATAAAAGTTGCTCTAACTTCTATCTCAAACACAATGAAAGGTATTTGAAGATAGAAAATTCTCGAAAAATTTCTCTACTTTTGTAATAAAATTGATATGACTATTGTTCAAAACAAATAAGAAGAATAAACTATGAAGAATAAATTAGATACAGGTTTCTTCAATTGTGCCCCATTCGAGGCTACACATATTGAGAAGTTTTTAAAATCCTCTTATGATAAAATTGAGCGATGCGAAAGTTCTCCATGGGCACCATATAAATGTTTTAAAGGAAATAACATCTTTGTTGTCAATCCCAATGGAACATTATTAAGTAAAGAACCTTTCGTTTCTTTTGGCATCTATGGAAAAAACTTTTTTGTAGGGAAGCAAGAGTTAGGAATAACAGATTATTCTAATTCAATCAAATTTAAATATATAATATTCGATTTTCAATCAAATGTTTTATGTTCAACAAACATTGAACCTAAGTATTTAGGTTGGCGTATCATAGCATGTAACAGTGAACATGATGGTATCAGACTTTTTAATCCATATGGCGAAATTAAATGTAATTATAATATTAGAGATATAAGAAAGTTTGGAGAATATAATGCAGAAAATATAAAATTCGGAAAACAAGGTACATATTCCGGTACCCCTAATGTGAACTTTTTTTTCTCTATTTTTGAGATTACAGATTCTTCAACTTCTAAAGTCCTTTATGGACTGCTAAATATCTATGGAGAAGTATCCTTAGAACCCAAATATGACATAATCGAGTTTGATTTTGATGGAAATATAAAAGCATCTGAACAAGACAAAACTTATAATTGGAAATTGCATTCTATCTACTTTGATAAATTCTTGCATACTACACCTGATTTTTTGCTGCAATATAAATCTTTCCACGCTTTATCTAAAAGTTTATATGCTGTATCCAACGATGATGACAAGGTTGGTGTTGTAAATTGTCAAAATATATCAATTATACCGTTTGAATTTAAATCTATTTACGGATTAAATAATGGTCTTGCAGTATTTCGGAAGGATAATGAATGCGGAGTTATTAGACTATGCGATAAAAAAATCATAACTTCATCTTCACAAGATGATTTTGAAATATGCAATGGTGAAGTAATATGCCGTTCCAATGGTAAATACGTCATATACTGTAATAATACTAATGTACAGATAGAATGGTATGATAAAATTGAACATCTATTTAACCATTATTTCAAAGTCAAAAGAGATAACAAATATGGTATTACAAATTCAAATGGCGAGAAACTCATTAATGTTGATTATGAACGCATTATTATATCTGATGAATTCGTATTTCTTATAAAAGCATATGGTTACTCCTATGAAGGAATAACGGGTGGTTATTATTCTAATGATATTATAGACTCAAATGATATTATACATCCCATTTTCGGTAACGAAATCACTATTCTTTCAAAAGACTTTACCCCATTAACAAATTATAATTTTAATATTGAACGTATTGAGAGAACAGAAATCTCCACTTATATAATCAAGTCATCGAACGGATATGGAGTATTAGATTCAAATTTTAATATTATTATTCCTCCAATTTTCAAGTATATGTGTTATTCCGAATATGAGTATATCTCCGAAAAAGGGAGACATTCAATGGATGGTAGATTTATTTTTGAAGATGACAAAACAATAAAAGTTATTGATTTAAAATATTCTTATTGTGAACCAATTAATGAAAAATATTTTATTTGTTTAAATAAGCCAAACGACATTTATAATTACCAAGATTATAAGTTTGGAGTTTTAGATTCAAACTTTAATGAAATAATACCTAATAATTATCAACATATAGAACCTACTTTTCAAGATGATTCATTTCTTGTTCGTTCATTCAATAATAAATGGGGAGTAATTAATGCTAATAATAAAATAATTATTTCTACTGCATTTGACTCTATTTTTCCAATAAAAGAATCTAATTCTTTTATTGTAAGCAGTAATTATAACAATATTAAAAGTTACGGATTATATAATTTAGATGGCACAAAAATACTAAATTGCCAATATAGATTTATTGGCAAAGAGAGTTCCGGATATCGAACTATTTTTAAGGATAATACTTGGGGACTTGTTAACACATCTAATGGAGTTATTATATTTTTCCCTGATGCCGCTTACGTTGGAGTTGTAAAAGATAATATTCTCAGAATCAATATTGGTGGAAAACTGATTTGGAACAAAAATACTCTTAATATCTCCAAAGGTAAGTGGGGGTATATTGATATTCTAGGTAATAAAATTATCCCATGTATGTATGATCAAGCAAAAACAATTACAAACAACTTTGCTATAGTAAAGAAAGGGAATAATTGGGGTATTGTAAAATTAGATAATACTGAATTAATACCTTTTGAATATAAATCAATTAACATTTTTGACAAAAAAATACATTGCTATATTAATGAATACGAATATTACATATTTAATTTAAAAGGAGAAAAAATCGGTAATGGTGAAGATTTTCCTGATGAAAACTATTATGATGAGCCTTACGATCCTGATCCATGGGGTGCAAATGCAGAACTTGATTATATTAGGAATAATGGTGGTGATTGGATAGATGATTAACTAAATGATTATAAATTGTTAACACAACATTAAAGGAAATAAGCGGGCGTTTTTTGCATAAAAAGTGGCCCGTTTACGTATAAAAAGTGGGCCACTTTTGACACGTAAACGGGCCACTAACAGTCTGAAAGCAAATTCGCAACATTTACTTAACGGAACTCGTTGTAATAGGACATAAATATTTAATCCGAAATATAAACGTCATAAAAATGTTACGATTTTTACGGCGTTTTTCAAACAGGCTTAAAGAACTGGCAAATATCACAACAAGTCAAGCCTTAGTCAAAGACATAAAATATGCGGTCTGCGCCAAAAAGAGATAACAGCATCAGGCATCATCGTCAGGCTTGTTAGCCATAAGGCGCTGATAGGTAGAAGGCGTCATTCCGTTCACCTTTTTGAAAGCCTGTATGAAGCTTGCTGCCGAGTTGTAGCCCAGTTCCTCATATATGGCCTGCAGCGTCATGTTGCCGTAATGCTCCTTGTCCGAAAGACGGCGGCACGCCTCGCGTATGCGGTATTCACTGAGAAACTGTCGGAAGTTCTTGCCATAGACGTCGTTAATGGCCCACGAAACATATTTGGTGTTAGAGCCAACCATCTGCGCAAGCATGTTGAGGTTGAAGTCAGAGCGCGATATCACGCTCATGTCTGCCATAACGGTGTTAATCTTGTTCAGCAGCAGGTTCTTCTGCTCCTCGCTCAGCAGCGCTACGGCCGTGCGCTCTTTCTTATCAGCCTCGTCGGTCTTTCCGTCGGCATCTTCAGCCTCGCCTTCTATGTCAACGGCACTCTCCTGCCCTGCCTCACCGGCAACATCGGGCACATCGTCCTCATGTACAGTATTTACAGCTTTTGCATATTGCTCGAGCAACAGGCGGCTCTGCTTGTCAGACTTCATCAGTTCCTCGTTCTTACTTACAAGCAGTATCTGTGCGTCGGTAAGCTTGCGGTTCTTCAGCCTCAGCATACGATACAGCACGGTAAGCACAATAAGCATGATGACAAACACGATGATAACCACAAGCTGCGTTGTGTTGCGCGTTGTAAGCGAGTCGATGAGCTTCTGATTTACGGCATTTTCATATTTAAACAGCTTGCTGCCCGAGATGTAAAACTGACTTTTGTTGAATGCCGAGTCAGACAATTCAAGATACATTGCCTTATATTTGGCTGCCGAATCAGCCTGTCCCGCACTGGCATAAGCCTCACTAAGATTGCTATACACCTTTACAAGTTTATCAACATTCCCCATCTTCTTTGTCATTTCACGGCTTTTATTAAAATATTCAATAGCCATCTTTGAGTTTTTGCGCATCAATGCAATATTTCCAAGAGCCATATACTGAGCCTGAAAATACATCAGCGGCATGTTGCGCTCTTCTGCAAACTCAAGAGCCTGTCTGTGATAATACTCAGCCATAGCATAATCTCCGCTGGCCTGGGCAATAAATCCCTGATTGTAAAGAGAATAATAACGCTGCATCTGCTGGTCATGCACTGGCAGCCTCATCATTACATTAAATGATGCCTTGGCCTTCTTGATATCTTTCATAAAGCAATAACATGCAAGGATGTTCGACAGAAACTTAAACTGCATTTCGGTGTCACCATCATCCACGGCTGCCTTGTATCCCTGCTGATAATAATGCAGACAACGGTTATAGTCGCCAATACTTGCATAAATATTTCCGATACATCCTATACAAGCATTGTATACACGTCTGTTTTTTTCACCCTCGGCCTTATCAAGGCCACGAGTATAATAATCCAGCGCCTCGGGAAAACGTCCGGTGGAATAAAACACATCACCTTTTGTCTTCAACACCACCGCACTGTCAGACTTCTCCTTTGAAGCAGAGACAGGCAACACTAAAACAAACGACAGCAACAACAGCAACAATACTTGTATTTTCATCAAAAAATATTTATTATAACATTAAGGATAACACTAAGCATCTGTTGCAGGACAACCGAATGTCATGTCTGATGCTTGATTAACTAATGCAAAGATACAAAATAATATGACTAAAACGTAAAAAAAAATAAAACAATAATAATCTAAAACTAAACAGCAAAACAGCACGCGACAATAACACAAACATACATTTTTGGCCATTTTAGTTAGTTTTTTTATTTAAATTCAAGAATTTAAAAACAAGTCGGAATATAAAATTAAACTTTCTATGAAGAAAATGATATTTTTGTCAAGCGTTTTAAGTTTAACAAATATAAATATAATGCTTATGAAAAGAATTATCCATTATTTTGTAGCTTCAGCGGCATTGTTGTTCTGTTGGACACCAACAGAGGCACAGGTTGTTATGAAACTGCCGGAAATGAATAAGGCAGCAGAAAGTAACACAGGACAATTGCAAAAAGCAACACCGAACAAAGCTAAAGCAGAAATGACTACAGACTATAAGAGCCCGTGGTCATTGCAAACAGCCGACGAGGAGAACATTTATTCTGAATTCATAAAGGAAAGAGGAAACAAGCCCGCACTATTCGCACCACCTATAATAAAAGCACCTTCTGCATCAAATAACAAGACCATGTATACATACACAGGGTTCAACGCTGCAGCCGGAACAGACGACAACGGCAACTCTATAGGAGGCATGGTAAACTTCAACCTGTTGCCGTTTGCCTGCGACACTGTGTCGTCAGATCCGGGACTGACTCCTTACTCTTATGTAGCCAAAGGAAAACTTTACAGCTTCACTCCTGTATTTGATCCTTATTCAAGCAAATACAAGAACATAACGCGCACAATATATGATGCCAACACCCTTGAGGTGTTAAGCACAAAGACCGTGGATAACCCGACAGGAAGTTCAGGATATGTACCATATCTCATTACCTACGACGACCAAAGAGACATTGTTTACGCCATATCAATGGAAGATACAGAAGACCGCGGATATGGTGGAACAAACTATTATCTGAACATTCTAGACACTGCTACATGCAAACTTCAGCGTCTCGGTTACCTGGGCTCATACTGGTCATACAAAAACAAAGGCAACTATTCACCCAAAAGCCTTGTTGCAGGCTATGGCACACTATACGTGCAGTTGTCTGACGACAGCATCTACATGGCAAAGATAGACCCGAACACATGCAAGACAACCATCATCGGACGCACAAGCATGCCCAGCCAATATGTATTCGGACTACAGCCAATGGTATACGACGCAAACGAAGGCTCACTTCTTGTAAACCACTATGACTTCACTAACGGTACTGTGTATTATAAAGTAAGCCCATTTGTTCCTTATGGGGCAAAGGAAGACACCTGTAAGACAGAACTTGTCGAAAAAGCTCCTACCGGATTTACATACTTCTATAAACGACCGGAAGCCGGAACTCACAGTTTTGTATATCAGATGGACGACATTAACGACCTTGTCGCATCTATTGAAGAAGGTAGCAATGACGTCAACCTGTCATTTACAATCCCATCGACAGCCGACGGCGGAAACAGCATTGACATACCTTCATGGTCATCAAACAAAGTACGCCTTTACTTTTATGTAGACGGTGCCAGTGTTACACCTACAGACGTGCCAGCACAGCCTACACTCGGCAGTAAGGTCAACTGCAACATAACCGGACTATCATCAGGCATGCACATCATCACCGTACAGGTTTATCCTATGTACAATGAACTCGGCGGAGGACGATATTCAAAGACTATCGTATGCGGTTATGACGCTCCAGCCGACGTTCTCAATCCTAATCTCACCATAGAGAACCGGCAGGCCACTATAACTTGGAATGCTCCTGAGAAAGGTCTCTACGACGATTTTGGCAGCGTGTTCGACAAATCGGATATAACATACACTGTAATACGAGATATAGATGGTAAAGTTGTAGCTGAAGACATCACGGAAACTACAGCCACAGATACCGAACTGTATGACGAAATTCTTACTTACACATATACAATATATGCAAAGAGCCACGGTAACGCAAACCGCGGAACAAAGACAAACAGCGTATCAGCTGGTATCTACATGCCCATGCCTTACGTAAACACCTTTACAAATGCTACCGACCTTGACGGATGGACTATATATAACCTAAACAACGACGGTACAGCAAAAACATGGCAATATAACAGCATACAGGGAATCTTGGTTTGCTCTGGAACATCTGGATGCGACGACTGGATAATGTCTCCTTCTTTCGAGTTCAAGACAGACAGTCTTTATATGCTGTCTTACCAGCTCCGGGTGCCTTACGAAACCGCAAGCATGAAGACCACAATGGGCACAGGTGTCAAGGTTGAAGACCAGACTATTATAATAGACGACCTTTATAACTTTGAAACAGAAGTAACCGAAACCAAGCGTTATTACATCACTCCTGAAAAGAACGGATATTACAACTTTGGATTGCACGATTATGGCGTAGAGATGAGCAATATCTGTATAGATACCCTTATCGTTAAAGCCATTGCACCTATTGTTGCCCCCGACTCTGTGGCAGCCGTAAACTTCGTTCCAGACGCAGCTGGAGCTTTAGGCGGAACATTCACCTTCACATTGCCTTCAAAGAGCATCGACGGCAAACAGATTTCAGAACTCACAAAGGTAACTATATACGATCTTAAGGGAAATGCTCTTGCCACCAAGACTGACGTACGTCCAGGCGAACAGGTTACATTGCAGGTTAAGGCGGCCAAAGGCTTCAACACATACTCTATCGTTGCAGCCAACGCTAATGGCGAAGGAAGACCTATGGACATAACAAAATATGTTGGTCCTGACGTGCCCAAACCTATAACCGACCTTAAAACCTGCTGGGGCGAAGAACAGAACATCGCACTGCTGTCATGGACAAACCCGACAGAAGGAGTACACGGAGGATATGTTGATCCGGCAAACTTTAAATATACTATCTATAAATATGACGTTCAGGACTGGCCTACAGACACAAAACTTGGCGAAACCACAGGCGAAAGCGAGGTTGAAATACAAATTATGGATGCTTCAGAAGAACAGGAACAGTATGTATTCAGCGTAACGGTTTCTAACGAAGAAGGCGAGTCAGACTATGTACGCTCAGGACTGGTGATGGGTACACCGTACACACTTCCATACAATGAGGCCTTTACCGAAGTTGGAATAGACCATGCTCCATATCTTCTCGGCGCAGGTATAAACAATCAGACATGGACTATCGACCCGGGTTATTACAATGCAAAGATTCAGCCGTATGGACAGGACGGCGCACAGTTGCTGTGTCTCAACACCGGTTCATCAGAAGGTTCTGCATATTTCATCTCTCCGATAATCGACTTCGAGAAGACAGAGAAGCCTATGTTCTCATTCTGGCTGCACCACTCTGACGCAATGCCTGAAACTGCATATATTAAAGTTATGGCTTCAACTGACGGAAGCAAAGACTATGTCGACATCAGCGAAGAGATTAATCTTACCGGCAACAACGGATGGCAGGAGCACATTGTTGACCTCTCAGCCCTGAACGGCAAGAAAGCACAGATATCACTCTATGGATATATGCCTAATCCGGCCGTAAGAATATTTGCAGACAACTGGAGCATCTACGAGGCATCCGGCAAAGACCTCGCCGTGACAGGCATAACACAGCCTTACATGCCGGTAGTGGGCGACACTGCAACCATCAGCGTAACCGTTGTAAACAAGGGTGCAAACGAAGCCACAGGCTACTCTGTACTGTTCAATGTCGACGACATGACCATAGACGAAGTAGATCCGGAAGAGGCCCTAGCAGCAGGAGCATCACGTACATTCACGTTCACTCTGCCTATAACAGCGGCGAAGAAGAACATACTCTACAACGCACAAGTGCTGTATGACGGCGACCAGAACGAAGAGAACAACCTTAGCAGCGACGTAGAACTCGACCCGCGCAGCATGAATCTGCCCGCTCCTACCTCACTGACACTCAGCAATGACGACGAACTGGCATGGACCGCACCTGAAGCAATGGACGGACGCGAGGTTATGCTCGACTTCGAGAGCCTGCCGGCATTCGCCACAAATGAGATTGCAGGATGGAAGACTGTTGACAAAGACGGAAACCTGTCAACAACATTCGTACAATATTACGGCAACTATTGGCCTTATGCTAACCAGCCTCTGGCATGGATGACATGGAGCGCAAAAGAAGCCGGATGTCCCGATGCAGCTATGTGGACTCCGTATGAAGGAGAAAAGTGTCTGATTCACTGGGGCAACTATGGTGCCGACGCCGAAGGACGTCCTAACAACAATCCTGACGACGACTGGTTTATCTCACCTGAGATTAAGGGCGGCACAGAAATTTCGTTCATGACTCTCTCTAATGACGCTACAAGTTCTATCGAGATTCTGACATCTTCGACAGACGACAAGCCCGAATCGTTCACCAATAAGGTTACTGTGGTTGAATATCCTACAATAAGTACATGGAAGGAAGTAAAGGCAACACTCCCGGCTGACGCTAAGTATGTGGCAATACACACTATCCTTGACGGCTTCGGCATCATGATAGACAACATTGCATACACAGAAGCTAAAGCACCTGTACTGAAAGGCTACAAGCTGTATCTCGACAATGCCGTTAACAGCCTCGTTGCTACAAACAGCGCAAAGGCCACAGCCAACGGAACCTACGCAGTAAGCGCAGTTTACGACCTTGGCGAATCAGACCTGTCTAACACTGTATCGGTAACAACCGGTATCGCTGACCTGCAGACATCTGACGTGAAGGTTATGGCTGGCAACGGCTGCATCATAGTAAAGAATGCAATCGGACAAAATGTTGAGGTGTTCACTCTCAACGGACAGAAGGTTGCAGGCAGCGTTGCAGGCGAGACGGCAACTTATCAGGTAGCAAAAGGTGTTTATGTGGTTATGGTAAGCAACAAGCCATATAAGCTGATTGTTAAATAATAAGTTAGAATAACAGAAGCCACGGGGCTGGCACGGTAAGCCAAGTGTCATGCCGGCCCCTTACGGCTTCTTTGTTTTTATATATAAAGACATTAAGCATGAAACGACTTTTTATCTCAATAGCCATTCTATTATGCGGCATCTGCAGCACTAAAGCCATACCGGCTGACCCTACGCCAAAGAAAGTGATTCAGCCCGACGGCACAAGTCTTACGGTGCTTATGCGGGGCGATGAGCATCGCCATCTGCTATTCACCGAAGACGGATATCCTCTGTTTTTCAACCTTAAGACCAAAACCTATGAATATGCCAGACTCGACGGCAGCAAAATAACAGGAAGCGGTCTGGCTGCTGCAGACAAGGACATGAGAAAGACAGAAGCCAAGAAATATCTGGCTTCTATAAATATTGACGCATTTAGCCGCGCGACAGCCGGCAGCGGAATGAGAAAGGCACCTAAGCGAAGCGACTATCTTATTAGCGACTTCCCCACAATAGGACGCCAGAAGTCTCTTGTCATACTGATTCAGTTCAGCGACGTCAAGTTCTCGTCTATAGACAACCCTCACCAGTTTTATGACGATATGCTCAACAAGGAAGGCTTCACGTGGAGCAACGGAGCAAACGGCAGCGCACGCGACTTTTATCTGCAAAGCTCTAACAGGCTGTTTGACCCCGACTTCACTGTGGTTGGTCCGGTGACGCTATCAAACAAAGCCACCTACTACGGTTCTGACGACGAGGGACAGGACTTCAGAATGGGCGAAGCTATAAAAGAAGCATGCGAGCTTGTTGACGATGAAGTGGACTTCTCCGAATACGACACCAATGGCGACGGATATGTCGACAACATATATTTCTTCTATGCCGGCGGCGGACAGGCCGACGACCCTAACGGAACAGAACTTATATGGCCCCACTCTGCCATCGTTGAGGAAGCATGGGAGATGAAGCTCGTCTACGACGACAAAGTGATAGGCCATTACGCCTGCAGCAACGAGTTGCGCTATAGTGCAGTTGGCGACCTGCAGCCTTCAGGCATCGGCACATTTGTCCATGAGTTCGGCCACGTGCTCGGACTGGTTGACCATTACGACACTTCATATGGTTACTTCACCTTCGGGCTCGGAGCCTACGACACCATGGCCTCAGGCTCATACAATAACAACATGCACACGCCGCCGCTCTTCTCTGCGTTTGAGCGTGCCGAACTGGCATGGCTCGACTATGACATACTGGACAACAACGCCGACAGCATAACTATGATTCCAAACCTGGCATCGTCAAACAAGGCTTTCCGTGTGAACGTTCCGGGAAAGGACAACGAGTTTTTCGTGCTTGAGAACCGCATACAAAGCGGATTCGACACATACCTGCCGGGACAAGGCATGCTTGTATGGCACATTGACCAGGACAAAGACGCATGGGAGAACAACATCGTAAACATAGACCCGCAGCATCAGCGCGTAGATATAGTTGAAGCTGACGGCATTCAGTCGGAAGCGACACGCTCGGGCGACACCTTCCCCGGCTTTGCAGGAATAACACAGTATGAACTCACATCGTGGGACGGCGCAAGCCTTGTATCGTTTGATGACGTCACGCTGGACGGCGACACAGCCCAACTGCTGCTTGCCGGAACGTCATTCAGCATGCCTGCACCGGCTACAGTAGACGTGACAGACATAGCCGACAGCAGTTTTGTGTTCTCATGGGCAGCTGTCGAACACGCCAAATATTATGAAGTAAGCGTGTATTGCACCGACGGCAACAGCCAACGCCTGTATATCGGCGACTTTGACCATAAACGTTACACATCGCCTGAGACGATAAAGATTGACGGTCTTGTGCCGCTTACCGACTATGTCGTAGCCGTAAACGCCGGACTTGGCAGCTATATGTCTGAAGAAAAGAATGCTCCAGTGCAGACTCTCGATCTGGCCTTCGCCAAGCGCAAGCCTGCAGGCTTAGCCGCAACAGATGTCACAGAAACGGGATTCAAGGCTAAATGGGAAGCCGTGCGCGATGCCGACGACTATCGTCTGACGGTAATGAAACATGGCTATTCCGATGAACTCTCGGCAAAGGGATACGACTTCAGCAACAAGGCAGAAGGCATGCCTGACACATGGACTTCAACGAGCAGCATGTTCTACTCGGTTTCGGGCTACTACGGCGAAAAGGCACCGTCGCTGCGTCTCTCATCAGACGGCGACTATCTCGTGATTGCATACAACGAAATGCTCATCAGCAACCTTAGTTTCTGGTGCCGCGCAAAGAGCAATACGGAGAAGATATACGTAGAGGCCGACCGTGGCGACGGAGTATGGACCGAGGTGGGTGTCATCAGTCCATCAGTAGACGGAGCCACTGAGCGGGTAAGCTTAGACGAATGCAAGCAGGTGCGCCTGCGCTACGGACGCACTTCGGGCTTTGTAGTTATCGACGATGTCGTGGCTGAAGGCAAGGTGGTGGAGCGCACACCGGTAAGCGGATACGACGGACTGTCTGTAGGCAACGTGTTAAGCTACGACGTAAAAGGGCTGAATCCGGGAGCAACCTACAGCTTCATAATACGTGCAGCACAGAACGGCGAACTGAGCATCAGCTCTGACGAATGTGCGCTGACACTGCCCAACAGCACAGGCATAAGTCAGGCTGTGGACGATTCTGCCACAGGCAAGACTGAAGTGTACGACCTCAGCGGACGCAGAATGCCGGCAGGAGCGTTGCCTCATGGAGTGTACATCATTAACGGAAAGAAAGTTGTGAAATAAAAAATATTTAGAGTTATGCAAAGACTGTCAACAATAATACTTGCATTGCTGCTCAGCATAGGCGCAATGGCACAGTCAGGAACGGTAAGCATGGGTTTCTGCAACGGTCAAATGGCCGATGAGGGCGACATACAGCTGAACGGCAAAGGATGGGTGTCGTGCGCAACTAAACTGCCGTCATCTGCCCTCGACGCATACAAGGGCAACAGCATTTCGTCTATACGCGCAGCACTGCTTAACCGCATAAACATCGACACGCTGAAGGTATGGATACGCACCGAGCTCGAAGGCGACAACATAGCCGAGGAATACATAACACGATCTTCTACTCCGGCCGTAAGCAAGGGATGGAACGAAGTGGAGCTGACCGAGCCGTATGAGATAACCGAGAATGCCGGTGACATATACATTGGCTATTCTTTCCATCAGAGAGCCAACGTAGTGGCAGTATCTGTCGTTGGCGACCCTGTTGCCGGCACATCGTATCTAAAGATGGACGACGCTCAATGGCAGGACATAAGCAACAAGGGCGTTATCAGCATGGAGGCAATAATAACGGGCAGCTCGCTGCCTAAGCAAGACCTCGGACTGCTATCTGCCACAATAAGTCCATGGCCACAGAGCGGAGTGAACGCCCTGAAGGTGAATGCCGCCATACACAACTACGGCATAGAGGCCGTAAACGGGTTTACCATAAAATGCACCACAGGCGAAACTGTCTGCCGGACACACATCGACACGCCCATTGGGCCTACGTCAAGCACGTCGTGCTCGTTTGTCATCGACCCGGGCATCTACACCGACAGCCAGGCGAGCTGGAGCATCGAGATTGAGAGCATTGACAACGGCACAGACGAAAACAGCACCAACGACATGGTTGAAGCGGTGTGTACTTATCTGAAAAACGTTCTCATAGAGGAGTTTACGACAGAGAAATGCAGCAACTGTCCGAGAGTGGCAGGCTATCTGCATACGGCAATGAACTCGAGCAGCGACTACAGCGACAGGGTGTTCGCCGTGTGCCATCATGCCGGCTACTATACCGACGAGTTTACCCTGCCCTGCGACGAGGAGATGCTCTGGCTGTTCAACAACGGCTCCAGCTGCTATGCTCCGGCTATGATGATAAACAGGCAGCCGTATCATGAAACGGGCAACTCTGCCGGAAGCAAGACAGCCGTTTATCTGCCGCAAAGCTCTGATGACATCACGTCGTATATCAACACCGAGATGGAGCTGACGGCAAATGCTGTTGTAGGCATAACGTATGAATTCAATACCGACTCTACAGCGGTTACGGCAAACGTTACCTGCCTTAAAAACGACAACCTGATATGCGCAATGCCACATCTGACAGTATACCTTACTGAAGACGAGGTTAAAAGTCTTTTTCAGGAAGGATATGAAGGACAATACTATCAGCAGCACGTAATCCGCGGATACAACAGCACATGGGGTGAGCCAGTAGTGTGGGACGGCAATTCGTTTACATACTCATACACCTTCGACATCGACAAGGCGTGGAAGAAAAACAACATGAAGATTGTAGCTGCACTTGCCAACTATAATCCCGACGACGCCACCGACTGTTCCGTGGAAAATTCGGCGGCCATAGACCTGATAAAGAAAGAGACAACGGGAATAAGCACTGCTGAAGACAACGGCTGTAACGAACCGGCTGAATATTTCAATCTGTCGGGACAGCGCATAGCCAATCCGCAGCACGGCATATTTATCGTGAAATACAAGAATGGCCATACAAATAAAATTCTCAAGTAGCACTATTTTTCTTTGATAATGGTAAAAAATGGATTTAGAGAAGAAGCCGGGAGCGTGATGTTTCCGGCTTCTTTATTTTGTTCTTCCCCTTTCAACGGCCTGACAGAAATAATTACCGGTAGCATATCAAAAACGATTTTATGTTCATAAATTCTATATCAAACACCTAGGCTTATAAAACATTCTTCTGCTTTTATAATGGCCTTATCAGAAAGGCGAAATACAAGAATATACCCTGAAAACCGGCAAAAGCATACCTTTCATGATGCAAAAGGCATGCTTTTACACTGTAAAAGGTGGCTTTTCATAAAGCAAAAGATGGCATATTGCAAATTATAACTCGAAGAGCATAATTCGGACGATAACAGATGTGAATTTTACCCTAGTCAACTTTAATCATGGAAAGATCTGCTTACAGGTCAACCGAAATCAGAAGTTTAACGATAAAGATATAAATAAAAAAGTTTTTATAAGAAACTCATCACTCGTCACATCTAGCCTTAACTCTCTGTATGACAGATGATTAAAGCGTGACGAGTTGGAAATTCAACTCATCACACTCAGAGAAAATCCACTGTAAACTTCTGATTCCAGTTGACTTCAAGCAGGATTTTAGCAGACATGTGACGAGTTGCCTTTTCAACTCGTCACACCATAAGTAACACATTTACAGTACTTTACATTGAGATGTGACGAGTGACGAGTTTTCTGCAAAAACTTTTTTATACCACATTTAGCCAAAACAAGTCTGGGCAAGGACCGGGGTTAAACATCAATCTATGAGCCAAGGAAAATCTACAAAAACATAAATATAGGACTGACAGCGCTCATGGATGCCCGAAGGGCTACACCTTAGTAACCGTGGGTGTGCCACCCACGGACAACCGACCACATTAAAACAAGCACCCGAAGCGGTGCTATTTTATATGAGGTTACTAAAATGTCGCAAAGTAGCACCACTACGGGTGCTTGTAAAATTGCACGTTGTCAGTCCGTGGGTGGCCTTCGCATTGCTACGGCACCCACGGTTACGGAAATGAAGCCCTTCGGGCTATCCCGTCGCATAGCACAAGCCCGATACCGTAATTACACTCATGGTAATCATTCTTGATTTCGTTTATCCATTATCAACATTCAATCAGATATTCTAATCTGCCGGAATAAAGAGATGTTGAACAAAAGGCGACGGCATAAAGATTGGCGCAAAAATTTGACTTTCAAAGAAAAATATGTATTTTTGCACACCGAAGTTACGAAAAGAGTGTAATTTATTGGAAATGAGCGTAGGTTAATCGCTCTTGATAGTAATAGGTTACGATTTAGTTAGTTATCTACTGCATTATCCTTCT
>OGDS01000190.1_pt1 | contig 66986 bp, 50 predicted proteins | sample 1570351 | NCBI WGS metagenome assembly OGDS01 (sample SAMEA2581974, study PRJEB24529) | metagenome | biome: Human gut stool | place: China | collected 2011
TCTGGAATACCATTGCGATATCTCTGTCCTTAGGCTCTACATCGTTAACTACTCTATCACCAATCTTTAATTCACCAGAAGAGATATCTTCCAGACCAGCGATCATACGAAGTGTTGTAGATTTACCACAACCTGAAGGTCCTACGAAAATGATGAACTCTTTATCAGCGATTTCAAGGTTAAAGTTCTTTACTGCTTCGAATCCGTTAGGATATACTTTGCAGACATTCTTTAAAGATAAACTTGCCATTTCTTTTTCCTCCCGAGAAAAATTGTCTTAATTGATTAACTGTACTTAGTATAGAATATTATGCGCAAAATTGCTATGCCATAATTCCACAAAGATTTTTTGGACATTATGTAAAAAGTGCTTACTTATAAGTCATTTCCACTTATAAGTAAGCAACTTGCTCAACTTGTCTCCATATTCATGTACAGATTGACGAATTATGAAAACCTATTTTGTCTCATTTCCGTCTTTTGAGTCTTTATTTTCTGACATCTGCTCTATGCTTTCACTACCTGCGAAGATACCCAGATCTTCTGATTCATTGTCAGACTCTTCATCCTTTTTCATATCCAGTGCATCCTCATATTTCTTGAAGATTTTCAGGAAAAGGAAGGATTTCAGATAGATAAGAAGTCCTATTGCCAGTAATACAATCACAGGAAATATCTGTGGAATAAAATATAACAGAACAACAGGTACTGCATAGGATACTACGAACAAAATAGCACTGGGCAGATGGGAAAGTGCCATGAGGAATGCATTCTTGAGGGTATGCTTCACAGTATTTGTGAAACGTGCCTGCAATGCAAATACAAAGGATACTCCCAATGCAATGATCAGTGTAACTGTCAAAAGTCCCAGTCTGAGCCAGCGGTCAAAGGAAAGACCAGAATACAGAACAATGCGGTAATCTGCAAACAGCACACCGCATACTGCCAGGATAATCAGCCACAGTGCCGTTGACTGCTTGAAGTTCTCTTTGAAAGCCTTCCAAAAGCCTTTCACAATGTAGCTCTCTTCATTCTTTACCATTTTGAAACTCATATAATATCCTGCTGTTACTGCTGCACCAATCGTAAATATAGGCAGACTGAAAACAAGCACCAGGATATTCAGTATCATAATATCACAGAGCTTGTTCAGAAAATTCATAAATGGGCTGTCAAGTTTAAACATATCGTATTTCTCCTCTCAGGGTTCTTCCTCTGAGTATCATACTATGTTTTATTTGTGTTTTCAACACATTGCACAAAATCATTTTGTAAAATTCTTATAAACCTGCTCATAATTACGTAATAAACGCTGATGTGTAGTAAGTGCCACCTGTGCTTTCTGGAAAGCTTTCTCAACAATCTCATCATAATATCTAAGAAATGTATCTGCTACCACACCATCATATTTACCGGATACAATACCATTATTCAACTCTTCCATAATATCTTCTTTATTGTAGGCTTTTCGGTAAGGTTTATCATTTATCATACTTACAACCGTCTCTGCTGTCTGCAGAATTGCCTGCTTCGTATTCATTCCACTGCCTTTAAGCCCCTTGGGATATCCGCTGCCATCGAATCGTTCATGATGTGCAACTGCAATATCTACAATATTTTGTGAGAATTTACCTTCTATTGCCTTATGCATCAGTTCTACGTGTGTGTGTACCAGATTCTTCTCCGCATCCTCCAGCTTTCTTGGTGCATCAATAATATCTTCCGGAATTACCAGCATACCAATATCATGTACCAGTGCCGCATAATAAATCTCTGCACTGTCCATTTCGCTCAGCTGCATTTTTCTGCCGATTTCCTTGCAGACATAGATAGTCTCTATGGTGTCTGCTACCATGCTTTCCTTTTTAAGGCCAGTAGTATACATCAGCATCCGCAGGTATTTCTCTTTTTCTTCATCAGATAAAAGAACGTACTCTACACTTTCTTCAAATTCATTATGATAGGAATTATCTGTCAATTTATTAAAAATATCATACTGTTCTACCGCCTGATAGAGCAGTTCACAGGCTCTTTTATCAAATTTCGTGCCAATGTAACGCTCAATCATGTGATAATCGAACTTTTCCCCAAATGCCGTATGCCAGATATCCATGATCTCTGCCACTTTTAAGATTTCCGTTTCCGGTTTATATTGATAATCCACATCCTGAAGCTTATCCGTATCCACATGATGATACAGGATCATCTTGGACTGCTCTTCCAATGGTGAAAGATATTTCAGGAAAAGATATCCATATATGGAATGGGGCACTGGATTCTTTGCTTCATATGTAAGCTGTTTGCGCACATCATCCGTCTTATATGCACCTATATCATGCAAAACGCCCAGCAACATAAAATCTGCAATCTCAAACTTCTCATATCCGCCCTTGCATTCTAACATTTTCGACATAATGTAACTGACTCTGGTTCCGTGTTTGATCAGAGATTCGTCCATTAATTTCAACGTATCGCATATCAGATAAAATAAATTTTTACTTGTAATATATTCAATTGCCACTTCTTTTGCCTCCTTCTTCTGCCGCGGCTACAACATTTTCTCCATCGGTGTGTAGCGGATTCCATCATTTGCCTGTTCCTGTTGTGTATCGTAAAAGCCCAGCTTATGATAAAAGCCCACTGCATAAGGCGCAGCATTGACTGTTATCCTTCTGTAGCCTTCTTCTTTTTTCACATACTCACTGAGATATTCGATCAGCGCCCTGCCAATTCCACGTCTATGGCAGGCCGCCTCCACGAATAATAAGGAAATATGCGTTTCGTTCCTCAGACTGATTATCCCGACCACTCTGTTATTTTCACATGCGACAAACAACTGGTAAGAACCCATCAGGAACATTCTGTGTAGAACAGAATCCGTAATGAAATCCTGAAAGCTTTTGATTCCTTCCTGTGTATAGTCCTGTGCTTCAAAACGCATAAAGGTCCGCCACGCAAGTGCCATGGCATCATCCCACTCTTCTCTATATGCAGGGCGCACACTGATTGCCCCTTCCTGCTGTCTTACATACTGCGCCTTAATGATATTACCCTCTATTCTCCCCAAAATCATACAACTCCATGCCTTTCCTATGGATTTTATACTGCGTTATCCAGTTTTTCCTGTTTTCGGACTGCATCCGCATTTCTTAGTGTAACATCTGCAATAGCTTCTACTGCTTCTCTTGTAAAGAATCCCATATGGGAAGTCACCAGTACATTAGGAAATGTTGTCAGTCTTGCAAGATTGGAATCTTCCATAATGTCATTAGAACAGTCTTCGTAGAAAACCCCACCCTCTTCATCATATACATCCAATCCGACTCCACCGAACTTCTTGGCAAGCAGTCCATCAATCAGATCCTGTGTACGGATAAGATCACCTCTTGAGGTATTGACCAGATATACACCATCTTTCATCATTTCTATGGTCTTAGCCTGTACAATATGCTTCGTCTCGGATGTCAACGGACAATGCAGTGTCAACACATCCGACCGGGCAAATACATTCTCCAACGTATCATATTCCACATCCAGACCCTTGACCGGATACGGATCATAGGCTGTTATATGCATGCCAAACCCTTTTAGAATTCTGATCATAGCCTGTCCTATTCTGCCAGTTCCTATCACTCCTGCTGTTTTATCATACAGATCCATCCCCATAAAGCCATTGATATTCATGTTAAAATCTCTTGTTCGTGTATAAGCTCTATGTGTATACCGATTTACTGTCAGAAGCAATGCTGCTGCAAACTCTGCCACTGCCTCCGGAGAATAGCTTGGTACTCTCAGTACCGGGATTCCACAGGCATGCGCCGCCTGCACATCCACATTATTATAGCCCGCGCACCGCAGGAGTATTGCTTTGATTCCCATTTCCTTCAGCTGCCGGATCATATTTTCATTCAGATGATCATTGACAAAAATGCAAATAGCATCATGTCCTTTGGCAAGAGGAATCGTTTCCTCATTACAGCCGGTTTCATAAAAATGCAGCTGCATATCATATTCCTGGCTCTTTGGTTCAAAATATATTCTGTCATATGGTTTTGTAGAATAAAATGCTATCTTCATAAGCTTCCTCTTTTCATACTTATTTCTTCCTTGATATGAAAAAGTATGCCCTGATACATGTAAACTTATGAAAAAATATTCTCCTATAATCAGTAACTATTCAGAACCCCATGCATTGAATAGTTACTCTAATTGTATATCATTTTCTGATATTATTGCAATATATTCTGACATTTATTTCATAAAAAGCTTATACCGTTCCAAAACTAAATATGCTATAATATCTCTGCTTTTATTTTACAAGGAGGTCCTATATGGAATTTGATATGAAAAAAGACAGCAGACGCATTCTTGTGATTGTGCTTGCATCTGCCCTGATGGCATTTAACATCAAATCTTTTGTACGGACAGGCGGGCTGTACCCTGGTGGAGCTACCGGACTTACCCTTCTGATACAGCGTTCCTTTGAACTATTCTTTCAGATTGAGATTCCGTACACTATCGTTAATGTAATACTGAATATTATTCCTATTTATATTGGTTTTCGCTTCATTGGCAAGAAATTTACTCTGTATTCCTGCCTGTGCATTATGCTGACCAATATATTGACTGATATTATTCCAGGCTTTGCGATTACTTATGACACTCTGCTGATCAGTATATTTGGCGGATTAATCAATGGCTTTGTCATTTCCCTGTGTCTGTGGATGAACGCTACTACAGGCGGAACTGATTTTATTGCTATTTATTTCTCAGAGAAAAAAGGCATTGATTCCTTCAATATTGTACTGGGAATGAACGCCATCATACTGATTGCAGCCGGTATCCTCTTTGGTTGGGACAAGGCTCTGTATTCCATTATATTTCAGTATACTTCTACACAGGTATTGCACGTTCTGTATAAACAGTATCAGCAGAATACACTTTTTATCGTAACAAACCGAGCTGAAGAAGTCATTGAAGCCATTGCCCAGCTGTGTAATCATGGTGCAACGATCATGGACGGAGAAGGCTCCTATGAACATCATGAACGCAAGGTGGTCTATTCCGTAGTATCCAGCGCTGAATGCAAGCATGTGCTCAGTGCAATCAAAGAAGTTGACCCCAAAGCTTTTGTCAATGTTATTAAGACTGAGCAGATATCAGGTCACTTCTACCAAAGACCACACGAATAATCCTTATCAGGACAATAAAAGAGGACGTAACCGCATAGTTTGCGTCCTCTTCTTCATTTCGCATAATTCCTACATGATCTTAGGGAACAGTTCCTTTACTGTAGGATAGATCTGTGTGAATTTATGATATCTTTCTTCATATCTGGCTGCAATCTCTGCATCCGGTTCTACAGTATCTACAATCTTTACCAGCCTGGAAGCCGCTTCTTCTACAGAAGCATATTCACCACAGGCTACTGCTGCAAGCATTGCTCCGCCGTATCCCGGTCCTTCTTCACTTTCAATGATATCCAGCTTGATATTTAATACATTTGCAAAAATCTGCTTCCAAAGAGGACTCTTAGCACCGCCTCCACAAATCTTGGAACGTTTGATATCAATTCCAAGGCTCTTGGCTACTTCAAAGGAATCACGAATGGCATAGGCAACACCTTCCAGCACAGCCTGATACATATCAGCTCTTGTCGTATCCATTGTCATACCAATGAATGTACCTCTGGCATTGGCATCATTATGTGGTGAACGCTCTCCCATCAGATATGGCAGGAAATATACATGATTGTTACCCAGTTTATCTGCTGTAATCGCAGCCTGCTCCTTTGCAAATTCCTTGGTCTGTAAGATCTCTTCCATCCACCACTTATTACAGGAGGCAGCACTGAGCATACAGCCCATCAGATGATAGTGTCCGTCTGCATGGGCAAATGCATGGAGTGCGTTATTCTTATCCACGCCAAAATTCCTGCTGGAGATAAAGATGGTTCCACTGGTTCCGAGGGAAATGTTGCACATGGCATCACCGACTGTACCTGTACCTACTGCCGCTGCCGCATTATCACCTGCGCCTGCTGCAATCTTAACTGTCTCTGGAAGTCCCAGTTCTGCTGCTACATCAGGCTTTAAGGTTCCAACAGCTTCATAGCTTTCATAAATCTTTGCAAGCTGTTCTTCCTTTACGCCGCAGATTTCCATCATTTCTTTGGACCAGCACTTGTGTGCCACATCAAACAGAAGCATACCGGATGCATCCGATACATCTGTACAGAAGCTTCCTGATAATTTATATGCGATATAGTCCTTTGGCAGCATAATCTTGGCAATACGTGCGAAATTCTCAGGCTCCTTATTCTTTACCCATAATACCTTGGGGGCTGTAAAACCTGTAAAGGCAATATTGGCTGTATACTGGGAGAGTTTATCCTTACCAATCACATTATTAAGATAATCTGTCTCTTCCTGTGTCCTGCCATCATTCCAGAGAATTGCAGGTCTGATTACCTGATCGTCTTTATCCAGAATAACAAGACCATGCATCTGACCACCAAAGCTGATACCGGCTACCTTGGATGCATCATATCCTGCTACTAATTCCTTCAAACCACACTTAACAGCTTCCCACCAGTCCTCAGGCTTCTGTTCACTCCAGCCCGGATGTGGAAAATATAATGGATATTCTTTTGATACAATATTTGCAATTTTGCCGTTTCCTTCCATAAGAAGCAGCTTTACCGCAGAAGTTCCCAAATCAACACCTATGTAATACATGTTCTTCCTCCTTTTATATAAGATAAGGGGCACCAAAGGCGCCCCCTGATATGTACTTATTGAATACGAGCTTATGCAAACGGATTCTCTGTCTTGTAGAGCATTCCCTTAGGCTGATTAAAGTTGATATCTTCTACAGGTACTCCTGCATACTTAAATACTTCATATAAAGCCTTGCCATAGTGACCGAATGCAACTGCGCCATGATGAGGGAAGTTCTTCTCGATCAGTACATGACGGTAGAATCTGCCCATCTCAGGAATTGCAAAGATACCAATGGAACCAAAGGAACGTGTTGCAACAGGAAGAACCTCGCCCTGTGCGATATAAGCACGAAGCTGGCAGTCTGCTGTACTCTGTAAACGGAAGAATGTGATATCTCCAGGTAAGATATCTCCTTCCAGAGTACCCTGTGTTACTTCCTCAGGAAGGCTTCTTGCCATAATAAGCTGATACTTCATCTCGCAGAAGGATAACTTCTTGGATGTGGTATTACCGCAATGGAATCCCATGAATGTATCATTCAGAGTATAGTTGAACTTGCCCTTGATATCTGCATCATAGATATCAGAAGGTACTGTATTGTTAATATCCAACAGAGTTGTTGCATCTTCACTGACTACAGTTCCGATAAACTCACTTAATGCACCGTAGATATCTACTTCACAGGATACAGGAATTCCACGGCCTGTCAGACGGCTGTTTACGTAGCATGGAACGAAGCCAAACTGTGTCTGGAATGCCGGCCAGCACTTACCTGCAATGGCAACGTACTTTCTGTAGCCCTTATGTGCCTCTACCCAGTCAAGTAATGTAATCTCATACTGGGCAAGCTTTGCAAGGATTTCAGGCTTCTTATTGCCTGCGCCAAGCTCTGCTTCCATGTCTTTTACAACATCAGGGATTCTTGGATCGCCTGCATGCTTGTTGAATGCTTCAAATAAGTCAAGCTCTGAGTTCTCTTCAATCTCAACACCCAGATTGTAAAGCTGTTTGATTGGTGCATTACATGCCAGGAAGTTCAGTGGACGAGGGCCAAAGCTGATGATCTTTAAGTTATTCAGTCCTTCGATTGCACGTGCAATAGGAAGGAACTCATGGATCATATCTGCACATTCTTCAGCAGTTCCTACAGGATACTCAGGAATGTATGCTTTGATGTTACGAAGCTTTAAGTTATAGCTAGCATTTAACATACCACAGTATGCATCACCACGGCTGCTTGCCAGTGTCTGTGTATTCTCTTCGCTTGCTGCAACGAACATCTTAGGTCCGTCAAAATGCTTTGCAAGTAATGTCTCAGAGATTTCAGGGCCAAAGTTACCAAGATACACACAAAGTGCATTACATCCTGCTTTCTTAATATCTTCAAGAGCCTGAACCATGTGAATCTCGCTCTCTACGATACAGACTGGACATTCGTAGATATCTGCTGCATCATATTTCTTGGCATATGCCTCTACTAATGCCTTTCTTCTGTTTACGGATAAGGATTCCGGGAAACAGTCTCTACTTACTGCTACAATACCGACTTTCATTTTTGGGATGTTGATCATTTCTAATTCCTCCATTTTTATATATTACATTATTTATTTAGTTCTAGTCCAAAGAAATATTGACACCTTTAAGACCATTGAATGCACCGTCAATCTTTGCTTCTTCATGGGCGATCAGCCACTTGTTTACTGCAAAAAGCAATGGATCTTCTTCTGCGCCCTGTGGTTTCTTCTCCAGATCTGCATTGGTTCCCTTAGGAAGAATAACTATATTCTTAAAGGTCTTACCATCTACACTGCATGGAGCATAATGAAGTGTGGTAGCATACATTTCATATACTGTTCCTGCCGGTACAAAAAATGCCTGAATATTATCTGTGTCATAATAATGCTCCATTGTAACATCCTGTAATTTACCAAGAAGCAGGATCAGATCTGTAATCGCAACGCCCAGCTCTGAGCAGCGATGATATTCACATGCATCCAGTTTATGATTGGTTCCATTACAATAACCTACCTGAATCGGCATTCCACCAAAGAAGCTCTCCTGCAGCACTTTAGCCTGATCTAACGCTTCAAGCCCTGCATCCGATGCAATATAGATTACATGATCCGGTGCCGGTGTCTTCTCCATCTCTTTCACCAGAGCATCTACCTGATAGTCCTTCGTCAATACTCTGCCATATGCTTCGTATTCTTTGTCTGTAATGTTATAAATCTTCACAACCTTCATCCTTTCCTTATATTTTTATGTCTTCACATTCGCTATAAATGGCACTTTTATTGATTTCATCCTGCATTTTCACAATTGCAGGATTTATTCATTTAAAATGCCATACTTTTCACACAAACCTGTTCTGTCTGAACAGTTTCATTTTATGTAATTTGCACAGTTTCGTCAAGTACTATTCCCGTTTTTTTACATAAAAATAAAGATATCTGCAATATTGCATGCAAATATCTTTATTTTTTGATTGTTATGTTTACATTTTGTCATTTATATTTGCAATAAATGGCACTTTTTAATCTTTCCATTCCAGTCTGTGAAGCTCTCCTGCAAGCTGCATGCCGGCAAAATTGTTCTGACGCAATGCTTCATACAATACAATGCTTACAGAATTAGACAGATTAAGGCTTCTGACTTTATCCAGCATGGGAATACGAATACAAGTATCTTCATGATCCACCAGTATCTCTTCTGGGATTCCAGCGCTTTCCTTACCAAACATGATATAGTCATCCGGGCCAAACTGCGCTTCTGTATAGACTTTCTTTGCCTTAGTCGTTGCCATCCAGATCTTTGCTCCAGGATTTTTCTCCAGAAACTCTTCAAAATTCATATATCTGCGGACATCCAGATGTTCCCAGTAGTCCATGCCTGCTCTTTTAAGTTCCTTACCTGTCAGGCGAAATCCCAAAGGCTCGATCAAATGCAGGGTCGATCCTGTAGCGACACAGGTTCTACCAATATTTCCAGTATTTGCCGGTATCTCCGGCTGATGTAACACGATATTCATGTAACAGTACCCTTCTATTACTTATTCTGTTCCGCACGCAGTTTCTCTACAAAGTGCTGCAGTCTGCCTATTGCAAGTTTGAGGTTATCCAGTGAGTACGCATAGGAGATTCTGATAAATCCTTCTCCACAATCACCAAATGCAGTACCGGGAACAACCGCTACCTTCTCTTCCATCAGGAATCTGGTTGCAAATTCATCACTGGTCATGCCAAATTCCTTAATACACGGAAACATATAGAAAGCTCCGAACGGTTCAAAGCATTCCAGTCCCATTTCTTTGAATGCATGTACCAGGTAACGTCTTCTCTGATTATATGCTTCTCTCATGTTCTGCACATCTTCATCACCATTTTTAAGAGCTTCCACAGCTGCATACTGTGATGTTGTCGGTGCACACATAATGCAGAACTGATGAATCTTGGTCATCTGCTCGATAATCTCCTTAGGTCCACATGCATAACCCAGTCTCCAACCGGTCATCGCATAGGACTTGGAGAAACCGTTGATCAGTATTGTTCTCTCCTGCATACCTTCAATATTGGCAATAGACACATGCTGATCTGTATAGCACAGTTCTGAATAGATTTCATCAGAAATGACAAATATGTCATGTTTCTTGATTACTTCTGCTATTTCTTCAAGATCCTTACGTTCCATAATGGCACCTGTAGGATTATTGGGAAAAGGCAGCACCAGAAGCTTTGTCTTCTCTGTAATGGCTTCTTCCAGCTCCTGTGCGGTCAGCCTGAACTGGTTCTCATGCTTCAGATTAATGATAACAGGCTTTGCACCGGTCAACAGTGCGCATGGCTCATAAGATACATAACTTGGCTGTGGAATCAGCACTTCATCACCAGGATTTACCATGGCACGCATAGCAATATCAATCGCCTCAGAACCACCTACTGTAACAAGTACTTCATTCTCATAATGATAGGAAAGATCATAACGTCTCTTTAAATAATTACAGATTTCTATTTTTAATTCTTTCAGTCCGGCGTTAGATGTATAGAAGGTTCTGCCCTTTTCCAAAGAATAGATACCCTCATCACGGATATGCCAGGGTGTCTCAAAATCAGGTTCACCAACACCCAGGGAAATAGCATCTTTCATCTCACTGACAATATCAAAAAATTTACGAATACCCGAAGGCTTTATCTGTACGATCGTGTCTGATAAAGGATTTCTCATGGTGTCACCTGTATCCTTTCATCAGTATCTTTCTTGCCAAGGATTGTTCCGTGGTCTTTATACTTCTTGAGAATAAAATGTGTTGCAGTACTCAGTACAGAATCCAGGGTAGAAAGCTTATCAGATACAAAGTTGGATACTTCTTTCAGAGTCTTTCCTTCCAGGCTGACCAGCAGATCATATCCACCGGAAATCAGATATACAGCATGCACTTCCGGATATTTGTAGATTCTCTCTGCAATGCTGTCAAAGCCATGGCCTCTCTGTGGTGTCACACGTACCTCGATCAGCGCATTGACCTTCTCAACGTTTGTCTTTTCCCAGTCAATTAATGTATGGTAGCCGCAGATAATACCTTCCTTCTCCATCTGTTCCATCTCATTGACAATATCCACTTCTTCCACACCAAGGATAATAGCCAGCTCTTTTAAATCTATTCTGCTGTTCTTCTCTATAATCGTTAATATCTGTTCTCTCATATATTCACTCATACCTTTCCACTATGATGTTGCCAGAACCCTGTAAAGCGAATCGTGCCTTGCAGGCTCCAGAAATCTTTTCTCCTCGTCATTTACCAGTATGCGGTCATTATTATCTGTCGTACGTCCAATCACTGCCGCAGATATGCCCTGTTCGGCAAGCTGTGATACCAGTCTCGTACCGCCTTGTGTTATCATGAGCATACTTCCACCGGAAAGCAGTTCATAAGGATTTACGTCATAAAACTCGCACACTTCTATCGTTTCCTGTTTTACAGGAATTTGCTTTAAGTCTATGACCAGTCCAACGCCGTTTGCCTTGGCAAGCTGCCAGAGTCCGCCAAATACTCCACCTTCTCTGACTGCCTGCATTGCACTGACGCCGGACTGCACGGCGGTAGCTGCCTCCGGGATCACTGACAGGAATCTGTCAAAATCTGCTGCCTGTTCTACCAGCCCCAAAGGATATCGTGCCGCCAGCTCCTGCATCCGCGCCGATGCGATTAGGGATGTTCCTTCCAGTCCCATCCATTTGGTCATGACTACATCTTTGTCTGCCTTTTCACTCTGCATGAAAGCAAAGGCATTCTGACCCGCTCGCGCTGTGAAGGATGCTGTCGCATAATATGTATGCATAGCCGGTACAATATTTACTTCTGCTGATATAATGGTTACTTTATTCGTAAGAGCAGCCTCAGACGCCCATCGTATGCATTCTCTCAGATGCATCTCTGACTTGTTACGCTCCTCGTCTGTAAGGGAATGTGGAGCAGCAACATTAAGACTGGCACAGACTGATGACTGCTCCGGGAAAACTCCTGTGGCTGCCAGTTTATTCAGTCCAGCATAAAATGCCCTCATGGCAACTTTCACATCTGTTCCATCCGCAGACCCCTGCGCTGTTACCAGATATCCATTCTCATCCGGCAAAATGGCGCAGTCTGCCCCCAGACCCGCGCCATTTATTGTAATCTTACGATATTCGGTTGTATGAATTACTTTTTCTACGGAACGTTGATAAATATGCTCCGGTAATTTGCCGAAATCCATATGTTTTACTCCTGCCTTTTCTATTAAGGTGTCGTTGTAGTACTTTGTTGTGCTGCCTGCTGTTCCTGCAGTGCCTTATAATATGCTTCCAGCGCAGCCTGTTGCTGTGCGGCTGCCTGCTGCTCCGGTGTCATGGCAGCCGCTGCTGCCGTTTCTGCTTTAATTGCTGCCGCTTCTGCCTTCACGGTGTCGATACTTCCACTGGCTATTGCAGCCTGTATCCTGCTTGCATATACTGCATTATCTGTCTTTACACCTACTGTAGCAGTTCTTGGTGTCATCTTATAGCTGCTTGTGTTAATGACTTCACGGCTGACTTCCACACCATTCTCTTCTACAATCTTCCACAGCTGCGCCTTATATCCAATGTGTGCTGACTGTACACTGACAAATCCAATTCCCTGGGAAGAATCTGCAATAATCTTCTCTGAATCAGGTTCTGTGGTACTCAGCACTTCACTCTCATATTTTACTTTATGACCTGGATCCCTGGTCTCCACACCATAGATTACAAAAGTAATCTGCTTACCGCCTGTATAACCCTCTATATAGATCGGATAATCCAGATTGTTCACGAATTTAAAGTCTTTTCCTGATGATTCTGCAATTGCAGCATCCATAGACGGTTTCACATAACTGATGATCATGGAATGATTGCTTCGCTGTGTCACTTCCAGTTCCGAAAGCAGCACTGCATTATATAATGTGGTAGATACCTGGCAGATACCACCGCCAAGACTGTCTACGACCATACCATTCAGATAAGAACCCGCAGGATAATAACCATTTGCTTCTGTAAAGGGGGATATTTTATCCAGCGTAGAGAACTCTTCTCCCGGATAAAGTGTTGTACCATCGATCAGACGGCATCCATTCTCCACATTTTTACATCTGGCACTTCCACTTGTAGAATAGCTGGTAGTATATGTTCCCAGCACATCCTTTACCTTGGCAAGGTCTTCCGCATTACCCTTAGGCTGCGTTGTATCAATCACAAGGTCTATAGAAGCATCCTGATAATCCCAGCCATTTGTCAGATATTCATAGATCTGATTCAGGGATTCTTCCACATTTACAGCCTCTCCTGTCTGTCCTTCTACAACTTGAAAAGAACCATCCTGTCGGGTCAGCTGTGCATTCTCTGCCTGTACATCATATTCTGCACACTGTTCCTGCAGAATATTGCGGATCAGGTCTTTATCAAAACCCAGTTCCAGCTTATATACTTTATTTCCATGCTTCAGATCCTGAATTGCCTTATACCGCTGCACGATATTACCTGCTTTGCCAAGACCTGCCGCTTCTTCTATTGCAGCCGTGTTGACCCATGTCATTCCCAGATCACCGGCAGTAACTGCAACATAATGATCCCCTACTGCACCAAAGGTTACTACCTTCTGCTTTAAGCCTGCCACGAAGTCATTCACCATCTGCATGGCTTCTTCCTGTGTCATGCCGGACAGGTTCATATCTTCCATATACACACCATCCGGAATTGTCATATCCTGACTTTTGGCATATGCAGAGCTGCCCCATGCAAGCATCACTGACAACAGCATCAGCAACAGCGCAGATACTTTTCCTATTACCTTTTTCATAATGCTCCTCATCTCTCCCAATTGTACCCAACTAATGCTTGTCATTTACATAACATCCATTGTACAATTATATGAACGGTTATCACCATTCAGAACTCAATGATACTGCCTAGAATACTCCCAATACATATATGAGACTTGGTACGATCATTGCAAGAACCAAAATTATTACAATAATAGCAGAGATAATTCTCTGTGTTTTCTTATGATTCATATTCATATGTTTCATCTCCATTACTATACTACACTACTGAAAGGATATTATAAATGAATTTAAAGTTTTTGGCAAGTTTTCTCCTGCTATGTGCAGTGGTATTATATTCCACCAAACGCTCTGATAAAGTGCAGGAACAGGCTGAAAGGAATTTTTGGAACAAGGAGCGCCGTGCCAACAGTGTACGTAAGAAATCCCTGGACGCACTTAACTACATTACAATCCCTGATACGATTCTCAATATGAAGCCCCTGTCCATGACCGAGGAAATCAGAGACTATCTGAAAGACCTGATAGATCTCTCTGCCTTGCCTATCGTAAATCTCACAGGCATCAGCAATACGGATCTGAAACTGGCTTATGGTACTGCTAATATCACGGTACTGACAGAATACGACTCACATTACACCAATATGGTCACAATCTTACAGAAGCTGGCACAATGCCTGGTCGATCATAATGAGAAAGAACTTGCCACCGAAGTCCTGGAATTTGCAGTCTCTACCGGAACTGATGTCAGCAGGACCTATTATCTTCTGGCTTCTATTTATCAGGAGAATGGACAAAAGACCCGGATTCGTGAGCTTATTACTGCCGCCTCTTCCCTTAATACCATGATGAAGGATTCTATTATACAGAAACTGGAATCCATACTAGCTTCTACCTCTTCCCAAGAGCAGCTGTAATCTTGTCATATAATCTGCTGGCTTCATTTTTAGTCAGCAGATTCATATCCATCCATGTAGGAAACACTCCTTCAACAGGTGCTATCATATGCCCCTCTTTTAACTCGATTCCATATTTTTCACACATTCTGCCCAGCTGTTCTTTCTGTTTGAGAGTAATCGGTCCTTCTTTCTTTACACTGTATATCAGTTTACACGGCTGGAAAGTATCTGCTTCCTTCTCGTAGAAGCTCTCACACAATTTCCCATAAAGTTCGTGCGTAGCCAATGCATCACCAAGCGCTCTGTGCGCCGTAATCGGAATATGATAATACCCACACAGGTCACCAAGTCTTTTGCTTGGTACATCCGTCAGAAATCTTCTGGCTATTTTTAATGTATCTATTCCATCTTTTTCAAAAGACAGCTTTTGGTTTACGGCAGCTTTCTTTATGAAAGAATAGTCAAACAGTATCTTATGCCCCAAAAGGCAGTCCTCTCCGGCAAATCCAAGGAAATCTATTATGACATCTTCTATAACCGGCGCATTTTCAAGGTCTTCGTCTTTTATCCCTGTCAGTTCCTTCGTATGCTCCGTCAGTTCCCTGCCCGGATTTACAAAGGTTGTGTAAACCTGTTCTATTTTGCCCTGTCTGACTCTCGCTGCACCAATCTCAATGATTCTGTCTGTCTTTGGACTAAGCCCTGTAGTCTCCAAGTCCAGCACTACATAATCCTGTAACATTACTTCTCCTTGCCCTGCCTTTTATCTGTGCTCCTGCAATAGCTTTGCAGGAAACATTCTTCACATTTAGGGGTAGGAGCCTTGCAGATCTCTCTTCCAAAAGAAATAATCTGGATATTATAACGTATCCAGTGATCCTTCGGGAGTACCTTCATTAACTCATACTCTATCTTCTCAGGCTCTTCTTCCTTGGCAAAACCCAATCGTCTGCTGATACGTTTCACATGCGTATCCACTACAATACTGGGTTCATGAAATATATTTCCCCGAATGACATTAGCGGTCTTACGTCCCACTCCTGCAAGGCTTGTCAGGTCCTCGATACTGGAAGGGATCTCATCATGATACTCTGTGTGGAGTCTCTGGCAACAAGCAATGATGTTCTTCGCCTTGCTGTGATAAAAGCCAATGGAACGGATATCGTCTTCCAGCTCTGTAATATCTGCTTTTGCAAAAGCCTCAATACCTGGATATTTCACAAATAAATCCTTCGTCACAATATTGACTCTGGCATCCGTACACTGTGCACTCAGAATCGTTGCGATCAGCAGCTGCCAAGGCTCTTTATAATGTAAATGACATGCCACATTTATTCCATATCTCTCATCCAAAGCATCCAGAATTGCCTGTGTTCTCTTATTCATATCCATTTTCCTCCTTTATTACCATGTAATATGCTGCATCATAGGTCAGAGGATCTCTCTTCTGATAATCAAAAAGTATCGCTGTTTTTTGTGACAGCTGTGTCATTTTCATATTCTGTTGCCATACAGGATAAGTAAAGTATTCTATATGAGTCATTTTCATCAACTGCTGCGGCTGATATCCTTCATAACCTGTCAGATACTGGGGAGTCTGTGCTTCCTGCCTGTAAAAGGCTCTAACCTGTTCCTTTTCTTCCTCTCCCTGCTGCCAGCAAGGAGCAAACACAGGACGACTCTTCAGATTCTCCCTCAGATACATATCAAAAGTCAGAAGCTGCGCATATAACTCGCTTCTTGCCGGTGCTTTCTGCCGTGCAAACTCCAACAATACCTGATAACGGTACGCCCTCGCCGGGGTATTAATATAATATCCCTTCTCTTCATAGTATTGTGACAATGCTTCATACAGGGCAAAGGGTGAAGAAAACTCTTTCTCCAATACAGGAAGTGTATGCGTAAACTGACAGCTGTTATAGTACAGCTCCACCATTTCCTCGATTCCCTTGAGTCTGAGCACATCATCATAGGGAATCCATCTGGAATACAACACTTCATAAGGTGGGCGGCTGTTATATACAATACCGTATTCTTCTGCCTTTTCCTCAATAGGAGAACCTTTTAACACCTTCAAAAAGCCCAGCTGTAACTGCTGTGGTCTCATGGCATATACATCATTAAAAGAAGTGACAAAGCTGTCATAATCTTCATAGGGCAGTCCGGCAATCAGATCCAGATGTTGATGAATGTTATGGAAGCTGTGTATCTTATCCACGACCTGACGTAAATGCTCCAGACTCATATAGCGGTTGATCGCATGCAGCGTCTGCTCATTTGTAGACTGTACACCTATTTCAAGCTGAATCAGTCCTGGACGCATCTGTTTTAAAACCTCCAGCTCCTCCTCTGTCATCAGATCTGCTGCTATTTCAAAATGGAAATTAGTGACACCATTGTCATTTTCAAGCAGATATCTCCAAATTGCCAATGCATGCGCTGCATTACAGTTAAAGGTTCTGTCTATGAACTTAACCTGAGATACCTTATGATCCAGAAAATACTGTAATTCTTTCTTTACAGTCTCAATATCTCTCAGTCTCACACTCTTATCTATGGCAGACAGGCAGTATGCACACCGGAAAGGACACCCTCTCTGGGATTCATAATAGATAATCCTGTTCTGAAATTTGCCCAGATCCTCATACAGAAAAGGAAGCTTGCTCATATCAGTCAGCTCTCTTGGCTGTGTGCGTCCCTGTGGCAGCACCAGTCCGGGTATATCCTGCAATTGTCCCTTCGGTGCATGATAGAAACGTACAAGCTGTGTGAAAGTCTCTTCGCCCTCTCCTACCATGATTCCCGTCAATTGCGTATACTGTGCAAGAATCTTCTCTGCATGAAAAGACACCTCTGGTCCACCAAGCCACAGCTTCGTATCCGGCAACAGCTTAGGCAGCTCCGGTAATAATTCCTGTATTGTATTCCAATTCCATATATAACAGGAAAAGGCAGCTATATCCGGTCTATGCCGGTAAATATCTGCCAAAATATTTTCTGTATTCTGATTGATTGTATATTCTGCAATCTCTATCCCTACCTCCGGCTGATCGCCCAGGGCTGCCTGTGCATAAGCCCTGAGACTATATACTGCCGGATTAGAGTGGATATATTTTGCATTTACTGCAATTAAAAGTACTCGCATCTATTTCTCACACTTGTCCTCATAAACGTTCTGAAGCTTCACCAGATTCATTTCATAATCCTGCATGTTCTTCTGCTTCATAGTAGAAAGCATCAATCCGGCGAAGAATGCCTGAATGGCACTTAAATACACAAAACAGCATACGATCAGCGTAGGGAATCTAAGAACCAGTCCGCTGCTTGCGTAGTCACATAATACCGGTATCAGGAACAGTGTTGCAATCAATGCCAGCAATACCGCAATCCATGAAAAGAATCCAAAAGGCTTGTAATTCTTATATAATTTGACAATCGTCATAAGAACCTTCATACCATCTGAATAGGTGTTCAATTTGGATACACTGCCCTCTGGTCTGTCACGATACTGAATGATGACATTCTCCACACGCATATTCTTGTCAATTGCATGGATGCTCATTTCTGTCTCTATTTCAAAGCCTTTTGACAATACCGGGAATGACTTTACAAAGAGATAACTGAATGCACGATATCCTGTCATAATATCCCGGATATTACTCTTGAACATGCGATTGATCGTTCCTCTTACCAGAGAATTACCAAAATTATGGAAAGGACGTTTATTCTCTTCAAAATAAGAAGAAGACAGTCTGTCCCCTACTACCATGTCCGCATTACGCTGTAATACTGCATCACACAGCTTTCTTGCTTCATCTGCTGGATACGTGTCGTCACCATCTGTCATCACATAACACTTGGCATCTATTTCACGGAACATTCTTCGAATAACGTTGCCTTTGCCCTGCTGATATTCATAACGGACAACCGCACCTGCTTTTCTGGCAATCTCATCCGTTCCATCTGTGGAATTATTATCATATACATATATAACAGCTTCCGGTAATGCTGCCTTAAAATCCTTTACGACCTTCTCTATCGTTTTGCTTTCATTGTAGCAGGGAATCAATACTGCTATTTCGTCCATACTTTTCTCTCCCTTATTCTTGCGCTTATGTGCACTGTATCAGATAAGGTTAAGTATACCATTGATAGGAATGTGTGTCAAAACAAGAACTTACGTTTTTCTCCCACGTTTCTGTTTCTCCGTACAACTCTCCAGACAATCAAAAGCACTGCCATGATAAGTATCAGCCACACAAAATAACAGATACCAAGGAAGGTCGGACAAATATGGCATAAGCTGCATTTACAGTTTTGTGATGCCGGGCTCACATGTTTGTACGCAATTGCATAAGCAGAGAATCTGTCTGTATGGATTGTTACCGTATCCGGTGCGTCATCCATATCCGTTAAAAGGGTATATTCCCCTTCGTGGGAACGGATAATGAAGAACTCTCTGTCAGTGCTTTGCAGCTTCAGCGGAATACCGATCACTACCTCGATTGGTTCTTCAGTTCCAGTAACAGCATTCCAGTCAGCTTCTCCTATTTTCATGAACAAAGAGATATCAACGTACATTCCAAGTATCAGATCTGGCATTTCCTTACGGTACTCTTTTATACCGTTCTCAATTGTACTCTTATCCTTCTTTGGCACATTGCCGGAAATATCCTTCACATCTACTCTGATTTCTATGTTTTCTCCCGCTGCTACACTTTGGAGCTGCACCGGCGTCAGCACTGCTCTCACTACTGCAGCAGTATCTGATACTCCTGCCGTATACTCCTGTTCCTGACAGACAACCGTTACCCTGACTGTGCCATTTCCAAGTTCCAAGGCAGTACTTGTGTCTGCCATACCTTGCACATTTCCCGTTGGCACAGCTTCACCCGATGTGTCCACCTTGCCACCATCTGTCATCTCCGGTACATTTAATACATCTCCTATGTCCGGCTGTCCGGATATATCCGGGCTGTCCGCCGGTTTATTTTCCGGCTGGTTTTCCGGTTTGCTTTCCGGTTTATTCTCCGGTTTGCTTTGCGGTTTATTCTCCGGCTTGCTTTCCGGCTGATTCTCCGGCTTGCTTTCCGGTTTGTTCTCCGGCTGATTCTCCGGCTTGCTTTCCGGTTTATTCTCCGGCTTGCTTTCCGGTTTGTTCTCCGGCTTGCTTTCCGGCTTGTTCTCCGGTTTGCTTTCCGGTTTGTTCTCCGGTTTGTTCTCCGGCTTACTTTCCGGCTTGTTCTCCGGTTCCGGCTTCTTTATCGTCCGTTCAAAGCCACAGTCATTGCAGATGGTATCCTTGTCATCGTCATATACATGGCTATGCTTTTCTTCCAATGCAGCACATCGGCTGCATACTCTCCAATGTCCGTCTGCATCGTATGCGTAATCCCCACTATAATGATGTCCCAATGCCGGTGTCACCGTCTGCGCCTTTATCACCACTCCACAGACACTACAATGACTACCTTGTGTTCGTCCTGTCTGCATACAGGTAGCTTCTTTTGCCGGATCTATGGTTTCTGTATGCCCTTTTGCAGGCAGTACCACATCCTGCAACGTGATTTCTGTCATACAGCTGCTGTCTGCATACCATCTTCCACAATCACAGACATAATAGGCTTTGTTTCCCTTTGCAAGACAGGTTGGCTCTACAGCTTTCACCAGAACTGCTCTGTGAGTATGTATCCTTACCGTAATTTTCTTTTCTGCCCGGTTTCCGGCATTATCCACGGCTTTCACGGTGATGTCCGCACCGGCTGCCGGAAGCTTCTCTTCTGGTATACTGAATTTGACTCCTGTTCTAATACTTGTAGTAAAATCTTCATGTAATACATGCTCTGTGCTGTTTCCAACCTGATAAGCTACTGAAGCCAGTCCTGCGGAAATAACATTATTCTCGTCATCCTTTACCGCCACAACGACTGTCGGCGCTTTCTCATATTCTTCTGCCAGACTTTCACTGCCATTGACCAAAAATGTAATCTCTGGTGCATTATCCTCCACAATAATGCCATGGATGCCGCTGCCATCCGTGCCTATCATCTTCGTATCCGACGCATTTCCTGCATGATCCCTTGCAGTGATCATGATTTTTCCCTTAAAGTCAGGGTTGATATAGATCACTGCCTTATAACCGGCACGATTCTCCACGGAAGCCTTTTTTACCGATGGCTGGCCTGCTGTACTGCCATCTTCCGGTATCAGCTTATACTCTACACTCTCTATTCCACTTCCCATCTCTTCGACAGGTACTGTAATTTCAAGACTGTCTTTCCGGATAAGCCAGTTCCAGAGATTTTTATATCCCTCATTGAAGGCTGCATCACCCATCACCGGCTTTATCGTATCAAGCTTTACGGTCAGCGCATCTGTCACTGTTTCATTTCCTGCTGCATCCACTGCCTTGAAGGTGTAGGTGTGGGTTCCCTCGACACAGGCATAATCCTTTGTTACGGTTGTTCCCCCTTCTGTAATAACACCGGGGATTTCTTCATATCCGCCATCATCCACCTTACCATACAGGCTTTTGACTCCCTTGTTATCGGAATAAGACAGGGCAATGCGGATCTGATCTGTACTATACCAGCCCTTTGTATTCGGGCTGACATTACTTTCTACTGACGCAGCAAGCTTTGGCTTTTGTACATCCTGAAAATAACCATAGCAGGTTTTGTCTCCATATTCCGCTGCCCCAATCTTCGTATAGGCTGTTCCTGTATAACCGGCATTGTCATACCATCCACAGAACGCATATCCATCCTGTGATGGAACCGGCATAACCAGCTCCTGTCCATGGACATAGGTTTTATACATGTCTTCCGGCTCATAAACGCTGCCATCCGGCAGGGACAGATTATAATACACACGATAGGAATTCGGTATCCACTTTGCAAAAAGCGCCTTGTCCGTCATAACCTGCGACTGGGTATCAAAATCAAATTTCCGGCTGTCTGTACATTCCGCATCCTCATACCATCCACCGAAGGTATATCCCTCACGGACAGGTTCCTGCGGCTCCGTGACCGCACACTGCACATCTGATCCCGGAATAAGACCATTGTAGGTCGTCCATATAAGCTGCGGCTCCACGCTGCTTCCACCCCGACTGTCAAAGGTAATCTGTCTGACATAAAAGGTCTTTTGCTCACAGGCGGTGCTGTCACTGTATGCATTCTTATAATATTGAATCTGCTTTGTGCCGGTGCTGTTTACCGTGTAGACCGGTTGTGTCTTTTTCAGCTCTGAGAAACGGTAGATTCCCTGATAGGCCGATAGCTCTGCCAGTACCTCCGTCTGTGCCGTTCCGGTAAGCTTTCCTCCTGATGGTCCATAGGTAAGTGAAATACTCATGGGCAGTCCTGCGGACAAGGGCTGTGCCTTGTCTGGCCCGGTAAATTCCAGACGATGGACATCATCCTTTTTTATCTGCTCTGAAAAACCATCCCGTATATTTCCTTTCCGGTCTGTCACCTTATAATATAAATAACAGGTTCCATAATAGTCTGACAAAGAAATCGTATACTCACCCGCTGCAACCGCAGCTGCATCAAGGTTGACCATTCCTGTGACCGGTTTTTGGAAAGTATCTGTCACCCATTGATACGCTGCACTCCAAACGCCGCTGGGTGTGCCTCCCTCAGCCCCTGCCTTATCCGCAAAGGTAAGCTTTACCGAAACATTGGAATCCAGATACCATCCGCTTGTTCCATTGAGCGTTCCATTGACTGTACAGCTGACTGTTGGTGCTGTCGTATCCATACCTGTCATTTCCACACGGTATTCTTCACTGACATTTCCCGCATTGTCCGTAAGCCTTACCACATAGCTTCCGTTTTTCGCTACGCTAAAGCTGTCTCCTGTGAAGGTTGTCCAGGTGCTCTCTCCCTGCATCCTGTACTCTCTGGTACGGATGCCACTGCCATGATATCCTGTAATGTTTCCCTTCCTATCATAAACAGCTGTATGGTCATCTGTAACACCAGTCAGCCGTATTGTTCCCGGCTTGCTGCCTGCAGTTGTAAGAGCTTCCAGTTTCGGTGCCTCATTGTCGATTCTGGTCACAAGCACCTCTGCTGCTGCAGAGTTCCCGAATTTATCCGTTACCATAAATTCATAGACACCGTTTTTCGTCACAGTACAGCTTCCGCAGGTCATATTCTCAGTCACTGTACCCTTCGGCGTGTAGACAAACGCAAGTGCTCCTGCACCTGTGCCGCTTCCCTTTGCAGCTTTCCATGTAAGTGTGGCACTTTTTGTCCACGAAGACGGATTTCCCGTTACCGTAATGGAAGGAAGGGCTGCTGCCGTTGCCTTCTTTATCACTTGATAAGGTCCCGACTTCACGGTTTCCGATACATTTCCAGCTCCGTCTGTCACCCTTACATGCAGGTACTTTGCGGTCTTTGTCGTCTCTGCTGCGGTATATTGTGCCTGATAACTGCCATCTGCTGCCGCAGTCAGTGTCATCCATGCAGAAGGTGCCCCTGCCGTATCCGTCCATACATACTCCACCTTTGCCACACCGCTGCCACCGGTATCCTCCGGCAGTACCGCAATAGTCAGCTCATTGTATACCGTGTCCGCTCCGGTACTGCTGCCGCTGCGAAGCGTCACGGTCGGGTTTTTACGATCTATTTTTTTAACCTCAATGGTCTTGGATATCACATTCCCATAGGTATCCGTCAGCGTGACGGAATAGCTTCCATTTTCCGTGACATATAAATAGACAGAACCACTGGAGGATGTAATACTATTCTCTGCCTTCTTTGGTCCGTCAAAGGTAAGCTTAGTCCCTGTGCTCTGGGCACCCGCATACTGCACCACGATATATTTACCCGGTTTCCACACATCGGCTGCATCCGCTGAAGATGTCGTATTGCCAGCCCTCACCGACACATCCGTGATTGCAGGATTCCTAAAGGTAAAGGCCAGATACTGATGGGTCGATGCACCCGATGCTGCAGTGGCAAGCACATGCAGATACCAGGTCTGTGTCTGTCCTGCGGTTCCTCTGCTCTCTGTGAGCTGCGTACCGCTTTTGATGGTCTGCCAGCCATAGCTTGGCAGTGCAGTCCCCGTCGTCCATACATACCGGATGGTGTCTGCTCCTGTGGCTGTGATCGTTGCCTTATGGCGAGGCAGACTGCCACTGGTATCCGCCTTCACGGTCAGTGCCGGTTTCGTAGCATCCACCTTGATATTGGTATTGCCGCCCGAAAAGGTCTGGCTCGTACCAGATAGATTGCACATGTCCTTAATGCTGCCCAGATTGCTGATGCTGTTGACTTCCAGCGCAGTGTCGCCGTTTAAGCTGACAGCGGAGGATACCTCCCCTGTAAAATAGAGTACATTCGTATCCGCACCACCGGCATAGGACAGGGTTCCTACATTGGTAGAAATCGTAAGGCTGCTGCTCAGGCTGCTATTCTGACTGTCCACAATCTCGTTAAAAACCAGCGCTACGGTGATCGGATCTCCCGGAAGATAGGTGCCTCCTGCCATCGGTGCAACGCCAAGGAGCGCCGGCTCCTTCTCGTCATTGACCATCACAAAGCTTTGCAGGCCGTCCACATACCATACATCGTCATCCGCACCAGTGGCACCGAAATAGGCGTAGCAGGTCTGATCCACCCCAAGCTTCACCCAGGTTTTACCATTGTAACCATGCGTCGTACCGGAGCTGTTTAACGGATATCCTGCTCCTTCCCCTCCACCCGTCCTGGTGTTAGGAAAATAATAAGTTCCGGCTGGGTCTTTTACCGGCTGCAGAAAATTACATGCCCAGAGCTGCCCTTTTACTCCTGCAACAGCTGCTTTTTCATTACTTATATCATAATTTTTGTCTTCTAATGGTTCGGTTCCCATATAGGCATGTTCATAGCCGTCCTTTAATTCATATGCCTTCAGCACATACCGGTAATACCACCCGCCGGCTGTGGACCTTAGATACTCCTGCTGCCGTGCATCCGTATAATAGCCGGAAAAAGAACTGCTGGTATGATAGTTTGTATCGTTGTAGCGGTTTTTAAGAAAACTCACATTGGTTCTTTTTCCACCCTGATTTTGGTTTGTATCCGCGATCCGGTTTCCATTTTTCCCGGATGTCTCAGCGACATGCGTGATCGTTTTTTCTGTTGTGTAAACCGACCGGTCCACGGTATAGCTGCTGTCTTTCGGCATTGTCCGCTGCATAGAGCGGCGTGTCTGGTCAATCGTTCCGCCACCCGTCACACGGTAGATCTCCAGCGAATAGGTTCTGTCGGCATTGGAATACTTTGTTCCCGCTTTGCTCTGATAAGCATTTGTCACGCCAAGCTCCGTCACTGTCACAGTCTTTGACGTTTCCCCCTCCTTAAAGTAGACAGGACTCTGTGGTATATGGGTAAAATGCGTGCCGCCCACCGCCGATCCGTTTACCGTGCGGCAATATACCATCTGCGATTTATCCGTTCCATTACTTCTTGTGATCGTAAAGGTCGCTTTGCCACTACTGCCTGATACACTGCTCACAGAGAATGTACCATACTGTGGAATCCCGAAGCCGAATTTTCCCGCTTCGCTGTAATACACCTTCTCTTTGCCGGCAGCCGTAACCTTCGCATATGCCCGCGCATAGTATTCCACGCCGGCATTCAGACCTGTGGCCTTCACATTCAGATTTCCATTTTTTGCTGTAATGACGGAAGCAGTTTTGGCACTTCCGTTATGAAAGTCCAGCGTCGGAGCAGGCATCACGCCCCATACAAAGCCGGTTTCCTTAATCGTATCCCCACCGGTATGTGCCAGACCCGCTTTCAGATCGAAGCTGTCCTTGCTTCCTGCAGCTGCGGTAAGCGCACCAAGCTTTAGTTCCAATGGCTTTGCAGTCACCGTGATCTCACATTTCTTAGTGGTTGTATTTCCTGCGGCATCGGATGCCGTTACCTGGATTGTCTTTTTTCCCGGAAGAGCTGCGATATCCTTCGGTATGGTATAAGTCAGAGGCTTATCGGCAAGCCTGTGGTTATCCGATACAGAGAGTGCCTCACCAAACAGCTTCTCCACCGTCTCCTGCTTCTCTTCCTCCACCACAGTGACAGGCGCATAGGTGATTACCGGTGCCGTCTTGTCGATATTGTCAACCCATACCGGATAAGAGAGGGACTTATCACTGCCTTTTAACTTATAGTTTATCGTAAAGGTGTATTTTTTGTTTACTGTCGCTGTCTTCGTTGCGCCAGCTGCAACCTTTACATCCGTGATTCCCAGCTTCGGCATATCCTCAGCCTTTACTGTTATCGTCACATCACGGTTGGTGAGTGTATCCGGCGACAGCGTATGGCTGACCTTCGGACCAAGACCCACGCCCTGATTAAAATAAAAGCTGAAGCTGTCTGTTGCCTTGATTGCTTCTGTATCCGGATCCTTGAGAATTCCGGTAATTTTATATACACCGCTTGGCGAATCCAAGGGCATGCTCAAAGCAATCTGCTCCTGTGACTGTGCCTTGCCAAAACAGGCATCCAGCGCATTGCCTGTCTCTGTCTGTGTCAGTGTATACTCCGTCGCATATTCTTTATTTCCTTTCTGCCGGATTGTCACAAGAGAATGTACGGTAACCGTTTTGCCTTTTATGGATGTGTCCTGAAGCTCCAGGGAAAATTTTTCAATGTCAGGATCTGCTGCACCACCGTCCAGCACAAGCTGCATCCAGTCTATTCTTACAATCCAGGTCGGCGGTGCTACCGTTACAGATATGACATTTTTTCCCTTTTTTAATTTTTCAAGGGGTATCTCCAATACACTGGTATTCCACGTATTGTCTGTGCCCGACAGATAACCGATTGTCTCGTTATTATATTTTTTATTAAATTGATTTGTCTGATCCATCGGCAGATATATGTCATCATTGAGGTACACGTAATCTGTCTCACCGTAATCCTCATCCACATCATATGCCTTCACCGCCAGATAGGCACTCTGGGTCGGAAGCTCGTCCAGTGTAAAAGCCAGCTCAATGGGATGTTTTTTGTTTGAAAAACCCATGTTCTCATCAATGTCGCCATCTGCCTTCCCCGTATGGCTGTTGTTCTCGTTATCTGTCGTAACCATCAGTGTCTGTGGATGTGGTGTAAGAGCTGGTGCCTTGGCAGATGCCCGCCGGGGCTGGTCTGTATCCCAGACAGCAGCAGGCAAGGCATTCTCTTCCGGCGGCTCCACACCATAGTCCTCCACCAGATCCTCCAGTGTCAGAAGCTCCGGAAGCTCATCCTCCACCATGCGCTGCTGTATCATCTCCGGATAGTGATAGGGACATTCCAGGTCCATGCAGTCCGTCTCCGTATCACGTATATGCTCCAGCCCCTCCAGACGCCGGATAAGCTCCGCCAGACGCTCCTTCTCTTCCCCGGAAAGTGTTTCTTTATTCTCTGTATCATCTGTTTGATTTTCCGCAAGCCATGAATCCAGCTGCTCTCTCGCCTCGGTAATCTGCTCCCTATCAATTATCTCCTTATTTACTACTCCTGTGGAGAGATAGGTAAGGGGATCTGGCAGCTTCTCTAACAATGCAAGCAGTTCTGCAGGTTCCTGTCCTCCTATGGCTGCAATTGTCACACTGATCTGAGGAAGGCTGACACCATCCGCTACCCTGTATTCTTCCGGGATAACCGGCGTATATACATAATGATTTCCCAGAGTGGAAGAATCAAAGCTGTCTGCCCTGTTGTGTTCCCATGTCACATGAATGGAAGTCTCCCTGGTGCTTTTTACCGGGGGAATCGTTTCTACCGGTGCCGGATTTACTTCCTCTGCTGCACCTCCTTCCTCCGCCGGTTGTTCTTCCTCTGCTGTATATGCTTTCGCTACAGGTTGTTCTTCCACTACTGCATATACTTCCTCTGCCGGTTGTTCTTCCACTACTGCATATGCTTCCTCTGCCGGTTGTTCTTCCTCTGCCGCATCTTCTTCAGTTCCCTTACGTTCTTCCGGTCCTGCGTTTTCTCCTGAATCTATACTTTCCCCGGTTACTGTGCTTTCTCCTGAATCCGTGCTTTCCCCAGTCCCCGTGCCTTCTCCTGAATCTGTATTTTCTCCGGTTTCTGTGTGTTCTCCTGAGTCTGTATTTTCTCCGGTGTCCGGATTCTCGCCAGAATCTGTGCTTTCTTCATGTTCTGTACCTTTCTCCGGTGTCTGGATTTCTTCAGATTCTGTGTCCTCTTTCGTGGGATTTTCTGTCTTCTGCGTTACATCCCCAACGGACTCCTCCACACTTTTTGTATCCACCGTTACAGTAAGCGTATCCGGAAAGACGATTTCACTTTCCAGTGCACCAACCGGCAATAGCTGCACCGCAACCGACTTATCCAACTCTGCAAAGCCTGTGATCACTTCTTGTGTTTTTATTTTTTTCCCGTTAGTTGCAAACACGGTAAGATCAATGCTTGTAAATACCAGTGCTGCTGCCAGGACAAGTGCTGTTCCACGCATAACTTTTTCTCTGTCCTTAAGCATATGTATCTTCATAATAATTACCATACCTTTCCGTAACCTGCCCACTTTATCTTCTAAAAGCTTTTTTCTGTCTTTTTAGGTAAAGTATATCGTAATTACTTTTTATTATGTGTATCATTGCGGATTTGGCAGCTTTTTGTTCGGATTTGGTCACCCCCTGTTTCGTTGACTCATTCTAGCTTCTTTGCTACACTATAGATGTAATCGCAAAACAAGGATTGCGTCTGTTTCCTGCGTCTGAAACAGGCGTTTTACAAACTTTTATACATGCTGAAAAATATACTCCCGGAATGCTTCGTTTGAAGAAGCTTCCGAGAGTACATAAAATAAAACGGGAGGGGGATTATGCCTTGCAGATTGCTTTATGTGATGATGAAATAACCAGCCATGAAAGGACCATGGATCTTATCAGGCAATATAAGCAGATACATTCTGAACGAACCCTTTCCTTATCTTCTTTTACATCCGGAAAAGAACTTATAAACCATGTAGATGAACACGGTGGCTTTGACCTCTATATTCTGGACTGTATTATGCCGGGAATGAATGGCATCGAGCTTGGCGCTGCTCTGAGAATGCGTGATGACATGGGATTCCTAATCTACCTTACCACCTCTCCTGACTTTGCGCTGGATTCTTACCGGGTAGATGCCTTTGATTACCTGTTAAAGCCTGTCAGGAGCGAGCTGTTTTTCCAAAGCCTTGACAAGGCTTACCGCTCTTTTTCACAGATTACGCAGGCGACAGTTGCCATTAAGACGACGGACAGCATCCGTATGATCCCCATTACAGACATACGGTATGCGGAACGCGTAGATAAACATATCGATTACCATCTGACTGATAATACCGTGATACACAGCACCAGCTTCAATGGGTCTTTCCAGAATGCTGTAGCCGGGCTGCTGGCACACAAAAGAATGCTTCTGGTAGGTTCCTCCTTTGTCGTCAATTTGTTCCATGTCACAGAGGTTACCCGGTCAGACCTGCTGTTGACCGGGAATCTTCACGTTCCGGTTCCCCGCCGTATGCACGAGACAGTCAAGAGGGAGTGGGCGGACTTTTGGCTGAATGGAGGCAGATACCATGCTTTTTGAGGATAATATTACTTTTTTGATATTGAAGGTTATGATCACTTGCGCAGGTACCTTTGGCATGATGGGTTCCACCACGAGGTTCCGCCATGTGAAAGAGAAGCCCATAAGCATTGTGATTTTTGTTTCTTACGTCATTTATGTCATAATCTCATCCTATGCTATCATCTATTTTTTCAGCTACCAGCTTTTGCTGCGGGTATTTATCCTCACAATATCCTGCCCTGCCATACTTCTGCTGCATAATATGTCTGACGAACCATTTCCACGGCTTGTATTCATCCGTGCGACACACATACTTGTATCTTTATACATTGCAGGCACCATCACGCTTATAAATACTGCGCTGCACGGAACGGAGCTTTCAGATATACTGATGCGTCTGCTCGCCTATATGCTTATCATTCTATTTGATTTTCATTTCATGCGCCGTATCTATCTGGATTTTATCACAGAGATCAAGAAGGGCTGGGGCATCCTTTCCCTGATTCCCTGTGCGCTGATTATCCTAGCCGTAGCACTTGCTTTTTATCCGGAGCATTATAGTAAACGCCCCACAAATGTCGTGATGATCTATCTGCTCGGTGTCGTCATTGTTATTCTTTACACTGCAATCGGCGTATTTCTTTCCACACAGTATCACAGGCAGGAAATAGCACAGAACAGGAAAATTCTTGAACTTCAGGTACAAAATATACAAAGAGAGGCTGCCAACATGGATAAGCTTGCAAAGCAGACAAAAATCATCCGACACGACACCTGGCACATACTTTCTACCATCTCATCTCTTGCTGAGAGTGGAGATATGCAGGCAATCCTTGACTTTACCGACATCGCCGGTCAGAAACCTGTTATGCCTGAAACCTTCCATTACTGCACAGATGCCCTTATAGATACAACACTTTGTTTTTATCTTAAATCTGCAGAGGAATCCGGCATTGTGCTTCAAACCTCTGTCACGCTACCGGATAATCTTCCGGTTGACTCTGCCGGACTTGCCATCTGCTTTGCTAATGCGCTTGGAAATGCCATAGAATGCTGTGAAAAGTTACCAAAGGAAAAACGAAATATTATATTTAATTGCATCGGGAATCCTAAACTGATGTTCGAGATTAAAAATCCTCAGCCTGACAGAATAACCTTTGGCAGAAATGGCCTTCCAAGGTTACCGGAGGGCGGCATGGAAGCCCACGTCCGTTCCATTGTGACTTTCTGCGAAGAATATGATGCCTTTTACTCCTTTACGGCTGAAAACGGCTGGTTTAAGGTTGTGATCACATTATGATAATGTTCAAAATGGAGGAATACTATGATTTTTGATGATAATACGGCCTACCAGCTCTACCGCATCTTTGTAGCTATATTCGGTACGCTCGGCATGGTAGTTGCCACTTCTCCAATGAAAAAAAACTACAAAAAAAATATGCTTTTTCTAGGCGGATATGCCATTTATGCGGTTGTGTTCACATTTTTTTCCATGCATTTTGGGGGATTCCTGTCCTTTCTCAGAAGCGTTATCCTTACTATTTCCCTGCCGGGCGTGATCATGATCTATATGGCTGCAGACACCTCAGTCTCAAAACATGTTTTCAAATGCCTGTCACAGCTTCTGCTCTCACTCTATCTTCTTATCAGTGTGACATTGCTCAACACACTGTTTAAAGGCACGCTGCTGTCAAATGCTATACTTCTGCTGTCTGTCTATCTTGCTGCGATTGCTTTGGAATTTTTTGTTCTGAGAAGAACTTTCCTTGATATATCCGGGATCAATACCCAGGGCTGGGGAATCCTTGCACTGATCCCTATCGCCTTTTTCCTCTTTGTAATGACGCTTGCACTCTATCCGGTCCATTATACACAGAATCCGGCTTTCCCACTTCTGTTCTACCTCTCAGGTGCTGTCATTGCCATCATTTATTATGCTGTTTTCCAATATCTGCGGACACAGTATCAGTATCAGATGGATGAACAGAACAGGGAGATTCTGGAAATGCAGCTACAGGGCATAAAGAAACATATTGAAGATACGAAACGGAATGCAACGGAAGTAAAGCTTATCTGGCAGGATACTTACAAGATGCTGTCCGATATCGCTGCCCTGGCTAAAGAAGGAAATGCTAATGCCATCCTTGATCTTGTATCCAAATCTTCTGATCTGAACCGACCAAGCACCCCAACCCATTACTGCAGTGATCCTATATTAAATGCTACGCTCACCGCTTATCTTGGGCAGGCACGCAATCTGGGCATTACCATAGAACACCATCTTGCAATTCCGGAAGATCTCCCTGTTGATCCTGCCGAGCTTTCCATCTGCTTTGCCAATGCCCTGGAAAATGCCACCAAAGCATGTACCGAGCTTCCTGAAAATGAGAGAAAAATTATCATCCGCTGCATCTATAAGCCTGCCTTTATGTTTGAGATCACAAACCCTTATAAAGGACAGATCACCTTTGGAAGAAACGGACTTCCCACTTCCACCAGAACCGGTCATGGAATTGGCACACGCTCCATTATGGCCTTTTGTGAAAAGCATAATGCCTTTTATGATTTTTCCACAGAGGGCGGCTGGTTTAAGCTCATGATCACTCTATAAACCATATTTATCCATGCGCCCTATAGGAATATACGGAGTCCATGTTCTGAATCTAATTCCAATACACGAATGCGCATTCAATTATCTTTTCATATCAAGACTCATATTGAATCCTAAAATAATCCAATATCTTTTTTCCAGCTTATCCCACAGCGGTAATGCTGTAAAGGTCATAATAGTGTCTGGAATACCGACTCGGCATAGTAAGATTATCTCTTCGACACGCTCACCATCTAGCCCCTCATTCATGAGGGGAAGGGGTTTTCTTATCCGATCAACACAACTGCCACGTCATTAACATTCGTTCCGGTTGGACCGGTTTTTATCAATCCTCCAACCTTTTCCAAAGCATGATAAGCGTCATTCTCTTTTAAAACATCATATTCATCAATACCAAGCACCTTTAATGCAGCATGCGTTTCCGCATCGACATATCCTCCGGCTGCATCTGTAGGTCCGTCCGTGCCATCACTTCCTACACTAAATACCGCCACATCTCCAAGGTTTGCAATACCAAGACTTGCAGACAATGCGATTTCCTGATTTCTCCCGCCAAGTCCATGACCGGTAAGATTAACAATTGTCTCTCCACCTGCGATATATGCAACTTTTTTACCGATACGGATATGTGTTTTTGCAATGGATGCAAGAAAACTTCCTGCCTCTTTTGCCTGGCAGCAGAGCTGATCCGTCAGAACATATGGCTCATAACCTAATTTTCTGCATTCCTTTTCAACTGCACTGCAAAGTTCTTTAACACTACCATTGATCTGCGTTGTAACATTGTCCAGTTTTTTCGGTGTCTCAATCTCCATGAGCTTCTGTGCTTTTTCTGAAAGTCTGATATTGTATTTTTCGATGATACGCTTTGCATCCTCACAGGTAGATGTGTCCGGGCATGCCGGTCCGGATGCGATCATATCAAGCGGGTCACCAAGAATATCCGATAAAACAATCGCATATACCTGTGCCGGTTCACAGATTTTCGCAAATTTTCCACCTTTGACTGATGAAAGTCTCTTTCGAACAATATTCATCTCAACAATATCCGCACCGCATGCAAGAAGCTGATTTGTTATATCCGAAAGTTCTTCTCCCGGAATCAGCGGCTTTTCAAATAGTGCACTACCGCCACCGGAGATCAGAAATAATACCGTGTCTTTTTCCGTCAGCCCTGTTACTGCGTCGATTGCAGCCTGCGTACCACGGAATGAGTTTTCATCCGGAACCGGATGTCCTGCCTCTATACAGATACATTTATTGATCTCTCCTTTTACATGCTGATATTTTGTAACTACGACACCTTTGTCAATCTTATCTCCAAGACATTCTTCTGCTGCCTTTGCCATCTGCCATGCAGCTTTTCCCATCGCAACCAGCACAACTTTTCCCAGAAATTCTTTTCCTTCCAAAGCTCTTTTTACTGCTGCATCCGGAAGGACTGCCTTGATTGCCTCGTTAATAATATGACCTGATATTTCTCTTAATTTTTCGTTCATATCTGTCTCACCTCAATCTCCTATTTTGGTACCTGATAGTGCCTCATAATAATGTGTGATTGCACTGTGATCACTTTTTCCATCACCATGACTGTGAAGATACTGCAGCACCTCCTGCACCTGTGCAGTCATCGGAACCGGTGCACCTACACTGTGAGCACAGTCTAATGCATTGTTCAGATCTTTGATATGAAGATCCACACGGAATCCCGGTCTGGTATCACCATTTATCATCATTGGCGCCTTTGCATTCATCACAGTGGAGCCTGCCAGTCCACCTTTGATCGCTTCAAATACACATGCCGGATCTACCCCTGCTTTTTTTGCCAGAGTCAATGCCTCTGCCAATGCCTCTATATTGCATGCCACAATAATCTGATTGGCAAGCTTTGTCGTATTACCAGCTCCTAATTCGCCACATCTTGTCACTGAAGAACCCATTGCTTCTAAAATTACTTTGTATCGGTCAAATACCTCTTCCTTGCCACCAACCATAAATGCAACCGTGCCATCAATGGCTTTTGGTTCTCCTCCGGAAACCGGTGCGTCCAGCATTTCAACCTGTCTTTTTTCCAGTTCTCTTCCGATATATTTGCTGTCCACAGGATTAATTGAACTCATATCAATAAAGCAGCTTCCGGCACGCATATAAGAAGCAATGCCGTACTCTCCAAGCATGACTTCTTTTACCTGTGGACTGTTTGGCAGCATCGTGATCACAACATCACTGTTTTTTCCGATTTCTTCCAGTGAACCTTCCCTTGCTCCCACATCCTTAAGTTCTTTTACATTTTCCTCATGATGGTCATTTACAATCAGGGAATATCCTGCTTTACAAAGGTTCTTTGCCATCGGTTTCCCCATAATTCCAAGTCCAACAAATCCTATGATCATCTTCTTTACTCCTTTTCCTGTAAAATCCTGATGCGTTATATAATCTGTATACCATGCTTATCTTCCAGTCAATATATCTCATATCTTTCTGAAAAAGAGGCAGGAAATATTATCCTGCCTCAAAATGGTTATCAGTTAAAAGATCAATGAAAGAATGAAAATCTCTACCATTGAAGCAATACCCATAATCAATGTACATACTGTCTGTGTCTTATAACCCTGCTCAGGCTGCATATCACCAAAGTTCGTAACAACCCAGAAGTAAGAATCATTTGCATGAGAAACTGTCATTGCACCTGCACCGATCGCCATAACACAAAGAACAGTTCTAATCGGAGTTGCAAGTCCAAGTGCTCCAAGCAATGGTGCAACGATACCTGCTGTTGTTGTGATCGCAACTGTGGAAGATCCCTGTGCTGTCTTTAAGATTGCTGCAAGGATGAATGGGAAGAAGATTCCAACAGCCTCTAAAACTTCTGCATGACCTGTAATATAGCTAACCATTGAGCTGGAAGAAATAACTTTTCCAAGAACACCACCTGCTGCTGTTACAAACAGAATCGGACCAACTGTCTTTAATGTTTCATTTGTGATATTGTAGAAATCACTCATTTTATCAGCAAGACCAAGCTGTATGACTGCAAAAATAGTACCAACTGTTAAAGCGATAATTGGTTTTCCAAGGAATGTGCATGCAATGTTCAATGTACCTGTCCAGCCAGCCATAGAAGATACTGAGCCAAGTGCCATCAGTACGATTGGAACAAGGATTGGAGCCAATGCGTTAAAGCCGCTAGGAAGTTTTCCAAATTCTGCTACGAGCTCTTCGTATGTCTTAGATACTTCACCATTACTTGTTACTTCATCTGCACTTTTTACAGATCTTCCAATATATTTTGCATAAATAAGACCTGCAATCAATGGGAATATAGAACATACAACACCTAATCCCATAACAAGTAACAGGTTATCTCCAACACCAAGTGTATTCGCTGCTGCAATTGGTCCTGGTGTAGGTGGGATAAATACATGGGAAATATAAAGTCCTGCGGATAATGCAACTGTCATGGCAACACTGGATGCTGCTGTTCTTTTCACAAGAGCTTTTCTGATTGGATTTAAAATAACAAAACCACTGTCACAGAATACAGGAATAGAAACAACCCATCCCATAAGTTCCATTGCAAGCTCCGGACGCTTCTTACCCACAAGTTTGATGACCATATCAGCAAGCTTTAATGCTGCACCTGTTTTTTCAAGAATGGAACCAATCAATGCACCAAGGATGATTACGATACCAATTGAACTAAATGTGCCTGAAAAGCCTGCTCCAATAACAGACGGAATACCTGCAATCGCATTTCCATCCGCATCTACAGTATCAGCAAACGGAATACCTGCAATAATTGCAAGAATTAACGATACACCCATAATTGCCAGGAATGGATGAACCTTAAACTTCGAAATTGCTACAATCATAACTATGATTGCCAGAATAAAAACAATAATCAATGGTAAACCTGACATAAAAAACCCCTCTTTCTTAAGTAGTGTTATATTGATACAAGCGCCTGCATTTCTTATGTTGTTATTATAACAGCGTGTTTTTACCTTGTATATGTTACCAAGAACATTTTTCTTTAAATTCTATTGTTATACATAACATACAAATTACAATTTTCACAAAATTAAGTATCTTTTCCATGTAATTTTTTCGTTATTTTATATAGTTATACGAATATTTTCTCTTTACAGTTATTCATATTGACAAAATCAATTATCCAAATCATATGCCACACGCATGGCTATATAAAGAGAAGCACTCTCACCCGGTTTTCTCACATCATAGCCGGTGAGCTCTTTTAATTTATTCAGACGATACTGAAGTGTATTTTTATGAATAAACATGGCATCCGCTGTTTTCTGGATCGATCCCTCTGATTTAAAATAAAGATTGAGCAGTGCAATATAATCACTCCGCTCTTCCCTCGAACAACCTTTAAAAATCTTTTCCATAAATTCTTCTTTTGTTTCTACCGGAACACAGCCAAGCAATAATTCCAGATTCAGATTTTCGTAACAGACAACCTGTTCTTTCTCATCTGAAGCTGTTCTCCATGCTCTGTGTGCCTGTAAATATGCATGATGCATATTACAGTCTCCACCGTCAATACCAATGTTAAGATGCATCTTTTCCTTGTCATAAACATAGTTTTCAATTTCTTTTGCCAGCTTTATCATCTCTGATGTCGCTGTGCGGTCTACAAGCATCACCTGCCGCATGGCATTTCTAAAATGAATGGCATCTTCCTTTCTTTTCAGGAACTCATCGATCCGGTTCTCCATTTTCTGGATTTTAGACTGACCTTCCTGTGTCTCTTTGTAAACATCCAGTTCATCTACGCTGGCAATCATGATTCTACGAGGACGGTTTATGTCAATTTTCAAAGCACTTCCTCGCTCTTCCAACTCTTTATCATTCACATACCCTGTTCTTATGAGCCATTCTTCCATGAATGCATTTTTTATTCGTTTATCCATCAGCTGATGATAAGAGCGCCTCTGCTCTGACAACAGAATTTCCGTCATCTTCTTAAGCAGTCTTCCCTGATTGATAACCTCATCATAGGAACCGGTGATTCCCACAACACCCACGATTTCTCCATCCAGTTCCAGCGGCAGATTTAACCCTTTTTTTGCTGTCTCCGTCTGCCTGTTGTCATCAATATAATATTCGTCTAATTTTTCTGTAATGACTTTGTAAGCTCCCTCATGAAATTGTCCGATTCTGTCTTTGTCACAGCTGGCTATGATGATTCCCTGCTCATTCATCAGATTCACATTCTGTTTTACAAGCTTTGAGATCTCATCTACAATGTTCTTTGCTGATGCTTTTGATATATGCATTGCCATATCCGGCACCTCTTTACCTTTTCTGCACTTTATAACGTCTATTGTACCAAGTCGCTAACGCGACGGCTAGCCCCAGTTACGCAAAAATCACCACTTTTTTAAAATCGAGTAGGAGAAAATATTTCAAAATGTAGTTGACAAAGCAACCAAAATGTCAACCATATAAAATGGTTAGACCCCTTATTGAAAATCTAACCATTTAAGATACGCAATGTTAACTAAATGACATTGGGTCTAAATAGTTACAAAATTATTTTAAAAGACCAGGTGAGACATTATTTATGTATTTTTCAAGCGAGGTCTGATCTATCAACGCCGGGACAACACCTTGTCTTGAAATACAAAAACCAGCTGCATAAGAGGCAATCTGAATAGAACTGCATAAATCATAACCATATAGCAGATAGGATGCAAAAGCACTTATAAAAGCATCACTTCCGCCTGTGCTATCCATGAGGATAAAATCAGCCGCTGCCGGAAAATGCTGTTCCATAGATGCGGTTTTCAGAAAACAACCATGCTCTCCAAGTGTGATAACAACTGCCCCAACGCCCTTTTGGAGCATGATATCTGCTTGGCGGGAAAGTTCAGTGATATCTATGGAAGCCGAACAATTGCAAAGCAGTGCCATCTCAGTCTGGTTTGGAATAAGAATATCTGTATGTCGGAGGATATTGTCACTTAAAGAGGACACGGCAGCCGGTTTCAAAATCGTTCTGACATTATTTTCTTTTGCGATCAGAACAGCTTCTTCTACAGCTTCAATTGCAATTTCAGTCTGTAACAGACAGTAAGCACAGTTTTCAAACAAATGGCTGTTACTTCGAATCGTCCGGGCTGTCAAAGTAGCGTTTGCACCAGTCAGGAGTGTAATCATAGATTCACCGTCATCCTGGATCTGGATATATGCTTTGCCGGTGTTAACAGATCTGTCTCTATGGATACCAGAGCTGTCAATACCGTGTTCCGCCAGACAAGAATAAATCAATCCTACATCAAGGTCGTTTCCCACGTTACCAAGAAGGGTTACTTTATGATTTAGTTTTGCTACTCCGACAGCCTGGTTCGTTCCTTTACCTCCGGGGGAAATAGTCTGTCTTGAGGTGGTAATGGTCTCATTCGGCTTTGGAAGATGCGGAATGTTCAAACTAATATCAGTGTTAATACTGCCAACTACGATAATCTGCGGTAAACGCTTGGAAGCAGGAATATCCAGGGTAATCATATTTTCCAATTTATAATCTGCGGTAAATGGCAAATAAGAAGTAGAATGCTGCTCACACTGGTTGATCAGATTTTTACACAGATGCATGCCAAAACTGTAGAACGGAATGATGATTGAAGAAAACTCTTCTGAAACAAGTGAAGGAGCATCTTCATCGACTAAAGTAATAATAGATAGATCATACGGAATTTCGTACAAATGCTGTTTTAATATTTTTTTCAGATGATAAGCCAGCTGACAATCCGTACAGATTATCCCGGTCAGATATTCACTTTTAATATGGAACATCCAGTCTAAAGCATCCTGCGGAAGCAGACTATTCTGATTAAATATGAATTCCTGCTCAAATAGTGCGGCCTTATAGCCAGTCAGTATTTCATTGTAAAATGGCGATGATGAATCTGTCAACAATGCGAAATGCTGGTGTTTGTTTTGAATGAGATACCCAGACGCCTTATAGAGCAACACACGGTAATCAATTCTATATGAATCGGAATTATCGGCGTTCAACCAGGTAATGCAGGTTCCAATTTCTGAAAAATATTTTTGAAAACGCATACTGTCTGAGGAAACCGGTTCCCAGATGATTCCGTCAATCTTAGCATTGCACAGCGCTGTAATATGTTTTAATTCAATTTGTTCATTTTCTTTACTGATACAGATAATAATATGGTATCCCGCTTCTTCAGCAGCCGCAAGAACGCCTTCCAACATTTTACCGGATCTTGGCTCAGAGCGTAAAAGGACACCCATAAGAAAAGATTTTGAGATAGAGCTATTCCGCGCAAAGGCATATGGGGAATAATTGTATTCTTTCGCAATACTAAGAACTTTATTGCGTGTTTCAGGAGAAATATGTTCGTCTTTATGATTCATGATTTTTGAAACAGTAGACATAGATACTCCTGATAGTTGAGCAATTTCTTTAATTGTCATTTATTTTCCTCCCAGAGAAAAATAGGTTTTTAAAACAGTCTATCCTATACTAAAATAAAAGTCAATTTCAAGCGTTAAAGATGTATTGGTAAAATTGTTTAAAAAAACCAAGGAATATTCGGTAGGAAAGTATTTTCGTACAAAAGAAACCAAAACTTAATTGACAATACCCATACTAAATCATAAAATTAAACAAGAAAAGGTTTTAGTACATCGTTTTCCTAATCAGCATAATGCAAGACAGAAGTACCAGGATGTACTATTGACAATAATTCAAGATTAATTTAGGCAATATTAAATGGCTCATGAAAGAGAGGTGAAAATAATATCAGAGCTGCCAGGCGCAGAGCAGTCCACCAATGATCTGCTCAGTAAAATATGAGGAATTCAGAAAGGAACGATAAGATTATGGCAAAGAAAATTTTAGCCCTGTTTATGGCTACTGCAATGACTGCAACCATTCTCTTTGGTTGTGGCAACACCGAAAATACAAATAATAAAATTGAAGATACTTCAGCAGGCACAAATGAAAGTGCTTCAACAAACGCAGATGATGAGAAGGTTACTATTGAAGTAGCCGTCAGCGGCAGTGCACAGGAAATCGCCATTCACCAGCAGAAGTTTGATCTGTATATGAGCGAACATCCCAATGTTACGATTAAGCCAGTAGACCTCGGTAGTGAACGTTTTCAAAAACTGATGACATTGATTGGCGCAGATAATGCACCTGATATTATTTACCTTAATGAATGGACTTATGTTATGGCTAACAAAGGGGTACTTCTTGGGTTAAATGATCTGATTGAAAAGGATCAGTTTGATACATCTGTTTATCCCGAATCCCTGTTGACTCCTCTTCGTTATGAAGACGAGCTGTATGCATTACCACAGGAAGTTTCTCCATTTGTGATTTATTATAATAAGGAAATGTTCGAAGCAGCAAATGTACCTTTACCTACGGATGACTGGACAATTGATGAATTTTATGCAGCTGCAGAGGCACTGACCAATCCAGCTGAAAAAGTTTACGGTTATCGTCATCCTGGCGCATGGGCAGATCAAGTTCTTGGCTGGCTCTCACGTGCCGGTGTAGATTTTGATATTAGTGGCACTGAGGTTAAAGGACTGGATACACCAGAAGCTCTTAATGCTCTGACGTTCCTGCATAATTTGGTTGTTAAAGATGAACTTTCTCCTAACCCAGCTGCACTGACAGCAATGGGCAAGGGCGCAGATGCTATGTTCCGTAATCAGAAGGTAGCTATGGAATCTGCCGGTCTGTGGATGCTGCCTACTTACAAAGAAAACCCTCTTCCTTTTGAATGGGATGTAGTACGTATGCCTATGGACAAGAACCAGAATACAAAAGCCGGTATTCTTAACTGGGGTATTTCAAAATCCACAAAAAATCCGGAAGCCGCATGGGATCTTTTAAAATTCTTATGTGGTCCGGAAGGAAACAGAATCGTAGCGGAATCCAATATGGCTCTGCCAGGAAGTACGGATGCTGAAGTTCTTCAGATCGTATTAGACAGCAAATTCCCACCTAACGTAAAGGCGTTTGTAGATTCTGTTCCGGCTTGTGACCTCAAAGATCAGCTTTCCATTTATCGTACAGAGGTCAATACAAAAGTGCAGCAGCTCGTAGACGAAATGCTGATTGGCAAGTACACACCTGAAGAGACACAGGAAAGACTGATAAAAGAAATTAATGCCATTTTAGCAAATTAATATTTGCATTATGATATAAAATCAGGCTGATGAAGGGAGAAATTTTAAAATCCAAGAAAATTTCTCCCTTCCTGCATCCTTGACAGTATTCTTAAATTGAGGTGATCAAAATGGAAAATTCTTCAAATACAGTGAAAAAAAAGAAAGCAAAAAGACTTGACGCAAAAGAAAATTTCTGGGGATACGTTTTCTTGTCTCCGGTAATTATCGGCTTTTTAGTTTTCACAGTATTTCCTGTTGTAATGTCATTTTACTATAGTCTTACGAATTACGATGGGATTCTTAAACCGAAATTTGTTGGATTTCAAAATTATGCGATGCTTTTTACAAACAAAGAATTTGGTGAAGCACTGTTCCACACAATTTATTTTACTATTGGAACAGTTCCTATCGGAGTATTTTTAGCTATTCTGGTTGCTGTACTGTTAAACCAGAAAATCCGTGGGGTTAATGCGTACAGATCTGCCTTTTTCATCCCGGTTATTGTATCGTATGTCTCAATTACAATGGTTTGGCAGTGGTTGTATAATGAAGATTATGGATTGATTAACGCTTTTTTAGGCAAGCTTGGCTTGTATCAGCCGCCGTGGCTTACAAGCGAACAGTGGGCGATGCCATCAGTCATTATCATGAGTATCTGGAAGAGTCTTGGATTTAATGCAGTAATCCTTCTTGCCGGTGTACAGGGGATATCCGCTGATATTTATGAATCAGCTGATATAGATGGTGCAAATGCAGTCCACAAATTTTTTAAGATTACACTTCCTTTGTTAAAGCCGACAATTGTCTTTGTTACAATTATCAGTATGATCAATTCGTTCCAGGCATTTGATCAGATCTATGTTATGACAAAGGGCGGTCCCGGTACAGCCACACAGGTAGTCAGCTATCTTATTTATATGAACGCTTTCCAGTATTTTAAACAAGGATATGCGTCAGCTATGGCATATGTACTGTTCATTATTGTTTTTGCAGCCAGCATTATTCAACTTCGATTCAGTGAAAGAAATAATATTTAAGGAGGGATAAAATGGAAAATTCTTTTGGACAAAACAAAAGAGCAAAAAGAAAGAAAAAAATCTTTCAGATATTAACACACGCAATACTTATTCTATGTTCAATTTCCATGCTGATTCCTTTCCTTTGGATGATATCTTCATCCTTGAAGGATGTACAAGAGCTATATGCCATACCACCGTACTGGATTCCAAAGCATATAGCATGGGAAAATTATGTGTATATGTTTGAGCAGGCTCCGTGGCTTGTTTATTTTGGAAACACTATTTTTATAACCGTATTCACCATTTTGGGACAACTCATTACATGCTCAATGGCAGCCTACGCATTTGCACGATTGAATTTTAAGGGCAAAAATATTTTATTTATCATTTATCTTGGTACCATGATGATTCCATTCCAGGCTGTTATGATCCCTCAGTTTAAAATAATCAAGTTTATGGGCTTGATAGATACCAAATCGTCGCTTGTAGCTGTAGGAATTTTTAATGCATTTGGAACATTTTTGCTTCGCCAGTTTTTCCTTACGATTCCTAAAGAATTGGAAGAGGCTGCTAAGATCGATGGATGTACCTATCCGCGGATTTTCTGGGAAATCATTCTCAAGAACTCTAAGCCGGCTCTGATGACACTGATAATTTTTACTTTCATGAATACATGGAATGATTTTTTACGTCCTTTGATCTTTATTAACAGTGAAGAAAAATGGACTTTAGCTATGGGATTGGCTCAATTCCAAGGAACTTATGTTTCTCAATGGAATCAAATGATGGCAGGTGCTTTGATTTCCATGTTACCAATTTTACTGGTTTATATATTCGCACAAAAATATTTTGTCCAAGGAATAGTTATGAGCGGAATTAAAGGATAAATTATACTATCAAGGGGGCTGGTGTGAAAAAAGCATTAATAGTATTTTTTTCACACAGCAAATTTGTGCCTGCGGCCCAAGGTCTGCAGGTTACGGAAAGGCATGGTAATTAATATGAAAATTGCTGAAAATTATATGGAAAAAGTTTATGCAGGATGGCTTGGAAAGATCATTGGTATCCGTCTGGGGGCACCTATTGAAGGGTGGACATATCAACGTATTCGAGACGTCTTTGGAGAAGTGTGGTCTTACCCCGCCAATTATAAGAATTTTGCCGCTGACGATGACAGCAACGGTCCGCTGTTTTTTATCCGTGCATTGGAAGACTGCAATGATTTGAATAACTTTTCTTCTCAAGATGTAGCAAATGCACTATTAAATTATGCACCGTATGAACATGGCTTCTTTTGGTGGGGCGGCTATGGTATTTCAACCGAGCATACAGCTTATCTGAATCTTAGAAACGGTATTACTGCACCAAGAAGCGGCAGCGTAGAACAGAATGGCTCCACGATGGCTGAACAGATCGGTGGACAGATTTTTATTGATTCATGGGGTCTTGTTTCTCCCGGAAATCCGGAACAGGCAGCGAAGCTTGCTAAGCAGGCTGCCAGCGTCACACATGGCGGCAACGGTGTGTATGGTGGCATATATGTTGCATGTTGTATCAGTTTAGCTTTTGTAGAAAACAGCATTCGGGATATTCTTGAGAAGGCACTTCAGTACATTCCTGATGATTGTGAATATACCCGTGTAGTTAATACAGTCATGAAGTTTTATGATGAACACCCTGATAACTGGCGTGATTGTTTCAATTACATTTTTGAGAATTTCGGATATGATAAATATCCCGGAACCTGCCATATTATACCTAATGCTGCGGTTATGGTTCTCTCTATGCTGTACGGTCATGAAGATTTCTCAGATACGCTCAATATTTGTAATATGTGTGGCTGGGATACAGACTGTAATGTAGGTAATGTAGGCACTATCATGGGTGTATTTGTGGGTATCAATGGAATTGATCATGACAAATGGGCAAAACCAATCAATGATTTTCTTGCCTGCTCTAATGTTATACCTTCTCTGAATGCTGTTGATATTCCGTTCGGTGCCAGCTATTTTGCAAAAATGGCATATACCCTGGCCGGGGAAGATATACCGGAGACTTGGAATACAATCCTGAATGAACGCATCGACAGCTGCCACTTTGAATATCCAACCAGTACACACGCGATCCGAAGCTGTTCACCGGGAAACTGCTACATTCATAATACAGACGAACAGGCTTATACAGGAAAACGTTCTCTTAAATTAACGGCAGTGACATCATCCGGAGAAGAAAGTTTCTTCTACAAACAGACATATTACAGCTCTGAGGATTTTGATGATTCACGTTATGATCCATTTTTTGCTCCGCTGGTATATCCAGGGCAAACTGTACACCTGAGCGTAATGCCGATTCCCGGAGAAGAAATGATTACTACAGCACAGATTTATGCCAAAAATGGAGTAACCGGAGAAATATTCCGTGGCGAAAAAGTCAACGGTGATGGTGTCTGGCATGCGCTCTCCCTGAAGATTCCCGGCAAGCAGACAGGCTATATCAGTGAAGTTGGTATTATTCTCTGCGGTGTAGCTCCTGGATTTGCCACAGGAAATGTATCAGCCTACATCGATGATCTGTATTTTGATGGCAGTCCCGATTATCATTTGAATTTTGAAGGTACGCAGCTTGATAGCTGGCACGTTACCCATCAGGAGGTTCCTCAGTTTGCAAAACTAAAAGGACATAGCTATCTGGATGGACCATATCTGAGTCTTTCCTGTGCAGACTTTGCTGAAATGTATACAGGACATCATACATGGAAAAATTACCAGGTAACAGCCGTACTAAAACCTATAACAGGTTCAGAGCATTTCATAAACATTCGGGTTCAAGGTGCTATGCGTAGTTATGCAGCCGGTTTTTCTGAAAATAACAAGCTGGTATTACGCAAAAATCACTACGGCTATACTACGCTGTGTGAAACAGACTTTGAGTGGAAAACAGACGAAGAATACAAGCTTGTGCTGACAGCTGATGGTCCAACACTTAGTGTATCGGTAAATGCTAAAGAATATCTGACTTTTACAGACTCCAATCTGCCTCTGATGACTGGTTGTGCCGGTATATCTGTTGAGAAAGGAAGTCACTGTTTATATCGTGACATTGCAATAACTGGAAGGGAGTAGGAATCAACATGAAAAAAATACTCGTAATCGGCAGTCTCAATATGGATTTTGTTGCCGGCGTATCGCACATACCAACGATAGGCGAAACTATTTTAGCTGACAATTTTGAACTTGTCCCCGGTGGAAAAGGTGCCAATCAATCTTATGCCATTGGAAAAATGCATGGAAATATAGCTATGCTCGGTATGGTGGGTCAGGATACGTATGGTGAGAGGCTATGTGAAAATCTGGAGAGTGTTGGAGTTGATGTTACCCGTATACGCAAATTAAATGGCGTTTCTACAGGAATTGCTGTTATTGGAGTGATACCAGAAGGGGACAACAGCATATTGGTGATTCCGGGAGCGAATGCATATGTAGATAAATCATATATCATGGAAAATATGGACTTGCTGGAAGCGAGTGATATTATAGTAGTGCAGCTTGAAATTCCGCTGGAAACAGTAATGTATGTAGTAAAAGAAGCTAGTAAGAGAGGAAAAACAGTAATTCTGGATCCTGCACCTGCAGTCTCTGATCTGCCTGATGAACTGTTCTCTTGTATAGACGTGATAAAACCAAATGAAACAGAACTTGCTATTTTATTACAAGAGAGTGGTTTAGAAAAAGACTTGCGTACGAATGCCGAACTATTGCAACGCAAGGGTGTAAAGAACATAGTTGTTACATTGGGTGGAGAAGGCTCTTATATTCTCAAAGAAGACCATACCGAAAAAAGATTGTATGTTGATAAGACAGTCCATGTGGTAGATACCACAGCTGCCGGAGATAGCTATGTGGCTGGTTTAGCGATTGCTTTAGCACAAGGAGATTCTTTGGATGATGCAGTAGAACTTGCCAGCAGGGTTTCCAATATCGTAGTAACACGTAAAGGTGCCCAGACTTCAATTCCTTCTTTTGAAGAACTTGAAAAAACATCTATATAGTCATCTGATTGTTATGATCATGTTTAATAAAAGCCACAGCTTATCTGATGCTTACGGTTCATGATCCAATTTTCCTTTCCTGCTGCAAATCGAAAAGGGGCTGTCTATTTCCCGACAGCCCCTTTATCGATTTGTTCCAGCTCCCTAAAGCCTGTACTCACTTCCTGTATTTTCAGGTAAAGTATATCGGAATTGCTTTTTCTATTTACCCATAAGGCGAAGCATCAGTGCTACACTGCCAACATTGTATCCCGCATAGGATTTCGCCCCTATCAGCCCCTGACGTACCAGCACTAAAAGTGGCAGTTTTTCCTCATCAAGTCCCAAAATCCGGGCATACTGTTTAGCCTCTTCCTCTCCTGCCAGAAACAGTTCCATTCCCGATATTGCATCCTTTGCTTTCTGCAATGTCTTATTTTCAAGATCGGCAGACCCCCGCACTACGCAAAAGATTTGGGCATTCTTCTCATTCCATTGATCAGACAGTTCACACAACTCGTTCAACACATGTTCGGTCGGCTCCCCACCTACACCCAAAAATGCCAGCAGTACTGTTTTTTCACTACAAAGCCTGCTTAACTGTACTTTGGACTGGTCCTGCCTGTACAAATTGATATCCGGTAGTTCTCTATGCCAGACATCGCGATAACGATAAAAAACTCAGAAAAGCCATCCATCAGTCTAAGCACAAATTCATTCTGAGTTATTCAAAATGGCGTAATAACATAGCTGCCTCTTTTGGTTATGATCCGTTATGTGGTCCAAATGCAAAGCCACTATGACTCTGACGGATCTGTATTTTAATCACAAGCGAGTTTCTCTGGAAGAAATGTACGAAAGGTCCATGGCAAAAATCAAATGCCGTTCTGCTTGATTTATCTTCCTGTCTGCTTCATACTGTATCTATCAGCAGATAGGGAGGTACTTACAATCATGGATTCTAAAGCTTTAGAGGAACTTCGTAATAAATATATCAAAAATCCTCCAGATGGAATGACAGCAAAACTCGTTAAGAACATGTCGGATTCAGACCTTTTGGATATGCACTATTTTCTAACTGAAGATGATGACTGGGATGGTGATGAACCGGAAGAAGTTTTCTATATAGACCTCTTTCAGTAATCGCCTGGTTCTTGTGCCCGCTTTTATGCGGGCATTTTTATTATAGATTCCTCCGGAAGGAGGAATTTCCTATTATATAAAAAAGAACAGCAGACAAAAGCTGTCCCTGTCACCTTTCACGCTGATCAGAAACTTGATTATGACCAGCATGTTCTGTATCATGGTGGATACCTTTTTCCACAAGCTTTCTATTACCGGCTTCAGCTCGATAAAACCTGCCGTAAATTAAGAGAGAAACATAAATTCAAATATGACATCAATGCAATCCTTTCTGATCTTATCTATGCAAGGATCCTTGAACCGGCCAGTAAGCGTTCCTCTTACAAAACCGCTTCAGAGTTTCTTGAAAAACCTTCTTACCAGCTGCATGACTTGTACCGCTCCCTGGATGTGCTTGGAAAGGAATCCGATTTTATCCAGTCAGAAGTATATAAAAACAGCCATCTTCTTGGAAAAAGAAACGACAAGATCCTCTATTATGATTGTACGAATTACTACTTTGAGATTAAACAGGAAGATGGTGACAAAAAGTACGGAAAAAGTAAGGAACATCGCCCAAATCCAATCATCCAAATGGGAATGTTTATGGATGGAGACGGCATTCCTCTTGCTTTTTCTCTATTCCCAGGAAATGCAAATGAGCAGACTTCCTTAAAACCACTAGAAACAAAAGTTCTTCAGGATTTCGGCTGTACTAAGTTTATCTATTGCAGTGATGCAGGGCTTGGTTCAGAGGCAATCAAAAGAATAAACCATGCTGGTGAACGCGCTTTTATCGTTACTCAGTCCATCAAAAAGTTAAACAAGGATGAAAAAAGTGGGCCTTAGATAAAAAAGGATTTAGACGTGTATCGGATGATGCGCCTGTGAACCTTTCTGAAATCCCAGAAGATGATAATGGACTGTATTATAAAAACGAACCCTATACGCCTCATACTTTACATCAACGGCTGATTGTGACGTATTCCCCAAAGTACGCAAGATATCAGAAGTCCATACGGGATGCCCAGGTAGAACGCGTTGAAAAAATGCTCCGTATCGGTACGGTAAAGAAGGAACGCCGAAATCCGAATGATCCTGCTCGATTCATAGGGAAAATCGCAGCAACCGAAGACGGAGAAGCTGCAAAGATCCACAATTATCTGGACACAGAAAAAATCGAACAAGAAGCCTTATATGATGGGATGTATGCAGTAACAACAGACCTCCTGGACGATGATGTAAAAGACATTTTGAAAGTCAGCGAAGGCCGTTGGGAAATCGAGGAATGTTTTCGAATCATGAAAACTGATTTTGAAGCAAGACCAGTATTTCTCCATGACGATATACGTATAAAAGCTCATTTTCTTATCTGTTTCCTTGCGTTAGTGCTATATCGATACCTTGAAAGAGATTTGAAAAATGCGTTCAGCTGCGAGGCCATTCTTGATAAATTAAGAACGATGAATTTCGCCGATATACAAGAACAGGGCTTTATTCCACTTTACACTCGAGACAAGTTAACTGATGCGTTGCACAACATTTGTGGCTTTGAAACGGATTATAAATTTATCACAAAAAGACAAATGAAAAACATTCAGAAAAAGAGTAAAGGTGGGGAATAAAATACTATATTCTAAAGCAATGCAAAATAAAAGAGGAACCTGCGCGGCTCCTCTTTGGCTGTGTGATATAAGTGAAAGGAAAAGTTTTTATCTATACAAAAATTTCCTTATACCCGTTGTTTGGTTTGTTCCTTTAATTCTATTCTGGCGAGTCTCCTTACAAGGCTCTTCAATACCATATATCCGACACCGACCAGAACTGTGATAACAATAGCATTTGCCATATGAATCACCTTACCTTTCTGTTAGGAAGAATTCCTCTCTTACCGATATCTTTTCTTGACAATATTAGGTTAGCATAAACTAACTAAAGTGTCAATAGACTATTTGTCAATTTCCATATATAATTCTTGTGAGTAATCATACACAGAAAGGTTTAATGAACGATGAGTATTTTAAATGTAGAGAATCTTTCCCACGGTTTTGGGGACAGAACTATTTTCACCAATGTATCCTTCCGTCTCCTGAAAGGCGAACACATCGGTCTTGTAGGCGCTAACGGAGAAGGTAAGTCTACTTTCATGAATATTATTACCGGTAAATTAATGCCGGATGAAGGTAAAGTAGAATGGGCTAAGAATGTACGTGTAGGCTATCTTGACCAGCATACCGCTCTTCAAAAAGGCATGACAATCCGTGATGTACTTGCTTCTGCTTTTGATTTCCTATATGAGATGGAATCACGTATGAATGAAATCTGTGACAAAATGGGTGAGGCTTCTGAAGCAGAACTGGAAGAATATATGGAAGAACTGGGAACTATTCAGGAACTTCTCACACAGCATGATTTCTACATGATTGATTCCAAGATTGAAGAAGTAGCCAGAGCATTAGGTCTGTTAGATGTTGGTCTGGATGCAGACGTCACCGATTTGAGTGGTGGTCAGCGTACCAAGGTTCTGCTTGCCAAACTGTTACTGGAGAAGCCGGATATCCTGCTTCTGGATGAGCCGACCAACTATCTGGATGTGAATCATATCGAATGGCTCAAACGTTATTTACAGGAATACGAAAATGCCTTCATTCTGATCTCACATGATATTCCTTTTCTGAACAGTGTCATTAACATTATTTATCATATGGATAATGCACAGCTCACCCGTTATGTCGGTGACTATGACAAGTTCCAGGAAGTCTATGCCATGAAAAAGGCACAATTAGAAGCAGCATATAATAAACAGCAAAAAGAAATTGCTGATCTGAAAGATTTCGTTGCCCGTAATAAGGCAAGAGTTGCAACCAGAAATATGGCAATGTCTCGTCAGAAGAAGCTGGATAAAATGGATGTTATCGAGCTTGCAACCGAGAAACCAAAGCCAGAATTTCACTTTAAGGAAGCCAGAACCAGTGGCAGATATATCTTTACTGCCAAGAGTCTGGTCATCGGCTATGATGAAGCCCTCTCCAAACCTCTGAACCTTTCTATGGAAAGAGGACAGAAAATCGTACTGACAGGTGCTAATGGTATTGGTAAAACAACTCTGTTAAAGAGCATACTGGGGCTTATCCCTGCACTTAATGGCGGTGTGGAATTAGGTGATTATCTGGAGATTGGTTACTTTGAACAGGAAATGGATCAGTCTGTTACCACGACATGTATTGAAGAGATATGGAAAGATTTCCCATCTTTAAGCCAGTATGAAGTACGTAGTGCTCTTGCCAAATGTGGTCTGACTACCAAGCATATCGAGAGTAAAGTCAAGGTATTAAGCGGTGGTGAACAGGCAAAGGTCAGATTGTGCAAGCTGATTAACAAGCCGACAAATATACTGCTTCTGGACGAGCCTACCAATCACCTGGATGTAGATGCCAAGTCAGAATTAAAGAGGGCTCTCATGGAATACAAAGGAAGTATTCTTATGGTCTGCCATGAACCTGATTTCTATGATGGACTGGCAACAGACGTATGGGATTGCTCACAGTGGAGCCTTAAAATATAAATTCACACAATCATCCATACAACTGCAGCAGATATCATAATCTGAATAATTGCAAATTTGAATACTGTCTGCGCATTTGACCAGTTCTTATTCTTTCTCACATGGTCATGAAGCGGTGTACGTACCTTCGTCAATATCTTAATATGCAAATACCGAAGTAATGACACCTTTACCAGACCAATACCACCATCTACCATAAGAACACATGCAACCAACAGATATAAGAAAGGGCTTCCCATCTTCATCACTGCAATGGCAATAAATAATCCAATTGCACGGGAGCCCGCATCTCCCATCATCAGACAGCTCGGTGTGGCATTATACCAGAGATACCCCAGAATACATGCAATGAACAGCAGAATCAAATATGCAAAATCCGGCGCAATCTCCTTACTTTGCATAATCAGATATACGGTTGCCAGTGTAATGCTGGCAAGTGTTCCCGACAGACCATCTACACCATCTGCGCAATTCGTTACATTAATAGAGCCCCATACGAGAATCACTGCCAGAATACCATATACTACAGGATTCAATGTAAATGTCTGTCCTGTCAGTGCAATGGTTATATCACTTCCATTGAAATTAACATAAGTAATCGCTGTCATAATTGCTATCACAAGATCAAGCAGACCCTTACGAAGCTCTCCCCAGGAAACCTTGGCACAGTCATCCAGAAATCCTGTCATCATAGCAGCTACTGTCAGGATAAGATAGATAACTGTCTCTCTTCGCATATCTCCAAAAATAACCGCAGTTACTACAAACACCAATATAAAGATAAATCCCGCTCCTCTGGGCTTACCGGCTGACAACACTCCATCATGCGCATATGCACGTCCATGGTCTCTTGGCAGTCGGTTAATTCCTGTTCCCAACAGAATGCATGTTGCCAGATATGCAAAAGCCACACCAATGAAACCTATTATACTGTACCCTGAAACATTTCCTAAATAATTAATCATGTTTCAAATCTCCTTTATTATAGTTTATTGTACAACCTGTTTAGATATTCCATAATTATATGCACATGCCATCAGGCACTGAACTGGCTCTGATATAGACCTGCATAGAAACCGCCTTTGGCAAGAAGCGTTTCATGATTACCCTGTTCAATGATATTACCATCTTTCATAACCAGAATAATATCTGCTTCCCTGATTGTAGAAAGTCTGTGTGCTACGATAAAGCTTGTTCTTCCTTCCATCAAAATAGCGAAAGCCTTCTGTATCTTAATCTCTGTTCTCGTATCAATAGAAGATGTAGCCTCATCCAGAATCAGAATTGGAGGCAGACACAGCATGACTCTGGTAATACATAATAACTGTTTCTGCCCCTGTGAAAGACTTCCCCCATCCTCTGAAATCACTGTGTCATATCCATTAGGCAGGCGCTTGATAAAGCTGTGTGCATGAGATGCCTTTGCTGCAGCAATAACCTCTTCCATTGTTGCATCCGGCTTACCCATAATAATATTATCCTTAATTGTACCTGATTTCAGCCAGGTCTCCTGTAATACCATTCCATAGCCTTTTCTCAGGCTGTCTCTGGTAAGCTTACGTATATCTACGCCATCTACCTGAATACTTCCCTTATTCACATCATAGAATCGCATCAACAGATTAATTACTGTTGTCTTACCACATCCTGTAGGGCCAACAATTGCTACTCGCTGTCCTGGCTTTACATGAAGATTCAAGTCTGTGATCAGCTTCTGGTCTTCTGTATAGGAGAATGCCACATCCTGAATATCAATCTCGCCCTTAGGCTGCTTTAATACGATTGCGTCCTCAGCATCTGGAATCTGTGGTTCTTCCTCTATAAATTCAAAGATTCTGCCTGCGCAGGCAATTGCATTCTGTAACTCCGTTACAACGCCTGATATTTCGTTAAAAGGCTTGGTATACTGATTAGCATAACTTAAGAAGCTGGATAACTGTCCTACACTGATTCTGCCTCTGATTGCAAGGAATGCACCTACGATTCCTACACCGGCATATACCAGACTGTTTACGAAACGTGTACAGGGATTTGTCAAAGAGGAGAAAAAGATTGCTTTTACACTTGCTTTTTCAAGTCTGTTATTTACTTCATCGAACTGCTCAATTACCTTTTCCTCTCTGCTGAAAGCTTTTACTACTTTTTCATTTCCAATCATTTCATCGATCAGTGCTGTCTGCTCGCCTCTTGTCTCCGACTGAAGCTTAGACATCTTAAATGTTCTTTTGGCGATAAAGTTTGCGATAAAAAATGACAATGGTGTCAGAACAACTACAATAAGTGTTGTTGTAACATTAATGGAGATCATGAACAATAATGTACCGATAATGGTAATCACACCTGTAAACAGCTGTGTGAATCCCATAAGCAGACCGTCTGAGAACTGGTCTACATCTGCAATGATACGGCTTACAATATCACCATGTGCATGACTGTCGATATACTTTAACGGAAGAATCTCCAGCTTACGAAACGCTTCGTCTCTTACATCACGGATTACCTGATATGTGATCTTGTTATTGCATGCATTCATCAGCCACTGGACAATAGCAGTAAGCAGGATGATCACTGCCATTTTCTTTAAAATTACCAGAATTCCTGCAAAATCTACCTGTCCCGGTCCAAGAATACAGTCTACCGCATTACCTGTTAAAATAGGAATATATAATGTCAATGCTACGGATATTGCTGCCAGAATAATTGACAGTAAGAGAAATATCTTGTATTTTCCAATATAATCCAGTACTTTCTTAATGATTTCCTTATTATTTTTCATTACCTGCTGCCTCCTTTGGGAACTGAGAATAATAAATCTCCTGATATACCTCGTTCTCTGCTAACAGAGAGTCATGTGTACCAATTCCAACCACCTTACCATCATCCAGTACAATGATCTGATCTGCATACTGTATAGAAGAAGATCTCTGTGATACAATAATGACAACCATGTCATTTCCCATTTCCCGGATAGCATGTCTTAATTTCGCATCTGTGGCAAAGTCAAGAGCAGATGCACTGTCATCCAGAATCAGTATTTCAGGATCTCTGACTACAGCTCTGGCTATGGTCATTCTCTGTCTCTGTCCGCCTGACAGGTTCTTACCACCCTGTGCAATCTTAAAGTCCAGTCTGCCTTCCTTTGTATCTACGAATTCCTTAGCCTGTGAGATCTCCAAGGCTCTTTCAAGCTGTTCCTCTGTGGCGTTCTCATTACCCCACATCAGATTCTCACGAATTGTTCCTGCAAATAATACAGCCTTCTGTGGTACGATTCCTACCTTGGAACGAAGCTGCTTTGGATCATAAGTCTTCACATCCTGTCCATCTACATACACAGTTCCTCTGGTTGCATCATACAGTCTCGGTATCAGATTCACAACAGAGGTTTTACCGGAACCAGTACCACCGATGATTCCTATTGTCTGACCTTTCTTTACTGCAAAATCAATATCTGTCAGGGATTCTTCTCCACCGCCCTGATAAGTCAGACCCACATGTTCAAAACGAATCACGTCATCTGTTTCAGCCTTTGCCTGCTGTGTCAAGTCTTCTATCTGCTGGGAATTCTCCACTGCGAGAATACTCTCAATACGCTTCGCACAGGCAAGTGCCTTGGTAATCTGGATAATCAGATTCGCCATCTTGATCAGCTCTACCAGAATCTGGGACATGTAGTTTACCAGCGCTACTACTGCACCCTGTGTAATAATACCGCCATCTACACGGATTGCTCCGGTCCAGAGCAGAACTACCAGTGCAATATTTACAATGATATAAGTAAGCGGATTCATGGCTGCCGATATCTTACCTACAAACACCTGAATATTTAACAGTGCCTCATTTTCTTCTGAGAAGGATTCTATCTCCTGTCCTTCTTTACAGAAAGCGCGGATTACTCTGGCGCCTTCCAGATTCTCTCTGGTTCTGCCAAGCACCTTATCCAAAGCAGCCTGTACCTTTTTATAAAGAGGCAGGCTCACAATCATAATTCCAAATACAACAATAGATAACAGTGGAATTGCCACTACAAAGATCAACGCTGCTTTCACATCTACTGTAAAAGCCATGATCATAGCACCAAATACAATAAACGGAGAACGTAACAGCAGACGCAGTGTCAGATTGACACCTGACTGCAGCTGATTTACATCACTGGTCATTCGTGTAATTAAGGTATTCGTTCCCAGTGTATCCAGCTCCGCATAGGATAATCCCTGAATATGGGAAAACAGCGCATGTCTCAGCTTCGTAGCAAAACCAACGGCTGCCTTTGCACTAAAGAACTGTGCTGTCACAGAACAAGCCAGACCAATCAGCCCTAATGCTACCAATACGCCACCCATTCTGAAGATATAACCCTTGTCATGATTGGCAATACCAGTATCAATAATTGCCGCCATAACGAGCGGCACGAATAATTCAAAAGATGCTTCCAACATTTTGAATACGGGTGCAAGAATACTTTCTTTCTTATAGTCTTTTAAATATTTCAGCAGACTCCTCATATATTTCCTCATTTCCGGTACTCAGCATACCTGTAATATATCATATTGTAACTATTCAAAACTACATGCGCAAAATCGCAGCTTCGATGCTTTACTTCTCATCATACCACAGTTTTCCAAAAAGAAAAACCTGCTTGCAATGTTTTCTTATGCATGCTACGCTGAAAAAAATACTACTGGAAAGGAACTGCCATGAATTTAGATATAGAGTCCGGTCAATCTACCCGTTATATGCAAGTATATGATTATTATAAGGAACTGATTCTCACAAGAAAGCTTCCTGAAAATACGAAAATGCCCTCTATCCGCCGCTGCTCCGAACAGCTTGGTCTAAGCAGGACAACGATAGAGACCGCCTACTTATGCCTTGCTGCAGACGGTTATATCATATCCCGCCCTCAGAGTGGTTATTATGTGACAGGCCGCCCCTTAGTTCCATCCACATTATCTGCGCAAATTTCAAAAAATATCCACAATACAACACCCCAGATAATCTATAATTTCACCTCCAACAATGCAGACGCTGACAGTTTTGACTTTAACTTGTGGAGAAGATATATTAAGAGCGCCCTTCGCCAGGATAAACGAATGCTGACCTATGGAGAACCCCAGGGTGAACGGGAACTTCGCGAGACAATATGTAATTATGTCATCAACAAAAGAAATGCGGTCTGTACACCGGATAATATCATCATTGGTGCAGGTTCCCAGAGTCTTCTCAACATCCTGTGTCCTCTTATCAGGGATAAACACTCCGTTGCTTTTCAGGATTCCAAGTTTGAACAGGGTACTGTTATTTTTGAAGATTATGGATTTGCGGTCATTCAGGATAAAGAACACGCAGATGTTCTCTATATGACACCCTCTAATATGACTTCCCTTGGTGATGTCATGCCCATGGAGAAAAGACTCAGCCTGTTACGTGATGCCGTATCCCATAACAGACTTATTATCGAAGATGATTATAATAATGAATTTCGTTATTTCAGCAAGCCACGCCCCTGTCTTCAGGGCTTAGCCGGCGGAACTAATGTCGTATATCTGAGTACCTTTTCCAAACTGCTGCTGCCCTCCATCCGTCTAAGCTTCATGATTCTGCCGGATGAACTGCTGCCGCTATACCAGCGTAAAGCAGCATTATATAACCAGACCGCCTCCAAAGCAGAACAGCTTGCATTGTGCCAGTTCCTCCGTGACGGACACCTGGACAGTCAGATTCGTAAATTAAAGCGTCTCTACGCAGGTAAAGCCAAGGCTCTGGCAACCGAACTGGAACAGACCTTTAGCGATCAGGCATTTGTCACCATGGGAGAATCCGTTACTCTGGTACATCTTCATATCAAAAGCACGCTCACCAATCAGCAATTCAAGGAAAAAGCCGCAAAAAAAGGCATCCTCGTATTCGCTTCTCCAAAAGAAACGAAGGAGTATGCCCATATTGCTCTATCCTGTTGTGAAGTACCGACCACAGATTTTCATGATGCCGCCATCCTTCTGCACGATATTGCCTTTTGCAATTAATGTGTCTGCTTATTGATATAGTTGGTCTTGAATTTGGAATATACAATCTTCTGGCTTCGATACAATCCTGTATAGCCGGATAACATATAACTGAAAGCTACCGCCAGCAGGAAATATGGCATTCCATCATATCCGAATAATTCAAAGCTGATCAACAGCGATGTAATCGGACAGTTCGTAACACCACAGAATACGGACGTCATACCTACTGCCGCACACATGGCTGGGGAGAATCCAATTATATTACCAAACAGACATCCAAAGGATGCACCGATAAAGAAGGAAGGGACTATCTCACCGCCCTTATAACCTGCTCCCAGTGTCAATGCCGTAAACAGCATCTTCATGAAAAACGCTTCCGGTCTTACATTCCCTTCCATACAGCTGGCAATCACAGATACACCCGTACCATTATAGGTCTGGGAGCCAACCAGCATCGTAAGTATGATAATTACAACACCGCCAGCTGCCGCACGAAGATAAGCATTTTTAAATAGTTTACGATACATCCATTCACTGCGGTGCAGCATAATACAGAATAAAATGCTGACAATTGCACACATAGCTGACAGAAGTGTCAGAATTGCTGCTGACTGTAATGTAAATGCAGGAATCTCTCCTATGGGAAATAATTCTGCCGCAGCACCAAGGGAAACGGCAATTGCATGTGCCACCAGAGAAGACACCACACATGGCACCAGTGCAGAATAATGCATGATACCTACTGTTACGACCTCCATAGAGAAGATTGCAGCTGCCATAGGCGTTCCAAACAATGCCGAAAAAGCCGCACTCATTCCACACATGATCATAACGTGCTGATCCTTCTCATCAAACCGGAACAATCTGCCCAGTGTATTACCCAGACTTCCCCCCAACTGTAAAGCAGCACCCTCACGTCCTGCAGAACCGCCAAATAAATGCGTCAGTAACGTGGTCGCAAAAATCAGGGGCGCCATTCTAAGCGGTACACTCTCTCCCGCCGAAATAGCAGACAGTACAAGATTCGTTCCTGTATCCTTCTCATCATGAAGTAATTTATACAAGCCTACAATTGCCATACCACCAAAAGGAAGACCTAACACCAGCCAGGGATGCGCCAGCCTTGTAGCCGTTACCCAGTCCATAGCGAAATAAAAAGCCGTTCCTACCAGTCCCACGACAACACCTGATACAATAGAAAAAACAATCCACTTAATGACCGTCCCTAATCTTCTTCCATTGTGATCCAGCTTGTGTCTGATATACGCATTTGTCAATTTTTCACTGCCTGTTTTCATCTTATCTGCCATGCCTTCCTGTTACTTCTTTTGTTTTATACCTTGACTCCATTTTATTAAATTTCTATAACTTTTCAATACTTTTTTTGAAAAAGAGCTTGAAAAAAAGCCAAAATCCAGTATAATAATAAAAGCACTGATAAAATTTCTTTCGATGCGTGGCTCAGCTTGGTAGAGCGCTGCGTTCGGGACGCAGAGGTCGCAAGTTCAAATCTTGTCGCATCGACTCAATATAAAAAGACTGGATTCTTCCAGTCTTTTTATTGTACATCCTGCAAATCTAAGAACCATCAGGAAAATACCTGTTACAGTATTCTATTTTGTAATATCTTACAGCATCAGCTGCCCTTCCATACCTTCAAAGTCTACTTTACGGGTACTTCCATTCTTTAATCTCACCTGTACCGGTCCATAACCGCCCTTCTTTTGAGGGTCAGTATAGGTTACACTTTCTATCGGGAACAATTCATCCTCTGTGAAATCTTCCAGCGTTTCTTTGGTAATTACCTGTGAAATCAGAATAGAAGGTTCATAATGATTCTGATTCTTTCTCTCCAATTTAGCATATACAACAATGGAATGCTCCGAATCGGGATTCGTACCACAGCTCTCTACATATGCAATATCATCCCATCCATCATAAATTGTCATGGCAAGCTGCTTCTCCCTGCCTGCAGCATCATGTCCCTTTAAGATAACAGCTTTGGCTTTGCCACCTTCATATGGCTGTTCCTTTAACATTATCTGCGTTCCGTTATCCGGGAAGCCATATGCGCCAAAGGTCAGTGAAACAGGCTTCTTAAAGAGTCTGAGCTTATCTACTCTGATCACACCACATGGTACTGTGAAATCAGCCAGATTCATCGCCTGTATCCAGTGACACTCTGTCTGCAGATTATAACCAAAGAACTGACGTCTATATAACACATCACCTTTTTGTCCATGCCAGAATGTTACATTTGCCTTATCATAGGTATCTGCCGTTACATCGTGAAGCACATACTGCTGCGCCTCAATATCTTTTGCAGGTGCAGATTCCCAGGGATACTTTGTGTTAAAGCACAGCTTGGAATAATTCCACATACCATGCTCGTCTCCCCTGTCCTTTACTACCTTGCCTGTTCGTAATATCGTCTCGCCATTTGCCTGATGATTGGAGAAGCATAATGCAGGGCCATCCAGTGCTGTTACTTTTACTTCCTGATCTTTTAATTTCTCCCATGTACCATTATTCTCTTTCGCTGTCCAGAATGGATGGTCTTTAGGTAAATGCAGACACAAGAAAGCCTTGCCAAGCCAGAATGGAGATTCTGCACAGGAATAGCCCTGAACCAAAGGAGTGAACTGACCATAGAATCCCAACGTAGGTACGCCCTTATACAGGAAGTCCTCCCTTTGCAGGAACTGTAACAGAGAGCCGGAGGAAATTCTTCTTGCAAGCCCGGGATCAGCTTCCCAATGCTTCAGCATCATATTGCCATCGAAGGCACTCGTAGCCGCATTTCGATATATGTTGCTGCGTCCCCACATGTTTGTAAAGCCATCCGCATCAAAGAAATCCGCATATGTCTTCATTAACGTATTGGAGTATTCTTCAAATTTTGCTGCCAGATATGGTTCCTTCCTGTATCCATACCATTGGTTCCAGATAGGTGCATATACATTAAAAGCCCAACAGGAATAATAATCAAAAGACTGCCCGTCACGATACCAGCCATCCCCTGCATAATAATTCACAATAGCCTGGGCATGTTCTCTCATAATATCCTCATCAATAGGATATCCCTCCATAGACAGAAATGCCAGATCCAGCATATTGAACAGACGCCAGTTCTGCGGTACGGTATTACCATTTGCATATCCATAAAGGAAATCTGCTATCAGATCTTTTTCCTTCTTGGTATAGGTATCCCATATCTGCTCCTTGCTGATCCAAAGACAGATAACCAGCGCACAAGTCTCTACTGTCTGCTGAAAAGCTCGGAACGGATCTTCTTTTCCTGCCAGTTCTACCAATTCTTCATATCTTCCTACTGATAATTTATCTGAAGGTGTACAGGCTCTTAGTACATGATTTTTGTAATACTCTTTGATGGAATATCCATTGATTACAAGCTCAGGATTATTTGCGATCAGTGGCGCTGCAACGAAGAAAGATCTCGCCAGTCCTTCAAAATATTCTGCTTTCCACTCCCAGATTGCATCTGCACTATGTGGATAGGTTACTTTTGTTTCTTTTCTGGGCATAACCACCGGATCGTCAAAGGACTTGATATTATTGAAAATCCCCTGCAAAAGATACTCTCCTGCTTCTATCCAGCTCTGCCTTGTAAGCCCTGTATATGGACTTAATTCATAATCAACTGTCTTTGGTTGAAATACCATTTCTCCCCCTCCATTCACCAGTTCATTACCATATGAACATCTCTTTATCACATAATTTCCAGATTGCCTCTATAAAATAATAATCTCCATAAATAATGGAAAATTCATGATCCTTGTCATGGTAAGCTGCTGTACACTTCTCTAACAGATTATCCTGATTCTCATCCCAGTTACATCTCTTTTCTGCCAATGCTTTCAGCATTCTAAGAGCTGCTTCTTTGTATTGGGCGCCTTCTTCCTCTGACAGATGAGAAGCAATCTCAAGCATACCACAGGCCGCAATTGCTGCTGCCGTGGAGTCTTCCCACGCCGGCTCTGCCGGCTGTCTGAAATCTACAGGAATCAGACCGCTCTCAGGAATACAGGATATAAAATATGCTGCTACTTTTCTGGCTGTATCCAGATATTTCTCCTGCTTCGTATGACGGTAGCTCAGTGCAAATCCATAAATAGCCCATGCCTGTCCTCTGGTCCAGGAAGAACCTACCCCATATCCCTGTCCACCTACAGACTGCACAAATTCACCTGTCTGCGCATTGAAGTCTACAATATGATTGACAGAACCATCATCTCTGACAAAATATTCCATGGCTGTATCTGCATGCATCTTAGCCACATGATAAAATTTCGGGTCATGAAGTTCATCACCAGCCCAATACAGTAATGGAAGATTCATCATACAGTCAATAATTGCTCTGCCCGCAAAAGAGCCGTCCTCATTGCCATCCCAGTTATTCCAGGCTCTGATAAAACGTCCAACCGGGTTAAATCTGCCAGCAAGATTATCTGCTGCCAGCAATGCCCTGTTTTTGGATTCCCCATTTCCATCCACACGATAATGCGCTACTGCTGTTGGAAGCCATTTAAAACCGCTGTCATGGTCCATGCCCTGTCTGTTCATCAGATTTGCATCCAGTTTTTCTTCGTTCTCGATTGCAATCTCACGATACAGCTCATTTCCTGTTGCATGATAAAGCTGCCACATCATACCGCCCCAGAATCCATTGGTCCACCAGCAGATCTCTTTACCACTCTTATCATCAAATACACCATCTTTCGTTGTATATGGTATCTTGTGTGCATTTCTCTTTGCAACCTGTTCTTCTTTTGTCAGTATTTTTTCATATACCTCTTTTACCCACTTCTCTGTCATTTTGTAACCTCCCATATTTGTACTATGTACTCTATCTATAGATAATATATTTATAGATCGGATTCCCCTGAGCTGAGAATTTCTCCTCATACTCTGTCATAATATTCCCTGCACACAGCTTCTCATCATGATGCAGGTCCCTGGTCACTGCCTCTGCCTTCCAGCCCGCTGGCTCCAGCTCTTCCAGTGCAAAATCAAACAACTCTTTGTTATCTGTCTTAAATTCCAATCTGCCGTCCTTTACCAGAAATTGATCATATCTTGCCAGAAATTCCCTGGAGGGCAGTCTTCTCTTAGCGTGTCTGTCCTTAGGCCATGGATCTGAGAAGTTCAGATATATCTTGTCTATCTCTTCCTTGCCAAATACTTCACAGATATCCTCTGCATCCATACGGATAAATACTACATTTGGCAATTCGTTTTCTTCCATTTTCTGAATGGCACGCAGAAGTACTGTAGAATACTTCTCGATTCCTATGTAATTAATATCCGGATGGGCCTGCGCCATTCCCATGATAAATTTACCTTTTCCCATACCTATCTCTATATGGATTGGTCTGTCATTTCCAAAGACCTCACTCCATTTTCCCTTATGTTCCTGCGGCTCATGAATCACGTACTGACTCTGTGCTATCATATCCTTTGAACCTGTTACATTTCTTAATCGCATAAATTCCTCCATTTTGTGCTTTTATAGATTTGATTTTACACCAGCCCTTGCGCTTTGTCACGGTATTTTAGGTCTATTTATTTTATAGAAAATGGTGTAAAATAATATAGATTATTCAGCATTTTGGAAAGGATTTTCTTTTTATGATAAAGACACTGATTCGTTATACTGCGACCGCTCTTACATGTGTTATACTTGCGGTCTCTATCCCCTTTACATCCTATGCAGATACCACCAATGAGTATCAGCAGCAGATGGAAGAACGCAAGTCTCTTCCCATTCAGTCCAATGAAATTGCCAACTGGCCGGAAGGACCTGCCATTGGTGCAGAATCTGCCATTTTAATGGAAATGAATACGCATACCATTCTTTATGCCAAGAATATTCATGAAGAGATGTACCCCGCCAGCACGACCAAGATCATGACCTGTCTTCTGTCTGCCCAGAATTGCAACCTGGATGAAAAAGTCACTTTCTCCCATAATGCCGTGTACGGCGTGCCTAGTGATGGTTCTAACATGGGAATAGATGAAGGCGAAGTGATTACCATGGAACAGGCAATGTATGGCATTCTGGTCGGCTCTGCCAATGAAGCAGCCTCTGCTGTCGGTGAGCATGTTGCCAAAGCTCTGGGAAAAGAACCAACACAGGAGGCTTTCGCCCAGATCATGAATGATAAAGCAAAGGAGCTTGGATGTGAGAACACCCACTTTGTAAATGCCAACGGTCTTTTTGATGAAAATCACTACACCAGTGCCTATGACTTGGCATTGATTGGTTGCGAATTTTTTAACAATGAGCTGCTATGTAAAATGTCCTCCACATCACATTATAATATTCCACCTACAGATACCCAGCCCGATGATATCTGGATCAATTCCAAGAACCAGTTATACAAGGGAAAAGAGCATGCCTATCCATATTTACTGGGTTCTAAAACCGGTTTCGTATCCCAGGCAAGACAGACTCTTGTATCCGGTGCTGAAAAAGATGGTATCAAACTTGTCTGTGTTGTATTTATGGAAGAATCACCTAATCAGTTCACTGACACGATTCAGTTATTTAATTATGGTTTTGAAAATTTTCAGAAGCTGATGGTAAGCGACAATGAAACAAAATACAAGATTGATAATCTGGATTCTTTTGATACCAGCAATGATTTATTCGGTGATTCCACCCCACTTATGAACATGGAGTCTGATGCTTATATCATTCTTCCTAATACCGCTTCTTTCCAGGATGCGGTATCTACTCTGGAATATGCGGACACCAATGAATCCTCTGATTTGATTGCAACAATTGCATACACCTATTCTAACGTTCCTGTAGGAAGCTGTAATATATACTTTTCCAAAGAACAAAAGGAATCCTTTCATTTTGCTGCAGACTCTAATCAAAATACAACAGACACTGCAATGAACACAGACACAAATGCTACACCTAAAGTGATATTTATTAATATCAAAAAAGTTCTTCTGGGTGTCCTGGCTGTTGCAGGAATCATCATCTTTATCCTGATCCTGATTTCCTTTATCAACAGCTACAGCTTCTCACCAAGAGGACAAAGCAGCAAAAGACGACGTCAGCGCTCCAAGGAAGCCAGAGCCGCCAAACGTAACGCCAGACGTAATGCACGCCTGTTCAAAAAACAACAAAAGAAGCGCCGTAAAGCTTATAAAAAGCGCCACTAAAAACACCGCTTGTAGTTTCTCACACTACAAGCGGTGTCTTCTTTCTTTACGTACTTCTCTCGTCTGCTGTTTTCTTTTCAATATATCTGTTACACCATTCTCATCAATGGATTTTAATGTTTTCACCACATAGATGCAATCATCCTGTACAGATTTACGCATACGTATCTTTCCTTTCAGATATCCATGGGTTTTGCAGCAGACGACAGTGTAATAGTGTTTTCCATTGTTCACAGAGAACCATGGAATTCTGCGTTTGGTATTGGCACCACACAGAAAGCATCTTGTAGATATTACTTCCTTATCCTGCATGGCAGTTAATTTATCCGGAAATGGTCTTGATATATATTTCTCATAATTTTCAAAAATTGCATGAACCTCATCTGCCCGGCTCTTTGGGAGCTGGTATGTGTCAAATGAATAATTATCAAATAATGCAGGATTATAGAAGTGAGACATTACCTTGGCTGTATAATAGGCATCACTGTCTGCTCTGTGAAATGCTATATCCTGCTCTATCTCCAGATAATCTACTGCATATTTCAAAGATCTTCTGGTCTTCCTGTCTTCATAGGCAATACTGAACAGTTTCTGTATATCATAGTATTTTAACGGACCACCACTAAGAGAAGACATATGATAATATTCCATATTTCTTTGCAGCTCTGTCAGATCAGCCCCGCCCCATGTACAGAAGACATAATCCTCTCCACACCATTTCAGAAAATCCCCGGCCACTTCTTCAAATGACCGGCAATTACTCAATTGCTCCATCTGTATATGGATTAATTCACCTGTTACCTGGTTCATACGATGAAATACCTGTGGCTTGATCAATTCATGAAAGCTGTCAATCTGATGTTTCTTATCATTGAGTTTGACAGCACCAATTTCTATAATCTCAAACAATAACTCATTTGCAAGCTTTGTCTTCTCATCAGAAGCCTGATTCCATTCCAAGTCCATTACAATATAGTTCATAATTATCAATACTTTGAGAATTCCAATATCTTCTTGGCATTCTGTACTCTTTCTTCTGAGGGAGGATCTACTCCTTCAAGCTTATAAGGAATGCCGAGTTCCTTCCACTTGTATTCTCCTAAAGTATGATAAGGAAGTACTTCTACTTTCTTCACAGTATCCAGAGAATCAATAAACTCTCTTGTTCTCTTCAGGTATTCATCATTGTCTGTAATACCCGGAACCAGAACGTGTCTAATCCACATGGGAATACCCTGCTCAGAAAGATATCTAGCACAATCCAGAATATTCTTGTTTGTATGACCTGTAAGCTTCTTGTGTTCTTCATCATCAATATGCTTAATATCCAGCATTACAAGATCAGTATATTTCAATAATTCATTAAATTTGGAAAAGAAAGGCTCTTCTCTGGTAAAAGGCTGTGCCGAAGTATCCAGATTGGTATTAATGCCTCTCTCATGTGCCTTCTTAAAAAGGTCAATCAGAAAGTCAATTTGCAGTAAAGCTTCTCCGCCGCTGACGGTAATTCCGCCTTCCTTGCCCCAGTAACTGCGGAAACGTTCTGCTTTGTCCAAAAGTTCATCTGCAGTCTGCAGATTGTCAGTATCCGGATTCCAGGTATCTACGTTGTGACAATACTGACAACGCATATTACATCCTTTCAGGAAAATAAGATAGCGGATTCCAGGGCCATCTACTGCGCCAAAAGATTCTAATGAGTGAATTCTGCCTTTGATCATTATAATAATCTCCATTCTCTGCCATTCTGGCAGCTGAGGGGTGAAGGTAAGTGACTTAGATTTCTACTTAGTATTACCAAAAAAGAGGTCGGACATTCCTGCCCGACCCCAAATACATCAATTATCTTAAAAACCTGTTAAGATTACAGTTTCTTATGGCAAGTTCTTGCGATAACGTCATCCTGCTGTTCCTTAGTCAGGCTGATGAACTTAACAGCATAACCAGATACACGGATGGTGAAGTTTGCGTACTCAGGCTTCTCAGGATGTGCCTGTGCATCTAACAACTTCTCTGTACCGAATACGTTAACGTTAAGGTGATGAGCACCACGATCAAAGTATCCGTCAAGAACACCTGCAAGAGTATTCTTCTGCTCGTCAAGGTCATGACCAAGAGCTGAAGGAGCCATTGTCTGAGTATTGGAAATACCATCCAGAGCATACTCATAAGGCAGCTTAGCTACAGAGTTCAGGGAAGCAAGTAAGCCGCTCTGCTCTGCACCGTAAGATGGTGATGCACCAGGAGCAAATGGTGTGTATGCTGCTCTACCATCAGGAAGAGCACCTGTAGCCTTACCATATACAACGTTAGATGTAATAGTTAAGATAGATGTTGTAGGCTCAGAATTTCTGTAAGTATGATTCTTCTTGATCTTCTCCATGAAAGTCTTCAGAAGCCATACAGCGAATTCATCTGCTCTAGGATCATCGTTACCATACTTAGGGAACTCGCCTTCTGTCTTGAAGTCAACAGCGCATCCCTGCTCGTCACGGATAACCTTAACCTTAGCATATTTAATAGCGGACAGAGAGTCAGCTACGTGAGAAAGACCTGCAATACCAGTTGCGAATGTTCTTCTTACATCTGTATCGATCAGAGCCATCTCAGCTGCTTCATAGTAATATTTATCATGCATATAATGAATCAGGTTCAGGATGTTTACATACAGAGCTGCACACCAGTCAAGCATGATGTCATATTTATGCATAACTTCATCGAAATCAAGG
>OGDS01000223.1_pt1 | contig 62773 bp, 51 predicted proteins | sample 1570351 | NCBI WGS metagenome assembly OGDS01 (sample SAMEA2581974, study PRJEB24529) | metagenome | biome: Human gut stool | place: China | collected 2011
CATATACGAAACGCTCGAATGCTGGATCTGGGTTACCAGCGATCATAGCTGCAACTACCTCGTCGTTCAAACCGAGGTTCAGGATTGTATCCATCATACCAGGCATAGAAGCTCTGGCACCTGAACGTACAGAAACAAGCAATGGATTCTTGAGATCGCCAAACTTCTTGCCGTTGATCTCCTCCATCTTCTTAACACCTTCCATAGCCTGAGCCATGATCTCATCATTAATCTTACGACCATCCTCATAGTACTGTGTACAAGCTTCTGTTGTAATTGTGAATCCCTGTGGTACCGGAAGACCAATTGTTGTCATCTCTGCAAGGTTGGCACCCTTACCACCAAGAAGATTACGCATGGTCATGTCGCCTTCGCTAAACATATAAACCCACTTGTTTGCCATTTGTCATATACCTCCTAAGTAATCAAATTTCTGCGATAGCAGACTATGGCACGTCCCCATCACACTGCAAAAAATTATAACATAATTTCCACAATTGATAAAGGCATTTTTATAAATATTTAGTAAAATCGCCATAAAAAAACATAAAAAGAAAGGCAATTGGTTTTCCGGACGTATTTTACGCGGAAATCAACTGCCTTTTTTATTCTCTTTTCAGTCCGGGCTGCTCGTATCTACTGCTGCGGAAAATCCGTTCCGGACACTTCCGTATCGTCTGTCGGGGTGCCGGTTGTTTCTTCCGGGTTCTGGACCTCCATCTTCTCCGGTGCATCTTTCACCCGCTCGAAAACCATGCTTTCTGTATCCATTGATACGGTGAGCATTCCATTTTCCACGGTAAAAGCAATCTCCTCATCATCCGAATAAAGCATGCCTTCCTTCCATTGAAACTGCTCTGTCTCCTCTCCGAAGCCAAGGCTTGCCGTGCCATCCGCATACAACGTAAGTGCCATGGAATCCAGCCCATATGACACGATATCGTCGTGAGAATAGCTGTCCCCGTCCGACTCCATGGAATACAGATGGTATACCCCCGCAGCCGAAGCCTTCTTCTCTGATTTTGCACAGGCCGCGAAGATACACATGCATCCCACAAGTAAAAATGAAAGTACGATCATGCGAAGCGCCGTTTGTCGTGTTCTCATGCTGCCTTCCTCTCGTACAACTTGGTTTCTATATAGCCTATGCGCAAATCCTCTGTTTAGAACTTATTTTTCATAGCAGGAAAATACCGCCTGTTTCTTCTCATCGGAAAGCTTCGGTGTGATAAGGCTCACAACCGGCACGATGAGAAGTCCGGCAAGCATTGCAAATGCACCACAGTTGATCGGCGACTGCAATATGGTTGGGAATGATGCTCTTGCGAGCATATTCGCTACCATGATGCCACTGCCGAACAGGAAGTTCACAAGCACGGCAGCCTTCGTCACGCCCTTCCAGTACAGGCTGTAGATAAACGGTGCAAGGAATGCGCCTGCAAGTGCGCCCCACGAAATACCCATAAGCTGTGCGATAAATGTCACGCCGCTCTTATACTGTACAACCGCGATTACTGCGGAGATTGCAATAAATACAACGATGAAGATACGCATGATAAATACCTGTTTCTTCTCTGTCATCTCCTTCACGATCGTGCCACGGATCATATCCAGCGTCAGTGTCGAAGAAGATGCGAGCACCAGTGACGATAATGTCGACATGGATGCAGAAAGAACTAAGATTACAACAACCGCGATCAAAAGCGGAGACAGCTTCTCGATCATCGCCGGGATAATCGCATCATAGCCCTGTGCCGCGATGTCGATATCATACAGTCTGCCGAAGCCTCCAAGGAAATAACAGCCACCAGCTACAATGATTGCGAAGATTGTGGATATTAATGTGCCTTTTCCGATTGACTTCTCATCCTTGATTGCATAAAACTTCTGTACCATCTGAGGAAGTCCCCATGTGCCAAGTGACGTCAGGATCACAACACACAGAAGTCCAAAAGGATCCGGTCCGAAGAACGATGCAAATGCTCCCGGTGTGGAAGTTGCCTGCGCATCCTCTACTCGTGCCAATGCATCGATTGCCTGCATGAATCCACCATTTGATTTTAATACCGATGCAATGACCGCGATGATTCCGATGATCATGATACATCCCTGAATAAAATCATTGATGGCTGTCGCCATGTAACCGCCTGCGATCACATAGATTCCGGTAAGCACTGCCATCACGACGATGCAGACTGTATAATCCAGATGAAACGCCATCCCGAACAATCTTGAAAGTCCGTTGTAAAGCGATGCCGTATACGGAATCAGGAATACAAATACAATCAAGGATGCTAAGATCTTAAGCATCTTCGAATCAAACCGAACACCGAAGAATTCCGGCATTGTCTTACTCTCTAAATGCTGGCTCATTGTTCTCGTCCGTCTGCCAAGTACATTCCATGCAAGCAGGGAACCGATAAATGCATTTCCAAGACCGATCCATGTGGAAGCAAGACCGAACTTCCATCCGAACTGTCCAGCATATCCGATGAAGATAACCGCCGAAAAGTATGAAGTTCCGTATGCAAATGCAGTCAGCCATGGTCCAACATTTCTTCCACCTAATACAAATCCATTGACATCGGTCGCATGCTTCCGGCAGTAGACGCCGACACCGATCATCACTCCAAAAAATATTACTAACATGATAATTTTAATCGCCATTTTCTCTCTCCTTTTTCTTCTGTCTGGTGATTGTAAATCCCGCTCGATTTATCCCTTCATTTCTCCATTGCGTTATTGCGTAACGCTTTACTGTATTAAAGTAATCTGATTAAAAGAAAAGGGATGCCGACAAGCATCCCTGTCTCTTATCTTCTTTTAGTATTCAAATTTCTTCTCGAAGTAAGCCTTCAGATCTTCGATCTTCACACGCTCCTGCTCCATCGTATCACGATCACGGACAGTTACAGCGCCGTCTGTCTCAGACTCAAAATCATAAGTCACACAGAACGGAGTACCAATCTCATCCTGTCTTCTGTAACGCTTACCGATGTTTCCTCTGTCATCGAACTCACAGTTATATGTCTTTGCAAGCTCTGCATAGATCTTCTCTGCACCTTCGTTCAGCTTCTTAGAAAGCGGAAGCACACCGATCTTAACCGGTGCTAATGCCGGATGGAAATGAAGTACGGTTCTCATATCCGGCTTCTCCTCGGTTCCGATATTCTCCTCGTCATAAGCGGCACAGAGGAATGCAAGTGTCACACGGTCTGCACCTAATGATGGCTCAACAACATATGGAATATACTTTTCCTTCTTCTCATCATCGAAGTATTCCATTGGCTCACCGGATGTATTCTGATGCTGTTTCAGATCGTAATCGGTACGGTCTGCAATTCCCCACAGCTCGCCCCAGCCAAATGGGAATAGGAACTCAATATCCGTTGTACCCTTGCTGTAGAAGCAAAGCTCCTCCGGAGAATGGTCACGTGCACGCATCTCATCATCCTTGATGCCAAGATCCTTCAGCCAGTTAATACAGAATTCTCTCCAGTAACGGAACCATTCCATATCTGTACCAGGCTCGCAGAAGAACTCCAGCTCCATCTGCTCAAACTCTCTTGTACGGAATGTGAAGTTACCCGGTGTGATCTCGTTACGGAAGGACTTTCCGATCTGACCGATACCAAACGGAATCTTCTTACGGGATGTACGCTGTACATTCTTGAAGTTTACGAAGATACCCTGTGCGGTCTCCGGTCTTAAGTAAACTGTATTCTTTGCATCCTCGGTTACACCCTGGAATGTCTTGAACATCAGGTTAAACTGACGGATACCGGTAAAGTTATGCTTGCCGCAGCTTGGACAGCAGATATGCTTCTCTTCCACATACTGCTCCATCTGCTCATTTGTCCAGCCGTCAATGGAACCCTCGATCTCGATTCCGTTGTCAGCCATATAATCTTCAATCAATTTATCTGCACGAAAACGCTCGTGACACTCTTTACAGTCCATCAGAGGATCTGCAAATCCACCCAGGTGACCGGATGCCACCCATGTCTGTGGATTCATAAGAATGGCACAATCCACACCTACGTTGTAAGGATTCTCCTGAATGAACTTCTTCCACCATGCCTTCTTCACATTGTTTTTGAGCTCAACTCCAAGGTTTCCGTAATCCCATGTATTGGCAAGTCCGCCATAGATTTCAGAACCCGGATACACAAATCCTCTGTTCTTTGCAAGTGCTACGATTTTGTCTAAAGTCTTTTCCATATTTTGTAAACCTTCCTTCCTCTCGCACCGGAGTGTGCGGATTCTTATTATTTTTCGGTGTGACTTTCTTCACCATATGAAACATACAACATTTTACAGACTAATGGTTCAGATTGCAACCATATTTTTGAAATTCATCATCTACCGTACAATTTTATGCGTCGGGCTTTTACAGGGATGATAGTATTTCCAATGATTTGAATTCGCGGTCGATATATGCTTCCCGGAAACGGTCTGCCACGTACTTTAATTCTGCCATCGCCTCTTCACTTAACTGAAACGCATACAGCTTCGTAAGATCTGCCGACTGGATATATTGCAGAGTATAAATAAGTGTCTCGGATACCGTCCGTGTAAGCTTCAGCTCTTTTCCGCATGCCTCACACAGAAGCCCGCCTGCCTTCGCATTGAAATATTTCAGTTCCTTCTTATTGCAGCGTACGCATGTATATGCATGAATCCCCTGTCCTTCGATATCCATCAGCCGTACTTCGAATGCATAGCGGATCAGCTGATTGTCCACGGTTCCCTGTTCAAGTGCCTTGAGTGTCACATAGAGCAGATTGAGCTCATTCACACAATAGCAGCCCTCTCTCGTATAATATGACATAAATTCACACACATACGATGCATAGCACAACTTCTCCATATCCAAAGGAAGTCCGGAAAAATATTCCCGGACCTCCGCTTTGACTAACGTATAGGAATCTCTTCCCGGAAATACGGTAAAAGTACCCATCACGAAGCTCTGGCTCGCCGCCCGGAGCTGGCTTACCGCCTTTCTGGCACCATTTGCAAACACTGTGATCTTTCCGCGTTCCTTGGTCAGTATGACCAACCGTTTATCGTACTCCTTCACAAGTGTTGCATATAAAATTATACCCGTTACCTGTATTTCCTCACGCATTTTTTGTTATCTCTCTATTTCTTTTCCCGGTAATGACTCATCCGGATACGTATGGTAATATAAATCACAAGTACGATGGTCACACCAACGAAAATCCATATCTGTACCGGCACATCCTCAATATTATAACACCGGACATTGATCCACATCTGATTGATTTCCTTATTCGCCGTATCATCAAAATACTGCATGACTGCACTCCGTTGCAGTACCTCCTGCGTCGGATACTGTGCAAACAACTGTCTGCGCGTCTGTTCTTCCGGCACAGTCATAATATAATCTTCATTGGAATCATCCCCACAGAAGAAGAAACCAACCGGATACTCTGTTGTATCCTCTTCATCATCCTCTGCCTCATAATTCCATTTCAGATAATCATAGACTGTATCATCGTCACCGCCACTGATTACCGATGTATAACCAATGTAATACATGTTACGCACCGCATTGTCCGGACGAGACACAAAGTTTACAAATGCCTCAGCGGCCTGCTGTTTTTCCGCATCCTGTCCGATTCCGCTTTTCAGCATAACCCAGCCGTCAAACCACAGATTCGTCGACTCCTCCGGCACCGCAAAATCCAGATAGAAATCATCCTCTTCTGCCTGATCCATCGCATAGACAGCATCTCCGGACCACTGGTAGTTTGCAACGACTTTTCCGCTGATCATGTCTGCTTTACCACTGTCGGTCTCAAACGAATAAACATTACCCTGCATATCCTGCAGGATGTCCTCTACATTCTCGATCGTATCGGAATCCACATCATTCATGATCTGCATCAACCGTTCCTGATAATCCGGTGCATTGCGGAGCGATTCATCCATCAGTTCATCTTTTCTGTAAGAACCAAGTGCCGCAAAATAAGAATCCCGGACATTATCCTTGATTGTAACCTGGCGTTTGAACTTGTCATTTAGAAACACATCCCAGGTAGATGCTTCCTCTTCTGTCATCTTCTCCGGATTGTAGAGAACACCGGTGACGCCCCACATATAGCCTGCCGCATATTTACTCCACGACTCACCGCCGATCTCATTTTCATCAAACGTATCCTTAATATAATCGGATACCCCGCGCACATAGTAATTATCCGGATTGTCCGTATCATAAAAATCTTCTGAAAACGGCACCAGCTTCTTCTCTGCCATCAGCTTCATGATCATATAATCAGACGGACAGACAAGGTCATACACATCGCCGAGTGTCAGCTGGTTATACAGATCCTCGTTCGTACCGAAGCACGAATACTCAACCTCCACGCGCTTGCCGTACGTCTCGTAATACCACTCGGTGAAATCATCGACCATCGAATTCTCACCGAAGATCTCCGCACCATTTTCAAGCTCCATGCGTTCTTCTTCGTCCCAGTCACCAAGATCGATATATTCCTCCCAGTTGCAGACACGCAGCTTGATCACGTCGTCATTTCCCTGTGCGTGTGTGATCTTTGTTCCCGGCACCATCGCCAGAAATGTCATCATAGTTGCCGCCGCAACGGCTGTCACACGTTTTAACATCTTATTTCTCATTGCGGACACCTCCTTTTTCAGAGGTTGTCTTTCTGCCAGCCACATTCATGACAACCACTGCCAGAATAACGATCAGGAAGATCACTGTCGAAAGAGCCCAGAGTGCAGTTTTAATCTCTGTCTGTGAACCCTTGGTTGCATTGACAACATACGTACTGATCGTGTTAAACGTTGCCGGTTTTGTATAGCTTGCGATGAAATAATCATCGAGCGAAAGTGTGATTGCCAGCGCAAATCCGGATACGATACCCGGCATGATCTGCGGGATCACAACCTTACGGAGTGCCATCGACGGAGACGCACCAAGATCCATTGCCGCCTCATACAGACTTGCATCCATCTGCTTTAATTTCGGAACCACAGACAGATACACAAATGGAGCAGATAACACTACATGACCGATCAGCAGCGGCACATAGCTTTCCTTATTCATGCCAAATGCAACGATCAGCAGCACGCAGATGGAAAAACCGGTTACAACATCTGCATTGACAACCGGAATCTGGTTGGCTGTGTTAATAAAGTTCTTCGCAAGTTTCTTCGAATAAAACGCACCAATCGCACCCAACGTTCCAAGGATTGTAGCAAGCAGAGATGAAACAAGTGCCAGAAGAACCGTCCCGACAATCATATCCCGAAGCTCGCCCTTTGTGAACAGTGTCACATAATTCTGCATAGAAAATCCGTGGATCGAACCGATATTCCCGGAATCAGTAAAGCTGTATACCGCCAGAATCAGAATCGGTGCATAGATAACGAGCAGCATAAGAATCAAAAATAGTTTTCCAATCGTCTTTCTCATCAGATCAGTGCACCTCCTCTTCCCTCGTCCTCATCCGAGTATTTGTTCGTAAAGAGGGTGAAGATCAATATGATCAAAAGCAGGATCAGTGCGATCATTGATCCATTATGCCAGTCGTAGGATGCAAAATAGCTTCCGATCAGACTACCCATAATATACGTGCTGTTATAAAGCATATCCAGCACAACATAGTTTGTCATAGATGGCAGAAATACCATCGTGATTCCGCTGATAATGCCAGGCACGGAAAGTGGCAGTGTCACCTTCAGAAATGTCTGTACCGGATTCGCGCCAAGGTCACCTGCCGCCTCTATCAGACTCGTGTCTAACTTCATCAGCGTCGTGTACATCGGCAGAATCATGAATGGAAGAAAATCATACGTCATACCGATGACAGAATTTAAAAACGGATGCAGGGCAAGATTTCCCTCTAACACCGTAAGTATCTCTTTTAATGCAGTGATACGCAATGTGAAATTGATCCACATCGGCATCACAAATGCAACTAAGATCACACTCTTATGCCGCATATTGCTGCGCGCTAAGATATACGCAATCGGATATGCAAGCAGTACACAGACGCAGGTCGTCACAACCGCCAGCGCAAAGCTGTACGCAAGTGTACCGATCGTATTCGGGCTCGTAAAAAATGCCGCCAGATTCTGCACGGTAAACTGACCTTGTCCGTTTGTAAACGCATAATATAAAAGAACAAACAATGGGGCTACTACAAACAGCAATAGAAAAAGTGCATAAGGTATACCCAGTCCGCTCTTTGCAAAACGTGAAGAACGCATACAATATCACTCCTTTTCTATTTCTTGATGGAAAACTGGATATGCTCCTCCGGAATAACCAGACTTACATAGTCATCCATATTCCACAGGTATTCATCGTTGACGATGAAATCCTCATCCATATCCGTACGGACCACGTAGCTGTAATGATCACCCTTGTAGATCAGGTTGATGATATGTCCGCAGACGATACCCTCTTCCTCATTATCGCTCATGGAAATATGCCGTGGCTTGATTGCAAGCACGACCTTCAGTTTTTCATAGTCAATCACGTCACCATGTGCATCTAAAAGCTCATGCGCGTCGTTAAACTTAGAACCCGGTATGATCTTCGTCAGATCACACTGGATCTTTCCATCAAAGATTGTAAGCTCATAATTCTTGTCTACATCACTCTCGATCTTATTCAGTGTGTGTTCCGGAATCATGATGTGAATACCATCCGGTTCCACATTCAGTCCAACCTGGCTTCCAACCGCTGCGGTCTTTGTCGACTGGATCACGATCTCATTCTTGCCGGATTCCACTGTGATCTCATAGTGGACACCCTTGAATACAACTGATGTGACCGTTCCTGTGATTGCACCATTCTCAGGCGTTGTGATCTCAACATCCTCCGGACGCACAACGACTTCCACCAGCCGTCCATGCTCGACATCATCCACACAGGCAAATTCCGCTCCGCAGAAACGCACCTTGAGCTTGTCTGTCATGATGCCAGTAAAAATATTACTCTCGCCGATAAAGTCTGCAACGAATGCATTTTTCGGCTCATTATATATATCCTCAGGAGTTCCGATCTGCTGCATACGTCCTTCGGACATGACAACGATCTTGTCCGACATCGTAAGTGCCTCCTCCTGGTCATGTGTTACATAGATAAAGGTAATTCCAAGTCTTTCATGCATACTTTTCAGTTCAAGCTGCATCTCCTTGCGCATCTTTAAGTCGAGCGCACCGAGCGGCTCATCGAGAAGCAGGATCTGCGGCTCATTGACCAGTGCACGCGCGATTGCGATTCGCTGCTGCTGTCCACCGGACAAGGTTGCTACCTTCCGCGTCTCAAACCCTTCTAAGTCTACCATCTCCAGAACTTTCTTTACCTTCCGCTTAATCTCGTCCTTCGACAGCTTCTTAAGCTTTAATCCAAAGGCAATATTGTCAAAAATGTTTAAATGTGGAAACAATGCATACCGTTGAAATACTGTGTTGATCGGGCGTTTGTTTGGTGGTAGATTTCCAATCTCTTTACCATCTAGCAGTATTTCTCCCTCTGTAGGAATTTCAAAGCCCGCAATCATGCGGAGTGTTGTGGTTTTACCACAGCCCGAAGGCCCTAAAAACGTTACGAATTCGCCCCTTTTTACCGTAAGGTTAAAATCCTCTACAGCGACAAACCCATCCTCAAATGTTTTTGTGATGTGCTTTAGCTCAATAATGTTTGTTGAACTAGTGTTGTTTTCCAATAAACTCTCATCCTCCTTGTGTTCCTGACATCCTTATCCATGGCATTGGCGGATGCAGGCCAGATTTTTCTTTCGTATTCTCTACGAAAATGCATAAAAATATGCCTGTTTTTTCTTACAAAAACAAGCATATTTTATCAGATTCATATTCTATTTACAATCAATTTTTTAACGTCTGTGATATTTTCTGTCTTCCTCTTCATACTTCGGGGAGCACGTAAGCTGGACACCTATTTTCTTCAGAAGCTGTTCATCCACCGACGAAAGTAATACTGTCGAATGCGCCTGACAATTCTTCAGTTTGGAGAGCTGTTCAATTGCAAGCTTTGCTTTTTCATCCTGTGCCGCTGTTGTGGAAAGCGCGATCAGAATCTCATCGGTATGCAGTCTTGGATTGTGGCTTCCAAGATACTGGATTTTAAGACGCTGGATCGGCTCGATGGCTTCCTTGGATACTAACTGTACTTCATGCGGAATTCCGGCAAGTACCTTCAGCGCATTTAAGATTGCAGCTGCCGATGCGCCAAGCAGATCTCCGGTTTTTCCGGTTACGATTGTGCCGTCTGCAAGCTCAATTGCCATCGCCGGATGTCCGGTCTCCTCTTCCCTTGCCAATGCTTTCTTTGCCACCAGGCGGTCCTCCATAGAGACACCCGCCTGTCGCAGTAAAAGCTCTAACTTATTCTTGTCATCCTTCGACTGTCCGTAACGCTTTCTGTCACACAGGCAGCGATAATACCGGCGGATAATCTCCTGTGCCGATGCATCACGGCATACCTGATCATCAATAATACAATTTCCAGCCATATTGACACCCATATCCGTTGGAGACTTATACGGACTGCTTCCGGCAATCAGTTCAAACATTGTCGCAACAACCGGGAATATCTCGATATCGCGGTTGTAATTGACGGTTGTCTCACCATATGCTTCGAGATGAAACGGATCGATCATATTGACATCGTTTAAGTCCGCTGTTGCTGCCTCATAAGCAAGGTTGACCGGATGCTTGAGTGGCAGATTCCAGATTGGGAATGTCTCAAACTTCGCATACCCGGCTTTCACGCCACGCTTATATTCATGGTAAAGCTGAGACAGGCAGGTTGCCATCTTTCCACTACCCGGGCCCGGTGCCGTGATGACAACAAGCGGACGCTCTGTCTCAATATATTCATTCTTTCCATACCCCTCATCACTCACGATATGGGCAATATCACTTGGGTATCCAACAATCTTATAGTGACGGTAAGACTTGATTCCAAGCTCTGCAAGCTTCTTGCGGAAAAGCTCTGCCGATGCCTGCCCGGCATACTTTGTCAGACACACACTGCCAACATACAGTCCTACTGCCTGGAATTCGTCGATCAGGCGCAGCACATCCATATCATATGTAATTCCATAATCATCGCGCACCTTGTTATTCTCGATATCCTCTGCACTGATCACGATCACGATTTCAGCCTGGTCTTTTAACTGTAATAACATCTGCAGCTTCGAATCCGGCTGAAATCCCGGAAGCACACGTGACGCATGATAGTCATCAAACAGCTTGCCGCCAAACTCCAGATATAATTTATTATCAAACTGTGCGATCCGGTCACGTATATGCTGTGACTGCATCTCTAAGTACTTTTGGTTGTCAAAACCGATCTTCATCTTAATTTTCCTCCCGATAACCGTAATTACGAAGTAAGGTATCGCTGTCTCTCCAGTCCTTTTTTACCTTTACCCATAGCTTTAAATTTACTTTCATATCCAGCAGATTTTCCATACTGATCCGTGCTTTCGTACCAATCTTTTTTAGCATTGCACCCTGCTTTCCGATAATAATCCCCTTGTGGGAATCCCGCTCACAGATGATCGTTGCCTCAATATCCATGCAGCTGCCATCCGGACGTTCCTTCATCCGGTCAATTACAACGGCGATACCATGTGGAATCTCTTTGTCTAACTGGCGAAGTGCCTGTTCACGGATCATCTCCGCTACAATCTGGCGTTCCGGCTGATCGGTAATCGTATCCTCATCGTAAAACTGTGGTCCAAACGGAAGCAGCCGTTTTAACGTCTTAATAAGCTCCGCCTGATTGTGTCCGCGCAGTGCAGAAACAGGAACAATCGCATCAAAATCATGTACCTCTTTGTATGTGTTTATAGCATCTGCAACTGCCTGTTTATCCACGGTATCCGTCTTATTGATAACAAGCACCACCGGCGTATTTACCTTACTTAACACATCAATGATATGACGTTCGCCCGCGCCGATAAATGTCGTCGGCTCTACGATCCACATGACGATATCCACCTCATTCAATGTGGAATACGCAACATTCATCATATACTCGCCAAGCTTATTTTTCGCCTTGTTGATACCGGGTGTATCCAGGAACACAATCTGTCCTTCGTCATCCGTATATACTGTCTGGATCCGGTTCCTCGTCGTCTGTGCTTTGCTGCTTGTAATCGCAATCTTCTGTCCGATCAGATGATTCATCAATGTGGACTTCCCCACATTCGGACGTCCGATGATTGCAACAAAACCGGATTTGTATGTCGATAAGTTATCCATATGTTTCTCCCTGTATGTTCTACCTAAAATACGCTCTTTACTTCTGTAAATGCATCCTTCGCATCTTCGATCCGCGCTTCATCACCGATTGCACAGATCACATCTCCATCGACAGCTGCTTCCACATATCCGGCAAGTCCACGGATTACTTCCGGGGTTGCGCCAAGCACTTCATCTCTTGTCCGCTGCAAGTCTGCATCGTCGATTCCCATCAGATAACAGATCAGACTGAAATTGCCATCTGCGGATGGTGTAAGCGGTGCATCCATCCTGCTGATCGCACCGATGATATATTTCGTCATGTCTCTTTCGTCTGCTTCAAAGCTTCTCACATAGTCCGGTGCCTCCTTATAGATCTCGTATGTCTCCAACAGATTTGGATCACGGTAGGATGTAAAATATGCGTTACCGCTTCGATTGAAGCTGCACATACAGCCATAAGCACCACCCTTCACACGCACATTGATCCACAGATAATCGTATGAGAAGATACACTGCAATACATTCAAAGCGCCGGTATACTCATATCCACGTTCACAGAAATTACCGGCCGTCGCTACATACTGTACCTGACTTGCCGTCTTAAAGCCCTCGTTCTTTTTTACTACCGGAATTTCCTTCACATTCTCAAACGCCAGTCTTGTCGAAAGCTTGCAGGAAAATCTCGTCAGACTCTCAGTCAGCGTATCCTCCGGCTTCTTATCGGAAGTAAAGTTCACGAGCAGGGAATCTCTGCGCAGAAGCTGACCGAGCGTCTCCTGAAGATCAGCAGCCAGTCCCTCATAGCGTTCTTCAAAATGATCATCCAGATCTGACAGATACATATAATAATCTACACCCTCTGTCAGTTCTTTCACAACACCTATTTTAGAAATATATGCCGTTGCGCGTCCCGCCGCTGTTGTATGTCCGTTCGCAAGCAGATCGTCTTTCATTGCCGCACGCGTCTCTGCAATAATCTCCTTCAATCGCTTCTTATCCGAAAGCTTCGAGGTGAACAAAATCTCCTCAATCAATTCCATTGCCTTATCGAGCTGTGCATCCAACATCTTTGCACTGACGACAAAATGTGTAACATAACCGCCATATTCTTTCTTATTGGTGACCGTTGTACTGAATCCAATGCCACCAGTATACAGATTGATCTCGTTCGATAACTCACTGTAACTGAAATGCTCTGTATCCACATACTTAAAAATCTCCGTCAAAAGTGCAATTACCGGAAACTTATCATAGTCGATATCATCCATACAGAAGTTCAGGCTGAGATACGTGATTCCGTTTGTAAAAATATCATGGCTTAGTACCTTGACATGTTCAATCTCCAGAATACGGTTATTTATTTTCTTGGCATGCTTCTCGATATCATCGATCGCAAGCATCGGAATCTTCTTCAAGTCTTCCTCCGCATCACCGGAGCTCTGGTACTCCTTCAGATGCATCATGTTCGCACGGATCTCCTCGATATCCGCTGCAGAAAGTGTCTCCTTATATGCCGCAAGCCGTGCCTTCTCACGCTCTGCAATCTCATTATTAAGCCCCTTCTTTGGCATCAGCAGACAATATGACTTGTGCGTATTCTGTAAAATATACTGCTTGATCAGAGCTTCAAAATATCCGGTCTCCACATCCTGCTTCAACGCATCATACACATCGTTCAGGCTGAACAGATCAAGCGCTGCCGCATCATCATAAAGCCATGTAGAAAATGCATTTAATCCGAGCATCAATCCCTTCGGGAATCGTCCAAAGTTTCCTTCCTTATGCTTAAATTCAAAATAATTGATTGCCGCAAGCAGCGATTTCTTATCCATACCCTGCTCCACAATGGAAGCAAGCGTATCCTCAAGCACCTGTATAAATCGTTCTAAATCTTCTGCATTCGCATTCTTTGCAATGATTGAGAAGTTCGGCTGTTTGATACCGTCATCAAAGGATGACAGAATATCCTTGCCAAGCCCGGCATCAATCAATGCCTTTTTGAGCGGTGCGCCTGGTGCCGATAACAAGGCATATTCAAGAATCGAAAATGCAGTACATAACTTTTTATCCGCACTTGTTCCAACAACTGTGTTGTATGTCAGATAAGTGTTGTCCTGCTCGGATTCATTCTCTGCGATGGAATAATATTCCCGTACCTCTACCGGCTTCTCAAACGCTGGCTCATCGGTCAATGCCGAATCAATCTCCGCATAATCAAAATTCTGTAAATATTCCTCATCAATAAATGTAAGCTCCTCTGCGGCATCCATATCTCCATACAGATAGATATAACTGTTGCTCGGATGATAATACCGCTTATGAAACGCAATAAAATCCTCCTGTGTCAGATTCGGGATTGCCTCCGGATCTCCGCCGGATTCAAAGCCATATGCAGTATGTGGAAGCAGCGACTTCTCAATAATTCGGTAAAGCTGCTGTTCCGGAGAAGAATACACGCCCTTCATCTCGTTAAATACAACACCGTTATACGTGAGCTCCCCGGTCTCCTCATCGATCTCATAATGCCAGCCCTCCTGCATCATGATCTCTTTCTTCTCATACATATCCGGATAAAAAACGGCATCCATATAAACATGCATCAGATTATGAAAATCCTTCTCGTTCAGACTTGCAAGCGGATATACTGTCTTGTCCGAATAAGTCATTGCATTTAAGAATGTATTCAGACTGCCCTTGCAAAGCTCCACAAACGGATCCTTGACCGGGAATTTTCTGGAACCGCAAAGAACCGAATGTTCTGTAATATGCGGCACACCGGTATCGTCGGCTGGCGGTGTCCGAAACCCAATCGTAAATACTTTGTTCGTATCATCATTCTCAATCACAGCCACCCGTGCCTTTGTCTTATTATGGGACAAGATATACCCGTATCCGTTGACTTCCTTCAATTCCTTCTTTTCCACTACCGTATATGCGGTCAGATTCTCTAATTTACTCAAACGATTCATCCTCCATCATCTATTTCAAATTCTCCGGTCCAAAGCTTTCCGGAAGCAGTTCTTCCAATGTATATACCTTATACGCCTCCATTGTGCGTGCTAAAATCACGGCAAATGCGGACGGATTAACGAACTCCCGCAGCACCTGTCTGCACACACCGCATGGTGCAGTGTATCCGGTCTGCGCAAGCGCATCTTCGTCAAGTTTCCCGCCTACAATCGCGATTGCCGTAAATTCCCTGCAGCCTTCACTCACAGCCTTGAAGATGGCTGTCCGCTCTGCACAGTTTCCCGGTGTAAATGCTGCGTTCTCAATATTGCATCCGGTGTATATCTTCGCATCTGCCCCAAGCAGTGCCGCCCCAACTGCAAAGTGCGAATACGGTGCATACGAAAACTTCCGTGCATCCGCTGCAATCCGGATCAGATTTTGTATCTTTTTCTTTTCTAATTTCATATACTGCCTTATCCTGTATTTTGTAAATTATGATTCGCGGTACGCCACTCCTACGCTTCTGTCAGCCGGTAATCAACAACCGCCTTCACGTCACCCGCTTCTTTGCCGCTCATCTTGATGATCACATGTGTTTCCATTCCGGCTTCCGCTTCGATCTCCTGTATTGCCCGCTCGATCACAAGTGCTTCCTTGTACCGCGCCTGACTCTTATACTCCACGCGAATCCGGTTGACACATGTGATATCCTCGACATACTCATTTGCAAGCAGGATGTATTTTGCATTACTCATATGTCCGTTGTAATCGATGTCCGCCTTCGGTACAACTACTGTATCAACAACTTCGAATTCCTTCGGCAGACGGATCTTTCTGCCGCATCTTTCCATCGGATACCGCGGTCTGATCTCATATCCCTTCGCATCCTCTTCCTCGATCCGTACCGGATGCTTCGTCTCCATATCCATAAGGGTCCACATCGAATCTGCACAGACAATATCCTCGCCGTTTTCATCCGTCACAATAACATTACGATAGCCGATTGACGTCGCAAATTCATACGCCCACGTCTTCACGCTTATCTCCTCGAACATCTTCGGTATACGGCGGATCTCAATATTCCAGCTGATTGCGAACCAGGTCCGCTTATGCGTGAGCATATAGTCGATGCCTCTGCCTACCGATTCGGAATTGATGTTGACACAATCCTGCATGGCATCCATCAGACTTCCAAACGACATCCGTCTTGTTGCATCGACATCTGAAAAAAGAACTTTTTTATTATATGTGTACATAGTATACCCCTTTATCACGCACGGCTTTCGTGGCAGGTAAAATAAATCACCTGATATTCCTTTGCGATTTCTCTTATAAATGCTTTTCCATGCTCTATTTTTTCCTCATCGAGATTCACGAACGGATCATCCAGAATCAGAAACGGCTTTTTCTCCCGATACATCGCATCCGCAAATGCAAGACGCATACACAAACCGGTCATATCCTGATATCCCCGGCTGAAATATCCCATATCACGGTACATTCCCTGCTCCTGTCTCTCCATCTCAAACGTCGCCGTAAGTCCATACGCTGTTCCGTCTTCACCTGATAACATCCGGTAATACCTCCGGAATGCATCCATAACCGGTTCCTGATAACGTGCACCGTAATTTTCCTTTGCCTGTGTCAAAAAAGCCTTAGTCTTTTGTATTATATCACATTTTTCCCGAAGCGTAATCAATTCTTCATTAAGAGATTGCAATTTTCTTTCCTTTTCCGTCAGTGTGTCAAACTCGCTCTCCAATTCATCAAGTCTCCGGCTGTATTGCAGGATCTGTCTCGACAGCGTCTCCATCTCCGATGCCCGCTGTTTCTGCTGTTCCTCCGAAAGCGGCTTTGGCTGTACAGGTTTTGACTCTGGCTGGCGTTTCTTCCTGCCGATTGCATACCCAAGCAGCATACATGCGCCTGCAATCATACTGAATCCACCACAGATAAGGATTAACATACGATACCCTTTGCCTGCCGCAAGCAGCGCATATATAATCACAAGCAATCCTAAGACGATACCTGTGATTCCTTTATATTTCCGCTGTTCGTTTTTTTCATTTCTTCTTTGCTGCAAGGTATCTGCCAGTTCCTGCCCGGATGGGCTTGCAGCTTCTTTCTCTTCGGTTTCCTCCGGTAGCTTCCCCGCCAAGCACGCATTCCAACGCACTTTGACCGCCGTCAACTGGCTTGAAACCGTATCTAACGCTTCCTGCACTACCGTTTTTGCCCATAATTCCTGTGCAAGCACGTGTGCTTCCCGTTCAAGCTTCGCAAGTTTTCCGGTGCTCCGTTTATCCGACATCTGGTTGATCGCATCGGCAAGCTTTTTATTTGCCACGTCATAACTTGCCATATCTTCGGTCTCTTCCATCTGATCGCCGAGCTTCGCACTCACGCTGTCTGTCGCTGCAAATGCCGCACATTCCGCCTGTCCAATATAGATGGTCCGCATAAAAGACTCCGCATTGATTCCGAATAACTCCTGTCCGATCTGTTCGGTGAAATCTGTACTGTCAAGCAGCGTATTCGCATCCTGTAACCGGAAGGAATCTCCCTTTGCCGTCTTCCCGAAGACACGCGACAGCAGATAATATTTCCCATCCGCTGTAAAAGTAAGCTGTCCGCCATAGGTGCCGCCCTGCCACGGCTGATAACGCTTCCGTTCCTTCTCCAGTTCCGTCCGCTTCGTCTCCCCGGCAAAGCCATAGAACATCACGCGGATAAATGCTGCAAATGTACTTTTTCCTGCGCCATTCGGCAGCACAACCGCATTGTAGCCATCTGCAAAATCATAGGAGAAATCCGAAAGCTTTCCAAAGTTTTCAATATGACATGTCAGTAGTCTCATATGAACGCCTCCCCGGCAAGCGCCAATATTCCCGTCTGAATGATCTTCGCTTTCTCCTCATCCGAAAGGTCAGTCTGTGCCTGAACCAGACGCACGAATTCACCCTTTAATGACGCATCATACGTATATGCGGCATAGTCGATCTCCGGCACAGTATGATCTACGACCTTCGCATAGAAATAGATTTGTGACAACTGCATCGCAAGCAGGTCTGTATCTACTTCCACACCCACAGGCAGGCTGCCAGTCAGACAGACCTTCACCAGATCGGCAGTCTGCACCTGCATTTCCTGTAATGTCTCTTTAATAGCATCTAAAATATCCACTCCGGATGCACACACGCTTACATCGACAGATGCCTCCCACAGTCTGCGGCTTGCAAATGGCACAAATGTATCCTGAATCTTATGATGTACCACATCAACCTCGAGCAGGCAGAATCCATGTATGCCACATTCATCAAAGCCTCTGCCCTCCAAACAACCCGGATACACGTAGATGCCCCTTGCATCGAGCTGCTCACGCTTATATGTATGGATGTGTCCGAGTGCCAGATAATCGATTCCTTTATTTTGTAATAAAGCAAGTGGAATCTGTTCCGCATCCCGTCCTGCCCCACTTGCGTATGGCGTCTCCTGCCCATGCAGCATCACAAGGTTAATATGCTTTGGATTAAGCCTTAATGATGTATATAACGTCTGTGCATTCCGTGCAGAGCTTTCCGCACCGGTAATCACGATTGTCGCACCATCTTCTTCCCACGCATAGTAACGCCATGTATCACCAAACAACTTCAGGTTATCCGGGATTTCATCCAACGACTGCAGGAACCCATCTGCATCGTGATTTCCACGCAGATAGAAAAACAAGATCTCCGGGTGTCCGGTAATTGCAGACAGCACCGCGTTTCCAGTTGCCCGGTCAACCTTCTTCGTATCAAACAGATCTCCGACGATGAGAATCCCATCGACCGATTGTTCTGCAGCGTAGTCCACCATACGCAGAAACGTATGCAGAATCTCGGTTCTCCGCTGCTTCTGCTTATCTCCATCCAGATGTGTAGACAGAGAGGAATTCAAATGAATATCCGCACAATGTATTAACTTCATCCGTTACCCCTTTCTGTCATTTCCTAAAATATCTCAAATCCTAACTGATTCTTCCATTTCAGCACGCGCGCAACTGCCGCATCAATCTGTGCCTCGTCAATTTCTCCATCTTTGACTGCCTGTATGACGGCTTTGATCTGCTCCTGATAATTCGTGGAAAGCAGCATATCATTTCCGGCTTTGACCGCCTGCACCGCCGCCTCGTCCAGATCATATCCCGCAGATACGCCACTCATCATCAGATCATCGGTGATTACCACACCATCAAACTGCAGCACGTTCCGTATCTCCTCGTGCACCTTCTCCGATAGCGATGCCGGATATTCATCATCGATTGCTGCAACTACATTGTGGCTGACTAAAATACAGTCCGCGCCAGCATTTACGCCCGCCTCAAACGGTATATAATCCCGCGTCACAAACTGCTCATACGTTCGCGTATCCTCGATCTGGTTCACATGCGTGTCTCCATTACTACCGTACCCCGGGAAATGCTTCAACACCGTTCCAATCTGTGCCTTCCGCATCGTCGTGACAACGGTATCGACGTACTCTGCCGTCTCCTGCGGATCATCTCCAAACGCACGGGGATAGATAAAATCACTCGCATCTCCGGACAGATCACAGACCGGTGCGAAGTTCACATTGATGCCATACGATAGAAGCAGCTTTGTTTTTTCTTCCGTATCCTTTCTGATTGCATCCATACCGCCCGACGCATAGATGGATCTCGGTGATGCAAAGGTGTGATCTGCCAGTGCACTGTAACGGCTGACACGCGTCACCGTACCGCCTTCTTCGTCCGTTCCAATTAGCAAAGGAATATCAGAAGCCTCCTGAAAGGACTGGATCTTCTCCGTCAGGGAATCTGCCGTCTCCCCAGCCAAATCTCCCGCAAACAAAATAATGCCCCCAACCGGATATTGCGTTAGCTCATCCGGTCCGAAGCGTCCATCATTTTTTACAAAGAACATCTGTCCGACCTTTTCTTCCAGACTCATCGTCTGGATCTTGTCCTGTATCCGCACATCAAGCACCGTCATTTGTGCATCTGAAGTCGTGTGTGTCTCTTCGCCTGCCGTCTGCTCTGTGGTCACAGGGACTTGTGTCGTAGCTGTTTCTTCCGTATCCCCTGGTTCCGATGAAGTACGTTCTCCATCCCGGAGAAGATTTCCCGAACCGAAAATACCGAAAAACACCATACAGATGATCAATATTCCATATATAATTTTTTTATGCCGATGCATCATTGAACACGATTCCGTCTTATTCATAATAATCACGATTTCTCCGTTCTTCGAACTCGTGATTATCATTATACATTACATATAATAATCACGATTTCTCCGTTCTTCGAACTCCCGAAATCGTAACAGCCATGCGCATTCCGGACTATCGTCCTTCATGCTTATGTCTGTTTATCCGTCATATAAATAAGCAGCTCCGTCTGCAAGCAGCCTCGCTGCTTATTTGCATGACGGAATTATTATATCATGTATTGATCTGATTGCTCGTTGTGCCAATCGACCAGATCCTGCAAGGTAATATTGTCTACGACTTCCGATATCGCATCGTACAGTTTCTCCCAGATACGAACCGTTACGCAGCTGCTTCTTCTGTCACAGTCAATTGGATTTTGTCCAACACAGGCAACCGGGGCAAGCTCGCCTTCCGTCAATCGTAAGATCATACCGACTGTATAATCCTTCGGTGCACGCGAAAGCAGATATCCCCCCTGCGCACCTCGGATTCCGCGCACAAATCCCGCCTTGTTCAATACAGAAATAATCTGCTCCATATATTTTTCAGATATATTCTGCCTCTTTGCAACGTCTTTTAAACTGATCGGTTCTCCCGTGTTATAGACTGCAAGATCCAGCATCAGGCGAAGTGCATACCTTCCCTTTGTTGATATTTTCATGCAAGTTCCTCCATAAAGTAACCGATTATATAATTTCGGTCTCGTCGCTTTCCGCAGATACCAAAAATTATATAATCGGCACTAACATAAGTCAAGATAACAAACTATATTTTATCCGTTCATTTTCTTCTTTTTACTGCTCTGCAAACAATGCAGTTGAAAGATATCTGTCACCAGAATCTGGAAGCAATGCAACGATTGTCTTGCCCTTGTTCTCTGGTCTTTTTGCAAGGATATCTGCAGCTTTCAATGCTGCACCGGAAGAGATGCCAACCAGAACACCTTCCGCTCTTGCAAACGCTCTTCCCTCTTCAAATGCATCATCGTTCTCGATTGTAATGATCTCATCGTAGATCTTTGTATTCAGTACCTTTGGTACGAATCCGGCTCCAATACCCTGAATCTTGTGGGATCCGGCCTGACCGGTTGAGAGAACTGCACTTGTTGCAGGCTCTACTGCTACAATCTTCACATCTGGATTCTTAGACTTCAGATATTCACCAACACCTGTCAGTGTTCCGCCTGTACCAACACCGGCTACGAAGATATCCACCTTACCCTCTGTCTGCTCCCAGATCTCTGGTCCGGTTGTCTTCTTGTGCATCTCAGAGTTGGCCGGGTTATCAAACTGTCCAAGGATGATTGCACCCGGGATAGACTCCTTCAATTCTTCTGCCTTTGCGATGGCACCTTTCATACCCTTAGAACCGTCTGTCAACACAAGCTCTGCACCATATGCCTTCAGAAGATTTCTGCGTTCTACACTCATGGTCTCCGGCAGTGTCAGGATTGCACGATAGCCCTTTGCGGTTGCAACGGCCGCAATTCCGATACCTGTATTTCCGGATGTCGGCTCGATGATTGTTGCCCCCGGCTTCAGCTCTCCCTTTTCCTCAGCATCCTCGATCATTGCAAGTGCAATACGATCCTTTACAGAACCGGATGGGTTCAGGTACTCCAGCTTTACATACAGATTTGCATCTGTCACGCCTGCCTTCTTCGCATAACGGTCTGCCTGAAGCAATGGTGTATTACCGATCAATTCCAACGCACTTTTAATTACTTTACTCATAATGTCTACCTCCAGATTTTTTTATATTTTCTATTGTTTTTCTATTTCCCTATATTCCTACTTTTTAAGTAGGATTTGAGTGTATTATAGCACGATATAACCATTTGTCAATCACTTTTTTGATTTTTTTATAAATAAAAAGAAACCGCACTTAAACGGTTTCTCTTTTTGACAATTCCCAGAACGCGACTGCACTCGCAGCCGCCACATTCAGCGAATCCACACCATGTGTCATCGGTATCTTCACCGTATAATCGCTGTGCGTGATCGTCTCCTGCCGCAATCCTTCTCCTTCCGTTCCAAGGATCACAGCGAGCTTATCAAGCTTCGCAAACCGCGGATCACAGATCTCGCACGAATCATCCCGCAGGGCCATCGCTACACACGGAAATCCCAGCGTATGAAGTATCTGTGCGGTATCTTCTTCTGACTTCGGCAGATACGTCCACGGAATCTGGAATACCGTACCCATACTGACCCGAATTGCCCTCCGGTATAGCGGATCGGCGCATCCATGTGTCAGAAGCACTGCATCCATGCCAAGTGCCGCAGCAGACCGAAAGATTGCTCCGACATTCGTCGGGTTCATCACGTCTTCTAACACTGCAATCCGGTACATATCACGGCATAAGATGTCCGCCTGTGGAAGCTCATTTCGTTCCATCGCACATAACATTCCACGCGTCAGCTTAAACCCGGTAATCTGCGTCAGTACATCAAACCTTGCAGTATAGACGGGAATCTCTCCACACACCTCAAGCAATCCCTGCTGTTTTGGTACCCCCGCTTCATCCATCAGGACAGAAATTGGACGATATCCGGCAGCAAGTGCCCGCTCCACGACGATCGGGCTTTCCGCGATAAAGATGCCCGGCTTTGGCTCCCGGTAACGAAGGAGCTGTACCTCTGAAAGTCTGGCATAGATATCCAAACCTGCATCCTGTAAATTCTGTATAGAAATAAAATGTGGCATGAACACACATCCCCTTTCCGTGACATGTGTCCATGCCGCAATCGTAACCTTTATTTATGAGAAATAAGCAACACCGGACTCAAAGATCTTCTGATCCTGATCTCCGTAGATATTGACTGCCACTGCTGTTCCCTTACGCTCTGAGTGAGCCATCTTACCAAGTACACGGCCATCCGGACTTGTGATACCCTCGATTGCGTAGTAAGAACCATTGACATTGTAATACTCATCCATTGTTGGATTTCCATCCATATCAACATACTGGGTTGCAACCTGTCCATTTGCGAAGAGCTTCTCTGTCCACTCCTTGCTTGCAACAAAACGTCCCTCACCATGTGAGATTGGCACGGTATACACACCGCCAAGCTTTGCCTTCTGCAACCATGGGCTCTTGTTTGTAACAACCTTTGTGTAAACCATCTTGGACTGATGACGACCGATGCTGTTAATTGTCAGTGTCGGTGAATCATCCTCCTGTGGACGGATCTCGCCATAAGGAACAAGTCCGAGCTTGATGAGTGCCTGGAATCCGTTACAGATACCAAGTGCCAGTCCGTCACGCTCATGCAGAAGCTTCATAACCTCATCTGCGATCTTTGCATTCCGGAATGCAGTTGCGATGAACTTACCAGAACCATCCGGCTCATCACCAGCGGAGAAACCACCTGGGAACATAATAATCTGGCTCTCACTGATTGCCTTTGTAAATGCATCTACAGAATCACGGATACCCTGTGCATCCATGTTACGGAATACGATTGTCTGAACCTCAGCACCCGCATTCTCAAATGCCTTGGCTGAATCGTATTCGCAGTTTGTACCAGGGAATACTGGAATAAATACCTTTGGTTTTGCTACTTTATTCTTTGCCACATAGATCGAACCGGCATCGTACAGTCCTGTACTTACCTTTCCATCTACAATCTTCAATGTATCGTTGATCTTATCATTCTGCTCCACGCCGGACTCTGTCGGGAATACCTTTTCAAGCTTCTTTGTCCATGCATCTAATGCCTCATCCATTGTGATCACAGTATCACCATATACGAACTCTGGTGCATCCTGTACTTCACCGATGACTGTACATGGAATACCAAGCTCTGTCACATTGTCCTTCTCTACTTCGAGAATGATAGAGCCATATTTCTTCGCTGTAAGATCGTCTGCATCAACGGTCTTCGCAAGCTTCACACCGAGCTTGTTACCAAATGCCATCTTCGAGATTGCTTCAATCATACCGCCAAAGCCGATTGCATAAGCAGATACAACCTTGCCCTCTGTGATTGCCTGATGCAGCTTCTCATATTTATCCATGGCATCCTGATAATCCGGCTTGTCGTAAGCATCGCGCTTGATATCGAAGCATACAAGCTGATTACCTGCCTTCTTCAATTCTGGTGTCACTACATCCTGATAGCTTGCAACATCGACTGCGAAGCTGACCAGAGTTGGTGGAACATCAATATCATTGAAGGAACCAGACATGGAATCCTTACCACCGATAGAAGGAAGTCCAAGTCCCATCTGTACATCATATGCACCAAGCAATGCAGAAAGTGGAAGACCCCAACGATATGGATCGGTACCAAGTCTCTCAAAATATTCCTGGAATGTCAGTCTAACCTTGCTTACATCACCACCTGCAGCAGCGATCTTTGCAACGGAAGTCAGTACCGCATAGATGGCTCCATGATATGGGCTCCAGCTTGACAGATATGGATCAAAGCCGTAGCTCATCATCGTAACTGTATCGGTCTTTCCCTTCAATACTGGAAGCTTTGCGATCATCGTCTGTGTCTCGGAGAGCTGATACTTACCACCATATGGCATTGTAACCGTACCTGCACCGATGGAGGAATCGAACATCTCCACAAGCCCCTTCTGGGAAGCGACATTCAGATCCGAAAGTGTATCTAACCAGAGCTTCTTCACATCAGAAGCATCCTTCTTCTTGTCAAAATATTTTGCAGATGCATCTGGCATAGCAACCTTGACATCTGTCTCCTGATGTGCACCGTTTGTATCAAGGAATGCACGGGACAGATTCACGATCTCCTTGCCTCTCCATGAAAGCACGAGACGCTTCTCTTCTGTTACAACAGCAACTGCAACTGCCTCTAAGTTCTCCTCAGCGACGTACTGCATCATCTTGTCAACATCCTTTGGATCAACAACGACTGCCATACGCTCCTGAGACTCGGAAATCGCAAGCTCTGTACCATCAAGACCTGCATATTTCTTTGGAACCTTATCCAGATCGATCTGTAAACCATCGGCAAGCTCACCGATTGCAACGGATACACCACCTGCACCGAAGTCGTTACATTTCTTGATTAAGCTTGCAACCTCTTCCCGACGGAACAGACGCTGAATCTTACGCTCCGTTGGTGCATTACCCTTCTGTACCTCAGCACCACATGTCTCGATGGAGCTTTCTGTATGTGCCTTGGAAGAACCGGTTGCTCCACCACAGCCATCACGTCCGGTACGTCCACCGAGCAGGATGATGATATCGCCCGGATCAGAATTCAGACGCTTCACACATCTTCTTGGAGCAGCACCCATAACAGCACCAATCTCCATACGCTTTGCCACGTAATTTGGATGATATACTTCCTTTACAAGTCCGGTTGCAAGTCCAATCTGGTTACCATAGGAGCTGTAACCTTCAGCAGCAACCTTCACGATCTTTCTCTGTGGGAGCTTACCATGCATCGTATCCTTCAAAGATACCGTCGGATCTGCAGCTCCTGTCACACGCATTGCCTGATATACATAAGAACGTCCTGACAATGGATCACGGATCGCACCACCCAGACAGGTTGCAGCACCACCAAACGGCTCGATCTCTGTTGGATGGTTATGTGTCTCGTTCTTAAAGCTTACCAGCCATTCTTCTTCTACGCCATCGACCTTAACCGGAACAACGATGGAACATGCATTGATCTCGTCTGACTCTTCCTGATCGTCAAGCTTGCCAGCCTTCTTCAGTTCCTTCATTACCATAAGGGCAATATCCATCAGACAGACAAACTTATCGTCTCTGCCCTTGTACATTTCCTTTGTCGCTCCGACATAACGATCATATGTCTCAGCGATCACATCCTTGTAATAACCATCGTCGAATACAACATTTGTAAGCTCTGTCGAGAATGTTGTATGACGGCAATGATCAGACCAGTATGTATCGAGCACACGGATTTCTGTCATAGATGGATCTCTGTGCTCTTCGTTCTTGAAATAATTCTGTATATGCTCAAAATCCTTGATTGTCATAGCAAGTCCGAGGGAATCATACAGTGCCTTTAATTCTGCCTCTGGCATATCCTTGAAACCATCGAAGATCTTCACATCTGCAGGTTCCTCAAAGTTTGTAACCAGCGTCTCCGGCTTTGTCTCATCTGTGATACGGGAATCCACCGGGTTTACAACATACTCCCGGATTGTCTGCATCTGCTCTTCTGTCACGTCACCCTCTACCACATAAGTAGTAGCTGTCTTGATGACCGGTGTCTCCTCCTCGTTCAGAAGCTTGACACACTGCTCTGCAGAATCCGCACGCTGATCAAACTGTCCCGGAAGATATTCCTGCGAGAAGCATTTTTCCTTCTCATTCATAGGGAATGATTCTTCATATACGACATCGATCGGTGGCTCTGAGAAGATTGTAACCTTCGCTTTGTTGTAGGTATCCTCCGATACACCTTCCATGTCATACCGTGTCAGGACGCGGACATTGTCAGCTTTGATTCCAAGGTAATCCTTGAACTGCTTCTTTAAGTCCTTTGCCTTAACCGCATAAGCATCTTTCTTTTCTACATAGATTCGTCTAACCTTGCTCATGACTTTCCTCCTGAATTTTGTAATTTACTTTCTGCATCTTACTGGTGCATACGTCTTACAATTTTGTATATTACCACATTTTGGAACACGAGTGGAGAATTTTGTACAAAAAATACAATTCCATCCGTCGGTGCCAAAACTTCAGCCTTAATATTACCATCCATCGGGTTAATGATTTCCGCAAGCACCTGCCCGCGTTTTACCTCCTGATTTACCCCGACGATGCAGCGGAAAAATCCCGCCTCATCGGCACGTACCGACACGAGATCTTTCTCTTTTAATGTCGTTGAGATATATCCTCCATGGCTCTCATAGCGGATGATTCCCATTCGCGTCAGGAACCGGAGCACTGCACTGACTGCCATCTTCGCACTCTCGCCATCCAACGTATCGGTGGTCGCAGAATAAACCGAAAAGGCCTGTGTTCCCATCTTCTGCCAGTTATAATTGAGTGTCGCTGTATCAAACGAACGGGTATCGCCCGTTAATACATATGGCATTCCGAACAGATTTGCCAGACTGGTACTCTCCGTACCGGTCTCCATCATCCGCACATGCGGGATTGAGATTCCCTGCAGATAAAAGCTTGCAAACTGGATACCGTATGTATAATCCTTGACACGGTCCATCAGCGTCGCCGCAATCCGGCTTGTCGCAGTACCCTCGATATTTCCCGGAAATGAACGGTTGATATCCGAATCATCCGAGATCCATTTTTTCTTTTCTGCGTTCATTGAACTGTAATTGAGTGTCGGGATCAGCAGGATTTCCTTTCCGGCTACCACATCCCCCTGTGCTTCAATCTCTGCCAGTCTCTGTGCCAGAAGTGAGCACATATATAACTGCTGGTATTCATTTCCACGCATAGATCCAACAATACACGCTGCCTTATCTCCGCGTCCATATGAATATCCATGAATGTTAAACTCTCCACGAAACGCTGTGTTCATGGAAAAGATAATTTCTTTATTCATAGGCGTTTCCTCCCACGATTCTTGCAAGCAGGGAACCTTCCTCAATGACCGGATAATCACGTAATGAACAGATCATGCCATCTCCTGTGGCATACACGACCTCTTCCACGGCTCCAGTGATCACGTTGACAACCGTTCCAAGCTCGTCCCCCTTTTTTACCTGTGCAAATAACTGTACTCCCGGAATAAAGATACCACTGCTCTCTGCATTGATATACCGGATATCCTTATCGTTTGTGATCGGAACCTTCTTTGGAGTCACCGTGTTTCCCTTCCAGATTCCCATCTCCTTCATCAGTGCAAACAAACCGTCCACGATTGCATTGCAATACTGCTGATTGATCCGATAGGCTACGCCGGACTCGATCACAACCGAGCGCACGCCAACTTCATTTAAGGAATACGCAAGACTGCCATTTAATACAGAATTACTCGGATGAATCCAGATCATGTCAACATTCAGACATTTTGCGATCGGCATCAGTTCATCCACCCGGTCATCATTCATACGCACCTGCGGTACCTCATGTACATACAGGTTACTTGCATGCAGATCAATACACACATCCGCACCCTTGATATCATCGAAAATGCAGGACGCCGTATATTCCCCCAATGCACCTAGCTTTGATCCTGGAAATATGGAATTCATGTCAATACCGGAACCCGGAATCTCTCTTGTTTTCGAATCCAGTCCCATCGGATTTAATGCCGGATACACATCCACAATTCCGATCAGATTTTCATACTCCAGCTTGATCCGGCGAATTACCTCATAGCAGATATACTGTCCCTGCAGCTCATCCCCGTACAATCCGGATACGATACAGATTCTCTTTTCTTCTCCCGTAGGAAAATCCGGTGCCAGATGATTTTTCTTCACCTTCAGTTCTTCTTCCACCATCAGATCTACGGATACAACTGTCTCTATCATTTATAACGACTCCATTAACTTGATTCAAACAATACAAATGGTCATATATACGTAGCGGGTATATACGACCATTTCATACTTGTTTTTATTTATATTTAACCTTCGAGTACGGTCTTTAACACGTTCTTGATCGTCTCTACATCAAATGGCTTTGCAATAAACTCTGCGGCACCACTCTGTACTGCCTCTAACATATTGTGCTGCTGACCGGCTGCAGATACCATAACAACCTTTGCGTCTGGGAAATCAGCCTTGATTTTCTTCAGGCTGTCGACACCAGACATCACTGGCATTGTAATATCCATCGTGACAAGATCTGGTTTGTACTGTGCGTACATATCATACCCTTCCTGTCCATTTTTCGCCTCACCAACAACTACATATCCGTTTGCTTCCAAAAGTCCTCTTAAGATTTTACGGGATGTTCTGGAATCATCTACAATCAATATATTTGCCATGATCAATCATTCTCCTTATTTATCTTATTCTTTCCTGTATTAGCTGATATTCCACTTTGTCTCCATACAGATCACAATATCTGCACGCTCGCCATGCACATAACATGGAAGCAGGAACATCATACCCTCTGAACTGATGGTTGTGATATCGGTATACATCTCTGGAGGAAGCATATCAATATGCACACCTTCAAGAGATTCCTTCGAAGCAAACAATCCGTTACATACATTGATAAACTCGCAGACTGCATCGAGACTGTCCTCATCGATCACTTCGAACTCTTCCTTCGCAAACTCGGTTGCAATTGGCTTTGTTCCAACATTACAGATACCAATAAACAAATTGTAATCGCCGGTAAAGCACTGGCTGGCAATGTATTTACTTGTATATGTATGGATTCGTTCAATCCGCTCAAAACGAATCTTGTTATCAACAAAACGAACCATATTTCTGGCGAGCAATGCAAGATAATCCTTCACGGCTGCCGGAACCTGGTTGTCCTTTAAAAAGATCTGAATGATCTTGTCAATATCCGAACTCTTCAACGCATCGATTTCAAGTGCTGTATATCGCTCTGACTTTTTATAATGATTCAGATACTTCTGAATATCCTCCAAAGTAAGCAGCTTGCGCTCTACAAGTGCCTGTACGAATAAAAGATAGGAATCACCCTGTTTTTTCAGAAGCTTCCCAACCTGCTCGTCTGTCAGATAACCCTTCTCCACAGCAATATCTCCGAATCTGGCATCCTTCATCGCCTGCAGCTGATTGACTTCATCCGCCTGTTCCTTCGTCATAAGTCCTTCGCTGACTGCAAGCAATCCCATCTTCACACGTGCTGTACGACTCGCCTCTACGATTTCCATATATTGCTCATGTGTCAACACACCAACATCTTCGAGATATTTTCCAAAATAAACTCCAAACATAACGCCCCTCCTTCATGTAACTCTTCTCTTCAGTCAAGAAGTCATAATTTATTGATTATTATACACAATCTCCAGCCAAAAAGCAACTGTCGGGCAAATGCAAAAAATGAGCTTTCATGATTGAATATTCTATTCTTTTCCTATATAATATATTTATTACATTTATGATACATACTTTACTTTGAGGTGAACGGGTTATGTCTATACAAAAGTCTTTGCGATTGTCGCTTGTTTTAATGGCGTGTCTGCCACTTATATTTCTGACAATCTTTACATACAATTTATCTTATAAAAAATACATGGATCTTGCAACACAGTCCACAGTGGAACTTGCGAAGAACTACGGCATGGGCTTCCAGTCCCAGCTTAACTCACAGATCGCCGAAGTAGAGGGACTTGCAAATGGTACAAACATCCAGAATCTTGTACTGGAGAATTACAATGGTGTTACGCTTGGAAATGATTCTCCTTATTATACGAATGTCACAGATCTGTTTGCAACTGCTTCTGATTATGCCGGCAACAACGTGAATTACTATCTCTATGATGTAAACGGATACTACATTACTAGTTCTGACAACACCAATACGGATGACTGGCAGGAACATATGGCAATTCCGGTCGAGGATATCACAGAAACAAAAATCTTACAGTGTTCACCACTCGATGAAATCGAGAGCATTGATGTTGTATCCCCGATCATTATTAAAAGCCAGATCGTTGGTCTGATCCGTGCCAATATCACCTCCCGGTATTTCGGCTCCTTTATCCCGGAAGATGGCTCTGCATTCATCATGACAAATGATGGCGGCTACCTCTTTACTTCGACCGGGCTAACCGGACAACGGGAACTGGAAACACAGGCGTTTAATTGTCTGAACGGCACGGACAACGCGAAGGACTATGGACATCTGAAAGCTTCCTCCTTCAAAAATATCTATGGATTTTGCAAGCTTTCCGACTCCAACTGGCTGTATCTGATCAAACAGCAGGGAACTCAATACCAGCAGATATTGGCAACCCTCCCGATTACCATGAGTATCACACTCATCATCATTTTAATGATTGCTATCTGGGTGAGCCGGATCTTATCCGCGAAATACACAGAACCAATCTTTACCCTGCGCGACAACATGACGGACGCCTCCTCTGGTAATCTGGATGTCAAATGTGATGTTGCCTCTGATGATGAATTCGGAGATCTCTCCCGCATGTTCAACAGCATGATGGATATCATCTCCAACAACTACAAGGAATTATCTGCTTCCAAAGCTGCATTAGAGGTCAGCGAACAGGAACTGAAAAAAAACTATGCCCATATCGAGCAGCTTGCCTATCACGATGGCTTAACCGGACTTTATAACCGTGTTGCTTTCATGAAATACGCTTACAAGATCTTCCATGACGCAAGCGTCGGTGCCAGCAAGCATGCCATTTTCTTTATCGACTTAGATAACTTTAAAAATATCAACGATACACTCGGACACGACTATGGTGACCTTCTGTTAAAGGATGTCTCCGACCGGATGCTTTCCTGTATCGCTTCCGATGATATTCTGGCACGTAACGGCGGTGACGAGTTCCTGATCTTAAAAAATCGCTTCGATACCGTGGATGATCTGGAAAACTTTGCAAGCCAGCTTGTCAATGTCGTACATCATCCATTCATCTTAAACGATGAAACCGCTGTGGTTTCCATGAGTGTCGGTATCGCAGTCTTTCCAAACAACGGTCTGACGGTAAGCGAGTTGATCAAGAACGCAGACATCGCGATGTACAATGCGAAAAACTCTGGCAAAAACAGCTACCGCTTCTTCGACAGCTACATGGAGGACGATGTCAACCGGAAAAATGATCTTGCAGATATTCTATCTCATGTTATTGATAAGAACGAAATTTACTTACAGTACCAGCCACAGGTCAATGTGGAAAGCGGTCAGGTTACCGGCTATGAAGCGCTGATGCGTATTGAGTCTGAGCTGGTTGGTTTTATCTCTCCTGCAGAATTTATTCCGATCGCAGAAGAAACCGGTATTATCAACATCCTTGGGGAATGGGCATTGATTGAAGCCTGCAACTTCAATCAGGTACTGATCAAGAGCGGATTCGGTCCACTCCGTGTATCTGTCAATGTATCAACCACCCAGTTAAAGGATGATCATCTGATCGATATCATTAAAAGCATTCCGGAAAAAACAGGTATGGATCTGAAACATCTCGAAATCGAGATCACAGAAAGTGTCCTGATGAATTCGTTTGAACACAACTTAAAGCTGATCAATCAGATGAAAGAGCTTGGTTGTTCCATCGCCTTAGACGATTTCGGAACTGGCTACTCTTCCTTCAACTACCTGACACAGATTCCTATCGATACGTTAAAGATTGACAAATCCTTTATCGATGGTATCTGCAGTAACGAAAAAGACCGCTGCATCGCAGACTCCATCATTGATCTGGCACACAAGATGGATATCTCTGTTGTGGCAGAAGGTGTGGAGGATAATGAACAGCTGCAGATTCTGCAGAACCAGTTCTGTGACACCCTGCAGGGCTATCTCTTCTCCAAGCCTTTAAATTCTACCGATTTTATTGAGCTTTTAAGCAAACATAAAACTTTACATGACTAAAAAGGCGTCCCCATCAAACAGATGGGGACATTTTTTATTTCTGTTTATGACTCCTCTTTCTTCCTATCAAACCCATTCCGATTCCAACTGCACTTGTACACAGAACAAGAATCGTCAGAAACAGATTTGCTTCATCTCCGGTCTTTACCGCCTGCTCCTTAGTCGGTATCACCTGTGTGCTTGTCCCGGCAACAGTCGTTTCCGATGTTTCCGATGTTTCGGTGGTTTCTGTCGTTTCTGTCGTTTCTGTTGTCTCCGTTGTTTCGGTGGTTTCTGTCGTTTCTGTCGTTGTGGTCGACGGCTCTTCGGGAAAACGGATTGTCTGTGCGAGATCCGAAAGATCTGTATGTGTAGCAACGATCTCGCCCGGATATGCCGTATCTTTTACCGTCTCATAGAACACCACTTCCTGTCCACACAGCGCATCCAGAAACAGAATCTCATACTTCACTTCGATATCCATATTTACCTTTTCCGCGACAAATGTCACAGGCTCATTCTTTGCCATATATGGTTTTTCCAAAACCGTACCATCCTTTTTCCATCGTGCTTCCCCTGAAATCGTATAGGTGTGTCCAATCTCCAGATTCTCAAATGAAACAATATCCTTACATGGCACAAGTGTCCCCTTTGCACGTATATCAACAATTGGATTTTCAAAGCCTGCCTTCGTTTTAATCTGCGGAAATAGCTCATTTATAATCGTTCCTAACTCAACATGCGCGCCATCCTCCTGTATAGATACTTCGATTTTCTCAGCATTTCGATACTTATTTTTATTTGCCTCACAGCGAACCTCTTCGATGTAATACGTTCCATACGGCAATGCGCCCTTCGTATCATCCACGTCTGCCTGTCCAAACCAGATACCCGCACCTGCCTCTTCCTGATTCGTATGATACGAATGTGGAATATAGGAAGCTGCCGTCGAGTAATACCCATTTTCATCTGTCCAGACGATGTGGGATTCTCCCTTTGTATCAGAAATAGAAAACGCAATATTTGCAAGCGGGGTTCCATTTTCATCCACTTTTGTAAAACTGAGATCCCCACGGAAATGAAGAATATTCACTGCATCTTTTACAACAACCTCCATTGGAGTTGTCTGATCTTTTTTGATCTGTACCCAGACTGGCGTATCATCTAACAACATATAGTCGTTTGCTTTTTCTTCCTGAATCATATACCAGCCGATCCGAAGCTGCATTTCTGTATCACCCACACAGTCTGTATCGTGCGCACATTCCTGCACAAAACCCGTACCTTTTTTATCCATCCGAAACAGTCCCACACGCTTAGTGGTGTCCTTACTTCCGTTTGCGGAAACAGCATAGACCGCGTATTCAATCCCATCAAAGCTATACTCCGGGTGTTCTAAAAGAAAGGCTTCATAATTTTCCTCCACCTTCTTTGTCAGTCTGAGTTTTCCAAGATACTCCTCTTCCGGTCCAACCACACGCGTATCAAAATAATCTCCCTCCGATTTCAGCTCCAGAGGCTTCGCCACCGCATCTCTTGGCAAGCCAAGGGTTGTCCGTCTTCCTGCATAGATTTTCGTACTATAAATATTCGGATCTAACTTCCAGCCTCCATTTGTTGGCACATTCCATTCCCGGATATAATATGTACCCTCGGCAAACTGTACAATCGTACCCTGTTCATCCGGCTTTGTGCGTGCAGAACAAGAGACGTTATCCTCTGCCAGTGCACCATTTTCCCCCGGCTCAATATAACAATATCCCTTCACATTCCGGCTTCGTTTCGCATCCTCATAGCTAGCATACACTGCATAATTGGCTCCCGCCACATCATACAACTTCGGATTCGTCTTGTAGACGTCCTCATTATAGCTTTTACAAATCCGCAAGGTTCCAGTCTTCAGACGTTCTTTCGGACGATATACAATCATTCCGGAGCATTGTTTCCGCACGTCCACCGCGTTATCCAGATAATAGCATGCGCGAAGGGAATCCCAGCCAGAGCTGTACAAATGTCCGATCAAAGCGGTTCCTCCACCGGAAATTGCGCAATGGACATAGCCGTCCAGTTTTCCATTTACAAAACAGATGACATCGCCTGCATTTGTCAGCTGGTCGTAAATTGCATCATATTCCGCCTCCGTCTTATCCTTTGGAAAACAGTTTGCATCAGCATAGACGCGCTCCCAATTCTCACTTACTTCCAATGTATCCGAGATCTGCGAGACGAGCGTACTTCCCTGTACCGATGCCTTGTCTCCATAAAAACCATATAACGCCTGTGCTACATAAATCGCACACATATTATCGCTGTTTTTTCCGCTTCCCTTCGGAATCGTCATCGCGTATGCGACAAATGCATTGGATGTATCCGGTGCCTGATAATACGCACTCGGAGATACACTCTGTACAGTCTCTTCCGATTCTGTGAATGCAGATTCCTCTGCGTCCGCCTGTATATCCTGCGGAAGCGCATTTGTCCATGTCGCATCGCCAATCGTCGCGACAGATTCCCACGCTTCTGTATTTTCCGATGCAAACGGAAGCACATAACACTGCATGATCAAAAACGCAAGTATCCCATATGCGAGCACCTGTCTCCATGCTTTCTTTGCCTTTAATTGCTGCTTGATTTTTTTACATAACGAAATAAACATATTAATTCCTCCATACCTTACCATATGCAGAAATCTGATGGATTCCATCTTCTATGTCTACCGTCAATGAAAAAAGATGTAATTTTGTTGTTAAAAAAAGAGTATGGTAACTGTACCATACTCTTAAAAGTCCTGTCAATTCAATTTCCGAAGTTCACTTATTTTTCACAATCTGTTCGAGACTCCATGAACCCCTTAAAATGTAATATCCTTCTTACCTGTAATCAGGCGCGCACCATTCACGATCATCGTCACACCTGCACCAACACCGACAAGAATTGTCACAATTCCAATAACCAGATTGCTGATTCCGATTGCATTGATCTTATGATATAACTTCTCCATGCTTTAGACCTCCCATACTTGCAATAAAACTATTTTACACCATACTGCTCATAATATGCGTCAATCGCTGCCTTCAAGGTATCATCAATCACGACCTTTCCCTTGTAAGGCTTGTTGTACAGATGCTCTACCACCTCTGCCATCGTTACGATTGCAGTCGTCTTTAATCCATAGTTTTCTTCGATCTCCATCAGTGCACTCTTCTCTCCCTGACCACGCTCCATACGGTCAACCGATACAACAAGACCGAGCACATCGACATCGCCCTGCGCCTTCACGATTGGAAGTGTCTCCTGAATGGATGTGCCTGCAGTTGTTACATCCTCGATGATTACAACCTTGTCACCATCGTTGATCGGACTTCCAAGCAGGATTCCCTTATCCCCGTGGTCCTTGATTTCCTTACGGTTTGAACAGTAACGGATGTCTGCATCATACTTGTTGGCAATCGCCATTGTTGTAGCTACGGAAAGCGGGATTCCCTTATATGCCGGTCCAAACAGCACATCAAAATCAAAGCCGAACTTGTCCTTGATTGCCTCCGCATAATACTCGCCCAGGCGTGCTAACTGGGAACCTGTTCTGTAAAAACCTGTATTCACAAAAAATGGTGTCTTTCTTCCGCTCTTTGTCACGAAATCCCCAAACTTCAATACATTACAATCAATCATAAATTCAATAAACTGCTCTTTATACTGTTCCATATCGTATAAGTCCTCCTGTTTTTCGGGCTGTCGGTAGCAACAAACGACATTCACGCATGTAGTTCCATTGTCTGCCATAGATTTCTCTATCAGCCACATAATTGTATATATTTTAGCATAGTTACCAGCTTGTTTCAATCAGTTTTGCGCAATCATAAACGGGGAATTTTCACTTCTATCGCAGATGTACTCAGCGATTCCGTTCATTCTTCTCGCGCGACTGCAGTACAAGCTCATATACCTTTGGATGGCGTTCTTTCAGATGTACATCGAGTACATGTCTGCGCTCCTTGAAACGTTCTGCAAGTTCCGGATGATTCTTTGCAATCCGGTCATGCACCTGTTTTCTATGTTCCTCAATCTGCATCGCAAGGGTATGTTCATCCTTACCGGATATATTGACAATCTCCTTCAGATGTTCCTCCAGGTGTTCCAGCCACTCATCTTCGTCAAGCGCCTCCATATGCGCCCATCGTCCATGTAGCAGATCCTCGATATCCCCACTTTCTTTTAACTGCGCAATCTGCTTTTCAATCTGACGCTCGATCTGTTTTTCCGCATCGGAGCCAAACGCCCACACGAATTCCTGCACCCGGTTATCCGCCCGCTTTCTTGATGCACTGCGCTCCTCATTATCCACGCCATCCTCCAGCGGATATGGACGGTTGATTCCCATATCCTTCAATGCGATATGGATGGTTCTGCGCACGCACCCCTCCTCAATCAGATATCCGAGTCCAAGCTTCCTTAACTGTTCGTTCACATCCGAAATATGTTCCGTCATATAGAACCGGATGCCCTTTTCTTTCAATGACTGATGCAGACGCTTCAGGCAGTCTGCCGCAGTAATATCCAGACTTCCGATTCCGCCCGCATCAAGGATCACAGCTTTCGTATCCGGTTTAATATGATCCTCAATATCATTTTTCAGCACCTGCACATTTGCAAAGAACAGATTGCTGCTGAACCGGTAAACAAGCACACCGGACAGTGCGTGGATCTGGCTGCTCTCCTTCAGATCCCGGAAATGCTTATGCCCCGGCTGAATCCCAAGAAAGCAGGTGGACGGCTTCGCTGTCCGGATGATCACTTCCGAAAAGGAAAGCAAAATACCGATCAAAACACCATTGATCGTGCCAAGCAGGAGTACACCGAAAAATGCGCCGGCAAAGATCATACATTCGGTCCGGCTGACCTTCCAGAGCCGTGCCATCAGATCAAACTCTGTCGCCCCAAGCAATGCCGATATCACAATCGCGGTAAGCACCGGAACCGGCAGATATTGGATAAATCCCGTTCCACACAGCAAAAGCACAATCATGGAAAGTCCTGCCACAAGTGAGGTAAGCTGTGTCTTTCCCTGATACTGCTCGCCCATCGCTGTACGGGATACGGAACCATTGATCGGACAGCACCCGGTAAATGCTGCAAGAAAATTTCCGATGGAGAATGCAAAGATTTCCTGATTATCGTCGATCCGGTAGCCATTTTTCTGTGCAAAATTATTCTCTGCAAGCAACGTCTCCGCCATAATTACAACTGCCACCGACAGGCTGACTGTCACAGCCTCCCGGATTGAGACAACTGAAAAATCCGGCATCTGCCACTTCGGAAGTCCCGTCTCCACCTTCGAGAGTGTCTGGATTCCAAGCTCCTGCACATTTCCAACCCGCGTATAGCAGGCACCTGCCACCATCAATACAACTGCCATCGGGAATTTCGGAACCAGTTTTTTCGCCACAAGCAGGATTACAAGCGATGCCACGCCTAAGAGGATGGATGGCATATTCACATGCTTTGCTGTCTGTCCGATATGCTTTGCCAGCTCAAAAAACTCTCCGGTTCCTGCCGTACCGCCAAGAATCTTCGGCACCTGCATAAGAATGATCGTCGAGCAGATACCTGTGATAAATCCGCCCATCACCGGAGCCGATATGTAATTGACGAGCTTTCCCGCCTTCATAAAAGAAAATGCAAGCAGCCACACCGCAACAAAGAATGTGAGCACCGGTACAACCGCCATGGCTTCTTCACTTCCTGCCTCAACATGCAGAGTTAAAAGTGCGGAACCAATCAGTGCTGCCGGAGCCGCATCCACGCCGAATATGAATTGCGGTGACGTTGAAAGAAGCGCGAACACAAGAATCGGAAACACCGACCCATACAGACCATACACAGCGGGAAGTCCCGCAATTAGGGCATATCCCATCGAAATCGGAATAGAAACAGCCATGATGATGAGTCCCGCCAAGATATCTTTTCCTATATTCTTTTTATCATAGTGCCGTAATGTATGCGCCAATGATAGCTTCATATGATTCATCTCCTGTTTTCCTACCGGTTATGCCGCACACACGCGACAATACACCATATAATAATTCCAAATAAAACTGCCAGGAATATAAACGTTGCTGCAAGCATGCCATCCATCTTCTGCATATAAGCGGTTATCGTGCTATAGAGCGTAAATACACCAAAACAAAATTCCATCCCCACCATCATCCAGACAACGTCTCTGTACACACGCACCGCATGTTCCGGTTTTACTTTCACTGGCATGCTCCACAGATCGGGTGGCAGAAAATGCAGGATCAGACTGCAGATGCCACAGGTAATCAGCATAATAATTGGTAAACATAAGAAAGAATACGGAGATCCATATCCATCTGCATTTCCAGCCGCATCAAAGTGTGTTGCCACTTCCTTCGGCAGCTTTGCAGACCATATAATTCCAATCACAATCGATGCCCACATCAAAACATAGGCGAGTATCTCAACAATCTTCTGCTTGAGTGTAATGTAGTTTTTCATCTCAATTCCTCCTTACCTTGGGGACGTTGTTTTTGTCATGAAGAGTGTCCCCCTGTCTTTTGGGGGACATTTTATTTGTCCCGGAGAGTGTCCCCTGTCTCATATCATTTGATATCCAGTTCCGGTGGAACGTCAATCTCCTCAGAGACATATTTTCCATCTTTCTTCCGTTGTCTCACGCACTCGGATAGGAGATATTCGATCTGTCCGTTAACGGATCGAAAGTCATCTTCTGCCCATGCGGCAATATCGGCATACAGTTTTTCCGATAAGCGGAGCGGAATCTGTTTTTTCGTTGCCATCTAGTATAAGCTTCCTGAGTTCACGATTGGCTGCGCATCATGGTTGCCGCACAAAACTACCAAGAGATTTGAAACCATAGCTGCCTTTCGCTCCTCGTCCAAGTCAACGACCTGTTTTTTATTTAATTCTTCTAACGCCATTTCTACCATTCCAACCGCTCCGTCTACGATCATCTTTCTGGCATCTATAATAGCAGATGCCTGCTGCCGCTGCAACATCACGGATGCAATTTCCGGCGCATATGCAAGATATGTAATTCTTGCTTCCACGATCTCAAGTCCTGCCTCATTGACCTTGCTCTGGATCTCATCACGGATTCTTCCGGCTACGACCTCTGCCGATCCTCGAAGGCTACCTTCATCGGCTACACCGTCACCGGTTGTGTCAACATTCGGTGCGACATCATATGGATAGACACGCACAATATTACGAAGTGCACTATCACACTGCAGGGATAAATATTCCTTATAGTTATCGACATTGAAAACCGCCTTTGCTGTATCCATTACACGCCAGATAACTGCAATTCCGATCTCAACCGGGTTACCGAGACAGTCGTTGATCTTCTGTCTGCCATTACTTAAAGTCATCGCCTTTAATGAAATCTTCTTTCCTGATGCAGAACCATCGACCGATACAGATGTACCATCCGCAGAGATAGAAAATGCACTCTTCGCTGCTGTCTGCTGGATATCCCCACTCTGTGCCAGCTTTGTAGCAGCTGCCGGATTGATGGCTGTACAAAATGGATTCACGAAGTAAAAACCAGCTTCCCGGATTGTACCAACATACTTCCCGAACAACGTCAAAACCAATGCTTCCTGTGGCTTCAACACCCGAAGTCCAATCAGTGGAAACCATCCAAGTGATAACACAACGATGGAAACAACCATGAGTACCAGATAGCCTGTTTCTGCGGAATCCTCATACTTTACAGCTCCAAATACAGTACCTGTAATCGCAATCAGATAAACGAATAAAACAGTCAGCAATACTGCCATACCTTTTCGCTTCGTAGTATAAATTTTCTCTTCCATAACCAATTCCTCCCTTTGAATCGATGCATATCTTATTTTGATATCAAAATCATATCACTTTGATTTTTCCTTGTCAAGAAAAAACCGGCACATCTCTGCACCGGTCTTGGGGACGTTGTTTTTGTCCTGAAAAGTGTCCCCTGTCTCATATAGATTTTCTTTCTTACATCGGGCATCGGCTCCGCTGTGGCATATCCTCGCCCTTCACATAGCGGGCATTGAATTCCATATTAATCTCGCGCAGCTCCTTCTTCCCGTCGATGTAGTCCTGATACATCTCCGCTAAGCCGCTCATACAGCCATCACAGGTTGCCTCAATATTTCCGAGCGATTCTGCTACAATCTGCTCACGTTCTTCTCTTGTTGTATCCTTGATCAAATAGCCTGACATCTCGTATCCTTCCTTTCGTATTCCTCAATATTATACTCCATATTCCACTTCAAGAAGCATAAGTCCATGTGGCGGCGCTGTCGGACCTGCCATCTGCCTGTCCCGTGACGCAAGTACCGTCTCCATATCTTCCGCGTGCATCCGTCCATAGCCAACCTCAAGCAGTGTTCCGGTCAGTATCCGGACCATATTCTGTAAGAAGCCATTTCCATGAAATGTCATCCGCAGATATCCTTCTTCCTCTGCGATTGTAATATCATAGATTGTCCGCACTGTGGATTTCTTCATCTTATTATTCCCACAGAAGCTCTTGAAATCATGCGTGCCAATCAGGTATTCTGCTGCCTTTTGCATCGCTTCTATATCCGGCATCCGGTCAGGTGTCCCATTCGTAACCCATTCCGGCAACACCCATGTATACAGCCGTTCAAATACCGGCTTTTCGTCCCCGATATAACAGGTATACTGATACACCTTTCCTTTTGCATTAAGTCTTGCATGGAACCGCTCGGATACACCCGAAACCTCCCGGATACAGATATCATCCGGCAGATAATGATTCGCATAGGCTTTGATTTCTTCCGGCGTAAGCGTGGTATCTAAGAAGCCGTTTGCAACCATGCCCATCGCATGCACACCTGCATCGGTTCTTCCTGCACCATGAATCTTCACGTCCTGTTCCGTCATCCTCGCGAAGACCGCTTCCAACTTTCCCTCGATCGTATCCACTTCTTTTTTACTTTCCCAGCCATGATAGCGCGTGCCATCGTAGCTGATCGTCAATCTATAATTCATTCTTATATTTCAATATTCCTTCCACTGTGATATTTTCCGTTACTCCTTTAGTATACCTTTCCCACTTTTATAAATTGTGTATAATCTACTACACCTATCCATATTTTATAAAAAAAATTCTATAAAGTCGTAATATCTAATCTACTACGACTTCATAGAATTTTCAATCCATTATCCAAATATAACTATCTAATCTTTTTATAAATCATAATTCCCGCGGCACTCATAGATAAAATGGTCAGCAATAGCCATACAAACGGATTGCTTTCATCCCCTGTTTTTGGGCTTTTCGGAGTCGTCTGGTCAACAGGCTTGCTTTGGTCTGGTGTTTTGACAGCTGTTTCCGGTGGTGTCACATCCGCCTGCTTCGCTGCTGCTTTTACCGAAAATTTTGTACTGCATTCACCATCCACATAGATAAATGTCAGTGTATGGGATCCCTCGGACAACGTTTGCAGATACTCCGGTTTCAGTGTAACGATCGTTGACCCTGAAACTGCTGTATAATTCTTTGCATCAACCGGTGTGCCATCGACTTTAACGCCTGTAAACTTTGAAAAATCTCCATTTGCACGCACCTTCAGCGTTCCATCTGTATTCTGTGTCCAGGAGCCATTTGCGCCTTCAATGACTTCATATTGTGCAGAAGTTTCCACTGGCGTCATCGTTAATCCTATAATCATCCATAACGTATGCATCTCGTCCGGATTTTCCAGCTCCGTATCCCCTTCACGTAAATGATAGGTGTATTCTGTACCATTTATCTTTAATTTCGTATCTGACGTGAAGCAATATCCTTCTGCCGCCTTGAAATATGCACCATATTCATACTTCTTTCCGGCTTCAAATTCCGTGATATGCTCAGTAAAGCTTTTATCCCAGAATTCCGCGGAATTCACGCCTGCATCTCCACAAAGCCACCATTCACACTGATAAATATATGGTGCTCCATCCGGCACTTTCCCTGTAAATACCGGCTTATCCCCGGCCTTAAAACTAACCGTTGCACCATTAAGCTCAATCAGATCAATCTTCTTTAGCTGTACCGGTTTTGATGGTTCAATAAAATTAATTGCAACAACAAACATTGTTGATCCACTGACCGTTACATTTTTTGCATTGACTAAACTGCCATTTACCATCATAGTACAATTCGATGCGAATTTATAACCATCTTTTGCTTTCAAAGATATACTATACATGTAGGATTTGCCTTCCTCAAAGCTCGTAATCTTTTTATCTGCTGCAAGTGCATTGTTTGTTGACTCATCGGAATACCAGAATGCTGTCGGTTCTAACCCTTGTTCTGTCTGTTCCATGCATTCCCAATACTCATATTCGATATCATACATATCGCGAAACGGATCCATTTTAGTGGCAGATGCTTTCGGAACATCTCCCGGCTGATAGTGGAACCAGACATTCTCGATATCGACATTCGGAATCTCTGTTTCTTCATCATAAAGTGTCAAGTTATACTCCAGTTCATACACCTGATATTCATGCACATCTAAATTTTTTGTAATCTGACCATATTTTTCTTCCAAATTTACAATATCTCCAGCCAAAATCTTCTTGAGATCCTCTATATCCGTTATAGTATTACCACTCGCATCGGTTACAATATTTGCACTTTCAAAATGATCAAATATCAATTTTGTTGAGGTGACTGTTTCTTTCGAGCTATATGCCTGATTATATTGATTTCTGATCTCATTTTTTAAGCTTGTGATCATCGCCTGTACCGTTTCCGAGCTCACACTTCCTTCTATAAATCCGCTTTCTTTTTGCACCTGCGTTTCACTTGTTAAACTATTGCTGCCATCATGCATAATTTCAGTCACATTCGCTGTGATTTTTACATTTGTATGATACGTATGTGTGTAGGTATTATTTACCTTAGGAGCAGACGGATCTGTACCTCCGGAACTGCCATCTTCCTCCGCATATACTCTGCATGGCAGTATTGCCACAAACATTGCCATCACCACTAGTGCGGTCAACCATCTGATTTTTGTTTTTTTCCTTTTCATTGAAAACCCTCCTCGCTATTTAATGTGATACGATTATAACAACTTCCCAGACATTTATGCTTAATATTTCCATACAGTCAATGTCTATCCGGAAACATCTGTATTGTAATTACCGGCCTTTGTTGTATAGTATATATAATCATTTATTATAGAGGAGGAGAAAACTATGACCTTTCAAGAGAAACTCGCGGAATATATTGAACAATTGGACTGCACAGCAAAAATGCTCTCCGAACGCTCTGGTCTTTCGGCAGCTACCATCAGCAGATATCGTTCCGGTGACCGCGTTCCTGAAGCAGATTCTGATAACCTTGCAAATCTGGTAACTGGTATTGTTCGTATTGCCGTGGAAAAAGGCTTATCTGAATTCACAATCCAGACTGTCACAGACTCCTTTCTTCCCTATGTCAAAAGCAAAAACCCGGATATCGATAATCTTCAGAAAAACCTGAACACACTGCTGTCAATCCTGCCTGTGAATATTTCCGAGCTTGCCAAATATCTAAACTACGACGCATCTTATGTCTCGCGCATCCGGAATGGCCAGCGGCAGCCTGCAAACCCACAGCAATTTATCTCCGGAGTCTCCCATTTCGTCGCACGCCGATACCAGGATACATCCAAAAAAGCATTGATTGCCGACATGATCGGATGCAATCTGGAAGAGTTACAGGATCTGAATCATTACCAGACTCAGCTTTCGGATTGGCTGGCAAACGGCTCCAACCATTCCAAAGACCAGATGACGAGTTTTCTTCATAAGCTGGATGATTTCAATCTCGAAGAATACATCTGCGCCATCCATTTCGATGAATTGAAAGTACCATCCGTTCCATTTCAGCTTCCTACCTCCAAAAGCTATTTTGGTCTGCAGGAAATGATGGACAGTGAGCTTGCATTCTTAAAGGCGACTGTGCTCTCCAAGTCCACAGAACCCGTCACGATGTATAGCGATATGCCAATGAGTGAGATGGCAAAAGATCCAGATTTCCCTAAAAAATGGATGTTCGGTATGGCGATGATGCTCAAAAAAGGACTTCATTTAAACCAGATCCATAACATTGACCGTTCCTTTGACGACATGATGCTTGGATTAGAAAGCTGGATTCCAATGTATATGTCCGGTCAGATATCCCCCTACTACCTGAAAAGCGTACAGGGAACTATTTTTTCCAGCCTTTTAAAGGTATCCGGCAACGTGGCACTGACCGGAGAAGCGATCAATGGCTATCACTCCGAGGGGAAATATTATCTGACCAAAAACAAAAGTGAGGTTGCTTACTACAAGAAACGTGCCGAACAACTCTTATCCAAGGCAACACCACTCATGGAAATCTATCGCTCCGAGCACGCACAGGCATACAACTTCTTTCTGGATGAAGACACAAAAAAAGAAGGCGCAAGATATTATATTTTATCTGCCCTTTCGTTACATATGTTAAGCGAAGATCTACTTGACCGTATTTTATGTCACAATCAGATTCCGCAGGTGGAACAGGAACAAATCCGGCAATATGTTTCAAGGCAGAAGGAGCTTGCAGCTACGATTTTATCGCATAGTTCCATCACAGAAGAAATCCCTGTGCTTACCAAACAGGAATTTGATCAGTCACCAATGGTGCTCCCACTCTCCGGTTTATTTTATGAGAAGGATGTGCTTTACCGTTGGGAAGATTACACAGAACACTGGAAACTGGCACTTGCTTACCAACAGCAAAATTTCAACTATCATATTGTTGAAAATACGGCCTCTGCATTTCGGAACATCCAGATCTGCATTCACGAAGGGAAATGGATTCTTGTATCCAAGAATAAAACACCCGCGATTCATTTTCTGATCCGGCATCCGAAGATGCGGCATGCCTTTGAAAATATGGTAATTCCAATCAGGGACGATTCTTCTGCCCCGAAGAATGTCCCACTGTCACATTAATAAAGGGAGCGATACCGAAAGATATCGCTCCCTTAACTTTCTACTTTCTTCCTGTTACTTTCCGCCGCATACTGCAGCGTGCTTCCTGATTCGCATAGGCAACCTTCTGTGCCTCCTGCAGCAAAACATTCCCCTGTCCTGCCCGCGTATAAACACAATCATATGCACCGATATATGGGCGCATGCACTCTGTAAACTGCTCTGCCTGTTCCTTCTTCGCTGAAAAACAATCCGGCACTACAAAGAAACGGTCGTTTTCTCTTTGTCTTCCATGCTTGACTAAGATGTATTTCTGATTCTCAATCGGTGCAAAAAACTCATTCACACACCGGGAAAAAAGCGCGCCATCTCTTCCGCTTCCGCCCTGCAGATATACGACATGTTTATACGCCTCCGGCGTCTCCGTCACAACCTTACTGTCCGGCATATCCAAAAGCTTCTGCTTCTCCAGTGCTTTCCGGATTCCCTTGCCAAATGTCTTCAACCGTTCGTACGGACTTCCAAGCATAAACATCTTCGGGAAGCAGTATGAAAGCATCCCCAGTCCCGCCAGCGTAAATATTCCAGCTAGCGTTCCAAGCCACGCACTCCCGGTTTTCGCACCTGTCTGCGCCGCCATATACCACGCAGCACACAACAGGAATATCGAGAATATCATCTTTGCTATCGCATCATGAAACGCCGCCCTTGGCACTGCTTTATCCCGCACCTTCACCTCTGTCACGACCTCCATCTTCGGATAGATCGTAAGCGAACGGTTCCAACGCTCCCGCAATCGGCTCCGCTCCTTCGATAAGGCAAGCATCGTCGCATTCATGTCCGCGACATTTGCTTTTGTAAATGGTTTCTGTATGATCGACAGACGTGCCAGCCCATTTTCAATCACATCCTCCGTGTAGTGCAGACCTAGGAAATGTTCCATTCGTCTGGTAAGCATCCGATAATCCTCGCTCGTCTCCGGTTTGGTTCCGAACGAACTCTCATACCATGGTTTTAAGCAAACCAGATGCCAGATATTGCTTGTCTTATCCGGTTCCCTGCTCCATGTACGGATGGCTCTGCCACGCATCTGGTTACTGAGCATAAACGAGCCGACCGTACTTGCAAGGATCAGGGAATTGATGCACGGGGAATCCCAGCCTTCGCCAAGCAGTGATTTTGTACCGATCAACACCTGTATATATCCATCTGCAAACAACTGTGTCACTGCCGGTATCAGGAAATGCGTGTCTCCAACCGCAGATACCTTTACATACTCTGTCTCTGGCAGACTTCCAAGCTTCGAGAATGTCACCGTGCCTGCATCACCCACAGTTTTTAATAGTGCATCCTTCGCCTCTGCTGGTATCACAATAATGCTTCCACATAACACACCAAGCCGCATGTCCGACCACATATCCTGCGCATCCCGCCGAAGATTCTCAAAGAGTGGCAGCACCCCGAGCAGATTCACATCTGCTTCCCGGTTACCGATTGATTTTTCATGTTCCTTCCGTATATAATCCGTAAGGATCAGCATATGCAGCCTTCCATGAAGTGATGCATATTCATGCTGTGTAATCTGGCGGATGCTTTCGATCTTCCCAAGGGAATTCGTCAGATGCTTCTCTATCTCCGGATCTAACTCCTCACAGTCCGGATGTGCCTGCATATACCGCATCACTTCCGCTTCTTCCTGCTTCGTCGGATAATTGAAATACACATAATCCTGATGCGGGCAGAGACTTCCCTCCTTCACCAGCTCCGGTGTCGTGATCTCCTCATCAATCTCGCCGCACATCGCGATATAGCGGTTCCACATGACAGGTGTTGAATCATATGGCGGTGTTGCTGTAAGTGCGATTGTTGTCACATCGATCAGCTTTTCCTTCAAGCTTTCCAGCGATTTCCACCACTCGCTTCGCAGATGATGGCATTCGTCAAGACAAAGCGTATCTACCTTTGCATCCTGCAAGACCTGAAGCAGGGAAAATCCCTGATAATCCTCTTCTCCATCCTGTATCTGCGTCATGGCACTATGCAATGCCTGATATGTAGTCACTGTGATTGCACGCGGATTTTTCAGGCTTTGTGACAGATACGCTTCCGCGTCCACACCGTCACACAAAAATGCCTCTTTGATCCGCGCGATCCACTGCTCCCGGATCGTAATGGTCGGCACAAGCACCAGTGCCGTTCCCTGCAGCCTGCATATCAGTTCAATTCCAAGCGTAGTCTTTCCCGAACCCGGAGCCGCCACGATATGGATCTTGCCATCCCGCACATAATGCTCCGCCCGATCCAGCACCCGTGCCTGATACACACGCCACGTTCCTTTAAATTGTAAAATGTTTTCGTAGTTCATAGTTTTCTAATAACTTCATAATCCATAACCCATTTCCAATTGCTTCTGTTAATCATCCACGACTTAACCCCTTCTATTCTTCCATACCTATGATCATTATTTTTAATCATCCGATTTATCTCTTCTTTATTTCTTCTATAAATATCCGCGTCTTCTTTCGGAATAGACGCATATAACGCTTCTACCCTTTCTCTCACAGCTTCCAAACCCAGATTATCTGCAGCAAAATCCAAAAAGACGTTATATTCATCAAACAAATTCTCATATAAATATTTGATAGCCGAAATATAATCCGCTTCGAATCGTGTACACAAATCAAGCGGTGTTTTGAATTCTTCCAATAATGTATTATACGTTGACTCCAGACTTTCCTGTGTTGATATATCGTACCAGTATCCACTTTCTGCCCCAGGGCGAAACATTTTGCTTGCTACAACACTGTTAATTCCTTCTTTTCCATATTTTTTATTATATATATAAAAGCCCGCTTCGATCTCAACCTGCTTACCTGATTGATTCCATTTGCTTGAGTAAAAGTCAAAATGGAAAGCCAGATTTCCTATTACCTTTTTTAAGCATCTCTGACTTTTCAAATATTTAAAACCTATTTTGTCCGCCAGAGCACTATATAATTTGACTTGTGCTTCTTGCACTGAATACACCATATCATTTTCTCCTACGCTTTCACTTTCTTAACCAATGTTGGTATTCACAAACAACTTTTTCGGTCCTTCACCTCTCGGCTACTATGACCTTTGCTGACTTCTGTGCGTTCAGCATTGATTTAAACAATGGTTGCTTCATTATGATCTATACCGTCTGTATGTAGATTGTCCTGCTTGGATTATCCTCTATTTTTTCCCGTATGTTGCGGATATGGCTCATAACAATATTATAATCGCCATAATATGGTTCTTTCCAAATCCTATCATATATCCGCTCTTTATTAAATACTATTCCGGCATTTTGAGCCAACAACAATAAAATTTCAAATTCTGTATATGTCAAGTCAATTTCATTTTCTTTGCAAACTACGACGCGCTTACGCTTATCAATATAAAGTTCCTCAAAACAAAGTTCCTCTTTATGGAAAGCTTTATGTTTCAAAACCTCTATATCTTCACTCACACACGATATAATACGATTGATAATATGTTCTTCGTCATCTTCAAATGTTAAAAATAGAATCTTCCCAAATGATCACCCCATTTCACATCCTGGACAAGCCAATTATTTTTATGCAAATTGTTTTGTTTTATAAGATACCAATCCTTTTACCAAACACCCTATGGCAAAACAAATATTTATTCCCAGTACAATATACCATACCTCATATATGTCATTTACAATTCTCGGCATGACAAGAAAAATCGGCATAGAATCTACTATAAGCCAAATGATTCCCCCGAAAAACATCCTTATCAATACAGGAAATGTCGAAACTTCTTCCTGGAAACTAGAACTTATTAAAATCCTCCCATGTAGCTAAGTTGCCATATTCCGGCTACTGCATTTATTACAAAATAAAAAGACCCCAGTATTATTTCTAATACTGAGATCTTAAATAGTCATCTCAACTTAATGACATTGCTCCGAAGAGATACTTTTCTTAAAAATTTCTTTTTTATTCTGAAATCAACCAATCAATCAAGTTGATGGATTTAATACCATCATAGGAAGAATCCATTCCGGTATTTAAGGATAGAACTATTTTTTCGTAGTTATCGCTGATTTTTTGGAGTGGTGCTAATTCTCGCTTGCGAACATCTTCGCTGGTCATGGATTCCGTGACCTGAACATAAAGTTTGTCATCTACTTTTGTTGCGATAAAATCCACTTCGGAATTATCCACTTTACCGATAGAGACATCATAGCCTCTACGCAGCAGTTCAAAGTAAACAACATTTTCTATTGCATGTCCGCTATCACGGTCTCTGAATCCAAGTAGATAGTTTCTAAGTCCGATATCAACGATGTAATACTTTCCAAGAGTACGTAAGAATTCCTTTCCTTTAATATCAAATCTCTTGATGTCATAGAAAAAGTATGCTTCCAGTAGTGCATTCACATAGGCCTGAACGGTGTGAGCGCTTGGAGTTCCTTTTCGCTTTCCATCTTCTAGAAGACCTTCATTAACTAAGGTGTTGCCAATGGAAGAAACAGAAATACTGCTTCCGATGTTATCTGCAAGAAACATGACAATCTTTTTCAAAAGCACAGGGTCGGTGATTCTCTTTTGACCTCTGCGATTTTCACGTTCGAGAATATCTCTCATAATAACAGTTGAGTAGATACCCTCAAGTAGCACTAGAGCCTTTTCCTGGTCCAGTCCAACATCAGCAATTCCCGGCATTCCGCCAAAACGCATGTAAGCATCGAAAACCTCTCGGAGTTCATAGTGTTCGCCGGTTATATCAAATGCTTGCTTGCGTGTGCCTCCTAACGCACTTTTTGTTTCTCTTATTTCAAAATCATGGAATGTTAAAAATTCAGAGAAAGACAATGGAAGCATCTTTATCTCTACGCATCTGCCTGATAAATAGGTAGCATATTCAGAGGAGAGCATATACGCATTCGAACCAGTGACGTAAATATCGCAATTGAAATCAACACGGAAAGAGTTGATTGCATCCTCCCAGTCAGGAACCCGTTGAACCTCATCGAAGAAAAGGTACATTCTTTTATCCGGCTGGACGTGTTGCTTGACGTATTCGTAGAAAGAATCGCCAGTCATGTTCTTAAAATTATGTGACTCAAAATTCATTTCAAGAATCTGGTCTTCTGTGATTCCGGTTTCTTTCAAGTGAAAAGTCATTAGTTTGAGCAGGCTGGACTTGCCACATCTACGAATTCCGGTTACAACCTTAACTGGCTCGGTATCTTGAAATGCTATAATCTTATTCAAGTATAAATCTCTTTTTTTGAGTTCGTGAGTATCTATCATTTGGCATTCCTCCTTGTGAAAAGAGTATAGCATAAACTTATAAAAAAATAAAGTTTATGCACTGAAATGCAGAAACTATTAAAATCCGACAATTTTTGCATTTTTACAGGAAGAGAATTTCTGATTTAGCACCGTTTACCTACTTTGTTCCATGCTCCACAATCATCTCAACATTCTCAAATACATCAACAAACCCCTGCTTTGCTCTTTCTAAAAGCTTACGGCATATCTCTGGTTCCTCAAACAAAAAACTAACACGCAGTTCTACGCCTTTAACATTTGGGTACTTTTCTTTATATTGTCCTGAATCTATGTACCAGATATAGGTATTGAGTTTATCTTGCAACAGCAATAAATGTCGATTCATATCTGACCAGTCCATTCCGTCTGTAAGAAGAAGTATCAAGCTGGAGGTGTCTTGCTCATATGCCAAGCCATCAATGGTATCTGTTTTTTCAATATTAAACTTATCATCGTTATTCTCTAACTCCATATCATCACCTATTTCCTTTATTGTATCCTCCGTATACATTGATGTCGCATCTTTCGAATACATTTTTGATTTCCTGCTCATTTCCAGCCTCTACCAATTGCTCAAAATCCTTCGGTAGCATCTTTCTCTTTGCCATAGTATCATTCTACTTTCCGAATTCAGAACTATATCAAAATAGCTTTCATCATTTTTACTTAATTATAGATTCAATTCCTTTTAAATCATCTATTTTTATAATAGGAATAACAGCTTTATCGTAATTATCAAATCCATTGAACAAACTTATTAGTTCGTAACCTATCAACCTCAATTCACGAGCAATCACATTACTTTGTAAAATATCATAATTGATTTCTTCATGAATCTCCTTCCCATTTAAACAGTAGTTTTGTAATTCTTCCTGATACATCCGAACCAATAAAGTCAAATCTAACTGTTTCTCACATCCAATATCGGATAATATACGATTAATCCCCTTCGTAAACTGCTCCATGGACACCTCACCATCCAAATGAAACAGGAACCCCCGATCAATTAATGCATCAACCCATGCATCATAGAACTCATTAAATGCATCTTCTGTATTATTTTCCATTAATAATCGATACTCAGGCAGAACTGTGATGTCATATCTTGAATTAGTGATAATCTCATTAAAAAACTTATACAAATTTATGTCAGTTGTCTCTTCTTCATAAACAATGTCATAGCCATCATAATCACAGGCAATATCAAATAAATCTTTCCTTTTTTTCGTACCATGTAATAACTTTAGAAAGCTCATGATCCATCCTCCGCTTAAACTAATATCTCCGCATTATTAATATCCACATAATCAGTAATCATTTCAGTCCACTTATTCAAAATCCATTCTTTGTTAATACAATGAGGATTTCCATCTAACATAGATTCTTCTGGAAATATGTATTCTAGTTATCCTGCGTTACAACCAGTTATACAATATAATGCCATACCAGCCGGATGGCTTTATCTGTCCAATCGGTTCCCGTTCTTCCGTTGGCATTAGTTCCTTGCATATATTGGCAAATGCCACCCCGCATCTGCCTAAATCATCCAAACTGCTGTAATTTTCAAACGGTTTGGTATTTTCTTTTTCTTCATCGGTAAAATAAGGAATATTATTATTTAAATATACATATGGTGCGCCGCTATATTCCCCAACCTGATTTAAGCTGATGGCCTCAGTTGTATCGTCTGTACTATTATTGGCACCGCAGCCGCTTATCCATATGCATATTAAAATTAATAATATCGTCTTTCGTTTTTTCTTTTTAGTCATAATGCTGTTTCCTTATAAGCATTCTATTGCCATTTTGTATATTATTCCGCATCGGTTGATATCGTAATATACATTCCTTACAATCTCACCAAATCATTCACAACAGCATTAACAACAATCCCAACTATAAAGTACATCACTAAAATCCAGTTCCCCAAGTTTTTTGCTGTTAATAAAAAACGCACCGGCACCGGCATCGCCCCACAGAATTCGCCACTGATTCTTCCAGTAATCCGAATCAAGCTGGAACAGCAGGGTATCATAATAATTTCTCTTCATACTTCGTGGATCAGACTGTCTAAAATATGGATATCCAAATATCCGGTGTCCATATGTAGATTCGTGAATATCTGCATATTTCTTATCATACTCATCAAACATTTGATAAAATTTTAATCTGCTATCCAACGCAATACCAAGCTCGTCTGCAATCTTATGCAGCAATCCATCACACCTTATATCACAGTCATTCATATATGCTTTTTCCATCTTGAAGGAAACTGCATATTCTCCCTTTACAGGAAAGCAAGCTCCGTTATATTGATTTCCATGTATATCTTCTTTTTCCAAATCCCTGGTCGTCTTTATTCCCATAGAAAGCACATCCGCCTCGGTAATACTTTCATCTATTTTCTCATGGTACACAACCTGATAGGTATGATTTGGATAGCCACTTTCCTGCATGGACAGACCATAGTTTCTGTCATACCATATAAAAAATTGCAGCATTCCTGTCTTTGGCAGCATTTGATTGTCAGGAACCTCATTCAGATTTATCTGTGCCAGCAACATCAAGCTGCTTCCACCGGAAGTCGTCGGATACTTTCTTTTCCTGTCCCAATAGGGAACGCCTCCCAGCTTACTTTCAAAAAGTGTCGGCTTTCTATTTTCCTCTATCTGAATTTTAATGGAATCCTGACAGGTCCTCTTCTGCAACTCCTGTAATAATATTTTCACAGTTTTCTTGTCCGGCATTTGAACAGGCGTATGATAATCGTCAACTGACTCTTTTGATTTCACATTCTTTTTATAACCAAGATATGTCATAACAATTCCAGCAGCTAAAATTACGCCAAAGGAAAAGAACAGGGAAAGATACACATGAATCGGTTGGAATTTATCTGTAATCGCACCATATGTACAGCAAACAATCATTCCGCCTCCGAGCACGGACAAAATTATTCCTAAAATGTACAATATAATTTTCTTCATACGCTTTTACTTTCTTCCAATTCCAGCATGTACTTATCAAAGTCAGACATGAACAATCTGTCCTGAATGACACGATATTTTTCAAATTCAGTCTCAGCTTTTGCCTTGGCAATCTCTGCCGTGATCTTTCCTGCATCCTGAAGGACCTCTCTGTCATCCGCCATCAGGAATAGATCCAGACGCTTTGCCCAGTCCTCCATTGTCATCGGAATATGACGTTCTGCACGATGCTCTGCCAGATCCAGATATGCCGAAACGATACGCTCTAAGGAACGCATTTCCTTCTCTGAAAGATAATTCTTCGCAGCACTCACATCACTTTTTACAATCTTGCCTTCCGGAGCTGCTGCCCATGTGGTCAGTCCCATATGTGGCTTATCTGCATCTGCTCGCTCGTATATCAGCTCTGCTACCGTATGACCGTGAACCGCGTAGTGCATCTTGTTCTGCACCTTGGCAAAAAACTGCTTTGTTGTTTTTGCTGTGCGGTCATAACCAAGAGCTGTGGCATAGATGTCCGTTATCTTCTGATAGAATCTACGCTCAGACAAACGGATCTCACGAATCTGCTCAAGCAAGCGATCAAAATATTCTGTTGTAAGCACGGAGCCTCCATTTTTCAGACGCTCATCATCCATGACCCAGCCTTTGATGGTGTAGTCCTTTGCAATCTGATTCACCCATTTACGGAACTGTACCGCACGATCAGAATTGACTTTAAAACCTACAGCAATAATCATCTCCAGAGAATAATGATTTGTGCTGTAGCTTTTTCCATCAGCGGCAGTTATCCGAAATTTTCGGATAACTGACTCCTCCTGCAATTCGCTATCACTATATATTTTTTTGACATGATAATTTATGGTCCGGACATCTACATCATATAGTGCTGCCATCATCTTCTGTGTCAGCCATATATTCTCATCCTCATAGCGCATCTCAAGACTATCCTGTTGGTCGCCGACAGACGCAACATAAGTTAAGTATTCTGCCGCACTGGAGCGAATGGTTATTTCGTCGTTTTTCTTTTTCAAATAGGATGCCTCCTTCTGGTTATTTCTCTTCAATCGCTTAAATATTATATTAATCCGTCTGACTATTTTCGATTTCTTTCAGTGTAGCAAAAGTAAGCCATGCACATATAGGGTGGGGTAAAAGGTCGCCCCATTTAGAACATTCTTGCCAGAACTCAGCCAATACCAAAGAAACTGGCAATACTAGCAATCGAACCCAATATACCTAATATAGCCGCAGATGCCTTTCCGACGCCTGCCAAAAACCCCTTGAACTTGTTTACACACTCATCTTTTAATTTGTTATCATCTTTCAAAATTGATAATCTAGCCTCATCTAACAATTCGTATAGAAAATCCTTCATATCTGGATTAAATTCTTTAAGATCTTTTATTTTCATTTTTGCTTGTTGAATATCATTTTGAATACTTTGATTATTTGGCAATATTACATTTTCTACAATTCCCTCATTTATTCCTGTTACCGCACCATAATTTATACCATTAATATTTGGTTCAATCCAACTAAGGATCCTATTTTAGCTCTACTCATAACAATAAACAATCAACATGCTACCTCTTCGCATTCTCCGCCAGTTCCAACATCTACCTATCAAAGTCAGACATGAACAGTCTATCCTGAATGATACGATATTTTTCATACTCAGTTTCAGCTTTTGTCTTGTCAATCTCAGAAGTGATTTTGCCTGCATCCTGAAGAACCGCTCTGTCATCTGCCATCAGAAATAGATCCAATCGTTTCGCCCAATCCTCCATTGTCATCGGAATATGACGTTCTATACCGCAAAGAACTGCTTTGTTGTTTTTACTGTACAGTCATAATCATGTGCAATGGTATAGATATCTGTTATCTTCTGGTAAAATCTACACTCAGACAGGCGGATTTCTCGAATCTACTCAAGTAAACGTCCGAAGTATTCTGTCGTGAGCATAGAGTCACCAATTTTTAAGCGTTCATCATCCATGACCCAGCCTTTGATAGTGTAGTCTTTTGCGATCTGATTCACCCATTTTCTAAATTGCACCGCTCGTTCTGAATTAACCTTAAATCCAACTGCTATAATCATTTAAAGATTATAGCGCTTTGTATCACGAGCCACCTGACGAGAACCTTCAGTTTGAACTATCTGGAAATTCCGGATAGTTGCATCTTCCTCAAGCTCTGAGTCGAAATAATCTTCTTAATATGCTCATTGATTATACGAACATCTACATCATATAGTGTCGCCATCATCTTCTGCGTCAGCCATATATTATCATCCTCATAGTGCATCTCAATACTGTCCTGTTGGTCACCGCCAAAGACAACATCTGTTAAGTATTCCGCTACACTAGAACGAATGGATATTTGGTTCTTTTTCAAATTATTTTTTCAAGTCTCCGGATTGACATTCTTAATCCGTTGTAGTATTATCAACGCAAAGGAAATGGGTTTTTTGTTTGGTAAGCGATTATTCGCCGAGAGAGTTGCTCGTTTCTTTTTTTATGTCAATTATATCATATAGATACATCTTTTCGTCATTAGAATGTCTAATCAACATGGATGCATGAAACACATTATATCTTTCTACTTCTCCATCATCACCATATACCGGCAAAGCAAATCTTGAATCATATCTGTACCATCCATTTTTGCCATCTCGCTTATGTTTGTCTTCTTTATTCGTCCTAAAATGCTTTCCTACCGCAATTTCAATAAGCTCCGGAATTCCAGTTGCGGCATTTGCTTTCGCCTTTGCATTCGTTCCTCGCATACTATTTGTATACTTTGACCCAGTATACTCTTTCGGTAAATCTGATCCAATATAAATTACATCCCCTGTTGCAGCAATCGTAAAAAAGTCTCCTACATACTCCTTAAGATACTCCCTTACTTCTTTCCAATTGACGGAACGTTTACCCTTAAATCTAATATCATTAATCACAACAATATTATTTCCATCAACATCCTGAATAACAGAAACATTTCGTTTATTCTTTTTCCAAGCTTCATCTTTGTTGATTTCCTTACATATTTCCACTAATTTGAAATAAATGCTCAAATTCTTTCTGTCAGAAAATTCGGATGCTTCTGCCAATTCCAATACATATTTATCATCAAATAAATAATCAACAGCTACCTGCTGTGCATCCTCTTCCTCATCACAAAGTAAATCCACAAGCGACATTTCAAGTGCCTTACAAATAGCCACTAGTTTATCTGCCTGCGGATTAATCTGCTTTTTTCGCCAATCACTAATTGTACTAGTTGCGATACCTGTTCTTCGCGACAACTCAGTCTGACTCATGTGCAGTTCTTCCAATCTGGCAAAAATTTTCTCATATATATTCATGCTGTAATGTCTCTTCTTTCCGTATTTTCGGATATTTTAACATATCAAGCGAAAACTTTCAATAATCACTCTTTTTCAGGATAGCGTAAACTTACTGTAGGAATTAAATAGGCAGATTCACCCCTAAGTGTTTTAGATATATTAACTGACCCTATTCTAATTCATTTTTTCCTTTTTTACAAATCCCATATATGATTTTTTAATGCAGCAATCTTTTTGATCTGTGTATACGGGATGGTATAAACCCGCATATTTGCCATATTTCCAAGTCTTCTCTTATTTTTATTCTCCATTATTATCATATCACTGGCTGAATAAATAACCTCTTTGACATCTGCCGCCATAGACGGCTCCTGCTTCTGATACCTTACGAGTTCCAGCATATTCCCCTTGTTTTTCTGATACACCCGGAGACGCGACATTCTATCACATCCAATCCGGCTCCAGCCAAGTGGTCTGGAACTCATTCTGTCTGAAAACACATGACTTACATGGCCTTCCGCACTGCACTGAATATTCTTATCCTTTCCTTTCACAGATACCTGTATGCCGTTCCAGTTACTTATGATATATCCCTTTGACGTCTCTACCGCTTTTCTTTTTGTTTCACTCTCTGTGACATTCTTAATCCTGTCAAAAACCTCCCCACAGGCTCTTTCCCCTGTTTTATAGATTGCTCTATATATTTCACTTCTGGCATCCTCCGCACTGTCCCCCAAGTGTGATGTCGCTGTTATGATATATTTGTGCATATGAAATTTATTAATCACAAACTTTGTCTTAGGCAGCATGTTTGCCCCTGCTTTGATCCATGCCGCTCCATCTCCATTTAAGTTGATACGTTCGAGCTGATCCATATCATATGCACTTTCTATATATGCAAGCACCTCTTTCCAGAATGTCTCCACGCCTTCTGCTCCTTCATACACTCCGCCAAAATATTTAACATTTATCAGTTTGGGGCGACCATCCTTCTCTGTATCGATCCCCTCGTAAACATACGCCAGTCTGGGCATAATCGTATTGCTTCTCGGTTTTTGAATATCACCTTTTGATTCCAGATACTGCAATGCCACATGTTCTTCATCTGCATCTATATACAATGTACTAACCATTTTCTTTTCTCCTTCATACAAGGTTTTGGGAAACTCTAATTCATGTAGCTTATTCATCACAGTCTCCTTGCTCATTACGCTTCCGGATATACTTGCATTTGCACCAACTTTGCGATAACTGCTGTCTGCTGCTTCTTCCAGCATATGGGCAACAGCATCTTCTGACATTCTTGTATGTGGATCAATCTCAAGCAGTTTATCGAGAAGATAACAAGAGTTTCCGTTCTTTGTATTCTTAAACAGGGTTCTTCCATAGGTCACGTCCCCAAGACTTGTTGTGATAGTGGTTTCATCCTTACGAACAATATACCATCCCTTACGCAAATCTTTTCTTTGTCTCAGGATCTCATCATATGATTCCCATTCTTCAGCTATCATAGAGCATCCCAGATTTGTCACTTCTTTCGTGACCCCATAAACCATTTCAGCCATTTTCGACAGGTCTTTTCCGTAGTCATCAAAAACTTTTAATAATCTTTTAAAGTGTACCCTTTGTCAAGGACACTATGACTTTTCCTTTTCAGATTTCTATTTTATATTTGTTTGTTGTGTAGAGGCATCAAAGTGATGCCTCTGATTGATTGTTTTTACCTTTTGCTTTAGGGATTATCAGTGGATAAATTCCTGTTGTCAGATATTGATAATATTCAACAGGTGACAACCTTGCTAAGTCCCATTGATAACGTTCTGTATTATAATATTCTGTCCAATCCCTAACTGCGTTTAATATCTCCTCATAGCCGTGGCACTCTGATAGATCTAATTCATCTTTCATATGACCAAAGAATGATTCCTGAGGAGCATTGTCCCAACAGTTTGCTCTACGTGACATAGACTGTCTCAGTTCGTTATCCTTTAACAATTGGATAAATTTAATGCTGGTATAGTGGGAACCCTGATCGCTATGTATTAATGTTTCTGTGCTTAAATCAGTTCCATGTTTTTCTATTAACTGCTTTACTGTTTCTAATACAAAATCAATTTCTAGTGATTCGCTGAGAACCCATGACAGCAGTTCCTTGGTACAGGCATCTATAATTGTCGACATATAGCACCGGGGTGCTTTTCCATTTATAATATACGTGATATCCGTTAACAGAATTTTTCTTGGTCCGTGTTCCTCGAATTCACGGTTTACTATATTGGGTGCGGTATATGCAGTTGCCATTGCTTTTGCCATTCTCCGATAGGGATTTGCCTTGCGGATAGGGCACTGTAAGTTGTACTTCTTCATCAACCGCCGGATTTTTTTGATATTCATCACTATCGGCGGTTCCATGTGTAACAGCCTCATATATATGCTACGGGCACCTTTATGATATCCTCGGTACTGGTATGCTTTCAGAATCAGAAGAAAATCCTGTCTGTCCTGTTCCTCCCTTTCCATTCGCTGGTCTTCTGTTGAGAGATAATGGTAATATCCCGAACGGGATACTCCTGCAATTTCGCACATGGCAGCTACATTCAATAGATTATCGTTTTTTTGCATGGTATCATAAATAATCTGATACTTTGCATGGGCTGGTATTTTCATTATTCCGGAGCCTCCGGATTTAAAGATACAATTTTTTTTAGAAACTCAATCTCCTGATCTTTATATGCCAGTTGCATTTCTAAATATTTTATCCGATTTTCAGCCGAAAGATATCCGTTGCAGCCCTGTGCATAGGTGTTAAGATCTCGAAAACCATTTCCCTTTTTTACTTCATTTCCAATCATGGTTTTCAGACCATTTATTCTGGAATCCCCCAAGATATTTGGATCTATCCCAAGAGTCGAAATAATCTCACGTGGAAGCCTGCCCTTTGACAGTTCCTCCCAAAACAGTTTTTTAAATTCTGCCGAGAAATGTACAATGCTCGGTGATACATCCAGCACATATTTGCTATTTCTCAGTGTGAGCATTTCCTGTTCTGTAAACTTTCTGTTTGCCATAATTTCCTCCAATTCATTATTATTGTAATAACAATCTGAATCGGAGTCAAAAAGCGATTTTGTCCAAAATGAAGGGGTTCATCAAAACCATGTCCGAAGTTAAGGGTTCCCTGTAAACTCATTGTATAGATTTAAGGGTTTTCATTAAAACTTACTGTCTAATGGTAAGGGTTTTAAAAACTCAATCTGTCCAATCTATAGGGTACATTTTACTTAACCTGTTAGCGGCTGTTGTAAACCGTTAATAAAACCCTCCAAAAGCCTTGAAAATAAAGGGTTTATCGCAAAATGCTCACTTTAACTTATTATACGATTTCACACTGTTTTATTCTTCCCTTGGAAGCTGATAAGAGCAAACGCAAGGGCAAGAAAATCTGATAACAAGATATAACAGAATGTGGCAATCGGAGAACTGTGACGTATGTGCGAATATATTATACTAGAGGATTTGTTGTATGGACAAGTACATTTTTGATGAAAGAAACGGTTCATGACATGAATTGCAGGGTGATTATTATATCCCTTGTCTGATACTTTCCGAAGAAGAAACACAGCCTATCGGCTTATGGGGACAACGCCACAAGCAGAAGAAATTGTAAAGACTGATTTGATTTATATCTAACATATAGGAACACTGGAAAAGCTGCTAAACTATTCGGCGTTCCACGCCTTATGGGGATAGATTTTTTCGTATTTTGTGATATACTTCAATTATCAAAAGAATGTGACGATATTCTGTTAACAATCCTGATATCGGAGGTGCAAGTATGGAAAGAATTAAAACCTTAAATTATTATCAAAAAGGTATCATTATTGTGATGGTTGCTATGATACTGATTTTTGCGGTGATTTATCCTAAGACAATCTCAAGAGTTGGTTATAGATACAATGATGAGATTCTTGTTCCGAATCAGGAAAATGGAAATATAGTGTATTCTGGCAAAATCAACGGAGTGCCAACTCAATTCATCGTATCAAAAGAAAAGTCTATTGTGTTACAGCACGGTGACAAAACTTATGGTCCTTACACTATGAAAGAAGATCCTACAGCCATCCCAAAAGATGAAGAATTAGCAGAGCAAATGATTGGTGTTGAAATCTGCAATAACGATAAGGTGCTGTTTCGTGGTGGCGTATTAGACTTTGGTGATGATTATTGGCTTTATAATGAAGATGGAACTTTAGATAACTTCGGATTTACATATGTAACTGGCGATGGAATCGAAAGGGATGAAAATGGTAATGTAATTGATAAAATAGAGCCATCTGCTTCCACGATTTATGAATTGATAAATGACCCTGAATTGACACATAAGGGCGAAGCACTTGCTTGGTTTGGGGCTGCATTTATTTGTGTTCTTAATGTTCTGTCTATTTTATTTGCGGACGAATTATTCAGATGGAATCTATTATTTCAGATTCGAAATGTAGAAAACGCAGAACCATCCGATTGGGAAATAGCAGGAAGATACATAGGCTGGACAGTTATGACTATTATGTCATTGGTTATTTTTATTACAGGATTACAATAATTATAGTATTTGATTATACGGATATTCAAAAGAACACCCTGCAATGTTGATTTTCTATGTTGTGATTATCTGTCCCTGTCTTGGGATTTCTTTCTCTGCTTCGGCTGAGAGTTCTGTTTCCCCTCTTCCTGAAGCTGTCTGAGCCTGTTTCGCACACTTTGTCTTTCGGGCGGTCTGTGCTGTTTCTCGGCAGGTTTCTGTCCGTTCTTAACTGCCTGCTCCCATTCTGCAAGGTCTTGGTTATACTGTGTCACAATAGCCTCTGCTTTGCGGTAAGTTTTCATAAATGCCTGTACATCAGGATAACCGTCATCGGTCAGAATATCGGGGAGTTTATCCAGTTTTTCATCAAGTTCGGCTTCGATCTGCTGTATCTGTTTTTCCAGAGCTTTTCGTTCCTTACCCTTGAAAATACCCGTTGTTTCCGCAAGCTGCTGTCGCAGATTCGGGAGTGTGACCTCCTGTATCTTCTTGATTGCTTTCGCCTGTTTCTGTACCTTTAGCATAAGGGTCTGCATTGTGCGGAACTCGTCCATATCCATATTGAGGACTGGCTTGGGGGGCATATCCTTTTCACGGATGATGGCTTGCAGAAATTCCTTTGCCTTGCCGAGGATACCT
>OGDS01000224.1_pt1 | contig 62742 bp, 74 predicted proteins | sample 1570351 | NCBI WGS metagenome assembly OGDS01 (sample SAMEA2581974, study PRJEB24529) | metagenome | biome: Human gut stool | place: China | collected 2011
AATTATCGCTGATTAAAACTTAGTTAACCAAGTAAACAACAAATAAATGTGCTAAACTAAAGTAAAACTGATAATAGTTCTATTTTGTGTGTCTTTAATAGAATAACATTGTTGTCAGTTAGCTTTAGTTTTGTACTTGAATATGATGCAAATTTAAATGTATTGTCCCTAGAGTATGTAATTGTAGATTAATTTTCAGATAATTTTTTCGGATGCCTGTGTTAATCTTATTAAAATTATATTAGTCCTAGAAAATATATTTTAAATTTTGCAAAAAATATTGGTTTCCGTAAACCAATAAATAAAAAGTCTAAAAGAAGAACAATCTCAGTAAATAAAGTATTCAATTAGATTATGAAATACAAAGCCCCTCACAACTGTGAGGGGTTATTTGTATATATAATCATTTTCTGTTTTTCTTTAAACAGTTTTTGTCAAATTCAGGGTTAAAGGCATAGAAGTTTTTACAGTCAAGTCGGTCAGTTAGTATTCGTAAGTTTTCACCAAATCGCTGATAGTGTACAACCTCTCTTTCTCGTAAGAACCTAATCGGGTCAATAACATCCGGATCATCACAAAATCTTAGTATGTTGTCATATGTTGACCTAGCCTTTTGCTCTGCTGCCATATCTTCATGCAAGTCGGTTATTGCGTCACCTTTTACTTGCATTGACGCTGTTGTATATGGTGTACCATTTGCGTCACAAGGATAAACACCGGTTGTATGGTCAACAAAATAAGCATCAAATCCAGCATCTTTTAATTGGTCTTCTGTTAAGTCTTTAGTTAGCTGATAAACAATAGTGCCTATCATTTCAAGGTGACCAAGTTCTTCTGTACCTATGTCGGTAAGTGTTGCTTGAAGTTCAGGGAACGGCATTGTGTACCTCTGACTTAAATATCTAAGTGATGCACCAAGCTCACCATCAGGTCCCCCATATCCCAAAAGTTATAATTCAAAAACAGAAAAATAACTCAACGGAAGATAGGGAACGATTGAAGATGATTTTATCGATAAAAGTGCATAGCAATGCGTTTTTTTCCACTTCAGGAGTTGACTTACTTTTAAGAGTAGAGATAATTTCTTTTCTTCTGCTCATTAGTTTTTTCTTCGCTAAAAGGTGGTCTGGCTTAGGCTCTGGTGGTTTATTTTGCTTTTGTAATGAACATATCTTGCTTTCAATTAACTCTTTCCTCTGCTTAAATTCAGCAAGGTTATAAACACCTTCCTCATAGGCCTCTTTAATTCTTCTTAACTTTGTATTTTCTTTTTCTATCATAAAATCAATGTTCAGTTCTTGTGGTTCTTCGTGTGGTTGTTCTTTTGGCTTTAGCTGAAAGTCACCACTCTTTAGAGTATCATCAATAGCATTAATTACAACTTCGTTTAGCTTGTTAAGTTGAATGTAGTGTGATACATTACAAGTACCATGAGCGTATTTAATGCACTGCAAACCATTGCAAGTCATTGACATTGTAGCACCACAGTTAGAGCATTTCACTAATCCTTTTAGCATATATTCCTTGCCATTCTTTCGTTCAGTTATGTAAGGTCTGTATTTTGATTTGTTTTCATCTAATTTCTTCTGAACCTTGTTGAATAAATCGGTATCTATAATTGGCTGATGAATACCATCAACAATCATTATATCTTTATCATCATAATTTCTTCTGGTTCTTCGCTTAGGGTTCCAACGAATTTTGCCTATGTAAACCAGATTACGCAATATGTATTCAATGGTTCTGTTTTCCCAGTTATTACCTCTAGTTGTCTTAATGCCTAGGTCATTCAGTTCATTGGCTATTGCTCTGCATCCAACACCATTAAGGTACTTGATGAAAATTCTTTGAACAATAGGAGCATTGATAGGGTTGACTTGATACTTCTTATCAACAATATCGTATCCAAATGCCGGTGTAGATACTGCACCACCTCTGCTGACCTTTTCTGTCATTCCTCGTTTAACTTCTGTGGATAGATTAATAGAATAGTATTCATCAAACCATTCAATAATTCTCTCTATCAGACTACCAAAAGGACCATCTATAATAGGCTCTGATGTGCTGATAACATCAATGCCACGCTTTTTTAACATACCCTTATAGAAAATAGCCTCTTCCTGATTTCTCGCAAATCGGCTAAACTTCCACACCATAATTGCAGAGAATGGGGAAGGGGTTTGTTTAGCAACTGCTATCATATGGTTAAACTCAGGTCGTTTACTAGCCTTTCTACCGGAAATACCGTCATCACGAAAAATATATTCTTTAGGTATCAAATAGCCTTTTTGTTTTGCGAATTCTCTAACAACTTTAATTTGGCTATCCGGTGAAAGCTCTGTCTGATCATCTGTGCTAACTCTGATGTAAGCAGCTGCAATTTTTAAGTCATCCATTTATTTTGCTCCTCTCTTATCTAAAAAAGGGTGCAAAAATCCCTTGTAAATTATATTGAAAAATTTACAAGGGTATGATACAATATTACTTGCTATGAATTAGTATCATTGCACCCTGTGTAATGGTGTCGTCCTCTAGTGTTCCAGCACTAGAGGGCGATTTTTTTATTTGTTACTTTCTATTATTTGGTCAACCTTCTCTAAATCTAAATTATAATAATTTGATTTTCCTATTTTTTTCTCAATTAATATTTCAGATTTTTTTATTTCATTTAACCTACTAATTATTGTAGATTTACTTAATTCATTTGTAACCATTAATTCTTTTATTGTGATACCATTTTCTGAAAAAAGTGTTGCCTGTACTAATTGATAATAAATATTGTCATATTTCTTATCTAATCCTTTATAGAAATATGGTATTGCATCACTATAATAGATTAATAAATTTTTACGATTATTCAAAGCATTATATAGTTGTGTCATGGACTCTTCAACTATATCTACAAACATAAATAGAAAAGGTGTTATGTCACCTTTGTTTCTAGGATCATTACAAATTTTAAAAGCCTCATAGTAACTTTTTAGACTTTCTTTAATTGTATATGATATTCTAAAACCAATTATAGGTTGCAGACATTTTGTTAGTAAATAACTACTTATAAACCTTGAGGTTCTACCATTTCCATCATAAAAAGGATGTATATATCCAAATAGATAATGAAAAATTCCTATCCTTATCAAAGGTAGAATATCATCGTTTTGTAAAAGGTTGATGGCTTTTTGCAATGCTTCAATTATTTTGCTTTCAGGTGCTAAACCGTTATGAATTATTTTTCCAGTTTCAGACTGCACACTAACACTTTCTTTTCTAAAAAGAACACCATCAGGAGCATTTTCAGGATCATCTTCAATGATTTCCGGTAAAGCCAATTCATTATATATTTCTCTTATGTCCTTTGGTTCTTCTATTTTGATATTTTCTTTATCAAAAAGAAGAATATATTTATTTACAAGTCCTTTAAATCTTTTATTTGAATTAGTATTAATTTCGCTGATAATATCATCAATTTCACGCCTTGTACTATAAACTCGTTCTATTTTATTAGACATTATGATTTCATCTATTAAACATCTTCTACTGAATTGATTTATAGAAAGTTTTGGAAGAAATTGCACAAGTTCTTGTATTTTTTTATCCATTACTTCGATTGAAATAATTTTTTTTAGTAGCTCAGGGTCCTCTAAATAAAAAAGTTTGTTGCCTTTGATTTCAAAATCTAGGAAAAAAGTATTTTTTGACTTAATTCTTTCGTTATATACTTGTTCATATAAATCTTTATCAATGTAGAAAAGTTTATATAAAGATTCATACATAATAATCACCCTATCAAAAATATGTATTTATTGTACGCAAGACTAGTATAAATATTCTTTCGAGTGTAAAAATATAGCATTTTAAACCTCGAAACAATAAAATATTAACATACGAGTACAAAAAAATCAATAAATAAATCATTAAATTATAATTTTAAAGCCTCTTTATAGTCCACAATCCATTGTGGTTTATAACCGTTGGAATATTGGAATTTATTATTTTTGATTTCGGCTACTTTTACAAAACCGTTTTCATTATCGTAAAAGATAACTTCATCACAAAGTGGAAGTACAGAGCCAAGTGACTTAATTCTTTTGTCAAATCTTCGTTTAACATCATCAGAAGGAATGTTGTGACCACCCTTTCTAACTCTGTTAGCAATACGGTTTATACTTTCTTCCATTGAATTAAGACCAACATAGTACATTGTAACATAGTAGCCTTGCTTTCTAGCTTGTTTAATGGTTCGTACAGTTCTATGACCGGCAAGGGTAGTTTCTTGTGTGAAAGAAATATTGTTATCTAGGCAGTAGTCTATTTCTTCTATTGCCTTTTTACCTGCCTTAATGTTGTCAAAGTTGTTTTCCTTTGCAATAACATCTGCATCAATAATGTGACCTAGAAGAACATTCTGACCTTCTAGTACACCTCTTAAACTTGACTTGCCTGTACCATTAACTCCGGCTATTAAAATATAATTGTTCATTTTATCACCTTTAACTCTTTAGTAGTTCATCAGTAGATACCTTGAAAATCTCTGAAATGTTGATAATAGTGTCTATGGATGGTTCCATTTTCCCTTGTTCGTAATTTGATATTGCACTTCTGCTTAAATGCAACATACTTCCTAACTCAACTTGAGTTAGTTTGTTTTTTAGCCTATATGCTCTAAGGTTGTAAGAAAAAGACATTAAAATTCCTCCTTCTGTGATAAAAATAAGAATTGCATAGTAATTATTTAATTGAACTATTATAATTAAATATAGGAGGTGTATAAAATGAAGCATAAAATAATAAAAGTTTTGTATTCTATATTCTCCTATATTTTCTTCTTCTTAGTGGTTTACTCATTACTACTAAAGATAACTTTTTATATTACCAAAATAATATATGGACACAGAATAATTGATTGGTGGGAATTATTATATATCCCTTTGATTATTTGTTTTGAAATCAAATATTACCGTCCTTTTTATCCCCATTTTCTGTCCTGAAATTAGTTATATCTATGATATTAGTATCAATAGGTTTGATTTCTAAATTTTTTGATGCAGTTTGTATTTCATTAGTAATGTTTTCAATTTGACTTTCTTTAGCTTTTTTTAATTCAAGTTTTGCTTTTTCAACTTCAACTTTTTTAAGTTCATTGTCATACTCTTTACTTTCAATATCAAGCTCTTTTAGTCTTTTGTTATATTTTCTGTCTAGAAAACTTTCGATTACCGATACCACAGATGGTATTTGAATATCTTTAATTTTACCACCAAATATTATCATGTAGATAAGTAGTAAAGGTAAATATTTATCTACTAAGGTGGTAATTAATTGAAAGATTATATTACCGGCAGAATGAACATTCGTTTTAATGATAATCTTTTCATTAGGATATATCATTCTATAAAACTTACTTATGTTATATACAAATGAAGAATAGTCATAAGAATCAATATCTTTTTCTTGTTGCACCCTAAAAGTACAAGTGAATTTTCCATCATATTTAAAGACATCAAAACATGCACTTAAAATCAATTCAGCAGAATTATTAAGTGAACTTAAACTATGGTGATTAGTTTGAATACTGGTTAGTAAATAAGGTGAAACTTTTTCAATAGGTAATATTTTTATTACTTCTATTTTTCTTCGTTTTTTATACGGACATAAGATATTATTTTCATTACTTTCACTATCAAAGAAATCAATTTCTTTTTCTAATGTGGTGTGTACCGTATTATCTTCATAATATTCACCTAAGGTAGCAAAAGCTATGATATGAGATCCCATAATAACTGCTATATCACCAACTTTTATTTCATTGATAAATCTGTTACATTTATTTAATACAGCTTGGGGTCTTTTTTCTTTGTAAGTATTTTCGATAAATTCCTTTAGTTCTTTTGCTTGTTCTTCTGATGTGTATCCTATATTACTTTCAGTTATATAATTCCATCCAATAGCAACATACTGGTCTTGTACAAACTCATCAAAAAATTTGTTTTGATATGTACGAATCATCCAGAAATTGCTATTATCATGTTCTGGAATACTGATATGCTTTTCAAGATATTTTAAAAAATCAAGTTCTTTACTCATGTTCCTACTCCCATATATTGACAATTAATGCCAAAATGTATTATAATAATTTTGAAAGTGAAACAACCACTCTTTACTTTCATATAAGCACTATCTTGTTCCCATCAAGGTAGTGCTTTTTCTTTTGTTATGAAGTCCCAATTAATATTATAAGTACATCCTTCGCTCTGAATACCCATATAATTCAGCTAATGTTATGCCGTTAAAATAGCAGTACATTTTGTCATTTAGAACACTATAATTATTATCTGAAATATTATATAAATCACATTTTCTTTTATCCAAAGCAACTTTAGCCATAAGGTCGCTAACATTAAAAAATTGTGCATAGTTGGATACCGTGTTTAAACCTAATTCAGTTGCTACTGGAATGGGGCAAAGTAGGTTACGAGCAAAACAATTTGCTTCTCTATCTTCACAAGAACCATCCTCTATATGCTCTAAACAATAGTGTCCTAGTTCATGAGCTAAAGTAAATCTTATAACTGTAATATTTTTACGGTCATTGTACAGTATTAATGTTTTTGAAGAAGATGGCTCCTTAATACTAAAGCCATAATCAGAAGATACACATTCACAAAAACTATCAAAGGACATTCCTAAACCCATTGCAGCATCTGAATAGGTCTGAATTTTAATTTTTTTAAAATAATTAAGTATTTCAAAAATGTTTGTTATGTGTGAGAATGTTGGTAATTTGTTCAATACTTCATATGCTTTATTTGTTGATCTATGGTAATCAGGTTCAGTCATTAAAAGCCTCCTTAAACACTGCTTTTGCAATGTCTAATAATTGTTTTCGTTGTTCTACTGTCATTTTTCTTGCATTGCGATTTAGAATTTTAAGAGTTTCATCTTCATTACTATCGTGTTTTTCAATTAAATCGGATTTTTCTATCCCAAAATAATTAGCCAACATTTCTATTTTATCCATTCTAGGCATTTTTTGTCCTGTACACCAACTTGAAAAAGTGGATGTACTTATTCCTAAATCATTAGCTACTTCTATTTGACTCTTTTTAGATATAGTCAAATAGTTATTTAAATTTTGTGAAAAAACCTTTTTTAAATCATTGTCTGACATACACTTACACCTCTCTTATTTATATATTATACACTTAAAGAGTAAAAAATCAATATTTATTTAAAAAAAATTTACTTTAAGTGTTGACAATCTACTTTAAGTGGAATATAATAATGAACGACGGAGGTGATAAAAATGCAAATTTCCTTAAAAGCTGCAAGAGTTAATGCTGAATTATCTCAACAAAAAGTTGCTAATGAAATGGGAATAAGTAAATCTACACTTATCAGTTGGGAAAAAGGAAGAACATCACCTGATGTTCTTCAAACTAAAAAGTTATGTAAGATTTACGGTATGTCTATGGATGATATTTTTTTTGCAAAGCAAATCCACTTTAAGTAGAATTTAGGAGGCTAAAATGAACAATTTAACAAAATGGAATTTTGAAAATTCTGAAGTAAGAATACTAACCATTGAGAATGAACCATATTTTGTTGGTAAGGATGTAGCTGAGATTCTTGGTTATGAAAGACCTACCAAAGCAGTAAATGACCATGTTGATCCAGAGGATATAGATGCAGTCCCAATTCAGGACTCCATCGGCAGAATGCAGAATACTCCTATTATCAACGAGAGCGGTCTTTACAGTCTTATCTTATCAAGTAAGCTACCGACTGCAAAGAAATTTAAGAGATGGGTAACCTCTGAGGTTCTTCCATCTATTCGTAGAAACGGTATGTATGTAACAGATGAATTAATTGCAAATCCTGATTTGGCAATCAAGGCATTTATGGCTCTTAAAGAAGAAAGAGAGAAAACAAAAGCTTTGAATGAAACTGTTGCAGTTCAAACACAACAGATTGCAGAGTTAAAGCCTAAAGCTAGTTACTATGATGTAGTTCTTAATTGTAAGGATTTGATTTCAGTAACAGAGATTGCAAAAGACTATGGTAAGACAGCGCAATGGCTTAACAATATTCTTCATGAGGAGGGTATTCAGTATAAGCAGGGTAATAAGATTTGGTTATTGTATAAGAAGTATGCTGATAAAGGCTATACAAACACTAAAACTCAAACTTTTAATGGTTCTGATGGTAAGGTGCACACCAAAGTACATACCTACTGGACACAGAAAGGTAGATTATTTATTTATGACCTACTAAAGAAACAAGGTGTTCTTCCATTAATTGAATTAAATAATGATAATTAAGGAAAGAGGTGATTTTAATTGATAAAGATAAAGCACAACAATGAAACCTATGTTGAAGAAAGTGATCTATGGATGATTTGCCAATGTATTGACTCTTTAGTTTATTTGCTTAATGAATTAGAAGAAGATTACTTGGCGATTAATCCAGATGATAAAGAACAACATTTTAAGCTTATTTATGATTATCCAAGAACAAGAGCAAAGCTCTTTATAATCTCAAAGTTTGTTCACGATATAGATAATTATTTAAGGGACAATGGAATAACCATCTATGAAGATCAAAAGCCTTCAAATTAAGGTTAATCTGAGTTATAGGACAATCAAGGCACAACATAACTTTTAGTGAGGTGATGAAATGGCAAAAGAGTTAGCTTATAGGGTATGGGTGAATGATGGTGGCAAGCAAGTGTTGTGGGCAGAAAAGGACCACAACGGCAACAAGACCAATCATCTGACAAAAGAACAAGAACAACGCTATATTAATGGCATATGTTCAAGAGTAAGTCAGGGTATGACTGACTATGTGAATAACCATCCTGATTCAGCACTACTGAATTAGGCAAAAGAAAGGAAGTGAAAAAAGTGGGAAGTTTCACTATTGCAGTTATTATACTGGCATTTGTACTTCTAGTCCTAGGTGTTATAGGTTGTCTGAATAAGGCTCACACAGATAATACCAAGTGGCTTCAGAATAGTTGGAACGAAGTGATGAACGAACAAAGGCATTTGCTAGAAATGATTAGGGAAAACCAAAATCAGATAGCAAGACTGCTAAGAAAGTTGGAGAGTGAAGATGAAAGAAAAGATTAAAGCAGTAGGACTGGCAGTAACAATAGTGGTTACAATCATTGTTTCCTTAGCACTACATATCAATCTACTGTCAAAGTATGGTGGTTTTTTACTTCTTCCGTTTCTCTACTTTGGTATGGTCTATGTTTTGCCTCGCATTTTGTCTAATATTTTAGCAGACTTCAAAGTTACATACAGTAGGGAGAACATTTGTATTACTAAGGATGATTTTCAGACAAAGTGTTTTGAGGAAGCCTTAGGCACAAAACCGGAAGAAGTTGTAACAACTCTAGAGGGCGAAGAAGTATGAACACAAAGTACATTTTTCCACTATTGTTGATTATCTTAGATGTAGGTGCTGCAATAGTCTATGGAGTAGGTAAAGATTTCAAAATGGCAACATATTGGATTGCAGCTGCAGTTCTTAATATATGTGTGACATTTTAATTTTGGAGGTGAGAGAAAATGAAAAAGATAAATCAAAAAAGGTTCATTAAGTTAGCAAGGAAATTTTACATGGAAAAGGACATCAAAAGAGTCATTAACTTTATGAGAGAGCATAATGGTTTTATTTCTTATTGTGACTTTGTAGTTATCTTATCTGTGCACAAATTAAATCTTGATAACACATTGACCTATTTAACACAAATGTTTCAATTAGGTGTTGACAAAATTGAAACAAGTATAAATGGGAAGTGAGATATTGTGAATGTGCACAAAAGAAAAAGTCACTAAGAAATTGCAGTTTCTTAGTGACTAGAAAGGTGTTCCTATTACGGAACATATTAGAATAATCTTATTTCATTTTAGAGAAAAATTTCTAAAATGTCAAGTGTATAAGTGAAAGGAATAGTAAAAATGAAAACTTCCAAGATTACAATAAAATCTCTGTTTGGTATCTCAGAACAACAGATTAACGGCAATAGCATTGAAATTACAGGACAAAAGGGTGCAGGTAAGACATCTGTTTTGGATGCCATTAGGTATTGTCTTACCAACCGTTCCAATCGTGATTTGATTATCAAAGAAGGTGAGAATGAAGGTGAAATCATTGTTGAAACAGACAGTGGTTTAACTATTGACAGAAAGGCTAGAACCAACAAGGCTGATTCCATTAACATTAACGAAAATGGTAACAGAATAACAAAGCCCGAAACTTTCCTAAAGTCCATTATCACACCTCTACAACTTAATCCTGTAGAGTTTACTCAGATGACAAAGCAAGAACAGAACAGAGCTATCCTTGATTTAATAGACTTTAAATGGGATATGAATTGGATTAAGGAACAGTTTGGAGAAATTCCACAAGGTGTTGACTATGAACAGAATATTCTCCAAATTCTTAATGATATTCAATCAGAGAATGGTGTGTACTTTCAGAGTAGGCAAGATATTAACCGAGAAATTCGCAATAAGAAAGCCTTTGTTGAGGATATTGCTAAGGACATTCCATCTGATTACCAAGCTGAAAAATGGAAGAATTATGACCTGTCATCAAAGTATGAAGAACTAATGAAAATTAGGGATAGAAACAACAAGATTGAAAGAGCAAGAGCCTTTAAGGATAGTTATGATAACAAGTTGCGTGGTATTGAGGCTACAAGAGAAATGGAAATTTCAGGAGCAGAAAAGGTCATTGCAAATGAGAAGGACAACCTTAATTCCACAATAGCAAGACTAAAAGCAGAGATTAAGGCTTGTGAAGATAAGCTATTAACCATTGACGATAAGCTACAAGATAAGGTTAAAATTGCTAATTCTAACTATGATGTTGCAAAGGCAAAACTTGACTCAGATATTGGTGTTGCAGAACAGTTTATTTCGTTACCTATTACACCTGTTGATGATTTACAAAATGAAATCAATGAGGCTGAAAAGATGATGAAACACCTTAATGAGTATTTCCGTATGACTTCCATGCAGTCTGAAATTGCTGAATTAAAAGAGGTTTCAGAGGCTTATACTGAGAAAATTGAGTTAGCTAGGGAACTTCCCGGAGAAATTCTTGAAACTGCAACACTTCCGGTTGAGGGACTTACAGTTAAGGATGGTATTCCACTTATTAATGGATTGCCAATCTCTAACCGTTCTGACGGTGAGTTACTTGAATTATGTGTTGATATTGCAATACATAACCCTAGTGGTCTTCAAATCATTCTTATTGACGGTGCAGAGAAACTGGATGATATTAGCCGTAAAAAGCTATATGAAAAGTGTAAGGATAAGGGATTGCAGTTTATTGCTACAAGGACAACTAATGACAGTGAGTTATTAGTAACTGAACTATAAGGAGTGATAGAAGTGAGTAAAACACATTGGAAAGCATTAACTAACCCTAACTATTTGGGCGTTTATTCCTTTAGTGATAATAAGGATATTGTAGGTACAATCAAGACTGTTAGTAATGAAGTTGTAACAGGTCCGGGTGGAAGAAAAGAAGAGTGTACTATTTGTCACTTTGTAGAGAATATTAAACCAATGATTCTTAACAAAACTAATATGAAAGCTATTCAGAAGATTGCCGGTAGTCCTTATGTAGAAGATTGGCAAGGTACAAGAATAGCCGTTTATCCTGACCCATCTATTATGTTTGGTAGAGAAAGAGTGGGTGGAATACGCATAAGAGATAAAGCTCCACAGATCAATGAACAACTACCTAAATGTGAAATCTGTGGAAATGAAATTCATCCGGCAGGTAGTATGACTGCACAACAAACTGCAATTTATACTAAAAAAAAGTACGGACAAGCACTATGTGCCGATTGTGCTACAAATAAAGCAAAGGAGATTAAGGAAAATGCTTAATAATGAAAACTATTTCAGTATTGAAAATCAGATGAAGTATATGGGTGTATCACAGTTTAAATCTTTTGAAGAATGCCAAGCCTCTGCTCTTGCAGAGGTTACAGGCAATTATGAGAGAGAACAGACATCTTCTCTTCTTGTAGGTTCTTATGTTGATGCACATTTTGAAGGTACACTTGATATTTTTAAGGCAAAGAACCCAGAGATATTCACTAAAAAGGGTGACCTTAGATCTGAATATCGTAAAGCTAATGAAATTATAAACAGAGTAGAACAAGATGAATTGTTTATGAAGTTTATGAGTGGTGACAAACAGATTATTATGACCGGTGAAATTGAGGGTGTACCGGTTAAAATCAAGATTGACAGTTACCATCCTGACAGTATGATTGTTGATTTAAAGTGTATGAAAGACTTTAAACCGATCTATGTAGAGGAGAGAGGCAGACTTAATTGGATTGAGGCATGGAGATATGACTTGCAAGGTGCAGTATATCAAGAGATTGTAAGGCAGAATACAGGCAAACAGTTACCATTCTTTATTGCAGCAGTAACCAAAGAAACAGTACCTGACCTTGCAGTAATTGAAGTGCCACAAAGCTACCTTGATATTGAATTGAAGAATTTTAAGGATAAAGTGCAATTTTATGACGGTATCAAGAAAGGTGTTTTTGAACCTGAAAGATGTGAGCATTGTGATTATTGCAAGGAAACCAAGGTACTTAAAAATCCAATAAGTTTGGAGGAACTGGAATTTGAATAATATAGTTTTAGCAGGTAGATTGACTAAAGCCCCGGAATTAAAAGCAACTAATTCCGGGGTTGATGTGCTACCTTTTACAATAGCAGTAAACAGAGCATATGCAAAGAGTAATGATGAAGTAACTGCTGATTTTATTCCTTGTATTGCGTGGAGAAAAACAGCAACCTTTATTAGTAAGTATTTTAATAAAGGTGATGGTATTGTTATAAAAGGCAGATTAGAAACAAGAAAATGGGTAGATAATAACGGTAATAATCGAGTGTCTTATGAAGTGATAGTAGAAAATACAGAGTTTCCACAGGGCAAAAGTAAAAATAATACTACTGCTACAAATACGCCAATACCAAGTATGGTAGATGATTTACCGGTTGATGATGATCTGCCTTTTTAGAGGTGATTTTATGACTATACAAATTGATACTAGAGATAAGTCAAAAGCTATAAAACAAATTGTTTCCACATTTAATAAAGAGAATGTTAAATACTTCCGTTCAAAGTTATTTATAGGTGACTATATGAGAATGGACAATCCTTTTCTTGTAGTTGACCGTAAGCAGAATTTATTAGAAGTGTGTAACAATGTGTGCCAAGACCATAAACGCTTTATAGCAGAGCTAAAGAGAGCAAAAGAGTATGGAATACATATAGTGTTTTTAGTGGAACATGGAGAAAATATAGGCAAACTGGAAGATGTTAGAGAATGGGTCAATCCAAGACTTGAAAAAAGTCCTTTGGCACTTTCCGGTGAACAACTATATAAGAAGTTATCTATTATCAGCAATACATTTGATACTGAATTTGTGTTCTGTAATAAGCAAGATACAGGACATAGAATAATTGAAATATTAGGTGAGAGTAATGGCAAATCCTAAACTTGAAGACGGTTACATAAGAATAGCAAATGAACTGTATCAAGCCTTATTTAAGGTTAATTTAAACGGTTCTGAATTAAGGATAGTTCATTTTATTTTGTATCAGACTTATGGTTATAACAAAAAAATAAAGAAGCTCTCTGCCACTTACATATCAGACGGTACAGGTATTCCACTAAAGACTGTTAGAAGATGTTTAAAGTCTTTAGTGGAGTATAATGTGTTAATTTCAAGGGGTGCTGATGCCTCAGCAAAGATGTTTGGAATTAATAAAAATTACGAAAAATGGGTACTCAAAAATGGGGAGAGGGTACCCAAAATTGAGGATACCCAAAAATGGGTAGGTGGTACTCAAAAACGAGTAGAGGGTACTCAAAATTGGGCAGATAGGGTACCCAAAAATGAGTACGGGGGGTACTCAAATTTGGGCACAAAGGTACTCAAAAATGAGTACCAATACAATACAGATAAAACAATACAGAATAAACATAACGTTTGTTTGTTAAGTTATAGTGAGAATGAAGAAAAACAAACAAAACCAACATTGAAAGAAATTGAACTGTATTGCAAATCAAAAAAATACAGTTTTGACTATAAAAAATTCTTTGACCACTACAACGCCTATGATTGGAAGTACAAGGGCAAAGAGATAACAGACTGGAAGTCATTAGCTGACAAGTGGGAACAGATTGAGAGAAAAAACAATCCTCAGTACAGTTCATCAACCTCATATGACATTGACGAATTAGAGAACTACTCCATGTTTGATGAAGAAAGGTGAAAGTTATGGAATGCAAACATCTTGAACTTCCTTGTATGGTCAGAAGAGGAAGAGAGTGTAAGTTCAGCAAGTGTATGCTTGATAGTGGACAACAAAAAATCAAAGTTGTTAGAAAGTGTCCTTTAACTCAAAAAGAATGTGTTAGGCACTGTGAGTGGTTTGATACAGACACTAACAGATGCGTTGTGTGGAAATTGGTAGGTAGCAATGAGAAGTGATGAAACAGAATTTGTACCAATGTTCAATAACAACAACCCGTATGGCTATAAGCTGAATGTAAATCATCCACTTATCAGAAAAATTTATTTGAGATACAAAGCAAAGTTAGGCATAGTACCTAGAGTTCCTTTGAGTGATTCACAAAGATTTGAATTTGAAGAAGTAACAATAAAATACCTAAAAGAGAAAGGAATAGTAAAGTGATATGGTAAATCAGTATTTTAAGAATTGTAAAATGTGTGGGAAGAAATTTGTTACATTTAATCCAAGAGTTAAAAAGTGTGATGAATGTAAAAGTGAAGATACCATTACTCATAAATCAGATAAACAGAAAGCAGAGTCAAAGCAGTCAAGAGAACATAACCTTAACCGTACTTTGTATAACTTACATAAGTACAACGAAGAAAACGGTACAAGGTTAAGCTACGGTCAGTATAGAGCTAAGCTAGAAAGTGGGGAGATTGCTATATGACAAGTGAAGATTTAAAGGTTGAAATTAAGGGTCGAGAAATAGTTATCAAAAAGCTTGATACTGCAATCAGAGCATTACAGAAAACTATCACAAGAATTAAAGCCAATCGTGAGGAACGCAAAAAGAAAGTGCTGAAATATGCATCAGAAGATGAATTGGCTGAGGCTTTTGGCTATGGAGATATTTCTGAAACTGAGTATTATGCATTTCTTGATGCCTTGAGAGATGGTGTTGAAGTAATTGACAGAGAAACAAGTCCACAAGAAGTGGCATTTCATATTTTGATTAGTTGGAATTCTAGGATGATACGAGATTGTGCAGACCTAAAGTATGAAATGCAGAAACTAAAGGATGTGAAACAATGAACGCTAAAGAGTACCTTAATCGTGTCAGATTTGCTGATATAAGCATTAATACTAAGAGTGATGAATTGTATCACCTGAAGTTAAAATCATTACAAGTAAGTCCACAGAGCCAAGGTGAAAGGGTACAGAGTTCCGGTAGTGGTGGTGACTTTACAAAGATTATTGATAAGATTGTTTTATTGCAAGACAAAATCAATGAAGAAATTGACCGACTTGTAGAATTAAAGGAACAAGCCAGAACCCTTATACATAGGCTGACGGATGAACGATATAAAACAGTTCTGACAGAGTATTACCTAAATCATAAAACATGGGAGCAGGTAGCTGATTGTATGAATTATGATTTGAGATATGTGTACAAGGTTCATGGCAGAGCCTTACAAGCTTTTTCAGAAATTTTAAAAGAGGACATTAAAAGACACCCTAACAAGTGCTATAATGATATTATGGAAAACCGAAAGAGATAGATAAGATTGCAAGAATGATTTTCACTTCTACTATTCCTCTTATAAAAAATTCAGCATTGCCCACTTAATCACTTAATCACTTAGGTGGGTTTTGTTGTAGTGAAAATTCACATATATAACCATCATATTTTATTTATACTGACAATTTATTGCAAATTACAACATTTTTTATTTAATTAGTGTATAATAGAATATGAGGTGATATAAATGAAAGATTTAAATTTCTTTACAAGACGCATAATTAGTGATGATCTAGGAATTGATGTGCCTAAGCATTATCACGCAGACAAGGTGAAAGAAGAGATAGAAAAATATTATAGTGAAAAAACTATAGAGGATGTACAAAGAGAGATAACAAAAATCGAATTATCTCCAATTAACTTTTTTGACTATATAATTAATTGGGGATATTTTGTTGGACAATTTTTTATTGCATCATTAGCTATTATGTTGGCTTTTATTTCAGGTTCTGGAAATATTAAAATGATTTCATCTTTTTGGATTGAAAACAATGAAGGATTAGTAGAAACTATTGTGTTTTTTATTGTAATATCTGCTTTACTAGTAGTTGTACATAATCAACGCAAATACAGAGAAAAGTACTATGAATACAAATTAAAATGTTTATACGAAATATTAGACAACAAGAAAAAGAACAAAAATGTTAAAAATGTCAAGGTAAGAACACTTAGAAATAGAAGAATAAATATTAGATAATCTCATACTATACTTCCCAAAGGTTAAGCGCTGCTTAGCCTTTTTCTTTTGCTATAAAAATATTGAAAGGTGGTGTTATCATGAATGATAAGCTAAACGCAAGACAAAAGAAATTTGCTGAATATTATGCACAGAGTGGTAATGCCACAGAAAGTGCAATAAAAGCAGGATATTCAAAAAAATATGCAAACACTAATGCATCAAAACTACTACAAAATACTACAATAGTACAGTACATCAAAGAAATTTCCGATAAGCTGAAAGATGAAAGAATAATGTGTGCAAAAGACAGACAGGTAACATTATCTGATATTGCAAGAAACGATTTAGAAGAAACATCAGACAGAATCAGGGCTATTGATACCCTTAATAAAATGACAGGTGAATATACCCTAAAAGTTGATGCAAATGTCAGTGCAGAAGTTTCTAAACTTGATGACCTGATTAAGCAAATGAGTGTTGATGATGAGTAATTTATTACTTTCTCAAAAGTATAAAGATTTCATCAAATGTAAAGCACCGGTTGAGTTTCTTGAAGGTACTACTGCTGCAGGAAAAACAACGGTAGGTATCTTTAAATTTTTTTTAAAGGTTGCACAGAGTAATAAGAAATATCATATCATTGCCTCAAAAGATACAGGTACTGCTGAAAAGAATATTATTAATAAGGACCTTGGTGTTGTTGATGACTTTGGTGTTCTTACAGAGTACAACGGCAATGGTACAAAGGATGAAAAGATACCACACATTCTGTTCCATACAAACAAGGGCAACAAGATTGTGTATGTTATGGGCTATGGTGATAAGAAAAAGTGGCAGAAGGCTCTGGGTGGTCAGTATGGTTGCTTGTATATTGATGAAATCAATACAGCAGATATAGACTTTGTGAGAGAAGCAAGTATGCGTTGTGACTACTTTATGGCTACCCTTAATCCTGATGACCCTAATTTACCGGTGTATAAGGAGTACATTAACTGTTCCAGACCACTTGAAAAGTACAAGTCAGATACACCGAAAGAAATATTAAATATGCTAACAGAAGAACCAAAGCCTAATTGGGTCCATTGGTTCTTTTCTTTTGAACATAACCTAGGACTGTCAAAAACTAAAATAGAACAAATTAAATTGAATGTTCCAAAGGGCACAAAGCTTTATAAGAATAAGATTTTAGGACTTAGAGGCAGGGCTACAGGTCTTGTGTTCAGTAACTTTGATAGAAATGTTCATATTAAATCAAAAGAATGGGCAAAACAGTTCCTTACTGATGATAGAAAAAAGGAACATTTTATTATCTTTACTTCAGGGCTTGATACTGCATATTCCCAAAAGTCGCCTGACACAATAGCAATGACCTTCTTTGGAATAACTAGTAGAGGTAATTGTATTCAGCTAGACGAAAAGGAATATAATAATGCAAAACTAAAAACACCACTGGCACCCTCTGATGTGGCTATAAACTACATTGAATTTTTAAAGAGAAATCAAGCTGAGTGGGGACTTGCAAGAAATGTATTTATTGATAATGCAGATCAAGCGACTATAACAGAATTGAACAAATATAAACGCAAGAACGGTTGTGTATTTACATTTAATAACGCATACAAGAAAACAACAATAATAGATAGAATTAATATGCTCTTAGGCTGGTTTGCTAAAGGGCATTATTTTATATTGGAACATTGTACAAGCACTATACAGGAATATGAACTGTATTCTTGGCTAGAGGATAAAGACAATACTCCTGAAGATGGTAATGATCACTTTATAAACTCATCACAGTATGGGTGGCTACCCTATAAGGATAAGATAGGATGTGAGTAGAGAATGGGGCTGATTAATAGAATGGCTGAAACAGTAAGAAAAGGATTAAGAAGTTTTCTTAGGATTACTTCTGCATCAGATACTACCATTACAATCAGTGAGGGTGTAAACCACCTAACTGATTGTGCTAAAAACAGAATATGGTATTGGGGCAAGAGTAAGCAACTTCAAGAACTGTATGGAAGTCTTGATGTTCAGAAAACAATGTTTTGGAAAGCTAGACCTACAGCAGGTCAGGAAATACAGAAAATCCATGTTGCTATCCCTGCCTTAATGGTTGATGTTATTACAAATATTCTAAAAACCGATTTTAACGGTATTGAGATACACAATAATAATACAACCGAATATGAAGAAGTATGGGAGAAAATACAGAAAGAAAATAATTTTGCTGATGTGCTTGAAAGTGCAATTAAGGACCTTGCAATAGTAGGTGACGGTGCATTTAAGATTTCATTTGATAATGAAATTTCAGAATTACCTATCATTGAATGGTACGGTGCCGAAAAGGTAAAATACACTTATGTTCGTGGCAGAATCAGAGAAATTAAGTTCTATACAGAATACACAGAAAAGACAAGGTGCTATCAGTTTGAAGAGACCTACGGATATGGATATATCAAGTATGCTTTATATGACAATAACGGAAGAGAGGTTGACCTTCATACTGTCAGTGCCTTGTCTTGGATAGATAGTGAGGGCATCACATTTGATAAATCATATATGTGGGCAGTACCTTTAATTTATAGCAATGGCTTTTATGAGGGTAGAGGTAAGGGTATTATCAGTAACAAGGAAGATGCCTTTGACAGTATAGATGAAATATGGTCGCAGTGGATGGATGCCTCTCGTTCAGCCAGAACAAAAACATATATGCCTGATTGTTACATACCTAGAAACCCTGAAACAGGTGAGCCTATTGCACCAAACCCATTTGATAACAGGTACATTGCTATAGGTAACGATATGAAAGAGGGTGTAGGCAATAAGATTGTAACAGAATCACCGTCTATTCAACACGAAAGTTACCTATCAGCCTATGTAACTGCTTTAGATTTGTGCCTACAGGGTGTTATCAGTCCAAGTACTCTTGGTATTGATAATAAGAAATTGGACAATGCAGAGGCACAGAGAGAAAAAGAAAAAACTACTTTATATACAAGACAGAACTTTGTTAAACTCCTTGAAAAATCATTGCCTAGTCTTGTTAAGTCTGTACTTAATGCTTATTATGAATTAACAAATAAAGCCTTAGTACCGGCTGACCTTGATGTGGCAATTAACTTTAGAGAGTATGCTAACCCTAGCTTTGAGAGTCAAGTAGAAACTGTTGGTAAAGCAAGACAAAGTGCAATAATGAGTGTTGAAACTTCTGTTGAAAAGCTCTATGGAGATAGTAAGTGTTCTGATTGGAAAGCTGAGGAAGTCAAAAGAATTAAGGAAGAACAAGGCATAACTACCCTTGATGAAACTTCTGAAATTGATGACCTAAATACGGTACTAAACAATGGTTGATTATGATATTTCCAAAGCCTTTGAAACCATAGAAAATGAACTCATTGACAGTATGATGAGAAATTTTAAAAATCATAGGGCAGAGGAAGAAAAAGAAGGTTATAACTGGTCACAGTGGCAGTCTGAACAACTTAAAAGCCTTGAACAGTACCGTAGAACCAACCAAAAGAAATACGGTAAGCAGTTTTCTACATTAAATAAGAAAATTGAGGAAATACTGAAAACTGCAATGGCTGATGGCAACGCAAAGCAAGAGTCTGAAATATTAAAAGCTATTAAAAAAGGCTTTAATGTCGGTAAGGTAAGTCCTTCAGCTACCGGTGAATTTTTCAAAGTCAATGGCAGAAAGTTAGATGCACTTATTAATGCAACTAAGAGCGATATGAAAAAGGCAGAAACTTCAATACTCAGAATGTCGAATGATAAGTACAGAAAAGCTATTTTCAATGCACAGGTGTATGCAAACAGTGGTGCAGGTACATATGAAAAAGCAGTTGATATGGCAGTTAAGGATATGTTACAAGCTGGTCTTAATTGTGTGGAATATCGTAACGGTGCTAGGCATACACTTTCCGACTATGCAGATATGGCAATCCGTACTGCTAATAAAAGGGCATATCTCTACGGTGAGGGTCAGAAAAGGCAAGAATGGGGTATCTCACTTGTAGTGGTAAATTCCCGTCAGGGTGGTTGTCCTGATTGTGCACAGTACATTGGTAGGGTGTTTATTGATGATGTGTATTCCGGTGGCAGTAAAGCTGACGGTAATTATCCTTTGCTTAGTGAGGCTATCGCAGGTGGTTTGTTTCATCCAAGGTGTAAGGACAGTACAAGTACCTATTACAAGGGTATTACCTCTCTTGAACCTGTAAGCAGTGAAGAACTTGCAAAAATGGAAGAAAGAGAAACCCTAGAAACAAAGCAACAAAACGCAGAAAGACAAGAAAAAAGGTTTAACCGTTTAGCTGAGTATAGCCTTGATAAGGATAACAAGCAGAAGTACCAGCATAGAGCTGAGGTGTGGGGAGAAAAGGCAAATGAACTTAACAAAACATTAGAAGAAACTGTTGAAAAACCTAGTGAAAGTGGTATAATTGAATTAAGAAGTGTTGATGCAAGAGATAAGTTGAAAGATATTGATACTTCAAATATCCAAAAACTAAAGTCAGGTTTTTCTTGTTTTCCTAAAGGTGATTTACTTAATCAGTTTATCAAAAAAGTAAAATCAAAGGATGGTTACTATGATGTAGGTATGCATGGTACTCCTACTGCAATGTGCTTTGGTACAGATGCACCAAACACTTCACCTAGATTATTAGCAAATGTTATAAGGCATAGAAAAGATTATAACGGAGAGAATATTCGTTTATTATCATGTAGTACAGGCAAAATAGTAGATGGTAATTATTGCTTTGCTGAAGAATTATCCAATGCTTTAGGAGTTTGTGTTGAAGCTCCTAGTGATGTATTGTACATAAGAAGTAATGGAACTTTTTCAGTTGGTGAAGAAGAAACCGGTAAAATGATAACATATAAACCTAATCAGAGGGGGCGTATAAAATGACAGAAAAAAATGGAATGAAATTTTTTGGTTATTGGAATAATATGCCATATTCTACTCTTACAGATAGCTTTGAAGAATTATCAAAGATAAATAATAAAATTGATAAAAAGAAAGTTATTAAGCACATAGAAAACTTAGATGTTTGGGCTACTAGTTTACCAACTTATGATATGTTTACTGGTGAAAGAATACAAGCTGGTAAATATAAGGATGGGAAATATGTTTTCCCGTTAGATTTTTTGCACTACTATAAAAATTACGATATTGGTATTCCTTTGGAATATGAAGAGTATCTAAAAACTATTCTTTAACTTGCTTTCAACCTTCAAATTGGTTACAAAATAATAAATAACGGCTTGCTTACTAGCTTTTCTAACTTGCTTGTAACTTGCTGTACTAGCACTAACATTTTTGTTGGTGCTATTTTTATACCCGAAAGGTGGTAATAATATGATTTGTCCTTATAGAGATAAGACAGAAACCACAATTCAAAAAGAAACATATCATCTTAGTGATGATAATCTAAACATAGGTACTGATATTGTGACAAAGACTATTCATCAACCAATGGAATGTGTGAAGGCTGAATGTGGTGCTTATCACAATGGAAAATGTACCTATAATCAATGAAAGGTGGTGATGATATGAAAGTAAAGGTTACTAAGGACTTTAATGATGTTGAGAATAACCTATGCACAAGGCATAGTGGTGAACTGTATGATTGTTCTGATGAAAGAGCAACAGAACTAAACAAACTTGGCTTTGTTGAATTTGCAGAACCTAAGTCAAAAGAAGAAACAAAGAAGTAATTTAGCACTAACTTATATGTTAGTGCTTTTTTATTGTCTGATTTATTGTCCGAAGACATTAAACTACGGGAGACACCTGTACAACTGTAAATGAGAGACACTCTATAACTGTATTTTGGGAGACACCCACAAAACTGAAAGGATGATTAAAATGGCAGAACCAAATAATCAAAACAACAACCAAAACAATAATCAAAACACCAACCCACCAAGTGGCAATGAACCAAGCAGTAATGCACCAACTATTGATTATGATAAGTTGGCAAGTATTATCAGTGGCAAACAAAGTGCAACAGAGGACACAGTTCTAAAGTCTTACTTTAAGCAACAGGGTCTTTCTGCTGATGAAATGCAACAGGCTATTGCTACATTTAAGGAACAGAAAAAGCAGAATACACCTGACTTTAACCAAATGCAAAGAGACCTTGATTCAGCCAATAATGCAAGACTTATTGCAGAAGTTAACCAAGTAGCTACACTTGAAGTTATTAAGCAAGGTGTGGATGTTTCAAGCGTTCCATATGTGCTAAAGTTAGCTGATTTTTCCGGTGCAACTACTGACGGCAAGATTGATAATGACAAACTTTCAGAGGCTGTCAAGAAGGTGCTTGACGAAGTACCGGCACTAAAGAAACAGTCTAATGACGGTGCAGGTGTACAGAAAATCGGTGGTGATGGTGGTAACAACAACAACCCTGATGAAGATACTTTGAGAGGTATCTTTGGTATCAAAACAAAAAAATAAAAGAAATGAGGTAATTAAATTATGGCAGTATTAGAATACGCAACAATTTTCAGTAATGTTTTAAGAGAATTATATGGTCAAGAACTAACTTGTGATGACCTATATCATTCAAATTCAGACATTCAGATTGTCAATGGTAAAGACATTAAAATTCCAAAGCTATCTGTAAGTGGTTACAAGGACCATACAAGAGGTGGTAGCTTTAACTCAGGTACATATTCAAATGGCTATGAAACAAAGACACTGGATCATGACAGAGATATTGAGTTCACTGTTGACCCACTTGATGTTGATGAAACAAATCTTGTAGTTACTGTCAGTAACATTCAGAATAGATTTGAAAAGACACAGGCTATTCCTGAACTTGACAGTTACACTTATAGCAAGATTTACACAGAGGCTAAAAGAGTAAATGCAAAGATTAAGACAACTGCACTGACAAGTGCAAATGTACTTTCTGACTTTGACGATAACCTAGAGGCCTTTGCAGAGGCAGGTGTGCCACTTGATAGAGTTATTCTATATGCAACACCAAGTTATAAGAAGTTACTAAAGAATGCAGAGGGTATTCAGCGTACACTTGAAGTTAGTTCATCTTCAGGTATTGACCGTAGAGTTCGTTCTCTTGATGATATTAACAAGATTGTAGAAGTGCCTAGTGCAAGAATGAAGTCACTATTTGACTTTACAGACGGTTGTAAGGTAGATAGTACTGCAAAACAGATTGACTATATCCTTATTGACCCAGAGGCACAGGTTTCAAGAGTTAAGTATGCTTATATCAAAATGTTTACTCCCGGTACAGACAGTAGAACTGCTGACAATTATATGTATCAGAACAGAAAAGTAAACGGTACATTTGGTATTGATGAACTTCTAAAAAGTGGTGTTATCATTCACGCAGAGGCTTAATGTGAGGTGATTAGATGAAAGCTATTAAAGGTAATAAGTCCTATACAGTAAACACAGAAGCAGAGGCAAATGCTTATCTTGCACAGGGCTATGATGTGTATGAGGATAACGGTACACTAAAAAAATATGGTGTCGGTAAAACAGTACCACTTGAAAAGTTTAGTGCAGTAGAAAAGGAAAATGCCAAGCTAAAAGCTGAACTTAAAAAGCTAAAGTCAAGTTCTAAAAAGGAATAGGCTATGTATGTAGATTACATTAGAAGTATTACTAATGATAACACAGAGATAACTACTGCTAACCACATTGACATTCTAACATTTAACCGTATCAATTTTGACAAATTGACCTACTTTCAGAAAAAGGTTATCAATGAAGTCCATAGCAGACTTACTGCTTTTTATAGAGAAAATGAAGAATTGATTACTACCTATCTGCAAAGCTACTCAATTAACGGTACATCAATGACTTTCGGTAGTTGTTGGAATTTAATGGTGGTTAGTGGTGTTGCTATTCCACAAGAACTTTATTCTCTGCTTAAAACTACAGGTTTATGTTATCCGACAATATGAGGTGATAATATGAAATTTCCCAGATTGGTGTTGAAAAAGTTTTGCAAAACACCTTGTGAGGTTGTGGTGTATGATGAGGGATTAACAGAAGATGGTGCACCTAAAGTTATTTATGAATGTAGGTTTATTTATCCATCAGACAGTATATATCCCTCTGATACGTTGTTTTTAGCACCTCTGTACTGTAATTATCAGGATAGAGTTAAAACTGTATATACAAGTGATAAAAAGAAAGTAGAGTGTACAGGTGTTTTGCTGATACCCTTTGACTTTTGCCCTAACAGTTCCATTAGCAGTGGATATGTTACAGTAAACGGTGTGAAAAGAGAAATTGTTAAGTGTACAAAAGGAAGAAACCCTGACGGTACAGTAAACTATGTTGAATTGGATGTGATGTAGTGATTAATGTTAATTCTAAGGTTAAACTTAATATGAATGTTATAAGGCGATTTGATAAAGCTACTGTAACTGCTTTAGAACAAACTACTGATGCACTTTTGACAGAAGTAAAAAATGCACAGGTAATGCCCTTTGATACAGGAAACCTTCAAAATGAGTCAACATTTGTTGACTATTCACATTCAGCACAGGGGAAAACTACAATAAGTTCAAGCACTCCATATGCAAGAAGACTTTATTATCATCCGGAATTTAACTTTCAGAAAACCAACAATAAAAATGCCGGTGGTAAGTGGTTTGACCCTTGGCTAAAGGGTGGTTCAAGGGAAAACTTCTGTAATGAAGCTTTTGAAAAAATTTATAGGAGGCTTACAGGCTTATGATGACTTTAGCAAATGTAAGAGATTTCTTGAAAACAATTATAAATGCAGAACATTTTTACATAGGCAGACTTGACAATAAGCAAGATAAATCTGTTGGTGTATACACCCTAAAAACCGGTGGTGAGCCTCTTCGTGGTGTTGGCACAGAACTATCTTATGATGTTATTGCAGTATCATTGCTTATTCATTGGAATAATAATGCAAATGAAACAGAGGTTTGTGCAAGAACTCTGTATAATAAACTTCGCACAATTAAGAATGTTACAATAAATAATTCTAAAGTGTATCTGATTCAGCTACTGACACCTGAACCAATAGATGTGGGTACTGATAATGAGGTGTACGAAAGAGTTATTGAGATGAAAATATTTTTTGAAAGAAAGGAAGATTAATTATGGCAAAAACAACAGGTGTTTATCCTTGTTATGAAAATCAGTTTCAAGTAAAGACAACCGGTTCATCAGGTACATATGCCGATATTGCCAATATGACAAGTTTTAGTGTGGCATTTGATAATGGTGTTCAGGATTGGAATTCTTTTGACCAGCAGGGTTGGACAAGCAGACTGGCTACAACTAAGGGTATTACAATTACTGCCAATGGTAAGCGTACTGTTGGTGATCCGGGCAACGATTATATTGCAGGTTTGGCTATGAAAAATGGCAGAGATTTATACACAGATTTCAAATGGACATTTCCGGATGGTACTACTGTTGAATTTACAAATGCAGTTATCAATGTAACATCAAACGGTAGTGGCGAAGCAGGTGACGTAGCACCACTTGAATTTGAAGTTATGTCAAACGGTAAGCCTAAAGTAACACCGGTAGCGTAAGGAGTGACAAAAATGAGTAGAATTATTGATATTACAGAAAAACTTAACTTTGACGAAAAGCCAAAGATTAAGATTAAGGACAAAACTTTTGAAGTAAATGACAGTGCAGTAACAATGCTAAAGATTTTACCTAGTCTTGAAGATTTAACCCCAAGTAAACTTTATGATTTCTTTGAACTTCTATTTAATGAGAAAGACAGAAAAGCAATTGAAAAAATGAACCTTAACCTTGAAGATTTCTCTCAAGTCATTATGTCAGCAGTTGAGCTTGTTGCAGGTACTGTTGAAGATAATGAGGGGGAAACAGTGACCCCGGATATGACCTAATAGATGATTTTGACACAATAATTTCATCCTTTAGGTCTGAATATGGGGTCTCTATCCGTTCAGAAGAATTTAGGACAATGCCATGGTGTGAGTTTGTATCCTTGTTATCCGGATTGGGTCCTAACACAAGCCTTGCTAGACTTGTAGAAATCAGACTTGAGGATGACAAGGATATATTAAAAAACTTCACTCCAAGTCAGCATAGAATACGCAATCAATGGCGTTATCGTAAAACTAAAGAGGTTACCCAGGAAGATGTTGGCACATTTCTTGAACAAATGAAACAAACATTCATATCCATGTCAAAATAGTGTTGTATTTTTTTGAATTTTGCAATATAATATCCCTATAGTACTAAAAGGGGTGCAAAAAAATGAAAAAGATTTTAGCAATTGGATTAATTTTTGTTTTGGTGATAGGCACATTGTGTAGCTGTGATGTTGAAAGCAACAATAAAAAGCCATCAAAAGAGCACAATACAAGTAAAGTATCACAAAAACAAAAGGATATTGATGGATATGAGTATGCTGTGTATGATAAGTTTAACTCCTATGCAGAGGATAACGGATTAAAAGGTACTAAAATCTATGTAAAAGGTACTGTTAAGAGTGTTATTGATTATGCAGACTCTTGCGAACTGTCGATAAAGACAAGTGATAGCGAAAGATGGATTGCATCATTTGTATATGCCAGTTATACCGACTTAGCAAATGAGTTGTTTGACGAACAAGAGGTTACTTGTTTTGGTACCTATGGCGGATATAGTGATGCTTTTTTGATGCCAGTAATTTACATAGATAAGGTACAAATTGGCAGTAAAACATACACTGCTGAAGACATTGAAGAAGGCGAAGATGACTTTGCAGAAGAAAAAACTACAACTGTCCAACCTACAAAAAAAGCAAAGCCCAAGCAAAAGAAGAAGAGTACGAATCAAGTTATCTTTAACAACAGAGGCATAAAGCTAACATTTACCGGTACTGCAAAAAATGAGTACGAAACTGGGCTGAAATTTCTTGTGGAAAACAACTCAAGTCAAGACTATACAATACAGCTAGATGATGTATCTGTAAATGGTTTTATGATTGAGCCTACATTTTCTTGTGATGTAAATAAGGGCAAAAAGGCAAATGATATTGCTTGGTTTGATAGTGACGAGCTCAAAGATAACGACATCAACAAAATAAATAAAGTCGAATTTTCTTTACAGGCTTTTAATTGGGATGATGATTCTAACGATTTTAATTCTGCAAAAATAACATTAGTTTTATAGTTTTTAGCCACTCTTTAAAGGGTGGCTTTTCTTATGCGTATATCAAGTGGTGTACGCATTTTTTATACCCATTTTTAAGGAAGGAGGTATGCTAATGACAACAGCCGGACAAATTGGCATTGATTTAGTCCTTAATTCAGCAGGATTTAAAAGGCAATTGAAGTCCATTAATTCGGTGGCTAATAGTGCAAGTAACAAAATATCATCTAATTTCAAACAAATAGGTGTGGCAGTTGTTGCTGCTTTCTCCGTAAAAAAGATTGTTGATTTTGGCAAGTCTTGTGTTGATTTAGGTTCTGACCTTGCAGAAGTCCAAAATGTTGTTGATGTGACATTTAAGAGTATGTCAAGTAGTGTTGACAAGTGGGCTAAAAGCGCAAGAACGCAATTTGGCTTGTCCGAAACAATGGCTAAAAAATATGTGGGTGCTTTTGGCTCTATGGCAGAAGCCTTTGGTTTTAGCGAAAAACAGGCCTACAATATGTCAACAGCTTTAGCAGGCTTATCGGGTGACGTAGCGTCATTTTATAACATCACGCAAGATGAAGCATACATAAAGCTAAAATCGGTGTTTAGTGGTGAAACTGAAACGCTGAAAGATTTAGGTATTGTGATGACACAAAATGCCTTGGATGCATATGCACTTGCTAACGGCTACGGAAAAACAACAAGTGCAATGACAGAGGCGGAAAAAGTTAGTTTGCGTTTTGCCTTTGTACAAGACCAACTAAAAAATGCTACCGGTGACTTTGCAAGAACTCAGGATAGCTGGGCTAACCAAACTAGGATTTTACAGCTTAGATGGGAGAGTTTTAAGGCTACTATTGGTAAAAGTTTTATAGCTGTGATGAGCCCACTGATAAAGACTTTCAATGTATTCCTTGAAAAAATTAACGAGTGTGCTGACTCTTTTAATAACTTTATGTCAAAGTCATTTGGTATTGATTTAGGTAATTCAGCCAGTAGTACCGGACAAGCAATGGCGACAACGGCAGATGAAACTGACGGACTTGCAGACAGTCTTGACAATGCTAATCAAAAGGCCGAGAAATTAGCCGGAAGCCTTGCGAGTTTTGATAAACTAAACATTATTACTCAAAATACTTCTGTGCCTGAAAACAAAACGCAGAATCAGAGTTTACCATCAAATTTAGTAAATAACAATTCTGCTGTGGATAAGGCTAAAAACAAAGTTAATGCATTGGCAAGGTCATTAAAAAATCTTGGATTTGATAAGGTTAAAAAATCTGCTAGCCTAGCTTTTAAAAACATCCTTGACGGCATAAAGCAAATTGCGAACTCGTGGAAAAATGTTTGGGGAAACGGAACCGGTAAAAGGCTTTTAAGTCATATCAACAATCTTTTATCAACTGCATTTGGGATTATAGGAGATATTGCAAGTGCTTTTACTCAAGCCTGGACTAAAGCAGGCCTTGGAGATAGTGTAGTCCAGTCAATTGTAGATAGAGTGGATAGTCTTATCCAGCTTATCGATACCGTCGGAAGGGATTTTCGACTGGCGTGGAATGACGGAACAGGAGAAAGAATATGGTCAAATATCCTTGAGTATGTCCGTAATACAAATAATTGTGTTGCTACCTTCCGCAGAAAAATAAAAGAGGCGTGGGACAAAAATGGGACAGGAAAGAAAATTTGGGGTGATATCCTCGGTATAGTAGAGAATATAACAGGTTTTCTTAAGGATATGGCTAAAATCCGTCTTGATTGGCTTGAAAATCTCGACCTATCGCCGTTACTCAAGTCGGTAGAAAAGCTGTTGGGAGCCTTTAGGAGATTGTCAAAGGCTTGTGGCGAACAATTAAAGTCAGCATATAAAAACGTGCTTTTACCTCTTGCAAAGTGGACCATTGAAAAGGCAGTACCTGGTCTTGTAGATATGTTGGGGGAAGCACTTGATTTTATAGGTGATGTTGTAAACGAAATAAGTCCGTCTACATTAAAAGGTATAGCGGTTGGGATTGCCGCTGTAGGGACCGCTGTCGCGGTATTTAAGACCGGTAAAGCAATTTCAGACGGTATTGGGGCTGTTTCCGGCGCACTAAAAGGTTTAATGTCGGCAATTGAGGCACATCCTGTTGTTGCTGGTCTTACGGCTGCTGCAAGTGCTATTACAATGCTTGTTGGTGCTATTAAATCAGCCAACGAAACAAAGATGCAAGACTTAGGTTTTACACAAGCAACAGAAGAGATGTCCGCCTATGTGGATGCAATAACAAATTGCAAGCAAGAAATTAATGACTTATGCGGTGAAATGACAAGTTCCTTAACCGAAACTTCCAATAATATGGGCGTTATTGATAGATATAAGGACAGGCTTGACAAACTACTCCAAAAGGCTAATTTATCACCTGAGGAGCAGGCAGAACTAACCACAATTGGGGACTATTTTTCCAAAAAATACCCGGAATTTAAAAAAGCCTGGAACAAATATATCAAGAAAAATAGTAACGGAACAATAACGATTACCGGCAAAATTGATAAAGTAAAAGAAAATCTTGATGGGCTGATTGAAAAATATAAGCAAGTTGCAGCCGCGTCTGCCTTATCTTCGTTATCCGAAACTAACACCGAGGGTATTGTAAAGGCACAAGGAAAATTCACAAAAGCCGCACAAAGTTACAAAGATGCAGTAGGCAAGTTAGCAGAATTTGAAAGCGAATGGAACCTATCTGGTAATAAACAAAAGAAAGCTTTATATGATGACCCAGGGTACTATGTTTGGCATAATAGAGGCTACTATCTTGACGCTGATGATGGTCATGTTGTACAGACAACCGGTAAGCAATCAACTTTATCAGACTTACGAGACCAATATGACAAACTGAAGAAGAAAGCAAGTGAGGCAAAACAGGCATACTTAGATACTTCAAAATCTACAGCCCAATTAGAAAAGGACAATAGTGATTTGTCAAAAATGCAGGCGGTAGTTAATGGCAACTATAAAGATGCAACAGCTGTCCTTATGGCCTATAATGCAAGTCTTATTTCTTCAAGTGATATTGAAAAATCAAAATGGAAATCCCTTAAAAATCTGCGTAATGTTGTAAAAAAGTCTGGTAAAAATGCAGTTTACGGTTACACAGATGGGATAAGCAGAAAAGAAATAAATTCAGTCGCTAAAAAGGGTATTGAAATGGCGGGTGGATTTATTAAGGCCCTAAATGGACCGTATGGCCTTGACGAACATTCGCCATCCAAGAAAACTAAAAAATCAGCAAGGTATGCAGTGCTTGGTTTTAATAATGGTATCACTGATAACCTTAAAACAATGAAAAAACCATTACAAAAAATGCTCAATAAGATTAAATCACCTTTTAGAAATGTTGGCACTTGGTTCGGCAATATATTTAAGGGTGCGTGGAATGCTATCAAAAGTGCATTCTCCGGTGTAGGAGATTGGTTTAAAAATTTGTTTAACGGAATTATTAAATTTATTAAAGCACCTATCAATTTTTTAATTGATGGCCTTAATACACTTATCAAAGGCGTTAATAAAATAAGTTTTGATGTACCAAAGTGGGTACCGGGTATTGGTGGTAAAAAGTTTGGCTTTGACATCCCACAAATCCCTCATCTTGCAAAAGGTGGTCTTGTAAAAGCTCCAACCTTAGCAGTAGTAGGTGATAATATGGGTGCATCATCCGGTAATCCTGAAGTAGTTTCACCTCTTAATAAACTTAAAGGTATGATTCAGGAAAGTTCAGACAATGGGGACACAGAGATACTTTCACAGATTTTACTGTATCTAAAGAGAATGTATGAAATGTTTATTATCTTTAGAAACAAAGGTGGCAATACATACGAATTTGTTGCAAAAATCAACGGTAACGACATTTTCAAAGAGATTGTTAAGCAGAATGAAATGTATAAGAAAAGGCATAACGGTAAGTCGGCATTTGTATAAGGTAGGTGGTTATATATGGCGAACTATAAAGGTTATCTAATTGCATTTAATAAAAACATATTTCCTAATAAGTGTATTGCTGAGTATTCCACTACACCAAACCAAAGAATGGAAGTGTCTGCTGAAAGAGATAATAACGGTGACTTGCAAAGAAAAACTTTATCAAACCACAAAACTAATATAACTTTTTCCACTCATATTCTTTTTCTTGATGACAAGATTAAGATACAGAATATTATCAATAAAGGTATTGTAAATTCTACACAGAGAAAGTGTAAGGTTGAATATTGGAATGATGAGGAAAACAAATACAAGGAAGGTTATTTCTATATTCCTGATGTGGAATTTTCAGTAATGGATGCATCATCAAATGACATACAGTACAACCCTATTACATTTGAATTGATTGAATACTGAGGTGATGTAGTATGTATATGTTTAGCGAGAATAAAGCTGAGGACCTTGAAATTAAGAAGAAACTTCTGGAAAATACAATATCAAGAAATATTCAGATTGTCTTTACAGATACAAAAAGCATTTTACCAAATGAAAATATTGTATTTGATAGCCTTGAATTAACTAATTCTATTTGTGACGATAGCACACTCCGTTTTGGTGGGTGTATATCGTCACAACTTACTTTTAGCACTATTAATTTTAAGGAGCAATTAGTAGGTAGAGAAATCAAAGTGTACATAAAGCAAAGTTATTTGGATAATGTTTATCCGTCAAAAGACTTGTACCCATCCGGTGAACTTTATCCTTGTAAAGTAGTAGATAAGTCAGCTTGTATCTTTACTGGAACTATTGATAGTGCAAAAAGACAACAGAATAAAACTATTAAAGAAGTTACTGCTTATGATAACTTTTATCTAGCCGGTAAAATTAATATTTACACTTGGTTCTTTGGTTTTGCAACTTACTCTCCAAATGCAACAATTAAAGATTTAAAAGAATGTGTAATTGATATGTGCGAAGAAAAAGGTCTTATTGTTGACAGTAACTTTTATGGTAGTGAAGATGATAAAAAACTTTCTTTATCAGCTACAATTGTAAAAGAAGTTTATAACGGTAAATTAACAGTACTTAATTTACTTCAAGATTTGTGTGAGTGTTCTGCAAAGTTTGCTTTTTGTGATGGGGAAGGAAGTATTAAGTTTAAGAAATTACCACAAGAAAAGGATGTAACAGATATTTATACTGTTGGCTATTATACAGACCTGAATTTTGAAGATTACAAAGTTGCTAAGATAACTAAAGCAAGATTTAAGTATAACAAGGATAAAACCTACACAGAAAATATAGTAGCCACATCAGGTAAGCAAAATTATTATGACGGTGATAACAAATTTATCTCTTGTAATACAGAGAAAACTCTTGTTAGTAAATTTATAAGACCATCAGGTGCAGTTTATGGTGGATGGATGTTCTATGAATACCGACCTTTTAGCGTTAACCTGTTTGACCGTTGGTGGCTAGAACCTGGTGATACTATACAGTTAAATACAGGAGTAGAGGACACTCCAACAATTACAAGTACAATTTTTAACAGAACTTTATCCGGAACAGTTGGCATTACAGTCCAAGTAAGTACAGAAAGTTCAAAATATCAAGGAGATGATGATAAACAATGGGCTACAACTTAATTAATTGGGAGAATAGTCCCAGTAAGCAAACACCTATCAATGCAGAAAATTTGAACCAAATGGATGAGAATATAGCTAAAGCTATTCAAGGTACTAGGTTCAATTTTTCTGCAACCTTCACTTCTGATGGTGTGCTAAAGAACACAACAACAACGGAAGCATTAGGTACAGGTAGCTTTGCAACAAGTCAGACAGATATTGTAACAGTCTTTGTTGCAGATAATGTTACAAAAATTAATAATGGTACATTTGGTGGGTGTACCTCACTAAAGACTATCTATATTGATAACACAGTTGGCAATGTGGATATTGTGAGTGGTTCAGTACCATCAGGTGTTAGTATCGTGTACTCGAATGGTGATAACTTCATTAATGTAAATGAACTATTAGCAAGTGCTATTAAGTCGCTGAAGAAACAAGTAAATGCAGATAAGTCTGATTGGGAGAAAAGAGCAACAAGTATTGAAGCTCAGCACAAAACAGATGTACAAGCACTAACCGACAAGGCTAATAGCATTGTTGAACAGGCAAATACAGATAGGCAGAATTTTAATAACAGTGTTGATGAAATCAATACCAAGTTAGAAACTAAAGAAAATGTATCTAATAAGGTAAGTGTGATTACACATCCCAGTTTAGACTATTATCCTGACACCAAAGCAGTATTTGACTATGTGAACAGTAAGTTAGAAACACCTCTATCAGATATTGAAAATGTGAAAGCTGATAAGCTTGATAAAGCTGATTTTAATAGTTATAAAACTACTAATGATACAGCAGTAAAGAAGAATGCTACGAATATTGCCCAACTAGACAAAAGCAAAGCAAATCTAGTGCAAAGTTATAATCTTTTTGATTGGTCTATTTTAAATGGTAAAACTGCCAATGGATTAACTGCAACGGCAACAGATGATGGAGGGTATCATATCACAGGTACACCAACGAAAAAATATGTGTCAATGTTAGTAAAGTCAATATCATTAGAAAATGGGGAGTATTACATTACTAGTGGTAAGACTACTAATAGACAAAGCAACTGTTATAGCCAAATCACATTAGTTGACAAAGATAAAAAAGAAACTTACTATTCTGAAAAGTCATTTACGGTAAGCAACGAAAATCTGAGTGAAATTATACTGTCAGTCCAAACTGGTACACTTCTTAACTATATTGATGTAGTCTTACACCCTTGCTTATGCAAAGCTAAATATAAAGATAATATGCCTCTATCCTACAATATCGAAAGAAGTACATTAGAGTTAGCAAATCAATTACAGCCTTATATTTGTAATACTATGTCTAATTCGCAAATTAAAGTTACAACAGACAAGTCAACTAGCATTGTGCTTAATGACAGTAGTGATTGTAACATTGTTGGGTTAACTTTGTACGGTAAATCAACTCAAAGTGCAATACCTACACCAACCAATCCCGTTGCTATTAATAGTGTTGAAAATCCAAGTATTACATTTAGTAATAAAAAAAGTTCTCAAAACTTGCAATTAAACTATATATTAAGAGGTGTAGACAATACTTGTGATGTGTTGACAATTAATAGTGACGGCACAGGCTTTATCACAGAAAAATTACAGCAGTTAGTTTTGCTGAGTAGTGATTTTGATAATCTGAAAGAAAATCCAAGTGGCACAAACACCCATAGATGTACATTAACATTATCAAATTCAACGCAATGGGCTAATAGTTCTGTTAAATATGCACCACTTTGTAATGTACTTCAATTCTTTGCTTTTGCCGGTACAGAAAAATATCCTTGTTTTGATATAAGAACAAATACATTGTATGTTGACTTAGGTTTATCACTTAACGATACAAAAGCAACACTAAAGAATTGTGCTGATGAAAATAACGGTATTGTTTTAGTTGGGGTAAAGCAAACACCGACAGTTATAAATTTAACTAATGAACAAATTAATGGATTTTTGAATTTACATATGTATTATCCAAGCACAACTGTTGTATCAGACTGCGACAGTCAGCTAACTTATATTGCTGATACAAAGAATTACATTGACAACAAGTTTAATGAGTTAGCAACGGCTCTTGTTGCACACGAAAGTGAGGTGATGTAATAATGTTTAGCTTACATGATTTTGTTTTTAAGACTTTAGAAACAATGAAGAACAGACTTGATGAGTACCAAGTCAGAGCATACGCACTAAGCTGGTATAGTAAGTCAGTCTTGACAGATGAAGATATGCTGACTATCGACAGTTGGTACACAGTTGAAGAAACTGAAACAACTAACGAAGATACAGAGAACTCAAACAGTGACTTTGAAGATGTCACAACAGATAAGGAGAATTAAGATGAAAGAATGGATTTGTACTGCTATTGGTGCAGTAGGTGGACTTTTTGCATGGTTGTTCGGTGGTTGGGATACTGCTCTGGTAACACTATGTTTATTTATGGCTATTGACTATGTGTCAGGTCTTGTTGTTGCAGGTATATTCCACAATAGCAAGAAAACATCATCAGGTGCATTAGAAAGTAAAGCCGGTTGGAAAGGCTTGTGTAAAAAGGGCATGACCCTATTATTTGTGCTAATTGCGTATAGGCTTGATTTAGCAATTGGCACTAGTTATATAAGAGATGCAGTAATCATAGGCTTTATGGCTAATGAACTAATCTCTATCGTAGAAAATGCCGGTTTAATGGGTTTACCATTACCGGCTATTATTAATAAGGCAATTGATGTATTACAGAACAAAGGAAAGGATGATAAATAATGTCATACAAACTGAAAAAATTACATACAAAGTGTAACTATGAAAGTGGCAACAACGGTCGAAAGTACATTGTAATCCACTACACAGGCAATTCAACAGATACTGCAAAGGCTAATGCTAATTACTTCTACAGCACAAACAGAGGTGCATCAGCACATTATTTTGTTGATGATAATAATGTGTATGAGGTGGTAGCACCTAATAACACATCTTGGGCAGTTGGTGTAAATTATGGTCACAACAATCTATTTGGTAAGTGTACTAACTACAATTCAATTAGTATTGAAATGTGTAGCACCAAAGGTAAAATCTCAGATAAAACCTTTGCAAATACAGTAGCATTAGCAAGAAAGCTAATGAATACATATAACATTCCTGCAAGTCGTGTTGTTAGACACTATGACGTGTGCAGTAAGATTTGTCCAGGTTGGACTGGCTGGGTAGGTGACAATGAAACAATTTGGAAGAAGTTTAAGAACCAACTTAAATATAACCATTGTGTTGTCACTAAAGAAAGCATACTAAGACAGAAAGCATATGTTGATGTTATTTGTAACACAAGCAAAAGCGTTGCCACAGTCAAGAAGGGTGCTAAGGTACAACTTGTTAAGGACTTAGGTAATGGTTGGTCACAGGTCAAATATGGCAATAAATCAGGCTATATTGTTAACTCACATCTTGATGATAAGAGCCTATCTAAGTACAACAAAATCACAGTTGTAAAAGGCAATGCTTATTCAAGAGTTAGTAATGGCAAAATTGCATATACTAAAAAGCTGGATAAGAATAGAGAGTTTACTGTAATTGCAGTTATTACATCAGGTAAGTATAAGGGTTATAAGTACCTTTATCGTAACCTTAAGTATTATCTAGTTAGATAATTTAAACATTAACGATTATAATTAATTTTTCGTGCAAAACTATACCCCAACTATCATAATAATTGATGGTTGGGGTGATTTTTTATGCAAAAATGCAATAATTGCATTGATAGAACTTTAAAACATTCCTATAATTCTATATGATAGAATTTATTTAATTAGTATTGACAAATAATAACAATTATTATTAAAGTTGTGTGATAAAATATTACATTAATAATGTGAATTATATTGACACTTTGTAATTAAAGGTGTAGAATGGAGGGCGAATAGTAATCAATGAAACTTAGGAGATTTATTATGACTGTAAAAAATATAAATTGGAGTAAAACACTATTTTTTAATAAAGACATTAGTGAATTAGGTTTGAAAAAATATCAAAGAAATGTTAATAATTCAAAAAAAATGAGACCTTCATTAGATTCTTTTAAATTCTCTAGAGATTGGAGTTCAAAAGAAGATGAAGAAAAATAGAACAAAAATTACTGAAAATAATTTTTTTATTAAATTATATAATCTTAAAGAAAAGCATTGGATAAAAGCTGTGCTAGTAACTTCTATCTTTGGTATTATTCCTTTTGTAATTTCAAGTATAAAAGTTTTTATTGGAAATGTATCTGATAATATATTAGAAGTGATTTCTATAAGTGGCTTTATTTTTTATATAGTTTTCTTTATAGGTACTATATTTCTTCAAATTTCAGATGGAATGAATAAAAGATATAAAGAGTTAATTGGTGAAAAATCTGAATTAGATTTAAATTTTAATCTAAAATTGATACAAAACGTTAATGAAGTTTGCAATAAAAAATATAACACTTTGGTTGAGTGTTTGGAAACAGTAAAAAAAGGAGATATGGAGATACCAACAATTATTAATAAACCTTGTGTTCAATTAAAATATATTTCTAATGCTATAAGTAATACTATAAATTTTAGTTTAAATGGTGATGGTGCAAATGATAGGGGTAAAAATGATGTTAGAACAAATATTGTTTTTCGCTTAACCAAAGAATCTAATGTAGATTGGCAGATTGCTGATAATGAAGATTTTGATTATGATGGAATAGAGTCAATAGTAAACGATAAGGATTCATTATTTAATCATGCTTTATCATCACAAAGGAGAACAACTATTAGAAACAGTAAAAAAGAAATTTACAAGGATCATTGTTACATTCCTTGCGACGTGGAAGATGTAAATGACTTAAAGGGTTCAATATTATATTATAAGATGCCGTTAAGAGATAAAAAAGGAAGAATAATAGTTGATTGTATTATAATGGTGTATACTTGTGAAAAACAATTTACAAAATATGATGATGATATGTCTATTGAAAATGTAAGGTATAACATTGAAACAGTTCTTATGAAATTTGAATACCGTATAAAAATTGAATTATGTTTGTACTATCTACATTTTTTAAAACAATTAGAACAAAAAGAATAATAGTTACAAAATAACCTAACAGTAGTTATTATATTTCTGTTAGGTTATTTTATTTTTACCTTAATAGTCGCATATCTAAGCCATTATTTATAATGTTAAAAAATAGTAATCATAACATTTGGAGTATGCACCCCCATATTGTGTAATAATGATTTTGGCAAGTTTTGGGTTAGTTTGTTTTATTCTGATAGGGTACTGAAGTCTTTTTTCATATACAAACATTTACTGCACCTCCCAAGGCCAAGGTCCTTTTATCCATTGAACGGGACTATCGGCATCTTTACTCAGTAGTGGACCGTATTCATCTTCATATTTTTCTTTCAGTTTTACATATTTATCATTTAAGTCATCAAATTTAGCCATAGCATCTGTTGAGTCAGGGTGAGTGTCTAGAAAAAGTCTGATTTCAAACATTGCAAATGCTACGGAACTTAGTTTCTTAAGCAGAATATCTCTTTCAGTCATCATTTTTGCCACCTGTACATTTAGAACCGAAAAATGGTTTGTGTAGAGTAGGGAACATTGTCCCTGCCTCAAAACCATGTGCTACTGAATAAAATTTTGGATTGTTGCTTTGATATGGCACATAAGCCATAGCTTCTGTATAATCAGATGGTATTGGTGATATACCATAACTCTTAAAAATTTCTTCTACCAATGTAATTCTCCTTTTTCTAAATTAAGTTCTTTAAAACTCATTTATATAATATGATTAATATATTGGTATTGTGAATTAGAGAATTGATAAATTTAAAAAAATATATATTATTTTGTAGAAAAGTATTTATTTTTTGTAGAATATACTGTATAATGCTTATGTAAGTTGTAAACATTTATGTAATATATTATTTTAAAATTAAAAGGAGCTTAATTATGGGTCTTATAAAAGCTATTGCCGGTTCAGCAAATGGTGTTATGGCTGACCAGTGGAAAGAGTTTTTCTACTGCGAGTCAATGCCAAAAGATGTACTGGTAACAAAAGGTGTTCACCGTACTGGTAAGCGTTCATCAAATACAAAGGGTACAGACAATGTTATTACTAACGGTTCAGTATTAGCAGTTGCTGACGGTCAGTGTATGCTAATTGTTGAACAGGGTAAGGTAGTAGATATTTGTGCAGAACCGGGAGAATATATCTTTGATAGTATGACAGCTCCAAGTGTCTTTACAGGTGGCTTAGGTGCAGGTATCTTAGATACTTTTAGAGATATCGGTAAGCGTTTTACTTTTGGTGGCGATAAGCCTTCTGACCAAAGAATTTACTATATCAACACTAAGGAAATCCTTGAAAATAAGTTTGGTACACCAAACCCAATTCCATTTAGAGTAGTTGATAAAAATATTGGTCTTGATGTTGATGTATCAGTTAGATGTAGTGGTGTTTACTCATACAAGATTGTAAACCCAATTCTATTCTATACAAATGTTTGTGGTAATGTTCAGGGTGACTATACTCGTGGTGAGATTGACTCTCAGCTAAAAACTGAGTTTATCTCAGCTTTACAACCGGCATTTGCAAAGATTTCCGATATGCAGGTTCGTCCATCAGCACTACCGGCTCATGCTGAAGAACTTTCTGAGGCGATGAATACTGCCCTAACTGCAAAGTGGGCACAGTTAAGAGGTATTCAGGTAATTTCAATTGCTATGAATCCTATTACACTTCCACCTGAAGATGCCGAAATGATTAAACAGGCTCAGCGTACTGCAGTTATGCGTGACCCATCAATGGCAGCAGCAACATTAGTTGGTGCTCAAGCAGATGCTATGAAAGCAGCAGCAGAAAATGAAGCCGGTGCATTTACAGGCTTTTTGGGAATGGGTATGGCTCAACAGGCAGGTAACGCCGGTAATGTAAACGGTCTATTCCAAATGGGTCAGCAACAACAGGCTCAGCAGTATGCTCAACAACAAGCACAAATGCAACAGCCTCAGCAACCACAACCAACTCAGACACCACAACAAAGTGCCGGTGAAGACAGTTGGGTATGTTCTTGTGGTACTACAAATACAAGCAAATTCTGTACAAATTGTGGTAATAAGAAGCCTGAGAATGACGGTTCATGGATTTGCTCTTGTGGTGCAAAGAACTTTGGTAAGTTTTGTACTGAATGTGGTTCTAAGAAACCTGAAGAAAAGAAAACTTTCCGTTGTGATAAGTGTGGTTGGACACCTGAAGACCCAGCATCACATCCAAAGTTCTGCCCTGAATGTGGGGATATTTTTGATGACAACGATATTGTAAAATAATTTAATTAGGTAATGTAGGAGAATAGAATATATGGCAGATATGCTTGAGTATAAATGTCCCTGTTGTGGTGGTGCAATTAACTTTGACAGTAAATTGCAGAAAATGAAATGTCCTTATTGTGATACAGAGTTTGATATGGAAACTTTAAAGTCATATGATGAGGACCTTAAGAAAAATACACAGGACAATATGAATTGGGATAATTCCAATGAACAAACATTTACTGATGAAGAAACAGAAGGTATGTCAGTTTATGTATGTAATTCTTGTGGTGGTGAAATTGTTGCCGATGAAAATACCGGTGCAACAAGTTGTCCCTATTGTGGCAACCCTGTTGTGTTAAAGGGTAGATTCTCAGGTGACCTAAAGCCTGATTATGTTATCCCGTTTAGACTAACTAAGGAAGATGCTATCAAGGCACTTTCTAAACATGTTAACAAGAAACTAGTTCCAAAAATCTTCAAAGACAAAAATCATATTGACCAAATTCGTGGTATGTATGTGCCATTTTGGTTATTTGATGCTGATACGGAGGCTCATATTCAGTACAAAGGTACAAAGGTAAGACATTGGAGCGATAGTGACTATGATTACACAGAAACCAAATATTACCTAGTTGGCAGAGGTGGTAATGTTGGCTTTACTAATGTACCGGTTGACGGTTCAAGCCAAATGCCTGATGACCTTATGGAAAGTATCGAACCTTTTAACTTTGATGAAGCAGTAGATTTCCAAACTGCTTATTTAGCAGGTTACCTTGCTGATAAGTATGATGTTACAAAGGAAAACAGTATTAACAGAGCTAATCAGAGAATTAAAAATACTACCGAACAGTTGTTTAGAGAAACTGCAAGTGAGTATTCTTCTTTAATGACACAGAGTTCAAGTGTGCAGTTCCAAAACGGTACTTCAAAATATGCACTATATCCTGTTTGGATACTTAATACCTCTTGGAATGGTCAAAATTTCCTATTTGCAATGAATGGTCAAACCGGTAAAATGGTTGGTGACCTACCTATTGATTGGGGTGCATTTTGGAGATATTTTGCCATTATTGCAGGTTCTATAGCAGCAGTTATTATTATAATTGGCTTGTTATATAATTTACTGTAAGGAGGTACTAAAATGAAAAAAAGAGTTGTTTCAATTATTTTTGCAATTTTTCTGGTATCATTGTCTGTACTTCCTGTATTTGCAGAAAGTGAAGGTGCCAGTACATATGGTAGGCTTGTAGATAATGCAAAGCTACTATCAGAAGATGAATATAGTCAATTAAAGGAACATATTGATACTGTATCAGAAAAATATACATTTGATGTTGTTATTGTTACCGAAAAGTCTATTGGTGACAAAACACCTACAGAATATGCTGATGATTTCTTTGACTATAAAGGTTATGGTGAGGGAGATAATCACGATGGTATTCTTTTCTTGCTAGATATGGAAAATAGAAAATGGGCTATCAGTACAACAGGTGCCGGTATTCCATATTTCACAGACTATGGTCAAGAAAAAATTATGGATGATGTTAAGCCATATTTAAGTGATGGTGAATACTATGATGCATTTGATACATTTGTCACAATGTGTGATGACTATATTAATAAGGCTATAACTGATGAACCATATGATGTAAACAATCAGCCTAAGACTATAATTCCAATATACTATATTATATTCGGTGGTGTAGGTGTAGGTGCTTTAGTTGGTTTCATTGTTGTACTTATTATGAAGTCAAAGCTAAAGTCTGTTCGTATGCAACCATTAGCAAATAGTTATGTAAAGAGTGGTTCATTTAATGTTACAGAACGCAGTGACCTTTACTTGTACCGTAATATAAGTAAAACTGCTAAACCAAAGGATAATGATAGTAGCAGTGGTGGCTCTAGTACACATACTAGTTCATCAGGTACTTCTCATGGTGGTTCAAGTGGTAGCTTCTAATTAAATAATTATTATAGAAAGGCAGTTTATACTGTCTTTCTTTTTTACAAATTTATGGCATAAAAATACCGACCTAACTAGACTGATTCTAACTTAGGTCGGTTATTTTAATTAAATTTGTTTTACATAGGGAGTGACTCTTAATCACTTATTAAAAATTATACATTTTCTGCATCAATAGCTTTGTCCTCAGCTAAACTTTTTTTAACATCAAGCAGTCGTTGATTTTTGCTACCTCTAAAGTGTAGCATTAAACTTCTTTCAGCAAGAATAAAGGGACCATCAACAAGATAGTCAACTTCCTCCAAAAGTTCTTTCCATTCAGGATGAGTGTCAAAGGAAGAAACCAGCTTTTCGAATGTATAACCTGTGTAACAGAAAACATTATATCCGTTTTCGTGACACATTTTAGCTAGTTTTGCAAGTGGCTTAGCTTGTGCAAATGGTTCACCACCGGAAAAGGTGAGTCCTTGAAGTAGTGGGTCTTTCTTAGCAGTATTGATTAACTTCTCGATTTCACAATCAAAACCACCCTCAAAGTCCCAAGTTTCAGGATTATGGCAACCCTCACAGTGGTGAGGGCAACCTTGTGTGAAAACTGTCATTCTAATTCCGGGACCATCAACGATAGATTCCTTAATTACACCGGCAAGTCTGACTATATTGTCAGCCATTAAATAGCCTCCTCACAGTCAAGACAACCACAATCAGTTGTTAGTGTGTGCTTTACTCTGTCTTCAACTTCAGCTCTCTTAGCATTGTTGAAACGGTCAACGGTACCTACAAGATAACCGGTAATTCTTCTGATTCTTTCAAAGCCCTTACCTGATTCTCCTTCTTTTCTGCCACACTTAGGACAAACATCACCGATAATACCTGTGTGACCACATACAGGGTCTCTGTCAACAGGGTGGTTAATAGAACCGTAGCCAATGCCTTGTTCCTTCATATATCTGATAACTGATTCAAAAGCATCTAGGTTTTCTGTTGGGTCACCGTCAAGTTCAATGTAACTGATGTGACCACCGTTAGTTAGGTTGTGATAAGGAGCTTCAATTCTAATCTTATCAAATGCTGAAATATTGTAGTAAACAGGTACATGGAAAGAGTTAGTGTAGTAATCTCTGTCTGTAACACCTGGGATAATACCGAACTTTTCTTTATCAATACGAACAAATCTACCTGATAGACCTTCTGCAGGAGTAGCAATAACTGAGAAGTTTAGGTGATACTTTTCAGTAGCTTCGTTCATCTTCTTACGAATGTAACCAACAATTTCAAGACCAAGTCTTTGGCTTTCTTCACTTTCACCGTGGTGCTTACCTGTAAGGGCCTTTAGACATTCAGCAAGACCAATGAAACCACAAGTTAGTGTACCATGCTTTAGAACTTCTCTAACTTCATCATTAGGGTTTAGCTTGTCTGAGTCTAGCCAAATACCTTGTCCCATTAGGAATGGGTAGTTAAGAACCTTTTTCTGACACTGAATTTCAAATCTTTCCAGTAGCTGGTCAGTAACAAGGTCAACCATTCTGTCTAGCTGTTCAAAGAAGAAGTCAATGTTCTTGTTAGCAAGAATTGCAAGTCTAGGTAGGTTGATAGAAGTAAATGATAGGTTACCTCTGCCGTATGTAATTTCTCTTGTTGGGTCGTAAACATTGCTCATAACTCTTGTACGGCAACCCATATATGCAATTTCTGTTTCAGGATGACCAGGCTTATAGTAAGGTAGGTTAAATGGAGCATCAATAAAGCTAAAGTTAGGGAATAGACGCTTAGCAGAAACCTTCATAGCTAACTTGAATAAATCATAGTTAGGGTCACCCGGATTATAGTTAACACCTTCCTTAACCTTGAAAATGTGGATAGGGAAGATAGGAGTTTCGTTGTTACCAAGACCTGCATCTTCAGCAAGAAGGATGTTCTTAATAACAAGTCTGCCTTCAGGAGTTGTGTCAGTACCATAGTTTAGTGATGAGAATGGAATCTGAGCACCTGCTCTTGAATGCATTGTGTTTAGGTTGTGGATAAGTGCTTCCATTGCCTGATATGTTGAACGGTCAATTTCCTTTTCAGCATGCTTCTTAGCAAATCTCTGAATTTTACCACCAATTTGTTCACCATACATTTCTACAAGAATTGGAAGTTCAGCCTTAGCATATTCTTCACCTGCCTGTAGAGAAGGTTGGTCACCACTGATTTCTTTTGCCTTTTCAATAATTTCACTTGCAGTAGCAACTGTTTCGTCAATGTCATCAACTTCTGCAAGTAGTTCAATAGCTCTTGCTAGGTTCTGACGATATAGCTTAACATAAGTTTTCTTAACACCCGGAGCCATACCGTAATCAAAGTTAGGTACTGACTGACCACCGTGCTGGTCGTTTTGGTTGCTCTGAATAGCAATACAAGCAAGTGCTGAGTAAGAAGCAATATCATTAGGTTCTCTTAGATAACCGTGACCTGTAGAGAAACCACCCTTAAATAGCTTTACAAGGTCAATCTGACAACAAGTAGTTGTTAGTGTTAAGAAGTCAAGGTCATGAATATGAATGTCACCATCTTCGTGAGCCTTAGCATGTTTAGGGTTAAGAATGTACATTTTGTAGAACTGCTTAGCACCTTCACTACCATACTTAAGCATAGTGCCCATTGCAGTATCACCGTCAATGTTAGCATTTTCTCTCTTAACATCATTATCTTTAGCTGATTTAAAAGTTAGGTCCTCATAAATCTTCATTAGCTTTGTGTTCATTTCTCTATGTCTTGTTCTTTCTGCTCTGTAAAGAATGAACTCCTTAGCTGTTCTTGCATGACCGTTTTCAATCATCATCTTTTCAACAGTATCCTGTACATGTTCAACTGTTGGTGCAGGAATTTTCTCAACATTTTCAATATAGTCGCATACCTTGTTGGCTAAATCCTCAGCTTCTTCATAGTTTGAGCCACCAATTGCCTGTGCTGCCTTAAAAATCGCATTAGTTATTTTTTCAATTTCAAATGGTTCTTTTCTACCATCTCTCTTGGTGATTTCAGTAATCATTTCGTTCCTCCCATGTAAAATATCATATATTGTAAAACAAAATCATCAAATTACCTTATGTAAATTAAAAATAAATAAAATGTTTGTTTTTTTCGTGCCTTATTAGTATATGCCATATATTGTGTTAAGTCAACCGTTATTATTACCAATTTAACGAATAAATTTTATGTAATTTTATAAATCCTAGAATTTATGGGATTTACAATAGATTGTGTTACAAAATTGTAAACACACAATATATAGTATAAGTGTAGTAAAATGTTCAATAGTTAAAGTATAATATTCTTATTAGGAAATAAACATCTTACCTTTGTGGCAATATATAATATATACCACAATATATAGTTTCACAAAAACTTTAATCATTCTTGAAACATTTGTGTTTCTATATTATAATGTAAGTTAGAACTTTTGAAAGGAAGTATATATGAAACTTTTAGTTGTTGACGGAAATTCAATTCTAAACAGAGCTTTCTATGGAATAAGATTATTGACTACAAAAGATGGTCAGTTTACTAATGCAATATATGGCTTTTTAACAATGCTACTTAAAATACAGGAAGATGTTACCCCTGATGCTGTGGCTATTGCTTTTGACTTAAAAGCACCAACCTTTAGACACAAAGCATATGATGGGTACAAATCTAACAGAAAAGGTATGCCTGAAGAACTACATCAGCAGTTGCAACCTTTAAAGGACTTATTAACTTTACTTGGCTATACTATTATAACTAAGGAGGGTTATGAGGCTGATGATATTCTGGGTACACTTTCTCATACTTGTAAGGTTAATGGTGATGAATGTGTACTTGCTACAGGGGATAGAGATTCACTTCAACTTATTAATGATAAGGTAACAGTAAGACTTGCATCCACTAAAGGTGGCAAGGCTAATGCTATACTTTACGATGAAAAGAAGATTATGGATGACTATGGTGTAACACCAAGACAGCTTATTGAGATTAAAGCTATTCAAGGTGATTCATCAGACTGTATTCCCGGTGTTCCAGGTATTGGACCTAAGGGTGCAGGTGACTTAATCCAAAGATTTAATAACCTTGACTATATATATGAAAACCTAGATACTATTGATATTAAAGATGGTATGAGGAAGAAACTTCGTGAAAACAAAGATAGTGCCTATATGTCACGAATGTTAGGTGAAATCAAGCTTGATATTCCTATTGATACTGATATTAATCATTATCTTGTAAATTGTACTCAGCCGGATGAGGCATCAAGAATGATGGCAAAACTAGAACTTTTTTCCTTAATAGATAAGTTTAAGCTAAAAGAAGTTGGGTCAGCAGAGGAAACTCCTAAAGAAAAGAAAAAATATTCTTTAAATGAAAAAAATACCATTGATTTATTAGGCAAAGAATTGTATATTTATAGTAATAGCAAAAGTAAAGGTGATATTGACTATCTATATATAATAGAAGAAAATGAAATCATCAAAACTACTGATGTTGATACTGTACTAAAAAGTGAAAACAAAAAGTATGTTTATTCTTCAAAAGAATTATTTGCTTATGCTAATAAAAAGGGCTTTGAAATCAAGAACCTTGTTTTTGATATTACTTTAGCATCATATTTGTTAAATCCAAATTCAAGTTCATATGATATTGATAAGTTAAACGGTGAATATGAAGTTGAAACCTATGATGGTGAAGATGAATTCCTATGTAATATTGCACCAATGATTGATTTGTGTAATATTCTTGAAAAGAAAATAGAACAGTGTAATCAAAAAAAGTTGCTTAATGAAATTGAAATTCCACTTTCAAATGTACTAGCCAGAATGGAGAACCTAGGTTTTGCAGTTGACAAGCAAGGAATTGAAGATTTTGGCAAAATGTTGAAAGAAAATATTGAAAATCTTAAGTCAGAGATATATAATTCTGTAGGGAGAGAATTTAATATTAATTCTCCTAAGCAACTTGGTGTAGCATTATTTGAAGATTTAGCTTTGCCTTGTAAGAAAAAGACTAAGTCAGGTTACTCTACAAGTGCTGATGTATTGGAAAATCTAAAGAATCAGCATCCTGTAGTCAGTATGGTGCTACAGTACAGAACATTAAGTAAGCTAAATTCTACTTATTGTGAGGGATTGTTAAAGGTTATCGGTGATGACGGCAGAATTCACTCATCATTTAATCAGACAGAAACCAGAACCGGTAGAATTAGCTCAACAGAACCTAACCTACAGAACATTCCTGTAAGAACCGAACTTGGTAGAGAAATGAGAAAGTTCTTTACTGCAAGAGAAGGTTGGGTACTTGTTGATGCCGACTATAGCCAAATTGAACTTAGAGTATTAGCCGATATTTCCGGTGACAAGAATATGATTGATGCTTTTAAGAATAATCAAGATATTCACGCAATTACTGCAAGTCAGGTTTTCAATATGCCACTTGACTTTGTTACCGGTGAAATGAGAAGTAGGGCAAAGGCAGTTAACTTCGGTATTGTTTACGGTATCGGTGCTTATTCTTTGGCTAAGGATATTGGTGTAACCAATAAAGAGGCTAAGAATTATATTGAGTCCTACCTAAAGCATTACAGTGGTATTGATAAGTATATGCACGATGTTGTAGAAAAGGCAAAAGATACAGGTTATGTTGAAACTGTATTTGGCAGAAGAAGATATTTGCCTGAACTTTCTGCAAGTAACGGAATGACAAGAGCTTTTGGCGAAAGAGTAGCAAGAAATGCTCCAATCCAAGGTACAGCAGCAGATATTATCAAAATTGCAATGATTAAGGTTGATAAGCGTTTAACGGAAGAAAACCTTGAGGCAAGACTTGTACTACAAGTACATGATGAACTGATTGTTGAGTGTCCAAGTCATGAGTCAATGAGAGTTGCAATGATTCTTCAAGAAGAAATGGAAAAGGCAGTGTCACTTTCTGTGCCACTTGTTGCTGACTCAGCAGTAGGCAAGACTTGGTATGATGCCAAAGGTTAATGATATAGTTATTAAATAGTTTAGATATTATAGAGAATAGAGAAAAGTTTTTAAGCAGGAGGATATTTTATGAACTGCGTTAAATGTGGTAAGAAAATAAACGGTAGTGAAATGTTTTGTAAAGTGTGTGGCACTAACAACAAGGTTACTACCGATATAGTTAATAGTGCCATTGATGGTAACAAGGAGTCTTTATCATTCCTTTATAAACTAACATATAAGGATATGTACAAGACAGTTAAGTTTGCAGGTTGTCCTAAGGATAGCATTAATGAAGTAATGAAAGACAGCTATGTTCTGGGCTTTAGCAACCTATCAGGACTTAGCCATCCCGATAGATTTTCTTCTTGGATTGACAAGATTGCAATTTACCGTACAATCAACCAGCTAAAGGATACTGTTGTAGATTCTTTCCCTGTATCAGACGGTGAAGATGAAGAAGTTGAGTTTATCCCTGAAATGCTAAAGGAATTGCCTAACAAACTTGTAGGTGAGAAAAAGGCTAAGGAATATATCGACAAAATCCTAGGTGCTTTATCTGTTGAACAGAGAATGACAATTGTTATTTTCTACTACAACAAGCTAAGTATTAAGGAAATTTCTCATGGTACAGGCTGTTCAGAAAACACAGTTAAAGATAGACTTAACACAGGTAAGATGGCAGTTGAAAAGCAAGTAGAAGCATTACAGAAAAAGGGCACAAATACTTATGGTCTTGCACCTATTTCTTACTTACTACTTTTATTTGAAAGTTTTAATAACATTAAGGGTGAGTTTGATGATAAGTCACTTCTTAATTCTATATTAGAAAATAGCACTGCTACAGAAGAAGATAATGTACCGGTTGTTAATTCTAAGAAAGAAGAACCAAAGGATGAACCTAAGGATGAACCTAAGGAAGAACCAAAGGAAAATTCCGATGAAGCAGTAGCACCTATTAATGTAAAGGACATTAGTTCTTTAGCACCTGTAGATGTTGATGATGAACCTACCGAAGAAGGAAATAAAGAAGATACAGATACTAAAGAAAACATTGAAGATGTAAAGGTAGAAGAATTATCCGATAAGGAAGATAATTCTACTGAAGAAAATAAATCTGAAAATGTAGAGGCAACTAAGGTTATTCCTACAGAAGAAATTAAGGAATCAACACTTACTCTTGATGTACCACTTGATACTTATGAACTTGGTGCTAGTACTGATAGTGATAATCTTGATGTTGAAAGCAATTATGATGTACCATCTCATGCTATGGATATTGATGATGATGACTTTGAAAGGAAAGGCAAAAGCCTTGGTTTCAAAATCGGTATCGGTGTTGTAGTATTTATTGTTGTTATTGCTTTAACAGTAGCAGGTTACTTGTTCTATGATTACAATTATAGCGATGACCCAATTATTAAGCCTGAAACAACTACTCAGAGTACTACAGTTAACACATCAACAACTACTCCAACTTCAACAGTACCAACAACAGTTGACCCTGATAAGGCAAAGCTAACTAATGCTGAAACAGTAAAGATGATTAGCTTATTGCTTCCAACTGATAGCCACCATACACCTAACTTTGTATCAGCATCAGCAAGTGACTTAATTGATATGTGTATCAATTCAGCTACTAACTCAGCAAATGATGAAAACGCAAAGAGCCTTGTGGGTGACTTTAAGAAAGACAGCAACGGTTTCTATATTAAGAAAGATGATGTTGTTACAGCAGTAAAGAGTGTATTTGGTAAAGATGTAAGCAGTAGTAAATATGATGGTGCTTACAAGCTAAAGGATGATAAGTTCTATACTGATAATCCGGCATCAGGTGATGCTTATAACCATAGTTATAAGATTGAAAAGATTATCACAGATGACGGTAATGCACTAAATGTTTACTATACTTATTATGACAATACTGCAAAGAAACTAAGATACAATCATGCCGGTGTTGTAAGAAATAACGGTGATACTGATTATCCATTCACTCTATATGGTAGTGAAGAACTAACAAAGAGTGAATATAAGGATGCAATCGGCAAGTAAAAATATTGCAAAGAAATAGGGTGGACAATTTGTCCACCCTTTTACTTTATAAATTTTAAACCATTAGATAAAGTGTGTGAAAATTCTTTCTTCATACTTTGGAAGTCCAAATTCCTTTTTGCCAAGTTCAATGCTTTTCATAAGAAATGTCATATTCTGAGCAAGAACCCTCATAGTCTGTTTACCCTCATGGTCAAGGTCTGCTTGACCTTTTTCTCTGCCATGAATACTGTTCCAGTATTGACTTGGTGCAACAGGCATATTTGAAATTGTAAAGTACTTGTTCAGTTCGTCAAATGTAGCTGAACAACCACCTCGTCTAGCACATACAACACTGGCACCGACTTTCATACTTTTATCAAAGTGAGTGCTATAGAATAGTCTGTCTAAAAATGCAATTAGTGTTGCATTAGCTGATGCATAATAAACAGGACTTGCAATAACAAGACCGTCTGCCTTTTCAAACATAGGTGCAATTTTGTTTACTTCATCATCAAAGATACATTTGCCTTTTTCGTAACAATAACCACAAGCAGTACAACCTCTAATATCCATATTGCCGATTTGTACTGTGTTAACTTCAATATGGTTTTTCTTAAAAATAGTTTCCATTTCATTAAGTGCAATAGAGGTGTTGCCGTTAACTCTGGGACTGCCATTAATCATTAAAACTTGCATACTTTTCTCCTTGAATGAAAATTAGTCTATATAATAAACATAATCATCTTTTCTCTTAGTAGGTGTAGGCTCATCACAATCTGCATAACCTAATACACAATGACCGATACCCTCATAGTCACCACTAATGCCAAGTGACTTTAACAGTTCTTTGCCTTCTTCACTTTCAAATTCTTCCTTTGCTCTGTGAATCCAACAAGAACCAATACCTAAGTCATGTGCAGCTAACATAAGGTTCTCCATAACCAAAGTACCATCATAGATATAAGTAGGTTTTTCCTTATTAGCAAGTACAATTAAGCATACAGGTGCATTGTAGAATGGGTCAAAGTTTTCATCCTTACCCATAATAATGCTATTCATTTTGGATAGTTTATCTCTAACTTCCTTGTTAGTAACTGCAATAATAATAGGGGACTGAGCACCTCTGCCGGTAGGTGCATATGTTCCGGCTTCAATAATTTTATCCAAAATATCCTTCGGAATCATATCTGACTTAAACTTTCTGATACTTCTTCTTGATTTTATAGCTTGTAATGTTTCCATTATAAATACCTCCTTAGTTTCTATTATTATTTTATCATTTTACATTGTTAGTTACAAGGTGCTTATAAGTGCTTTTCACATAATTTTCAGGCTTGAAATGAAAAATTTTGTAAAAAACTAGTGACAAATGCAAAATAAAGGTGTACAATATAGACAATAAATATTTTGATACGATATATTTTTTATAAGGAGTGTTTAATATGGCAAATAGATTTGTCTTAAATGAAACAAGTTATCACGGTAAGGGTGCAATTCAAGAGATTGCTACAGAAGTAAAGGGCAGAGGCTTTAAGAAGTGCTTTGTTTGTTCTGACCCTGACCTTATTAAGTTTAATGTAACTAAGAAAGTTACAGATGTTTTGGATGCAAATTCAATTGATTATGAAATTTATTCCAAGATTAAGGCTAACCCAACTGTTGAAAATGTAAAGACAGGTGTTGAAACATTCAAGGCTTCAGGTGCTGATTGTATTATCGCTATTGGTGGTGGTTCATCAATGGATACTGCAAAGGCTATCGGTATTATTATCAAGAACCCTGAATTTGCCGATGTTGTTTCTCTGGAGGGTGTAGCCCCAACAAAGAACAAGTGTGTTCCTATTATTGCAGTCCCTACAACTGCCGGTACTGCTGCCGAAGTAACTATTAACTATGTTATTACAGATACTGAGAAGAACAGAAAAATGGTTTGTGTTGATGTACACGACATTCCTGTTGTAGCAGTTGTTGACCCTGATATGATGAGTTCAATGCCTAAGGGACTAACTGCTGCTACCGGTATGGATGCTCTAACTCATGCAATTGAAGGTTATATTACTGCCGGTGCTTGGGAGCTTAGTGATATGTTCCACCTAAAGGCTATTGAGATTATCTCCAAGAACCTTCGTGGTGCAGTAGAAAATACACCTGAGGGCAGAGAAGGTATGGCTCTTGGTCAGTACATTGCCGGTATGGGTTTCTCAAATGTTGGTCTTGGTATTGTACACTCAATGGCTCACCCACTAGGTGCAGTTTATGATACACCTCATGGTGTAGCTAATGCTATTATTCTACCAACAGTTATGGAATATAACGCACCTGCTACAGGTGAAAAGTATAGAAATATTGCAAAAGCAATGGGTGTTACAGGTGTTGACGATATGTCACTTGAAGAAGCAAGAAAGGCAGCAGTTGATGCAGTAAAACAGCTTTCTCAAGATGTTGGTATCCCTGAAAATCTAAAGGATATTGTAAAGCCTGAGGATGTTGACTTCTTAGCACAAAGTGCTTATGATGATGCTTGTCGTCCGGGTAATCCAAGAGAAACTTCTGTTGAAGAAATTAAGGAACTTTATTTATCCCTAATCTAATTATATTCCTCAAAAGAATTAAAATGAATAAATGTTAAAAAAGATAATTTTATATTTCTTTTGTTCCTACCTCTTATAGAAAAGGCCTCTAACTTTTGTAGTTAGAGGCTTTTTCATATATAGCTTATTAAATTATGTGTAAAATCAGAACCACTTTTTCTTTTTAAAGAAAATTATACTGCCCACCACAATAACAATGCATAGTGCAATTACAATAGGATAACTGTATTGGTAGTGAAATTCAGGCATTTGCAAGTTCATACCGTACCAACCGGCAATTAAAGTCAAAGGTGAAACAATAACAGTGATGATTGTTAAAATTTTCATAGTTTTGTTAAGTTCAAGGTCAACCTGAGATTGATATGTACTCCAAACTTCTGATGCATAACTAAGCAGGTTATTTGTCTTAGAATATAGTCTGTCCAGCTTACTGTCAATTAGTGAAAACTTTTTTAATGTTGATTTGCTATAAAAACCATTTCTGTTTTCTGAAAGGTCAGCTACTAGGTTAAGCAGTAATTCATAGTACATTTCAATTTTCATAAGGTGCTTTTTGATAATAAGCATTTTCTTTGCCATATGCTCATCAATATTATTGTCAAAAATTTCAGACTCAAACTGTCTAAGTTCTGCACCAATATCCTCAAGGTGAATTAAGTCACCACGAATAATTCTCATCATAAAGTGAAACAGTACTGTATTAATATTGAAACCGTTAGGGAAGGACTTCATTTCATCCATAACAGAAATAACATAGTTGTAGTCAGTTGAATAAAAGTCAAGGTGACCGTTAGTAATAATTATATATACGGGATTGATTTCATCTTGTAAATTTTCAATGTGAATGTGGTTAATGCATATAAGGTCAAAGCCATCATAGCTTTCAAACCTACTGTATGTTCTTGATGCCATATAGTCGTCAGATAGTTGCTCACTATGTGCAACAAATGGATTCACACCTTCTTTAAGTTTTGAAACTGTAATCAAACTTTCTTCTTTATGCTCGGTTCTTATAACTTTTCCATCTAATATTGTGTAGTACATTTTCAATCACCACCTTATCCATTATATGTTTTTTCAACATTATTTTCAAGGTGGTTTACTTTATTTCACTTTTATTTAATGACGAAAAAAACTGCATCCTACTGTTAAGTAGAATGCAGTTAATTATTGATTTAGATTATTACAATACTTCTCTAATAAATTATTAACTAATCATCAATAATATAACTATTAGGGTCGCACTCATGATATACTAATTTGTTACCAAACATATACATATCAATATAATAATCTTTATTTGTAGTCTTAAAGAATACAGATGGTTTGCTACCTCTGGTTTTTACATTAACAATGTAGTATGAACCATCAAGAGAGATATTAATATATACCTTGTTATTATAGAATAAAGCATCATTAATCCAATAGCGTTTCTTTCCTGTATAGGATGTGTTGGTTGCTTTATATATATCACTTATAGCACAAAGTTTATATTCTTTGTCAGTACCTGTACGCTTATAAAATACTTCTTCTTTTTTGCTATTTAGCTTACTATAAATAACACTACTACCGTTATTAGAGTTATAGTACTTATAAACATTTTTTGTAACAATTCTTCTTACATCCTTTTTGTCAAGGCTCTTAAGATTGTTGTTCTTGTTTATATAGTACATATAGTTCTTTGTAACATAAATCTCTTTTGCAGTAAATGTTGTCTTTTTACCATTAGCAAGGTTATAGGCTTTGTTTTGATAATAAATTTTACCGTTAAATACATTAATGTTTGTTAGATTATTGCTATACACTTTAAAAAGTGTAGTAAGCTTATTGTTTCTGAATAATTTAACAGTATAGCAAAATTTATTAACTTTTTTGTTGTATGTTTTTTCATAGAAAATAGCACCGGAACCATAGCCACCTAATAATAGAACATTACTGATTTTGCTTTCCTTTACTTTATAAAGAACCTTTTTGTTTTTTCCGTTAAGGTCAACTGTTTTGATTTGATATAGATAGTCATTAAAAATTTCTTTCTTTATACAGTAATATACCTTATCTCCTCTAACATAATATCCAAAAATACCTTCATATCCATATGGGGTATCATACTTATCAAGAGTAATATATTTATTTCCACTATTCTTGTAATAAGCAAATGGTCCCCAAAAATCAGTAGTTATTGTACCTTTGCTGAAATTTAATATATCATCATATGTTGCAACATAAGTATTAGGAACTGTTTTAGCCTTTTTAGCAGAAACAGAAGTAGGAATAATCATAACAGATATTGCCATAATTACGGATAATAAAATAGATAGTAATTTTTTCATAGTTAAACCTCATTTATAATCAAATGTAACATTCCACAATAATTATCCAGCCATCGGACTACCTTTTAAACCTTTCAAAATAAATACTGTCAATAAATCACGAACATTGACAGTCTAATTACCTTTCTATATATAACACTATTTAACTTAGCAAAAGGTTACATAATTTTGTAATTTTTTATAAGTATTTTTTCTTAGAATGTATAATTAAGTAAAAGTAAATGGTCTGTATTTCTACAGACCATTTTGCTATAATACTATTCATTTAATCGTCAATAATATCTGTATCAAATGGATCGTATAGATTATATTTGAAAGTATTATTGAAAATATATGTATTAATTTCGTATGAATAAGGTGCTTTATAATAAATCTTAGGAGTTCCACCTTTTATGCCCACAGTAACAATATGACTATATTTAACATTATAATCAGGAAGAACTAGAACTCCGTATGTTTTATCAGCTTTTCCTTCGCTCGTTGTGAAATAAACTTTGTTTTTGTGTAATATAGCTGTGCCTACTACAAACATATTCTTATCAGATTTTCCTACAAGATTTTTAATATCATTTTCAGAACAAAGTCTGATTTCTTTGTTTGTACCTGTTTTTTGATAAAAAACTTCTTTTTTATCTCGGTTTAGTTTACTGTAAATGACAGTTTTGTTGTTGTCAGAGCAATAATAATATCTAACTTTCTTTGCAACAATTCTTCTTACACCATTTTTGTCTAAACTCTTAAGGTTATTGTTCTTGTTAATGTAATACATATAATTTTTTGTAACATAGATTTCTTTAGCAACATAACTTGTTGATTTACCTTTTGCTAAATCATAAGCTTTATTATTGTAGAAAATCTTACCACCAAAAATATTTATACTTGAGAAAGAAATAGGTGTGTAGAATTTGATAAGTGTATTTACCTTTTTGTATCTAAACATTTTAATAGTGTTAAGAACTTTGTTTTTCTTTTTGTCGTATTTTTTTTCATAAAAAACAATACCGGAGCCATATCCACCGATAATATCAAAATAATCTGCTACTGATGATACAGAACAAACAGTTTTTTTATTTTTACCATTTAGGTCAACTGTTTTGAATTGATATAGTGTATCTTTTTTTCTTTCTTTCATAAAGCAATAATAAACTTTACTGCCTCTTACATAGTAACCATAAATATTTCTATCGTTACCCTCATCATTTCTTTTACATTTGTCAAGAATTATAGTTTTTCCATTAATTTTAGTTAAGCGTAATACAGTCTGAGATGAATCAGAATATGTATATACAGTACCCTTATTTGGAACATATATTCCTTTAATACTAGGATTATCACACCAGTCTGCAACATATGTGTTAGGAACTGTTTTAGCCTTTTTAGCAGAAACAGAAGTAGGAATAATGATAACAGACATTGCCATAATTACGGATAATAAAATAGATAATAATTTTTTCATAGTTAATCCTCCTTTATAATCGAATGTAACATTCCACAATAATTATCTATCCATTGGTCTACCTTTTAAACCTTTCCAATTAATACTGTCAAAAATTTTCCATACATTGACAGTCTAATTACCTTTCTATATATAACACTTTTCAACTTAACAAAAGGTTACATAATTTCGAAAAATTTTTAGAAAATTTATTGTTATATATATAATTGCTTAAAACTTACTCTTTAATGTAATTATATCATAGATTTTATAGACGTGAAATCCAATTACCAAATATTAGATAGAAAATTGAAACTATAATTTGTATATTTTACACAAACAATAAGGAGCAGTATGAACTGCTCCTTAGGGGGTAATATGAAATTAATTCTAATATAGAATTATTCTTGTAATTATATTAATCTTTTGGCTTTAGTAGTCGCATTGCATATAGAATACAAATCATTGATAAACCTGTATCACTTAGTACACCCAGCCACATTGGTGCAATACCAAAGATAGCAAGTACAATAACAAGTGCCTTAACAACAAGTGCAAAAGTAATAACGGTTCTTATTGTATTCATAATTCTTCGTGATGTTTTCACCATTGTAGGTAGTGACTTTAGTGTACCGTCAGAAAGAACTGCATCACTTGCTTCAATAGCTGCATCACTGCCAAGTCCCATTGCAACACCACAATCAGCAAGTGCAATTACCGGTGCATCATTGATACCGTCACCAACAAATACTGTAGCCTTGTGACTTTTCTTTAATTCTTCCATATGCTTAACTTTTTCGTTTGGAAGTAGGTTGCTAAATAGCTTTGTGATACCTGTTAACTTTGCAACACTTTCAGCTTTCTTTTTGTTGTCACCTGTTAGCATTACAAGGTCCTTTGCACCAAGTTCTTTTAGGCTCTTTAGTACCTTAGGTGTTTCAGTTCTGATTGTATCATTAACTGTAATACCACCAACTAACTTGCCGTCAATTAGTAAGAATACTGATGTGTCATCAGTAACTTTCTTTTTATCTTCTTCACTTAATAGTCCAATATGACCTACTGTGTAGTTTTTGCCGTCAATAATAGCAGTAACACCATTACCGGCTTTTTCTTGATAATCGTCAGCTTTTACTGTTTCAACATTTTCTAACTTAGCCTTTTGCTTAATAGCTTGTGCAATAGGGTGAGCACTGTATTCTTCAGCAGTAGCAGAGAATTTTAGAATATCATTTTCAGACATTTCACCATAGCTTGTTACCTTAGTAACCTTGATTTTACCGTTAGTTAGTGTTCCTGTTTTATCAAATACAAAGCAGTCTGCCTTTGCAACTGATTCAATGTATTTGCCACCCTTAATCATAATACCTCTTTTACTTGCACCACCAATACCGGCAAAGAATGCAAGTGGTACTGAAATAACAATAGCACATGGGCAAGAGGCAACTAAGCAAACCAAAGCTCTGTATAGCCATACTGAGAATGTACCACCAAATATAGTTGGAATAACTGCAACAAGAATAGCGATAACAACTACAATAGGTGTATATACTCTGGCAAATCTTGTAATAAATTTTTCAGAGTCACCTTTGTTTTGCTGACTGTCTTGTACCATCTTAAGAATACGAGATGCAGCAGAGTTATCAGCAGTTTTAGTAGTTGTAATTTTGATTACACTTTCACCGTTTTGCATACTACTCATAACATCAGTACCAACAACACCATCAAGAGGAATACTCTCACCGGTAATTGTTGATGTATCAATAGCAGAAGAACCTTCACAAATTACACCGTCAAGAGGAATTCTCTCATAAGGCTTAACTAGAATTGTGCTGCCAACAGGAACTTTTTCAGCCGGTACTTCCTTTTCACCCTCAGGTGTAATAAGGATAGCAGTATCAGGTCTGATTTCTGCCAATGACTCAATACTCTTTTGACTTTTCTTAACTGCAAAGTCCTCAAGAAATTCACCTAGTTGGAACAGTAATGTAACAAATGCTGCTTCAGTAAATTCTCCTAAACAGAAAGCAGCAACTACTGCAATTGCAAGTAAGGTCGTTTCGTCAAGCTTTAGCTTGAATAATGACTTAATACCCTCAATAAATGTTTCATAACCACAAGCAAGTGTTGCTATGCCACACATAATGCCAAGAGCAATAGGGTTTATGTCAATTGTTAAATGTAGAATAAATGCCACTAAAGTCAGTACAGCAGAACCGATTAATAAGCCAAGTTCAAGGCCTTTGCTTTCTTCTTTTTCTTCATGCTCATCTTCATCATCGTGGCAATGTCCACAACCACAATGTATATCTGCATGTAGTCCGTCATGGTGATGTTCGTGTTCACAACAACAATCATCATGGTGGTGATGTTCGTGTTCACAACAATCATCGTGATGGTGATGTTCGTGTTCGCAACAATCATCGTGATGGTGATGTTCGTGTTCGCAACATTCATCGTGATGGTGATGTTCGTGTTCACAACAATCATCGTGATGGTGATGTTCATGTTCACAACAATCATCATGGTGGTGATGATGGTGCTTTTCTTCCTTTTCGTCATGACAATGTCCACAAGTGCAGTGAACTTCAGGTGCTTTGAATTTATCCATTAGTCATCCTCCATAATATGTTCAAGTCCCATTTGATATAAAAGTTCAACATGTAAGTCGTCAAGACTGTAAAAACTTTGTTTACCCTTTTTCTCAACTTTAACAATATGATTATTTCTAAGTACCTTTAGCTGGTGGCTAATTGCACTTTGTTCCATTCCTAAACAATCAGCAATACAACATACCGATAGGGAAGTGTGTCTTAATATGCCAATAATCTTTAACCTTGTGCTATCTCCAAAAACTTTGAAGAAGTCAGCCAGTGGCATAACCTTCTCTTCCGGTGGTAAGTTCTTTACTGCCTGTTCCATAAGGACTTTATGCTCACTATGTGTAGAAGTAGTTTCCATTATATTCACCTTCTTAATTGATTATATGAACATATGAAAATATGAATATCTGTTCATATGATGGTTATATTATATTCTTAGTTTTTTAAGATGTCAATACTTTCTTTTTATTTTATGCAATATTTTATTAGAATTTCTGTTTTGCATAATAGTAGGGCATAGGTGTTGTACAAATTTCCAATACAATAAATATAAGCTGAAATATTTTGCAGAAATTTGAAATTATTTGATTATTTGTATAGAAAAATATATTATGCTATGATATAATGATTTAAATTTGTATGTGAGGGATTTTTGTATGGAAAATAAAAAAGAATTAAAATTATTTAGCTTAGCCTGGCCTATATTTATAGAAACAGCATTGTTTATGTTGCTGGGCTTTATCGATGTGTTTGTACTTAGTAAGTATGATGATCTGGCAGCATCTGCTGTAAATACTGCTAACCAAGCAGTTTCTATTGTAACAATAGTATTTACAGTTATTTCCGGTGCAAGTGCAGTTTTGATTTCTCAATCACTTGGTGCAGGTAACAAGAAAGGTGCATCAAGAATTGCAGCACTTTCTATTACATTTAGCTTAATTTTTGGTATAATAATAAGTGCAATTCTTATGTTCTTTAACAAACCTATTCTTAGCTTTATTGGTGCTACAGGTCAAATTTTGGAATTTGGTTCACAGTACCTTTCTATTGTAGGTGGATTTTTATTTCTACAGGCACTACTGAATATTATGGCAGTTATTATCAGAAACCATGGTATGACTCAGATTTCTATGTATGTAACTGTTGGTATGAATATTATCAATACTGTACTTGATGTTGTGTTTGTTTTAGGTTTGTTTGGTATGCCTAGACTAGGTGTTATGGGTGTTGCTATTGCAACAACATTCAGTAGATTTGTTGGTACTATTGTACTTGCTATTGTTCTTTTTAAGAAAATAGAAAAGCCTAGTATCTTTAAACTACTAAAGCCTTTCCCTAAGGGTGATACAAAAAATATAGTAAAAATCGGTGTACCGTCAGCTTTAGAAAGTTTCCTTTACAATCTTTCTCAGCTTGTAATTACTTCAATGGTACTAAAGTGTTTAACTGATACAGACCTTATTACTAAAACATATGTGCAGAATATTACAATGTTTTTCTACATATTTGCAGTATCAATAGGTCAAGCATCACAGATTATTATAGGTCATTTGGTAGGTGCTAAGAAATTTGATGATGCCTATAAGCAAGGCTTTAGAGGCTACAGAAATTGCTTGTTTATTACAATAGCAGTTTCAATTATAGGTATGTTACTTGGTAAGGTGTTAATGGGTGTATTTACCGATAATCAAGAAATTATTACACTAGGCTCTAATATACTGATGATGAATATTTTTCTTGAACTTGGCAGAACAACAAACATTATTTTGATTGCTTGTCTAAGAGGTGCAGGTGATGTATTCTATCCTACAGGTTGTGCAATTTTCTCAATGTGGTTTATTAGTGTATTAGGTTCATATGTATTTGCAGTAGTCCTTGGTCTTGGTATTTATGGACTATGGATTGCTTTTGCAGCTGATGAATTGTTCAGAGGTATAATGATGATTATTAGATGGAAAGGTGGCAAATGGAGAAGTAAGCGTATTGCTGTTTCCCAGTAAAAATGGAGATTGTATTAAAGAAGTTTGATGAAAGCCATATTGATGGTATGGTGAAAATTTGGAATGATGTAGTAATTGACGGTATTGCATTTCCACAAGAAGAAACTTTGGATTATAATTCCGGTAAAGGATTTTTCAACAGTCAGTCCTATTGTGGTGTGGCAGTTAATAAAGAAACCGATGAAGTTATGGGAATGTATATTCTTCATCCTAATAATATAGGCAGATGTGGACACATTGCTAATGCAAGTTATTGTGTAGGGAAGAATAGCCGTAACCTTCATACTGGCGAAAAGCTGGTAACAGATTGTTTGGTACAAGCTAAAAAACTTGGTTTCAAGATTATGCAGTTTAATGCAGTTGTAAAGACAAATGCAAATGCCAGACATTTATATGAAAAGCTAGGATTCATTCAGCTAGGTACAATCAAAGGTGGCTTTAAGATGAAAGACGGTCACTATGAAGACATTTGTCCATATTATAAGGAGTTGTAATTATGGTTAGAGAAATTGTAAGAGATGTTATTTTCTTAGGTCAAAAGTCAACTGATGCAACAATTGCAGATATAAAAACTGCTATGGACTTAGTGGATACATTAGAGGCAAACAGAAATGCTTGTGTTGGTATGGCAGCTAATATGATTGGTGTTAAGAAAAGAATTATTGCCATCAACGATAATGGTTTCACTAAGTTAATGATTAATCCAACTATTACTGCAAAAAGCAGTAAGTTTGAAACTGAAGAAGGTTGCCTTTCATTGTCAGGTGTAAGACCTACAACAAGATATAAGAATATTACAGTAAAATACCTTGATATGAATTTTAAGGAACATACCGAAAAGTTCACAGGTTGGACTGCTCAAATTATCCAACATGAAGTTGACCATTGTGACGGTATCGTAATCTAAAGTCTGTATCATAGTGTATAAAGTCTGTATCATAGTTTATATTTTTAATTATAATAGTTTATATTTTTAAAATTACTTCTAAATTTAGGTGAATGTATCTTGGATATGTTCACCTTTTTCATTTGTAAAATAGTTTTTATTTTCCTATGTTAAGGTTAATTAGATAAATTTGGGTTTGTAGTGCTATTCGAAAGTTTTATTTAATATGGAATTGTAAATGAATTTACAATTCCAACCACTCCTTCCGTCTTTGCATACGCAAAGCCACCTCCCTCAGCGAGGGAGGCAACA